>Ga0315280_10000011_pt1 | contig 378829 bp, 423 predicted proteins | sample YL17G06_40_MG_FD_203697 | JGI IMG/M metagenome (GOLD analysis project Ga0315280, IMG submission 203697) | Sediment microbial communities from Yellowstone Lake, YNP, Wyoming, USA - YL17G06_40 | ecosystem: Environmental > Aquatic > Freshwater > Lake > Sediment | place: USA: Wyoming | collected... | reverse complement strand
GGAAAAATCCCAGAAAAATATTGATAAAAGCAAAAACAAAAATCAAAATTCCATTTATTTTTTCTCCGAAAATAAGGGCTAATATTCCGGCAATAAAAAGCAAATAAAAAAAGGCAGATTTAAACTGTCTGACTAAAATATCCCAGGTACCAACTTCTTTTACTTTAATTTCGTTTAATCCATAAACCTTTTGAAAATTTTCGGCTTCTTTGTCTGTCAGTCCTGTTTCTCTACTCATTAAAATATCAAAAAATTCCCTCTTTTCTTTTATTGAAAATTCTCCAAAATTCATGATTTTATTTTCCAGCTATTTCTGGCTGGAAAAAGCGATTAATTTTAATTTCAATTGGAATAACTTCTTTTATTTTATCATCTTTGACTAAAACTTTTAACATTAATCCTTTCATTGTTTCTTCAGAAAAATTTTGATCGAAAATAAAATTTCCAAGAGAATAGACAATATAGCCATTTTTATATTTTTCAATTTCCTGAACTATATGGGAATGATGGCCAATAACTAAATTAGCTCCGGAATCGATGGCTAAATGAGCAAAATATTTTTGCTCAGAGTTGGAAGATAATTTATATTCATCGCCAAAATGCATTGAAACGATTACTAAATCAGCATTTTCTTTTGCCTTTTCTACCCCCTCTTTTAATTTTTCTTCCGTTAACCAAGCGATTCCCGATTTATCTCCTTTTGCGGACCAATAAGGTGAACCCAAATTCGTATAGGCCAAAAAGGCAATTTTCACGCCCTTAACTTCTTTTAGTGTTGGAGAATATGCTTCATTTTCATTAAAACCTCCGCCAATATAATTTATTCCGACTTTTTCCAATCTCAAAAAAGTATCTTCCATTGCTTCTCTTCCATAATCAAAAATATGATTATTCGCAAGTGATAAAACATCAAAACCAGCAAATTTTAATCCCTCAATTGATTCGGGATCGGCTCGAAAAGAATAAATACTACCAACTTTTACTCCTTTGTCAGAAATTGGCCCTTCTAAATTTCCAAATAAAATATTGGCCTCTCGTAAGGAATCGGCAATTTTCAAAAATGGAAATTTGAAATCTCCGTTTCCATATTTTTTAACTGCCAACTCCACTCCCCGATCGAGCATAATGTCTCCAACAAAAATTAAAGTGATTGGCTTTTCTTTTTCAGGAAAAATTTGACTGGCTGTTGCACCAAAATAAAGAAAATCGATTTCATTGTTAGTTTTTGAAATGTAAAGAGAAAATGAAAGTAATAAAAATGATACAAAAAGCAACAAAAACAAAGAAGGCAAATTTTTAATTTTAAAATTTTTCATAACCTCAAATTCATTTTAACAAGACTTTACCAAAACAAAAACCGCCCGAAGGCGGTTCTTGTTTTTTGTTAGCGTCTGAATTCGGTTCTCCTCTTTTGGTGACAATCTCGACAGTAAATTGGTCTATCGGAATCTGGTTGAAAGGGGAGTTCAGTTATTTCTGCTCCACAATCAGCACATTTCCAATTTCCCTTAAACATCTGGCGAGGTGGAAAATCCTTATCTTGACGCTCAAATTTCTTGAAAGCCATATGCTTTCTAACTTACACGAATTTGGGCACTAATATCACAAATAATTATTCGTGAAATTCGTGATGAATTCGTGAATATTCGTGATGATGAGAAAAGCGACCTTTTAGACCTTTAGTCGCTCTACTTATTTTTGCCCTCGCTAATTTTGAATTTTCGAAGACTACTCTAAGATACCTCGACTTATCGGTCTACCCCTATTATACTCTTCTTTCTTTACAAGTCAAGTAAAAATCACCAGCCCGCTTTTTAGCGGGCTGTTTCTATTCACTGACTCATTCCCTTTAATAGGGCAATTGCTTTCTGGAGTTCCGTTACCATTTTCTCCAAAATTCCTATAACCTCGGTTAAGTTCGGCACAGGTTTTACTTCGCCACCGATTTCAAACGGTGCATCACTTTCATCCCAATAAATGTGATTTGGTGAAGGTGGAACTGGCCAAATTTCTTCAGCTGAAGGAAGAGATTGACCGGTTTTTTCCCGATACCAAATTGAACCAACTCCTGGTCCAAGACTAATTCTGATCACATAATCTTTGCTATTGGGAATATCAGAAGCAATTTTCCAAGAATGGTTCTTATCAGATAAATTAACAGTGGCGATATGTTTGACAAACGTTGATGTGTCACCTGTCTTTTTGAACAAATCAATCGAAGCCTTAGTCCAAAATGGATGAATTTCTGGTATTTTTACTTCTGGTTCAATTACTTCCCACTTTACTGTCTGGATTTGATTTCGGTCCAAAACCTCCCCACCATTTGGATAAGTAACTTTTATCCCATATCCTACTGGGTAAATACATTTTTCAGTTTCGTCATCTATCTCACCAGTTTCGGGAAGACCACATTTTTTTTGGAGTTTTTTTATTGCTTTTTCAGTTAAAGATCCGTAATAACCCGTTACATATCCTTCCGGGTAAACATCAGAATCAGTTTTTAAGATTTCTTGAATCGCTTTTACCTCTTCGCTTCTCGAACCAATTCCAACTCGAGCACTGGCTACATAACTTAGGCCGAGAAAGGTTAATATAAGAGCAAAGAGTAGTAAAGTTGAGTTTATTTTTTTCATATTTTTATTTTAAAATATTTCATCTTCGACCTTTAAAAATACCCCATTATAGGCCAAAACGCCTTTACTTTTCAAAAGTTGCGTTGTTTTCAAATTCGCCTAAAAATTCTATTTCTTCTACCTTTTCTTCACTTAAATTAATTTTTCCTTGCCAGCGGCTTTTTTCAAACTGGTATATTACTACGGCTTCTTTTTTTCCTTTTGGTTCCGGCAGGACCTGAACCGAATCTCCTTTTTTAATTAATTTAAGTTGGGGAGGCGGAGTAATTACTTCTTTAATCTTTGCTTCCTTAGGAATATTTTTTTGAATTTTAGGATCATTTTGAGTGATTTCTTGAATTTTTTCCTTTTCTTCTTCGGTTAAAGGAATAACCGGCGGAACTATTTTTTCGATTTTTGCCACTTTCCACTCTTTTATATCAACTTCAGCCAAAGCGACTTGCATCTCTTCTTTTTTAATTTCTTCAACCACCCTGGGGCTACCTAAACTTTCTAACTTGGGAATCGCGGGCTCTTCTTTCGTTTTGCTTTCTGCCGATTGGATTAGAACATAAGCATGATCTTTAACGATCTTAACATCCTTTATAACCGCTCCTTTTTCAATCAATTCTTTAACCTGAGGGTCTTTTAGGGCAATTTCTTTTGCTTTGGCTAAAGTATAACTAGGGTAAATTAAGTTATTAATCGTGAAGAAAATTAAAACAATTGCTATTCCTATGGGAATAGTTTTTTGGAAGATATTAAAGACAACCCAGTTTCTTTTTTCTCTGGGATATTTGCTAAGTAAAATTTCCCTGAGCTTTCGTTTATGGCTGGAAATTTCAATTTCAGGGATGATTGAAGTTTTTTCTAATTTTTCAATTAAATTTTTTTCCTTCATTTAAGTAAAACGAAAAATTTTTTATTTCGTTTCAATAAACCTCTCTTTTATTTTTTTCAAACCTCGGTGAAGTAATGATTTTATTGTCCCCTCCTTTTTTCCTAAAATTTCAGCGATTTCTTTAATCTGTTTTCTCTCAAAAAATCTTAGAGCAATTACTTCTTGGTATTTAATTTCGAGTTTGGAAATTTTTTCCTGGATTTCTAAAAAATCTTGATGCATTTTTAATTTCTCTTCGGCTTCAATTAATTCAAATTCAGGATTACTGCCATCGATCGGTTCCGGTATCTTTTCTAGAGACACTAATTTGTGTTTCCTTTTTCGAAAGAAATTAGCAATTTCATTATTAGCAATTCTATATAACCAAAAAGAGAGGGAAATATTTTTCCAGCGAAATTTCCAAAGATTTTTTAAGGCCTTCAGAAAAGTTTCAGAACAAACATCTTGAGCAACGTCTAAACTGGCTACTCTTTTCAAGATGTAGCCAAAAATTTGAGAATAATATTTATCGTAAAGTTTAGCAAAGGCTTCAGGATCTTTTTTAGCGGCCTCAACCAATTCTTTTTCCTCGTTTAATTCCACAGTTTAACAGGTTAAATGGAATAAGCCAATGACTTTTTTCTGTTTCCCTTCTTCATCTTCAGATTCTTGGCAAAGGATATTGAAAGTTTTAATTGCCTCTTCGGTTAAATCAATCATTAATTCCACTCCCCTGGATTTAACCTCATTTTTAGCCCCTTCGGTCACTTCTGCCACGCCAGATTCACCAGTTCCGATGGTAATTACATCTGGGTTTTGATCAATGGCTCTTTTTACATCTTCAACGTCAATTACATGGCTTTCTTTCCTCCACCATTTCAAAACTTCAACGGCCTGCCCCGTAGGGTCGTGAAGCGACTCCTTCGGGGTCCAACGGACTTCAACGTCGTGATTATAGGTTTTACCATCAATAGTAATTGAGCCGAAATGATATTCTTCTATCATATTTTTATTTAATAAACTTAATAGCGTCCTCTTTTGAGATTCGTGGGGGAGGGGAGGGCTTTTCAGCCGGGTAACCCACGGGAATAATTGCAATTGCTTTCAGATTTTCTGGCAAATTTAAAATTTTGGAAACCTCTTTTTCATTAAAAGCACCAATCCAAACACTACCCAATCCCTCTGAATGAGCTAAAAGCATTAGATTCTGGATACTTAAAGCGACATCACAAATCGAATAAAGATTTCTCCCTTTTTCTCCATAGTATCCAGCAGGCTTATTATTAGTACAACCAACAATTACTAAAGGAGCTTTGGCAATGAAACCCCATTGGTCGCGAGAAGATTTTGCTAAATCTTCTTTTACTCTCTGATTAAAAATAAAGTAAAATTTTCTCGACTGTAAATTTCCAGCCGATGGCGCCCAAATTATGGCCTCAATTAATTTATCAATGATTTCTTCTGGGATTTTCTTTTTTTGAAATTTTCTAATACTCCTTCGATTTTTAATAATTTCTAAAATTTTCATAGATTTTATTCGTAATTCGTAGGGTTACTAAAGATTTAAATTTGACCATTTTCCACAACGATCTCCCCATCTGGCAATTACTTTTCCTTCAATCCTGGCTTCGATTACTTCACATTGATTAGGACATCCTTTGCATTGGAAAGAAGTACATTTGATATCTTTTTCAGAAATTTCAAACCCCAAAAATTTGGTTTTCTCAAGCACTAATTCTTTTACTAAAAGAGCTACCCCAAATGCTCCCAATACCGTATTATATTTTGGAACAATAATTTTCTGGTTCAAGGCATTTTCAAAAGCCCACCTCATTCCCACATTTTCTGAGACTCCTCCCAAAAAGACGATTGGCGGCTGAATGTTTTTTCCTTTAGCTACGTTGGCTAAAAAGTTTCGTGCTAATCCCTGACATAAACCAGCCACAATATCTTCAACTTTGTGGCCAATTTGTTGTTTATGAATCATATCTGATTCAGCAAAAATAGTGCATCGACTTGATACGGTTGTCGGATTTTCCGCTTTCAAACTCAATTCTCCAAACTTTTCAACTGGAATTCCTAACCTAAAAGCCTGGGCATCGAGAAAAGATCCGGTACCTGCGGCGCACAAAAGATTCATTGCAAAATCGATTGCTACTCCATTTTCTAAAATGATGACCTTCGAATCTTGGCCACCGATTTCAATAATTGTTCTAACGTCAGGAATAAAATAAGTTGTTCCTTTAGCATGAGCGGTAATCTCGTTTTTGATTAAGTCGGCTCCGGTAATTACGCCGGCTAAATGTCGGGCCGAACCCGTCGTCCCGACTCCGTAAATTTCGATTTTTAGATTGTGGTTTTCGATATGTTCTCTTAATTCTTCTAATCCTTTTTGGATTGCTCCAATAGGATTTCCCTCAGTTCGAAAATAGCTTGAGAAAATTATCTCATTTTTTTCATTAATCAAAACAATCTTGCAAGTTAATGATCCGACATCAATGCCTAAATAAGTTTTCATAGGCTTTTCTTTTTATTATGATAATTTTTGACGACATCGACGAAGGCCTCGATCCTGGTATCAATTCCGGCTTCAGCCACTTGTTCATCTAAAGAAAGAGACAAAAAAGGAATGCCCGTTTCCAAATGAATTTTTTGCAAAATCGGACGAACACTTGTCTCTGGCATGCACCCAAAGGGAAGTAATTGAATTACGCCATCAAAATCTTTTTTAACATAATTTAGTATTTCGTAAATAGCGTCTCGGCCATGACCACCGACCGTTGATTTTAAATATGGATTTATTTTTCTTTGAATTAGCCAGTCTTTCCAGGGGAAAATTTTCTTTTTCAGGTGATAGGTAATATCCATTTCACGATGAACTTCAATTCCTTCCCGGCCCAATTTTTCCTCCACTCCAAAATTTATTGCTCCGTCGGTCACGGTATAAATTTCTCCTATTATCCCTACCTTTGGTACAACTTTTTTTTCATCGATTTCAATTTTTGCAACTTTTTGCCAAATTTCTTTTTTAAGTTTATCTAAACTTCTTTTATCTTTTGCTTTCTCCAAACCTAAAAAGGCCTGCAATAAAATTTTATCGGTCTCGCCTTTATTTTTCTCTCTCGGCCTAAGATAACTGGCTTTTTTCTCCAAATCCTCAATTAACCTTAATTTTTCGTAAAAAAACAAACCCGCTTTGGCTATTTTCCAAAAAGAAGCACTGGAAATCTCTTTAATCTTTCGGTAAACGTCCCGAACGTCTTGGTCAAAAATTACAAAATTAACATTATGCCCTGTTTCAGAAAGAATTTTCTGTTGAATATCGCCATAATATCTCAAACGGCAAGATCCACCCAAACTGGTAACCATAAAGATAGTGTCTGCTCCTCTTCGAATAGCCGATAAATAATTTCCGACATTAATTTTCAAAGGCAGACAATACATTTCAGGTGAAATTTTTGCTCCTTCCTCAATAGACCTGGAATTTGTTTTTTCTGGCAAAACAACATCTAATCCTAATTTTTCAAATAGGGCTTCGAAGGCAATTGTATAATTTCCCCAATAAGGAAAAGTGATTTTCATAACCCTGTGAATATAAAAATAAATTTATTTTATTGTATCAAGGAAGGCCTCTAATCTAGTTTGAACTCCGGCATCAGCGGTGTGTTCGTCGATGATTAGATATAAAAATGGGACCCTTTTTTCCTTGAATGATTTTTCAACAAACTCTTTTAAAACCGCATCGCAACCGCACAAAAACGAAGAAATTTCAATTACGCCTGAAATTTTGTATTTTAAAATTTCTTCAATTTTTTCCATTATTTCTTTACCAAATTCCCAATGAAACTCCGGCCAACTAGTTACTAGTTGCTGGTTGCTGGTTGCTCGTTGGCTGGCTGGTACTTCATCAATAAATATCACTTCGGCTCCCAAATCTTTTAATTTTTTTTCTATCCCTACATTAACAAAATCGTCATATAAATTGTAGGGGTGGGAAATTAAGAGGATTTTTGGTTTCTTAGAATTTATTTTCTGAACAAAATCTTCTTCTTGCCCCTTTTTTAGTTTTTTCTCTTTTGAAAGAGTAATTTCAATGGCTTTTTTTATCTTTTCTTTGGCAAAGCCCAATTTCTTTCCTAATTTCAGGAAGGGCTTTTCCAATGAACCATCTTTCCTGACATCGAAAATTTCGGTTAAGATTTTGGTTTCAACTGAGATTTTTGCCAAATCCGGTAAACCGAAGAATCGAGGACAAAATTCCAATTTTTCTTCACTTGTTTTCAATCTAGGAACAAAGATTTTATCGCATTTTCCTTCCAGCCACAAAAGATGACCAAAAAAAACTTTAGTAGCAAAACAGGTTTCAGGATCGGCAATTTTTACTCCTTTTTCAATTATTTCTTTGTTGGTTTGAGGAGAGAAAATTACTCTAACTCCCAAATTTTCAAAAAAGATTTTCCAAAAATAACCCTGATGACTTCCATTTGAGATAGGTTCTTTCCAATAAATTAAAGCTCTGGGAATACCAATTGTCATAGTTAGAAACTAAAAGAGTGTTCCTTGTTTAGTTAAGGTTTTTTGTTCTCCCTTTGAAAAAATCCTAATTTTTCCGTAGACACCATCGTAACCGGGCTCGATAAAAACTTTTCCTTCTCTTACCCTGATTATTCCTTCAGCAATCTCTGGCAGAGTAATTATCTCTAAATCTTTTCGAGGAACATCAACTAAAACCCTAAATTCATTGCCAAATTTTTCAAGCAGATTTTTATATTCTTTTTCGACTTCTATTGTCCCTACCCCCTGGCCTAAGGCATCGGCAACTATTTCTTCCAAAGGAATTAAACTTTTAAAAGGAATAGCATTTTCTGGCTTGAAACCTTCGGGTCGATCAGCTAATTTCTCCACCCTATTTAAAACCCCAATGGTTAAAAGTTTCCCACAAACCGGGCAGATGCCATTATATTTTTTTGTCTCTTGTGGCGATAAAGAGATTTCACAAAGTCGATGGCCATCATAATGATATTTTCCCTCCTGAGGATAAAATTCAACCGTATAAACCAACCTTAAAGAATTTACAGAGACCCGGTCTCTGTTTTTTATTGCGTTAATTATTGAACTATAACTTAATTCTTCTCCTTCAAACACATTGGCCTCTCGACCAATTTTTTGAGGACTGTGGCTGTCACTATTTGAGATTAAAGTGATTTTATCCAGGGCTGATAATCTCCAATTCATGGCAGGGTCCGAGCTGAGTCCGGTTTCTCCAGCAAAAATATATTTTGAATATTCTCCAAAGCATTCCTCAATCGAGTCAAAGCCCGAACGAGAACCAAATAAACTAAACCAGGGGGTCCAAAGATGTGCCGGAACAATCAAACAATCTCCAGAAATATTCAAGACGATTTTTAAAAGCTCTTTGGCATCTAATCCAAAAGTTGGTCTGCCATCGGCAGCTAAATTACCGTAAAAATTTAATTTTTGGTTGATTTTTTCAACAATTTCAAAAGAAGGAGCAAAGAGAATTAAATGGATTTTCCTTACTCTACCACCTTTTGAATAAATACAGCTTACTTCAGTGGTTAAAATGAATCTTATCTCTTCTTGTTCCTTGTCCCTTGTTTCTTGTTGCTTTAGCTTGTAAAGGCCGGGTTCTGCAGGTATCAAATTTTCTTTTAAATTTTTAAACCAGGCAGGGTGGGTAAAATCACCAGTTCCCAAAACTAAAATTCCCTTAATTTTTGCCCATTTGGCTAAACTTTCCAAATCCATATTCCTTGAAGTCGCCCGGGAATATTTAGAATGAATGTGAAAATCAGATATGAAACGCATAAATTTTTGTTATTTTAACAATTTTCCTTCTCGGTCTATTTCGTCTCTGGCGATTCTTTCGGCTGAAATTGGCTTCCCATCCTCAGCCAAAACAAAATCAATTTTGGCAATTTTAATTGGCTTTTTCCTTATCTTTCTACGCTCTCGGTTAATCTCCAAAGCGGTTTTATAAGTTTCTGGCGAAACAACAATATAATCAAAATCCCTGTTTAAGGTAAAACCAAATTTATCTTCAATTTCGGTAATTTTTGGTTCTACTTTGAACTCTTTGATAATAAAATTTTCCAATTCTCTTTTTCTCTCTTTAAAATTTTTAATCTTTCTATTTCTGATTTCTCGAGCCATTTTATCTGAAGTCAGACCAATTTCAACTTTTCCTAATTCAAAGGCCCTGCTCAACAGCGATTCATGTCCCTTATGTAAAACATCGAAAGTCCCGCCAATGACAACTTTTTTAGTTTTCTTTTTCACTTTTTTCCGATAGGGGGTAGAAAGAGGTTTTCTTGACGATAATTTTGTAAACATTCTCGATGAAATCCCCGCCAGCATAACCTACCACCAAAGCCAGAGCCGGCGAAAATTCAGCCATTCCTAATCCTTTTGCCGCAGCCGCAGTCAAAACTCCGACAATTCCGGAAATAAAACTCATTGCCAAAAAGTAAGGCAAATTGAAACCAACATTTTTGTAAGAATACTGGTGCTTGATAAAACCTACTAGGCCCCTGACTATTCCTCCCCCGAACCCGGCAATTAAAATTTGAAGATACATTTTAGTTTAATTAATTTTAATATATTTTTCCAGACCTTTTTTGAAAATTTCCATTGCCTTTTTTAATTTTTTTGAAGATAAAACAAAGGCAAGGCGAATTTCATCTCTGCCCAAACCTTTTTTCGCATAAAAACCCGAAGCCGGAGCCACCATTACTGTTTTTCCCTTAAAAGAAAAATCGGTTAAAAGCCATTGGGTAAAATCGTCTGAATTTTTGATTGGCAATTTCACCGTAATATAAAAAGCCCCTTTTGGTTTTAAACAGAAAAGGCCAGGAATTTTTTGAAGAGCGGCAAAAACTGTATCTCGCCTTCTTCGATATTCAGCCACGATTTTTTGAGTGTATTTTTTGGAATTTTTCAGAAGGGGAATAACTGCCAATTGCTCAATCATTGGCGAAGAGAGACGGGCTTGGGCAAATTTTGTTGCCCCCCCAATTACTTTTTTATTTTTTGAAGCCAAACATCCGATTCTGGCTCCGCAGGCGTTAAATCTTTTGGAAATACTATCTAATAAAATTATTTGATTTCGAATTTCCGGAAAATTCATCATTGAATAATATTTTTCGCCATCATAAACAAATTCTCGATAAACTTCGTCAGATAAAATAAAAAGATTATGTTTTTTGGCAATTTGAGCAATCATTTTCAACTCCTCTTTTTTGTAAACCGTTCCGGTGGGATTATTGGGATTGCAAATTAAAATTCCTCGGGTTTTTTTGTTAATTTTCTTTTCAATTTCTTTTCTTTCTGGTAAATGAAATCCGGTTTTAGCAGAAGTTCTTAAAGGTACCAATTTAATTCCAGCCACCGAAGCGTAACCATTATAATTTGTATAAAATGGTTCGAAAACAATGATTTCTTCTCCGGGATTACAAATTGTGGCAAAGGCAAATAAAATTGCCTCACTCCCGCCGGTAGTAACGATAATTTCGGAAATATCAAAATTGATGCCAAAATCTCGATAATATTTTTGCCAGGATTCTCTCACTTCTTCAATCCCAACCGAATTTGTGTAAGCTAAAATTTTTCCTTTGAAATTTTTAATTTCCTTCAAAATCTCTTTTGGCGTTTCCAAATCTGGTTGGCCAATATGAAGTTCAAAAACCTCAATTCCTTTCTTTTTTACTTTCTCCAAAAATGGCACAAACTTTCTAATAGGTGAAAATTGGGCCTCTTCGGCCCTTTCTGAAATATCTAAAAGTTTTACTTTCATATTTCTTATTCTACCGCCTCGACGAGTTTGGCGCAAGTAAAAAATTACCCTTTTGGCGATTTTTTGCCAGTAAGTTAAATAAAAAAGCTGGGTTTAGTCCAGTTTGTTTCTTATGCTTTTACTGCAATAATTTGGGTGCCGTAATCAAAAGTAATTCTTTAAGATCAGAATCAAATCTTTTGGGTTCTGGAATCTTGAAGCCCGCCTTGATTGAAACATCACTTACTTTAAAATCTCTTTTTTTAAGTTGTTTATAGTTGGCATCCCTTATAGATTCTCTTTCTTGAGCAAACCAAATAGTTTCTAAACTTTGTCCTTCACTGTTGATTCTAATTCCCTGTATTATACCTAATTCCATTCATATCACCCATATTTTGAAGTAACTACTATTTTTATACAAAATATCTAAAATCTTGTCAAGAAAAGCCCTGCCCCGTATAAAACTTTGCTTTTGTACTGGGGTTAGAATCTGTTTTGTAAAATAAAAAGAGGCGAAGATTCGCCCTTTTTTGTTTTTTATTGCCCACCTCGAAGTTTAGATTCTTCTCTTTCTTCTATGCGTTTGATCTCTTGTTCTGTCACAAATTCTTCAACACTTTTGAAGTTTATATGAAGTTCTCTCGGAGATATCTTGAAGTCAAAGATTATAAATTTTGATGCCGTAACGTCTTTTGAGTCAAATGGAATATATTTCGACACGATTTTTAACCCTTTTCGAGTCGGGTAAACAGTGGCAACGACTTCTCCTTTTTCGATAACCTCAATTACTTTTACTTTTGATTTTTCAGGATGTCGTCTTATTCTCATATGCATTTTCAAAGAACCTCCTAGATTATTATTTATATCAAATTTACTATAAAAATCAACACCCGAGAGAAAAATCATGCTTCGTACCAGACTTCGTTCTGGTGCGGGGTCTCGAGCGGAAATAAAAAAGAGGCGACTGGAGGAGAACGGTTCTCCGCTTTTCATTAATTTTACTGGATTCTTTGTAATTGCTCGTAGATTGGTTGAGAAAAAGAAAAAGATACTAATAAAACAATTATTAGAGGAGGGATCAATAATAAAGCAATACTAATCCACAAAGCAAATTTTACCGTTTCTCCTTTCGTTTCTTTCTTATTAAGGTAAAGTAGAAAAACAAGACTTCCAATCGTAAATATCAAAGCGGTAAAAAATGGCAAAAAGAACCAAGGAGATGTTGGCATTTGTAAAGTTTCGAATGTTGGACGGAGTTTCAAAGAATAGATTAAAATACGAACTAACAGATAGCCATTAAAAATAAAAGCTAAAAATGAAATAATTTTCGCGGCTCTCATATTCTTTAATTATATCACAATCAACCTCGAGAGAAAAACTCCCGCACCATTCGGTGCGGGTCTCGGGCGAAAAACTTACAGAGACCCGACCTCTGTTAGTTTTTTTGTTTTTAGTGAAACTAAAATTCTAATTCATTTATTTTTTCCCAGTTCAGTTCGTTTAAGACGACAATTTTGTTATCGCCGATTATATACAAGTAATCGTTTATATAAATTGCTCTTTTGGCACTGATATCGCTCACCGCTCTTTTTAACTCGAATTTATTGTTTTGGTAAGAAAAGATATATCCGCCGCGACCGCCGGGCAAGAAAAAGATTTGATGTTTTTCGTCGAGTAAAAAGGCGTGATGAGTGTTTAAAATATCTGACCAGTATTCATCTAAATTATATTTTGAAATTTCAGTAGGTCTTTCAGGGTCAGAAACATCAAATAAAGAAATTTTTACATTTGAACCCTCTTTTCCAATCCCCAAGATTTTATCTTTTGTTATAGGATGTAAATAAGAAGAATAGCCCGGGATTTTTAATTGGCCTTTCAATTCCGGCTTTTCAGGATTCGATAAATCTAAAACATAGAAGGGGTCGGTTTGACGGAAAGTGACGATAAAACCTATGTCTTCAATAAATCTGACAGAATAAATTTGTTCGGTTAAACCCAAATCTTGAACCGAGCCCACAATTTTTAGATTTTCATCCAAAACATAAACATCGTTGGCGCTTTCTCCTTGGCCGCCAAATCCCCAAAATCCTTCGCCGACAGTGGTTGCTACTCTTAAATTGCCATTATATTCATCCAACGAAAATTGGTTTAGAGGTCGGCCCGGAATATTGCCGGTGGCTGAGACTTCAAATTTATCCAACCCCATTTTTACTATCCCCGTTTTTTCCAATTCTCTTTTGTGTTCTTTGAAATAATCTGACATTCGATTCTGAATTTCATTTTCCACCTTTAATCTTTCGTCATTGTCGAGAGAATTATAATATCTTTCCAATAAAACGGTAAATTCGGTATATTTTGCGGCATCGGAAATTTCATAACTTTCTAATTTATCTAGTTTTTCAATTAACCAAGATGGAACTAAATCTTGGCATTTTACTTTCAAAAAATTGGCGAAAAATTTAATGGTGCTTTCATAATAAGAGTAGGTTACATATATCGCCTTTCCTGATGCATAAACCACGGATTGATCTGAAGAACCAACAAAAGAAACGGTTTTTTCAATTTTTCCCGAATCCGGCTTCAAAATCATTGCTGTATAAGTGACATCAACTGGAGCTGGAACTATCGGATGATAAATATCAATGCATTTTATTTCCAGAGGGGTACCTTCTATTGATAAGGGTTTAATTGGGCAGGGATGATAACTATCAATTTGGGTTTTACTAACTAAATAAATTTTGTTTTGGTAAAGACGAGCCCCAACTAAAAGGTTATTATCTTCCAATTTCACTTCCCATTTCTTTTTTGGCGTTTGAGGATTTGAAACGTCATAACCCAAAATTTTATCTTCAGAGAAAATTACTAAAATATCTTTTATCAAAAGTAAATCGCCTCTTTCTTCAATTTTCCCATCGATTTTTAAATCTTCGGCTGGGAAGGCCTTAACAATTTTTGTTTCGCCAGTTTTTTGAGGCGGAATTATCTGTTCTTCCAATCCTCGCCAGAAAATTGGTCCAATCCAGGGAGGTTGAGAAAAATAAATTTCTTTGCCGTCAGTTTTGACAATATCTGGTTCATCAATTCCTAAAACCTGAACCGTGGTTGTCGATATTCTTTCTGGGATTGCTCCTTTTGCTTCCAGAGGTAACGAAAGGGGAGAGGGGGCCGGCATCACTTCTTCGCCTGCACCCCTACCGGTTGCAAACATCCCAATTCCACCCAAATACCCCAAGTTTGCTTCCTGCAAATAGGTTTTGAAATCTTCTTCGGAAGTGAATTTTTTAATTCCTTCGATCTTTGAGACGAAAGGCGGAAAAGGCGGGAAATAAACAAAAATTGCCTTGAGCAATATGAAACCCAAGACAAAGATAAATACAAAAAGTAAAATAGTCATGGCTAACTTGTTATCAATCTGTTTTTGCATATCCATAACTTTAAAATAAAACGTCTCTTTTTGATTTTTGTTTCAACCTATTAAATTTTACCTTATTTTTTCCAAAAATGAAACTTAGAGGAAAAATTTCAGGAGTAGTTTTTCCTTCTTAATAATAAAACAAAAATCATTCCAGAAATAAATCCGCCAATGTGAGCAAAATAGGCAACCGAAGAAGGAGTACCAGCCGATAAAAATTGGTACAAAAACCAAATTCCAATGTAAAAGAAAGCCGGCACAGAAAAGACAATGGGTTGGAAAATTAACAAAAAGAAAGCTCGGATTTTATTTTTAGGATACAAAAGTAAATAACCACCCAATACCCCTGAAATAGCTCCTGAAGCGCCAAGAGTAGGGATGCTTAGTGCCTCACCCGAGGTCAAAAAAATATTGAAAAGACCAGATAAAATTCCGCAAAGGAAATAAAAAAGGAGAAATTTTATTTTCCCTAAAGCATATTCCACATTATCTCCAAAAAGCCACAAAAACCACATATTGCCTATCAAATGCAAAAAACCGGCATGCAAAAACATTGCGGTGATTAATGTAAAAGTGCCCTCCTCTTTTAAAATGCGAGCGGGAATTGCCCCATATTCCAAAACTATTTTATCGAAATTGGGAGTAAGATAGGTAATGAGAAAAATAAAAACATTAAGAAAGATTAGAAAGATTGTGATATAGGGGAGTTTCCTTGAAGGGCGGGATTCATCGTAAAGCGGAAACATATTCTAATTCTAAAAATTAAGGTTGCAAAATATCTTCGGTTCTTCCGTCAATCGAGATGATAACGCTTTGAACTGTTGAAAATTGTTTAAGAGTTTGAGTGATTTGAGCTCGAATAGCCGTCACTCGGCAAGAACCGCCAACTTGAAATTCCAACTGTTTATCAAAATCAACCTTGGCTACATCATCTTCAATGGTTAATTTTTGGATTTTAACACCTGGATTAATAGAAGTTCCAAAACCTTGTTCTTTTTCTGACTCATCCGGACCCTTTAAGAGTTCTTCTAAAGCCGCTCCGGCTACGGCTAAAGTTTTGGGTACTTTTCTTTCCACCGGAAAAACCTTTTGGCAATCTAATACTTCAGGATCCAATATCGAATTACCAAAGAAAACCTTTACCGTCATAGATTCTTCCGGTTTCTCCACTTTTCTTGTCAGCAGGTGAAAACTAAAATAGCCAGCGATCGCTGCCAAAATTAAAACCACAATAATAATTAGAAAAGTTCTTTTCATATTTTAATGGATTTTTGCGCCGGGTGGGACTTCTTGATCGGGGATTAAAAGAGAAACTCTTTCATTGTCTTCGGCCGCCAATAACATCCCTTGGCTTTCCAATCCTCGTAAAACTTTTGGTTCCAAATTGGCCACAACAATAATTTCTTTCCCGATTAAATCTTCTGGTTTATAAAATTTGGCAATTCCAGCCACAATCTGTCGGATTTCATTTCCTAGGTCAATTTTCAATTTCAAAAGCTTCTCGGATCCTTCAACTTTTTCCGCCTCGATTACTTTTGCCACTCTTAAATCAATTTTTAAAAATTCGTCAAAAGAAACCATGTTTTTATTATACATTTTTTTAAAAAAAGAGGGAGAGGTAATTTTATTTTTTGACTCTCCCTTAAACTTTCTTCTATCAGGGCTGTTTTACCCTCATTTATTGCTAATTCAATGTCTTCTTTTTTCTTTTCTGGAGGTCTAAATTGTTCAAATAAGGATAATTGTTCTGTATTCAAAATCCAAATTATAATTTTGAATTTACATCTTTGAAGACATTTTTTTGTTGCTTCTGCTAATGGTACCGGAGGATATTCATTTTGAAAAGAACAATTGGGGCAAGGGTTCCTGGATACGCCGTAAAGGCACAAAGTGGCTTTAAAAGGATATTCCATCGGCGATTTCCTTAATTCTCTTTCTAACTCCCAACTTTCCAATTTTTCACCCAATTTTATTATACCAAAATTTATTTAACAAAAACATTAGTAATTAAATGATGGTATTTTAGGCGGGGACGAGCCATCCAGGCCTGATAAAATTTTTGTCGCCACCCTTTTTTCCAAAACGACATTTCCGGCAAAAATAAAAACCCATCTTTGTAACCCAAATAACGGGTTTTAAAATTTAAATGTAAATAAGCCAAGATGGCGCAAATTAAAGCTGATTTTTGATTTTTGTTCTGACAATTGTCTTGAAATTTTTTTCCGAAAACTGCCGAAAATAAATTTTCTCCCGACATCTTTTCAATAAGAGTAGGGAAGGCCTCGATCAAATTTAAATCTAAAACGAATCCCCGCTTTTCCAATTTTTGCCGAATTTCCCTGGCAAAATCACACCATTTTTGCATCAAAGCAGGAGGAATAGGATTAACTTTTTCCTTACGGAAAATTGAGGTGGATAAAAATTTTTCGTAAAGTCGCATTTTGCCCTTTCCTCTACCTTTGGTTAAAGGGGCATCGATAGCAATGACGGCCGTTTCTTTCAAATAAGGCCTAATAACTCTTATAATGTCTTTTCCAAAAACCTCTTTACAATTTTTACAATAATTTTCTTCAAAGATGATTTTTTGAACTCTTTTTTCTAAAATACAAACGCCAGTTGTTTTTTTCTCTTTTCCTCCTAAATCAATGCCAATGAAAAATTTTTTCTCAACACTTTTCATTTATTAAACATTATTTACCTCGTTTAGCCACCGGCCATAATCGCAATCAGGGCTATGAGAAGGCGGCTCTTCTCCTCTTAAAAGTTCCACCGCCTCTCTAAAAAGTTGGGGAATATCAGAAGGGTTTGTTTCAATCTCGTGAATTTCTTTTTTGAAAGGCAATCTGTCGCCAAACCCGCTTTTTTTGTCAACGATGTAAAAAGCAAGATATCCTTTTTTGGGCGTTTTAAATCCATTTTTCTCCAAAAGAAAAGTATAAACATCCATCTGGATTTGAAAGCGGTCATAGATATTGGCGACATTGCTTCCGGTTGATTTGTAATCAAGCGGGGCTAATTTTCCATCGGCAAATTCTAAAATGTCATCAACCGCTCCGAAAAGAGTGGCATCTAATTCCGAATCATAATAACGAATCCCAACAAAATTTGAGCGCCACTGATTTAACAAATCCTGGTTTGGAAAGAGTTTAGCCGGGATATTATGCGCAACCAATAGGGGATGCGGTTCGCCCTTTGCCCGATAACTGTCGAATTCTTCTTTTAAAAGTTTATCTACTGCCGCATTAAGCGCATAAGGATAGGGTTGGGGCCTTCTGATTTTTAATTTCTTTTCCAGCCAAAAACAAAGCGGGCATTCCAAAAATAAATTTAAAGAATTTGGCGAAAGTTGAATTTTATTGTTATTTTTCATATTTTTAATTTTTTTATTATTCATTATTTCATTCTACCAAAAAATCGCCTCCTCGGCGACCCAGCAGAATTTCAAAAAACCAGAAATGACACTATTTTTTTATTTAATTCTTCTGTGTTCTAATCTTTTAGCTACCCAGAACCGGCGAGCAACTCTTTCTCTGGCCGGCCGATAAATCTTTTTTGCTTTTTGAAATTCTTTTATTTGATATTTTTTCATAATTTTAATTAAATTTTCCTCAACTTCGCCTCGCCCTCGGCAGCTTTACGTAAAGGGGAGTCTGAATTTTATATATTTTTTGCTTTTATTATTGTTATAAAACCATCTTTCAAATAACCTCTTTTCTCAATTTTTAATTTGTTTTTCTCCAGCAAAACAGGTAACCCTCCTTGTGAAATATAATCTTTAAAATTTTGGCGATGTTCTTTTCCGGCAAAATATTCTATTGCTTTTATGAAAAAAGAAATCAACTTTTTGGGCAAAGGAACCTGAAAATCAATAAAAATCAGGAAACCGTCTTTTTTTGTCACTCGTTTCATCTCAGAAATAACCTTATCTCTCTTATCTCTTTCTATTTCGTGTAAGGCTAAAGAAATTGAAGTAAAGTCGAAAACGGGATCTTCAAATGGCAAATCCGTCGCATCAGCACCCTGAAAATAAGAATTCTCTGAGCCGTATTTTCGCTGCCATTTCTGTGCTATTCCAATCATCTCGGGATTTAAATCAATACCGGCTACAATAGCACCAATTCTTTCATAATAAAAAACCTGATCCCCGGTACCACAACAAATATCCAAGATTCTATCTCCTTTTTTCATTCCCGAAAATCGTGGCGTAAAAATTCTAATATCTCTCAATAGAGGATCTATAAGAGTAGGGTAGAGACAAATCATATTTAATTTTACCTTGTCCATCCGTAGCTAACAAGCGAAGGAGGACCAAAAAATCGCCCAAAGGGCGATTTTTGTTGGTTTGCCCTGAGCTTGTCGAATGGGCTCATCTTTCAAATTTCAAAAAATACTGCTTTGGCTTTGACTCCTGCTTTACTATATCGTTCCACCCTGGTTCTGCTTCTGATACCCGCTTCAAAATTCCATTATCTCTAAATAAAGGATTGACTATTCTAGATTTACAAAACACTTGCGCGTCGTAATTATTCGGGTTATTGCCAACCTTCACCTTATTATTCATCCGCTCCCAAAGCAATTTTAATTTCTCATCCTTATTTAAAAACATTTTTATTTTTTCCAACACTATTTTGTCGGTCATGTAAAGATCTGCTTCAGAAATATGTCCTTTTTGCAAAGCGTATTTTAAACAATCGCCAACTGCCCTAAACATAATTGCCGAAGACAATCCCGCGTAATAAACCCGATTTAATCTAAGAAATAATTCAGCATATTTTTTAGCACTTTCGAAATTCTTAAATACCCAATTGTTGTTTTCTGTATCCAAATTTTCTAAAAAATATTCCTTATCTTTTTTATTTAATTCACTAAAAATAACAGCGGTTTTTAGAGAATAATCAATTCTATCAGCGCATAAATCGGGTAAGCTTTTCTCCTTTAATGGGAAATTTTCGTCGTTCAGAATATACTCTAAATCCAATCCGTATTTGTTGATAATATCTGGAATTTCAGTCTTTCTTATAAAATCATCAAACAAATTATCTTGGTGATTGTGTTCTGTTTCCGAGCCGCTATCCAAAACATAATCAATACAATGAGAAAAAGCAGAATGAGAAACATCGTGTATTAAACCGGCAATCTGTTCCTCAAGCGATGCGCCATATTCTCTAAGCAAAAAGTATACGCCAAGCGAATGAGCAAAACGGGTGTGATCGTATTCGCCAACCTTAGTATCTGGCTTTACCCAAAGTGGCCGATAGCCAGCTTGATCAATACCTTTTAATCTCTGGAGAGACGGACTGTTTATAATCTCTAAAATTACTGGTTCAGTAATTTCAAACTCCCCATAAACACGATCTGTGTATTTCATAAATTTTCTTTACCCTGAGCTCATCAAAGGGCTCAACTTCGGGCTAAATTTTGGTTACTTTTCTGTTTTTATTAAAAACAATTTCTTTTTGAAACCGCCTCGTTTTTTGTTTTTTATTTTCTGTTGTTTCTGAATTTGTGATTTTTTCAATTTAAGCTCTGAAATCAAAACATCTATCAATTCTTGAATATCAACAATTTCATTGACAATATCTTTTTTCCTTTTCGCTTCAATCAATTCTTCCGACTCCTCTAATATCTTCTTTTTTATTTCTTTTAAATACTCTTTTTTATTTAAAAATCGCCAATATGGTCTCTTCCCTGCTTCTTTTATAATTTCCAAAATTCTATCCCTAATCAATTTGTTATATTTTTTAATCATTTCTCAACTTCGGGCTAAATTTTAATTATTTTATGGTTTAAATCCTACTTTATTTTTCCGTTTCTTAATCCAAGATTCAAACCAACTAAGGAAACATTTTATTAAAATTATAGCAAGAAAATATGGCCAAAGCATCTTGAGAATAAGCCACACAAATTGAAAAGCAACTCCGAAAACACCTTTTACGAACTCCCAAGTGTCGATTTTGAAAAAGTGTGTTTCTATTTGGGCTAAATTTTGATTATTTTATTGCAAATATTTCTGAAATTGATCTTTAATATATAAGTTTTTAGCCCATCTCCGGTTGCAAAAGACCTTATCAACACCCAAAATCATATTCCCTTTCTCTACACCACTATTCTGGATTATTTTCTTAAGATTTAATACTCTTTCTTTATTTTTAAAATCTTCCGTAAGAACTTTTTTCATTAACCTAGATAGAGTATCAGCGGCTGAAATACCCCTATTTTTGTTTCCTTCTATAAAAACATAATTTTCTCTACCGAAACCAAGTGTTTTGAGTAAATCCTTATAATCGGCTTTTGTGAATTGTGGGCTATGAATAAAAATTTGGTCGACATTGTTCAAAATACCAGACGTTTTTGCATATTCCCAAGCGTAACGTTCATATATATACAAGAAAAGAACACGATTAATAGCATCCCTTATTTCCTTTGGTATTTTATGCATATAATCTTTAAGGCTTTCTCCCATTCTTAGAAAAACAGTCCCCACTTCTCTTTCTATTTCTTCCCGAATATTATATTTTTGGCTATAGAATTCTGATAATTTAGAAAAGGTAAGATAAACTTTTGCCGAAGAGTTTTTAATTATTTCTACGTCGCCAGATAAATATTTTCTATCCTTATATGAAATTCTAACCCAACATCTAACATAATAAGATTCTTCGTTTGAAGGTTTTTGATTCCAGGAACCAGCTTCGTCTGTAAAAATTATAAATTTCATAAATTATTTTTCAATTAATTCTTCGACTTTTTCGTAGTTATTTTTTAGTTTCAAAATAAATTGTAATGATTATCCCAATAACACCTAATATCAAAGATATAATTTCTAAAATTCGATAATGGTTTTTTATAAAAATTTTAATTCTTTTTCCGATGAATAAGCCTTCATTTAAAATAGGCGCGTTAGTTTCTACATCTTCAATTTTAGCCTTCCCAGTCGGCCTATTGATAAATCCGTAATTATTTTCAAGTTCCGTTTCTTTCATATTAATTTTGCCTTCGTTTTTTATATATCCGCCCTTGATAATAACATTTTTATTTGTTCCGTAGCTGTTAAACTTACCTCCCTTTTTTATTTGTATACCATGCATAGATTTTATTTCTCAATTTAACTTCGGCCTAAATTTTGATTATTTATTTTAAAAAAGGTAATTTATCTAAAATGAATTTTCTTTCTCTTTCCAGTTTTTCAATAATCGGCCTATATTCTTCCTTTAAATGTTCGATTCTAAGATTTATTATCTCCATAGAGGTTCTTCTATCTTTCTCCTCCATTATCTTCAATTCCAACTCTTTGTGTAATTTGGTGATTTTTCTTTCATAATCGCGGACCTTGAATAAGCTGACAACAAACCAAATCAGACCACTGATTATTAAAACATTTAAGATAATAGATGAAAAATAGTAGATGAATTCTATTCCACACATTTTAATAATTCTCTTTTAAATGCTTTGTCTAAAATTGATTGGTTTACTTCTTTCTGGAAGCTTTTTTAATAATCCTTCCAGTCTGACTCATAACTCCCACCCCTGTGTTTTTAGTTTCTTTCAAAGCATTTGTCACATTTTGTTTATTTACAGCTAAATAGCGTGCTTTTTGTGATTTTGCTACTTGTTTTATTCCTTGCGGAAGCGATTCTTTTTTAGTCTCAACCTCAATAGCTTTATTTCTTGTAACAATATCAGTACCCTTATCTGATTTATATTCTGTCTTAAATTTCCTTGCCAAATTCTCTGCTATTTTATCATGTAATGATTTTGCCATAACTTTATTTCTCAATTAATTCTTCGACTTTGTTTAGCTTTTTCTAATTTTTTTATTGATCAGGGGCCATAATCTATGTTTAGGTTTGTTGTTTAGTTTCTTCTTGTCCCCACGAAACTAATACAGCTTGTCGCTTTTCAGATAATTCTTTATTTCTCTGGACTTTAGCGATTTTCAATATTCGCAAGGCATCCTGGATATCAACCTTAGAAATACCAACCCATAGCTGGTTATTTTGCAAAAGGAGGTCAGTAGCAGCCATTCGCTTCTGTAATGATTTATTCATGGCAAAAATGTTGACTAATACCTGAAAAGTTTGTATTTTTTGATCTTTATTAAGAAAGCTTTGAACACTTGGGTTAGTAAGAATTCCTATATTAGATTTTTTAACTTGTTCGACTAAATTCTTGTATAACTCATCACGATCAGCATCGATAAATTCAAATGCATCGCGAAGTTCGATAATGTGCGGGAGAAAATCGAGTTTCTTAGCCAAACTCTTGATTTTATGTTGCGCAACAGTAAATAGATCAATCTCTTTTAAAAAGTCTTTATTTTGAGCAACCCAATCAATTTGATCTAAAAATGATTCCAGTTCAGCTTTTATTATTGAGGTAAGTTTGCCTGCAAATAAGTTATCAGCTTTTAGCTGAACGAGGTAATTCTTACAGGTATTTGGGTCGGTAAGTCGTTTCTTAATTTCTGGCTCGATGTCATCAGAAATCTTCTTTAGATAAATTTCAATTGCTTTAAGATTTGGGGGCGATTCATCAAGATGATTCACAGCGACCAATGAAAGATGGGTATGGGTTTCTTTATGAAATTCAGACGTATCGTCGCCATCTACGGTCTCCCATAATAAAGGGGCCAAATTGAGTTTTTCCTTCATAACTTTAGCTATGAGTTCTGGTCTTTTTCGCAAGAGTGCTGAAAATAACAACTTAGCAGTTGTATTTTGTTTATCTACTGGCAAAGAATCAAAATTCTGTTTCCAACTCTCCAAATCTTTGGCCCATTCATTGAGTTTCGCTGCCATCTTTAAACTTTCTGAAATCACATTAACCTTCTCTTGTTCTTGACTCTCCTGGAATACTTTCAATGCCTTCTCACTAAAATATTTATTTCTCTCTTTTGTAGTGCCCTCTATTAAGATTTTACCGAATTGTTCAGCGAGCTGACCGTTCTTTAAGTAATCGGGAATCTTGGACTCATCTGGTCCTCTAAGGCTTGGCAAACCAGTCGAGCCAGAGAAGGAGAAATAATTAGCCACCTCTTGTGTTACCGAATTATTCTCATCGGTAAATTTTGGATTGCGATTTACTATTGATACATATTTCTCCAGCTCCTCCTGACTATTCCCTAAAATATTTATGACCTTTTCCTTACCTACAGTTAGCTCTGTAGGATTCACGCCACTCCTTAAAGATTTTTCGTGATTGATTAACTCTGCGGGTTGTAAAATTAGTTTTTCATATAAAGGATAGGAAAACTCTTCAATTAAAAGTGTTTTAGCTAACAAATCCGGATTGCTCAAAATCGATTTTAGTGAATGAGTAGAATCCAATAAAGATGTGTCTGTATTTGACTTCGGAATACTTTTAAATTCTTCGATCTGTAAAATAACGCTCTCCATCGCAAAACGCACTCTTGTTATGAATCTTTTAATATGCCTTGGATTTCTTTCAAAAAGACTGTCATCTAATAAAAAAGCTCTCATATTAACAAGTTGAGCTTCGGTCACGGAAACCTTTAGTTGTTTCATTTCATCGTCAACAAATTTACCAGCCTGATATGGTGTAGGCAAGGGTAACCTCCAATAAACATCAAAAAGTTTCTTAAGAAATCTTCTCCCCTCCTGGAGTTTCTGTGGTAACCCTGTACCTTCCGGCAATTCAAGTTCATCGGCGGCGTAACGTTCAATTACCGTATGATCGCCCGTAATTATATATGAGCACTCGGGGTGTTGGAAGAACGTCTTTAGTGAATCTAGGACAACTTTAACCGTTTTTGGGGTACACCGATCTAGATCGTCAATGAATATTACAATTTTTTCTTCGGTTTTTAATAATTCCTCAAACTTTTGTTCAAACTCTTCGGCAGTTGAAACATTAGCGCCTCGTCTACTTACAGTTAAAACCTGAAGAATAATCGGAATTAAAAGTAATGTCAGAAAAGTTTTTACCAGCGGAATATTTAAAAAATTTGAAAAAATATTATTTGTAATATTCAACCAATCTAAAAGAGGTAAACTCCATAAAGCCGGAATTAAAACAAAATAGACAAACGAACCCACTAGAATACTTCTGATAATAAATGGCCAATCTAAATTTAACGTGGTTTTTGTCCTGTCGTAATATAAATCGTCCAAATTAACAAGACTTTTTATTTGATCTCGCACTGCGCGCAAGAATGCGCGTTTCAAGGTGATATCTTCTTGAGAATACTTCCAAGGATTAAAACGAATAACCTTGAATCCTTTTTTAGATAGCGGAACCACTAGTAAACCCAGCAAGGATGTTTTGCCTTCACCCCACTTCCCAGAAATAGCGAATACTATATTTTCCCGCTCCTTTTTCTCTCCTTTTAGAAAAGCCTTCTTTTCGGACTCATAATGATCTGTAATTTCGTTTGCTATCTTTTCAGCGTAAATTGTACGATTAAAATTGTCTTTCATAATAATTTATGGATTCTTTCTAGAAGATCTCTCTAACTTTATCTTTCTTTTTAACAAACAAGCCGGAGAAACCCCGGCTTGTGGTAATTTTACTTAAAGTCAGGGCTTTCGCCCCTGCTTTTTATCGCATTGTTTAATTATAGCATATTTTTAACCAAAAATCAAGGTTACAAACCGAATTCTTCTTTTAATTTTCTACTAGAAATTAGATAATCGTATAATTCTTCAACTTTATCTATGGTGATTATTTTTAAAACTTTTTGTATTTCGTGAAATGTTCCGCTTAATAGTTCTTCTGCTTTTTGTTTTTGTTGAGGCTCGATTATTAGAAAGGGTTCGCTATTCCATAAATCCCAAGCGTGTTTTAATTTTGAAATGGCCTGATGAATACTACCACCAATTTGTACCTCGAAAACCCTTGTTGGAACACCTCTCACAACTCTTCGCCAAGTTACATCAAGCCTCTCTCCGTCTAAAGGATATTCTTTTTCACTTATGAAATTTTCAACCTGACCTATAGAATAAAGTTTATCTCTAATTTCATTATGCAAATTTGAACCTTCTTTAATTCTCTCTTGTTTTATTCCTCCCCTAACAAAAACAGGGAGCTCGACATTCCATTTTTCTTTTGCTCTTTTTAAAATTTCATTAATGGCGTCTTCGCGATTTAAAGGATTCATCCCGGCCTGAAAAGGTAACTTTAGATCGGCTACATTTATATTTTTTTCTTGCCAAGAATCGGGTAAATAATAAATAATATTAAAGCCAAATCTATAGGGGTATATCACTCTTTTTTCTCTAATTTCATCGGGCCAAAGTGGTTTATCTTGTTTAAATTTACTATCAACTAGACCAAGCCCAATTAAGCCTCCTATAGGAGATTTTGTATAAAATAATAAAAGATCCCCCTTTTCTAACTTATCCCAATAGGATTTTAGGCGCCCTTCTCTGACGCCCCAAATTTTATCACGAACAGCAATCTCCCAATTTTCTTCGTTACCCGTTAAAATCCAAACTTTTTTAGGTAAATTATTTATTCTCATTTCTCTTCTTTCACTCTATCCCCATTTGAGCGAAAATTCAAATAAAAATGCGACGCGATTGCGTCGCTTTGTTTATTTTTACGCTGGAATGAGTATATCTCGATATGGGCCGGTTTGCCACTTTTTACCGCTTTTATTTAAAGTGCCAAACCACTGTCCTTGACCTTCTATGTATTCAAACCCAGCGGCTTTCAATCTTAGGATTAACTTTCTCCATTGGTATTGTTTCATTCTGCCTCGCGAAACATTAACTTCCTTATAGCTGCCCATTCCGCGTATATTTAGAGCAATTTGATATTTGGCGGAGAGTACATGCAATTCTGCAAGCTTCACCGGTATTGCCGATTCTTTTTCAGCCATTTTTATCCTTCCTTTTTCTTTATTTCACCCTAACTAATTTTTGGCTTTTTATCAATTTCGGCCAAAATAAAAAAGAGGATTTAATCCTCTTGAGTTATTTGTGCTTTTTTAGGAATTCTTTTTCATTGCTTCCCCCACTTAATGATTTATCTAAAACCTTTTCTGCCCACATGATTAATTCGGCTTCTCGAGCCTCTTCTACCATTCCTTTGCATCCTACCCTGAAACAATAAAACCCACCATCGATGTAAGCATAAATCTGATCTTGCGAAATGAACTTCCCACATCCAGCACATCTTAGTCTTGTCATTTTATTACTTCCTTTTTGAAATAACTGATTTTTTTATATCAAATCCTCAAAAATCTGCAAACTAGAAAAGCCCCTTGAGGGGCTTTTTGTTTAATTCATCCGCCAGATAGTAAAGTTTAAAAATCCGGCAAAGGAAACCCAGAGAATGTAAGGCAAAAGCAGATAAGCTGCGGGTTTGGAGATCCGGTAGAAATTCACAATTGTATATAATATCGCAAACCAAAGCATTATTAGTTCAAAAAAGGCGAGGCCGGGAAGTTTCAGGCCGAAAAATATTATTGACCACAAAATGTTCAAAACCAACTGGAGAATAAAAATCGCAATTGTATTTTCTTCCCGCCAGGTACCTGACCATAATTTCTCAGAAAAACGATTCCAGGCTTTTCGTTCCGGCCTTTCGGCCGAAATATTAATTTGCCAGTTCTTTGACCATACTAAATATAACGAAACGCCCATCAGGAAAAACAAAATAACCCAAACCAATCCGATAAAAGAACCCGGAGGCGTAAATGAGGGCTTGTTTAACTTTGCGTACCAATTTCCGATCGCCGGCGTTGTAAAAACTGATCCCAAAACTCCGGCCATCTGGCAAATAATTATGCTTATTATAAATTTGGAGATATTTTTCATATTTTTATTATTCTTCGTTTACTTTACGCTGATTTCTGGATAAATTCAACCCAGTTAAATAGTCGCCTGAGGCGAATTTAACGGGTTGAAAATAAAAAAGGGCGAATCGATTATTTGTTGAACGCCCTATTTCTTGTTTCTGCTTTTTTGCTCCTTTTTTAAAATAACTTCTGCGATGAATTCGACTACATTATCCGGATAGCGCAAGACTGGTATAATTGTTTCGTATCTCTTTGAGTCCTCTGTTTTGTCGGAATACGAAATCGTTCCTCTGAAATGATCGTAGATAAGCATTCGTTTATATGCATTTACTTCGGTGAAGATTACTCCGCTCACAACTCTTTTCAAGATATGAGTGCCATCGTCAAGTATTCTCTGATTACTATCCATGCAAAAATTGATCAACATTTTTTTTCCTTTCGTCTCTATAAACCATACCTTTTTCATCCTTTGCGATATTGCCAGTTGAGCAAATTCTTCTAGCGAAGCTTTTCTTATGGGATCTGCTATCCATACTTCATACTTATTTTTTTTCATTCTATCGCCTCATTTTTTATAGTTCATTATCCAAAGATAGTCAATGCTTTTAACGCCAAATCGCCCCGCGGGCGATTTGGGCGTTTCCTCTACCCCCATTTGAGCGAAAATTCAAATAAAAACCGGCTTTTTCAAGCCGAATAAAAAACGTGTCTTTTCAGACACGCTGTTTAAACTATCCTTCAAAACATGTGAGAAAGCGTCAGGAAGATGATTCTCACTCCTAGAACTAAGGGAAGCCAACCCGGTATTACCATCCACATTGGTACGGAATATTTCCAACTTTCGGTTTTGAGGTTTGGGATTTCGTGAAGAATAAAGAGTCCTAATGTTATAAAGGAAAAAATTCCTATCTCTGAGACATGAACCCAGTTCCAGATAAGATTTATTGCCATCCCAAGAATTCCCCAAGCAGGAATCACGACACCAAAGTATGATTTTGATAGAAATTCTTGTTTTGTGTATATCCACAATTTCAACGTGGCTACTCCTATACAATCGAGAACGAAACCGCCGGAAACACCGATTACAAAACTTAAAAGCACTTCTTTAATTTCTCCCCTTGTCAAAGCGAAGATAAATAAGGTAACACCGAGAGCGAAAACAGGCCATCTCAATATTGCTCTTTTCTCCTGCCTACTTTTCTCTTCTATATTTTTTAAAAGAACCAATTAATTCCCTCCACTTGTAGATAAAGATATTTTACAAAATTACATTAAAATATCAAGACCTAGTTATTTAAAATCAAAATTGGCTTTTTCAAGTCGATTTTCTCATATTTGTAATTTTCTCTGTCTGAAGGTTTTAAGGATTTCAACAGCCATTTTCTTTCCAAGTTTTGTTAAGGAAAAATATGTTTTTGGGTTGCCAATAATTAACTTTCTCTTTCTAAGAGTTCGGAGAGGTCGGTCGAGTTTTCGAGAATCCGGCCATTCAGGATTTTTGGAAAAACAAAATGCTTCTGGAGATAAAATAAAACTTTCCTTAACTAATCTTTCAAAAGTACATTTTTTACCATTATTAGCAGTAGAGTATATTCCCAAAAGAATCAATTCGTTAATTCCTAGATTTTTGTATAATTCTTTATCAGAAGATGTTTTCATAGTTTTCTTCATTTTGACACAAAAAAACGGCTTTTTCAAGCCGATTCTTAAAAAATCAACCCAATAAAAAAAAGGGGCAGGAAAGAATATTTCAAACCCCTTAATAAGGATGAGAGGAAGCAGTTAATTCTCTTCCTCTGATTTTTTGCGCATCCAGTAGCCGATAACAAAGCCAATCAAGCCAGCGGCGATGTAGTTTGCGGGCGGGAACACTAGATTGCCAATTGCTATGAATATTATTATTAGAGCTATGGCTACGATGAAAATCCACTGGTCAGCTATTTTGATAAAGCCATATTTCTTATTGAGCCAGCAAAATAGAAAGCCAATGATACCGCCTATTATCGCCGCTATGATGGCATACAGAAACAAGATTATAAATACAACTATTGCTATTATGGCTATTAGTATCGCTACTTTCTTGCCCATGGTTTCCCACATAGCACCAAATAATTGATCTAGGAATCCTTTTCTTTCTTGATATACCAAGATTTTCACCCCCTTATTCAATTGTTAATTATATCTTATTATATTCTCCTTCCCATCTTTGTCAAGATCAGACAACAAAAAAGCCCGAATGGGCTTTGATTTTATTTATTGTAATGTTCTATTCGATACTATCCTTTCGCCAACAACTCAAAGCTTTTGGGTATCAAGAGTATTAGTATGATAAAAATTCCGCCGAGACCGATTAAGGCAATAGTCGTCACTAAGATAGACCAGATTCCGGCCGAATAAAGCAATCCTAGATGTTGGGCCATTGGAATAGCATAGTTATAAAGGATGATCCCAAATAGTAAGATAAAGCTGATGGCAAAGAAAAGTCCCAGAAATCCCAAAACTCTGTTTTTGAAAGATTCCTCGCTTCGTTCGTCTCTAAAATTTACCTGAAACAACCAAAGCACTAAGAAGAAGGCTCCGCCGTATGTAAATAGTGCCGTGAGAGAATAAGTCAAGCTAGCAGCAGAAAAGAGTAAAGCGGCGAACAATCCTCCTACTACCTTGTAAGCTAATCCTGCCCTGCTCATTGTTTCTTCATGAGTTTCATACTTATCAGCTTGCATAGTTCTGTTGAGAAAAACCAAAGTTGAGCCCAGACAAATCTTCCATAACAATAGCGCCAGTCCTATTGTCCAAGAAGCCAACACAAATGATAGTAAATTGTCATTCTTAGTTACAAATCTAATGGCCGAGAAAAAGTCTCCGGGGTTCTCGCTTGTTGCATTATCCGTCGATGCCATGGCTATTCCATGATATTGTCTACTGAAATTCAGAAATCCTGAGACAACTACCAAAATCATTGCAGATAGTATTAAAAGGATGATTTTTTTCAATTTATCACCTTCTTTTACAAAGAGCTTTCTTTGTCTGTTAACCTCTTGCGCGTTGATTTGTCAACGGGTATTAAAAATTAAAATAAAAAAGGCTTTTTCAAGTCGATTTTCTTTTTTTACTTTAGAGTTTTTTTTATATTATTTCAGGGTGATAATAATGGCGCCGGCAACCATTAAAAGAGCGCCGAGAACTGATTTCCAGCCCAATTTTTCACCCAGAAATATGGCCGCAAAAATAATGACAAAGACCAAACTCAGACGGTCAATGGTAACTACTTTTGTGGCCAAACCGGTTTTTAAAGCCAAAAAGTAAAATAACCAAGAAAGGGCACCGGCAATCCCGGCCAAAACAATAAGCATCCAATCTTTTGAACCAAGAGAACTAAGAGAAAAGCCCTGAAATTTTTTCAAAAAGAAACTAGTCAAAACCAAAAAGACCGCCATAATAATTGAACGGATGGTGGTAGCTAAAGTAGAATCAATTCCTTTTAAACCGAGTTTGGCAAAAATTGCTACCAAGGCAGCCGTAATCGAAGATAAAAAAGCGTAAATTAACCACATAAGATGAATTCTATTTTTAATTTCTCTCGAGGTTTTTCGATTTTTGGTAGATATTTAAGTTTCATTTATATTAAAACTACCATAATTTTCCATCTTTGGGCATAGCTATTTTTTAGCAGAGGCGCGTTTTATCATAAAAACTATGTTTTCGTTGGCGTTCCGGTATTCTATCTTGATGTCCGGGTGACGCCTCTGCCAAACACGGAAAACCTCGTCGGCAAACGCCTGGCCAACCGTCTCAACACCCCTAAAATCCAAAAAGATTTTTTTAAACTTCTCCAAACCACTAACAATTCTTCTTGCCTGGGAGCGGGAAATAAAATCGGAGTCAAGTTTGTAAAGAGAAACTTTTGTTTCCGTTTTAGTAAAAGCAAAGGCCGTATCGGAATATTTTCTAAAGATACTGTCGAGATTTCTTTTTGATTTAACCGCGATCCTAAAATTAACCTTGGTGCCAATTGTCTTTTTCGCCTCTTTTATGAAAATATCGTCCAGGATATTGTTAAATATCAATTTTTTTCTTGAGCTTTGAATTACCAACATATCTCCCGCCTTGGAAGTAAAGAAAATACCCTCGCCAGTATGTTCTTTTGGAACGGTCGTCTGTTTTCCTTTTAAAAGATCCTGTATCGCTTCAAATTCGTTCTCTAGCCTTCTTTTTTTTATTATGTTTTTGAAAATACCAACCCCCCAATCCCTCACCTCAAATTGAATGTCAACTAAGCCCCGCTTTATTTGTATTTCTATTTTTTTAGACTGCGAATGTTCAATTGCGTTATTAAGCATTTCGGTAAAGCCATAATTGACAATATTAGAAACATTTTTGGGCGTATTCAAAAAAATCCCGCTATTCTGCCTAATATCATCCAAAACCAAATCTTCTGAAATGTTTTTATTTTGCAGAGAGCGCCGAACACTCAAAATTGAGCTTTTAGCCCGAGAAACTATTTTGCTGTGCGCCAAAACATAGCAGGCCTTATTTGCTTTGCCGATAAGCGCAATTTTTCCCTCTTTCTTAAGTTCCTGAAAAAATCTGTTAATGTAGGCACGGGAAAAACCGGTTGCTTTTACAATATCGGCAACCTTGATTTCCTTGCTTTTTTTCAGTTTTTTTAATATTAAATCTTGGATATCCATACAACAGCTATTAGTTGACAACTTTATGGTAAATGTAAAATTATAAGTTGTCAACAAGTTGTCAACAAACGTCTGCTAATTCTACCTTAATTTTGATAGTTTTTCAAGGTTTTGTCGAGGTGAATTTTGCGGCGTTTTGACCAGCTAAATACCCGGTACTCCAGCAAAGCTGAAGATTGTAGCCGCCGGTCGGGCCGTGTAAATTGATGATTTCTCCAGCAAAAAATAAGTTTTCAATTAGTTTTGATTTCATTGTTTTTGAATTTATTTCTTTCAGAGAAACGCCTCCCGAAGTAACTATCGCCATCTCAAATCCCAAAAGCGAAGAAACCGTCATTTCCAGTCCTTTTAACAACCTAACCAATTTGTGCCTTTCTTCCTTTGTTATTTCATTCACTTTTTTTGAAGGAGTAATGCCGGACAATTCAATAATAATAGGAATCATTTTTTGGGGAAGCAGATCGGATAGGCAATTTTTAAAAACTTTGTTGTTGTATTTCGAAAAATCCGACCGGATTCTTTTATCCAACGTCTGAAAATCTAAAGCCGGCTTTAAATCAAGAAATAACGTCACCCCGCCTTTTTCTAAAAACTCGCCGATTTCTCGGCTCAAATCCAAAACTATGGGGCCTGATAGACCAAAATGGGTAAAAAGAAGTTCTCCAAAGCGGCCGTCTTTCTTTTTGCCATTCTGAAAAACGGTTAATTCAACGTTTTTTAAAGACAAACCCTGGGCCTTTTTTGGCCAGTCTTCTTTGATTTTCAGAGGAACCAAAGCCGGCCTTAATTTAATAAGAGTATGGCCCATTTCTTTTGCCCATTTATAACCATCGCCGGTGGAGCCGGTGCCAGGAAACGATTTACCGCCAGGGCAAAAAATATAATTTTTAGCCAGAATTTCCCTGCCGTCGCTTAAAACAATTTTAGTTATTCCATCTTTCCCTTTAATAATCTTTACCACTTCCGAATTAGTCATTATTTGAACATTATTCTTTTTAAGATAATCAATTAAAATGTCCAAAACGTCGCTGGACTTGTCGCTTTGAGGAAATATTCTTTTTCCCCGTTCGGTCTTGATTTTTAGCCCTTTTTTCTCAAAAAATTCAATTGTTTCCTTTACTCCAAAAACCGACAAAGGATATAAAAGAAAATCGCCTTCCCTGCCGTATTTTTTGATAAGTTCTTTCGAATTAAATTCGGCTTTAGTAATATTGCTTCTTCCTTTTCCAGTTAGCAAAAGCTTCCTGCCCAAGGTGTTATTTTTTTCCAAAAGCACCACTTTTGCTCTCAGTTCTCCTGCTCTGCCGGCTGCCATCATCCCGGCGGGGCCTCCCCCAATTACTGCCACATCGAAAATTATGTTATTTTCTTTAAACATAGTTGGTTCAATACGTAGCTTTTAGCCAGCGAAATTTTTGGAATTGGTCTTCATAGAAATTGAATTTGAAATTTTCTTCTTCCAAAATCTTTTTTATCTTTTCTTTTTGCAAAGGATCAAATTCCATATAGAAAATTCCGCCTTTTTTGAGATAATTTTTTACTTCTTTTAAAAATTTTTTTATCCAAAACATTCCATATCTGCCGCCAAAAAGGGATTTTTTGGGATCTTTTTCCAAAACTTCTCTTTGAACTTCAGAAATTCTATCCAAAGCCACATAAGGCGGATTGGCAAAAACAACATCGTACCTCTTACCTTTTAATTTTCCAAAAAGATTTGATTTGTAAATTTTGTATTTGTTTTTGGGAATTTGATTTAATTTTAAATTGATTTTAATTTGTTCTACGGCTTCTTTTGACATATCGGCAAAATCAACCCTTCGACAAAGTTCAGGGTAAATCTTCAAAACTGCAATCCCGATACAACCTGTCCCGGCAAAAATATCCAAAACTTTAACATTCAACAGAGACCCGGTCTCTGTTAACTTTTTAACTTCTTTAATGGCTTTTCCGACCCAAAACTCGGTTTCGATTCGAGGCTCAAAAACTTTTTTCGATGAATCAATTTTACAATTTAAAAATTTAATCATACTTTATTTCGAAATTTTTAAATTCTTCTTTGCATTCTTCCCATTCAATTTTCATTTTATCGACCCTAGCAAAAATTGGCCCCCTTTTTGTCCATTCGATAAGTTTCTGAATTATTTCTTTTTCACCTTCCAAAACTGCTTCTACTCTGCCATCATTTAAATTTTTAACCCAACCAAAAATACCAAGTTCTTCAGCTATTCTGCGAGTACTATCTCTAAAAAATACTCCTTGAACTCTTCCCGAAACAAAAATATGAACTCTAACCATTCGATCTTGCTCAGGATTATTCTTGAAGTTTGTTGAGAGAGCTTTCTTATTCATAATTCGTTCTTTTTATTTTAAGATAAAAAAGTGTTTTTTCAAACAAAAAAAGAGCGCGTGATTTAGCGCGCTTTACAATTTTTATAGATTTTCTAAAAGTTAACTTCCCTTGCTTAATGATTTCTCCTGCGTTGCTGATTAGAACTGTATCATTCGTATTACTGTATGACCTTCCTATAAAACCTTGTGGTTCTCTAAAAACAATTCTCGTTCCGTCATTTGCTTCAGACAAGATTTTTTTAAGAATTGGAGCAATCGGTCTTACCCCTAAAGAAATGATTATTATATCGAAACCTCGAAATGGGTAGTTCATGCCATCCCCATATTTAATCTGAATATTGGATGAAATACCCTGCCGAGCGACATAAGCCGTAGCCCGCTTCACCATTTTGGGGTCATTATCGATAGCTATTACTTTAGCGCCTGTTTTCCTAACTATCACTTCAGCAGTATAAGGAACTGCCCCGCATCCTATTTGCAACACGATATCATTAGAATTGGCATTAACTTCTTCCACCTCTTTAGTCACAAGGTTTTCATAAAATCGTGTATATAAAACTCCCATCAACTTTATTTCTGAGAATAAACTCTCACAAGTTTTAATTAAATTGTAAAAGTTCAATTTTCCACCCCCTTTATTTTATAACTCTAGTTAAATTAAAAATCAAGTCTCAATCTCAAAAATTTCACCATGACCTGGATAAACTTTCATTCCCGGTTTTAAAATTTTTGATAATTTTTTCAAAGAATTTTCTAAATCTTTTTGGGAGCCGCCTTTCAAATCAGTTCTGCCATAACCATCTTTAAAAATTGTGTCGCCGGTGAAAATGAAATTTTCACCGGTTAAACAGACACTTCCCTTGGTATGGCCCGGGGTATGGATTACTTTTAGGACCGAATCTCCAATTTTTATTTCCGAATCTTCTTTCAAAAATTCATCAACTTTAAATTTGACAAATTCTTTTTCGGATTCATGTATCAAAATTTCAGCCCCGGTTTTTCCTTTTATTTTTAAAACCGAGAGAGTGTGATCCCAATGTCCGTGTGTTAAAATAATACATTTTAATTTTGCCTTACTTTCTTCAATTTCTTTTAAAATCGCTTTTGCTCCGCCGCCGGGATCAATAACCGCCGCCTCACCTTCCGAAATTAATAAATAGCAATTTGTTAAAAGCGGCCCAACAATGAAATGTTTAATTTCCATATTTTTTTAATTCAAGAAGAATATCTTCTGGAATAGGGGGTGGTTCGTGGGTAGGGGAAATGCCTGGATACCGCCAGGCACTAATTATCTTTATTTTCGGTTTCCTTACTTGGTACATTAACCAGATTTCAGTCGGATGTTTTTTGGTGCCTGCGGGTTGCATTATGGCAACGGTATTTGGTGCTATTCCCTCTTCAATCCTCTTTGGATTTAAAAGCACCCTTTTTAACCTGCCTTCGCCTAATCTGTAATATCGCATTTTTCCTTTGACATGTTTTGTCCAAGAAATTCTCTCAGTATTTTTTGGTTCTTTAAAAAATGCCATATCTTTATTTTATGCTCAATTCAATTATAGAAATTTTAGGGAAAAAATGAAATTGACTTGACAATTTCTTTTGGTTTTCCTAAACTGAGGTGTGGAATAAAAAAGCCCATTATGACAAACGAAAAAATTTACTTAACTAAAAAAGGACTGGAAAGATTAAAAAAGGAGTACGAAGAACTAAAAGCCTTAAGGCTGGACAAAATTAAGGAAAAAAGGCCAGAGATTTTGCATTCGGAAGATTCAAATCCGGAGTATTTTTCTTTCCAAGAAGATTTAAATTTCCTGGAATATAGATTGGCTGACTTAAAAAATATTTTAGATAACGCCGAAGTCATTAGGCCCCCGGTAAAGGGAAAACAAAATATTGTTAACTTGGGAGCAACTATAACTTTAGAAGAGAAAGATGGAAAAATTAATGAATTTTTGCTTGTTAGTACCCAAGAAGCAAATCCCAACGAAGGAAAAATTTCTTCGACTTCTCCAGTTGGTAAAGCCCTTTTGGGCAAAAGGGTTGGTGAGGAAATTTTGATTACTTCGCCAATCAAAATAGTTTATAAAGTTAAAAAGATTCGATATTTTTCTTAATCTCTTGAAATCTAAGATTATTTTTGATATAAACTGAGTAGAGAAACTCAGTTTTTTGTTTATGGTCTTTCGGGTCATACTGAGCCTGTCGAAGTATGAAAAATCTATTAAAATTTTTTTTAGAAGTTGAAAAATTAAAAACAATGCCCAGAACCGGCTGGATTCTACGAGAGGTTAAAAATCCAGAGACCGTTGCTGAACATACTTTTAGATTGACAATCCTTTGTGGGTTGTTGGCTGAGAAAAGAAATTTTGACGTAAAAAGAGCGATTAAAATCGCCCTTTTTCATGATCTCTGTGAAGTTTTTGCCGGTGATATCACTCCTTTTCTCTATTATCCTCGTTTGCCAAAGAGTAAAGAAGAAAGAAAAAAAATATTAATGAAATGGACGAGACTTAGCCAAAAAGATAAGGAAAAAATTGGGAAAATGAAATTTAAAAAAGAAAAAGAAGGTTGTTTAAAATTAATAAGATTTCTTAAACCCAGTTTGGGTAAAGAACTTTTATCTTTATGGGCAGATTACGAAAAAGGAGTTTCAAAAGAAGGAAAGTTTGTTAATCAATTAAATCGGATTGAAACTCTCATTCAATCGGTTGAATACTTTGGAATCGAAGACAAAACAGCGGGAACGAATTGGTGGGAATGGACCGAGGAGATAGTCGAAGACCCCCTGCTTTTAAAATTTTTAGAAGTTATTCAGAAGAAATTTTACGAGGGAAAAATTGCCACGTCTAAAGAAGAAAAAGAACTCGAAAACATTTTAGATTTTATTTTAAAAATTGGGAAATTAAAGAAAATGCCACGGACCTTGTGGGTTTCTTTAGGGGTAAAAAATCCGGAAACTGTAGTTGGGCATATTTTTACCGTTTCATTGATGGCTTGGGTTTTCGGCGAAGAAAGAAAAGAACTCGATTTGAAAAAAGTTTTGAAAATGGCTCTTTGTCACGAGCTTTCCTCAGTTTACACCGGTGATTTAATTACTCCTTTTAGCCAAATGTTACCAGAAGACGAAAAAGAAAGAAGAAAAATTTTTGGAAAATGGCCTCGACTTTCCAAAAAAGAAAAAGCAAAAATATTTTTAAAAGATTATCAAAAAGAGAAAAAAGCCATCGAGAAACTTACTCAAAAATTGAAATCACCCCTAAGGAAAGAAATCTTTGAATGTTGGAATGAATATAAAAACAATCTGAGTTCTGAGGCTCGTTTTGTAAATCAAATTAATGTTTTGGCAGTTTTACTCAAAGCTCTTCTATATCAGAAAAAAGATAAAGATTTACCCATTGGTTGGATTTGGGAATGGGCTTTCGAAAAGTGCGAATGTCCAGTTATTTTGGAATTTCTCGAAGAACTGAAAGGAAAATTCTACAAACAAAGTTTAATCAAGAAAGCTTTTTTTAGGTTTTTGGGTTTAAAGTATGTCTAATTTGTTTACAGGTACTTCCGGCTGGGTTTATTCCCATTGGCAGGGAATTTTTTATCCTGAGGATTTACCATCTAAAGATAAATTAAAATATTACTCAAGTTGTTTTAAAACCGTTGAAATAAATTATTCTTTTTATCATTTACCAAGACCCTCTGCTTATCAAAATTGGTACAAACAAACACCGGCTGATTTTAGATTTGCCGTAAAGGCCAGTCGATTTATCACCCATATTAAAAGATTGAAGGGAGTCAAAAAGGCCTGGAAGCAATTTTTAGAAAATGCTTTAAATTTAAAAGAAAAACTGGGCCCAATTTTATTTCAATTCCCGTCTTCTTTTCAAGCTACTTCCGAGAACGTCAAAAGATTAGAGAATTTTTTAAAGATATTAAAAAAAGATTGTTTAAAGTCTAAAGTTTACAACCTAAGGTTTGCCTTGGAATTTAGAGATAAAAGTTGGTGCGAGGAGAAGGCCTACGATTTGCTGAAAAAGTACAATGTTGCCTGGGTAATTGCCGACTCTCCCAGATATCCCCGAGCTGACGTGGTAACGACCAATTTTGTCTATATTCGTCTTCACGGTTCAAAAATAATGTTTGCTTCAAAATATACGAAGGAAGAAGTTAAATGTCTGGCAGATAAAATTAAAAACTGGTTAAAAACTGGCAACGTTTATTGTTATTTCAATAATGATTTCCAGGGTTTTGCTCTCGAAAACGCTAAAGAAATTTTAAAAATATTAAAGTGATACATCTCTTTTACTAAAGGATTAGTTTGTTATAATAAAAAATCGTATGAGTAAGAAACAAAAAATTACCAAAGAGATGAAAATTAGCGAAATTGCCGAGAAATACCCTCAAACCCTTTCTTTATTTTTAGAGAAAGGACTGCATTGCATTGGTTGCCCTATCGCTCAAGACGAAAACTTAGAGGAGGCAGCCAAAGTTCACGACCTTGATTTAGAAAAACTTCTTGAAGAATTAAACGAGATAATAAAGAAATGAGAAAGATTTTTTTGTTTTTAATATCTTTTTTAATTGGAATTTCTCTTTTTGTTTGGACTTTGAAGTTTGTCGGCTGGCAGAAAATTAAAAGTGCCTTTTTGGTTTTCACCGGTTGGCAGTGGATAATAATTTTAATTACAACCCTCTTAGTAAAATTGTTCGCAACTTGGAAATGGAAAGAAATTTTAAAATCTGGAGAAACCGATATCACTTTCCTCGATCTTTTTAAATATTATCTTGTCAGTTTTTCCACTACCTATCTTTTCCCAATGGTTTTTCTTAGCGGAGAGTTTCTACAGGGGTACATCTTAAAAAGAAAACACGGTCTACCCTTTTCAAAAGGAATGGCTTCAGCGATTATAGATCAAATCTTGGACTGGACAACCAATTTGGGAATCATTTTTTTTGGAGTAATTTTCTTTCTTCTTAAAATTGGTTTTTTAACAAAGAAATTTGCGATATATTTTTTCAGCACTTTTTTATTTTGTTTAATTGCAATCTCTTTTTTCTATTTTATGGTCTTTAAAAAGAAAAGTTTCGCTAATCTTTTTTTAAAATTTCTTAATTACGAAACAAAGAATACTGAATCCTTAGAGATCGAAAAAGAATTTTTCAATTTTTTTAAAATTAAAAATTTCTATTTCTGGAAAGCGCTTATTTTGGCTTTTTTTGAAGAAATAATTTTTATTTTAAGAATTTGGCTTTTGGTTAGTTTTTTGGGAGGAACTGTTAACTTTTTATCAACATTGTCTATTCTTGGATTTTCTTATTTAGCAATGATGATTCCTATTCCTGCTGCCCTGGGAATTCACGAAGGATTTCAGGCTTTCAGCTTTAATGCCCTTGGCTTGGGAGCGGGTCTCGGGACTGCTTTCGCTTTGATTATTAGAGGAGCAGATTTAATTGTTGCTTTTATTGGAATGATTATCTTGTTTAAATTAGGTTCTGAGTTATTAGTGGAGGAGTTATTTAAGAAGTGATAATATTCTAAGAATGAAGGAAAATTCAAAAAAACAAAAAGTAGCTGTCACCATCCCAGCTTATAATAAAGAAGAAATAAAAAAGGCGATAGAAAGAAATTTCTATCGCTATATTTTTATTCTAAAAGCGTTTTTTTATAGTATTAAAGACCAGGTCGGTGATATCCACATTTGCCTCGTTTCTATCTATTGTATTCGTTAGATAAAGTTTAGAGTATTTTGTCTTTATTTTCTTTATTCCTTCTGGCAAAACTCCATGAGTGATTAAGGCAATGACTTCTTGTGCATCATATTTTACACACTCGTCATAAAAAGGAATCAAAGTTGCACCGGTTTCTACCATATCGTCTAACGCGCCAACTACCCTTCCTCTTACAATATTCCTAAACTCTTCAGAACTTTTGATTTCCACTCGATACGAATCTACTCGTCTCTTTTTCAAGCCCCTTAATCTCACTCCGGTTCTCCTTTGGGATCCAATGTCTGGCGGAAGGAAAATCGCCTTCGGGTAATCTTTCAAAGCAGCTTTGATTAATAAGTTAACCGCCGAAAGGTTAGTTAGCGGATATTTATTTACCCATTTCCTACCAGCAAAATGAGCATCGATAGTAAAGATTCTCTTAACATCGTAATAGTCAATTAATTTCTTAACCAGATCTTCAGCAACATTTGTTTCGCCTTCTTGAAAAACATTGTCTTGTTTGCCATACGGGAAATAGGTAAAAAATATTTCGATTGGATTAGTTTCCGATTGACGTAAAGTTTCTAAAAGCATTTCCAGTTCCACTAGGCCATCGTTTGGCCTTGGAGCACCAGAGTGTAGAATAATAGTTCTACCCTTGAGTTTGTTGATTTTTGAAATTCTTGTATAAACTTCACCATCTGGAAAATACCTTTTGCCTTCTTTGTTTTTCTCTTGAAATATAACTTTTAAGTCTTTTATTTTGGTCAACTTTTCTCCAATACGTTCTGCTGTTGTAGTACAAACGACATTAATGTTCATACCATTTCTTCTTACTTTTTATCAAAATCCTATAAAAAATCAACCCAAACAAAATTTCCGTGCCTCAAATTATAGTTAATATTTATCTTATTTGATATAATTAGCTAATATACCCCTAGGGATATTTTTCACTAACGCTCAAAATATGAGATTTGTTTTAAAAACCAAGGGATTCAATGACATTATTGATATCACTGAACAGGTTTTGGGAATTGTTAAAAAATCTGAAGTAAATGATGGAATTTGTTTAATTTCTTGTCCGGGCGCGACCGTAGGAATAACCACAATTGAAGCCGACCCTAACCTTTTAGAAGATTTTAAAGAATTTTTGGAAAAAATTGTTCCTTCGGATAGAACTTATCGTCACGATGAAACTTGGGGAGACAAAAATACTTTCTCCCATCTTAGATCGGCCCTAATTAAACCATTTTTAACAGTTCCAATTGAAGATGGAAATTTAGTTTTAGGTCAATGGCAACAAATTGTTTTAATTGACTTTGACAATCGCCCCCGAGAGAGGCAGATAATTGTGAAAATCATTGGTAAATAGTATGAAATTGAAATTTAATCGAATAGTAAAATATTTAGTTTTGTCAGATATGGTTTTTTACACTGGTTGGGGATTAATTACACCAATTTTTGCTATTTTTATTGTTGAAAAAATTGAAGGTGGAAACGCTCTTGTTGCTGGGCTGGCTGCCGCTATCTATTCAATCTTAATGGCTTCTTTGAGAATTCCCTTCGGGATGTTTTTAGATTCTCGACCTGGCGAACGAGATGATTACTGGTTTTTAACTGTCGGATTGTTTATTGCGTCTTTGGTTCCCTTTGGATTTCTTTTTTCTAAAATTCCTTGGCACATTTATTTACTTCAGGCAGTTCATGCTATAGGTATGGCTATGACCCTTTCTGCCTGGCCAGCGATTTTTACTAGGCATATTGACAAAGGAAAAGAATCAACTGAATGGGGGTTAGATGCTACTTCAATTGGTTTAGCAGCAGGGCTTTCTGGAGCAGTTGGTGGTTGGGCGGTAACTCAATTTGGTTTTAACCCGGTTTTTATTGCCGTAGGGATTATTGGCTTAATTGGTGCCGTCTTACTTTTTGCCTTGAGAAATGAGATTAAAGGAGTTTTTGACCATGGCACCCGTTTTAGTTTGAAAGAAATTTTCCAAAAAGAAGAAAAATAAAATGAAGAACCAAGAGATCGCTAAAATATTCTATGAAATCGCGGACTATCTTGAAATGGAAGGCGTTCCTTTTAAACCCTATGCTTATCAAAAGGCAGCCATTACTTTGGAAACCTTAGAAGAAAACGTTGAGGAAATCTATAAACGAGGAGGATTAAAGGCCTTGGAGGGAATTCCCGGAGTAGGAAAAAGTATTGCCTTGAAAATTGAAGAGTATTTAAAAACAAGGAAAATTAAATATTACGAAGAGTTTAAAAAGAAAATTCCTATTGATTTGAACGAAATAATTGCCATTGAGGGGATGGGCCCCAAAAGAGCCAAGATTTTATATGAAAAATTGGGAATTAGAACATTAAAGGATTTGGAAAAATCAGCTAAAGCCCACAAAATTGCCTCCCTTTTTGGTTTTGGTGAAAAAACGGAAAAAAATTTTTTGGAGGGAATTGAATTTTTAAAAAGGTCAAAAGGCAGATTTTTATTAGGAGAAATTTTACCTCGAGTGGAAGAAATTGAGGAGAAATTGAAAAGTTTGAAAGAGGTAGAAAAAATTGATGTTGCCGGTTCAGTAAGAAGAAAAAAAGAAACGATTGGCGACGTTGATTTTTTAGTCATTTCAAGAAAACCACAAATTGTGATGGATTTTTTTACTTCTTTACCGGAAATAATTAAAATCTGGAGCAAAGGCACAACAAAGGCATCGGTGAGAATGGAAGAAGGATTTGATATGGATGTGAGAGTTTTGCCAAAAAGATCTTACGGTTCAGCCCTACAATATTTTACTGGTTCAAAAGAACATAACATTGCTTTGAGAAAAATCGCCATTGATAAAGGATTAAAACTTTCAGAATACGGGCTTTTTAAAGGTCCAAAAATGATAGCCGGTGAAACCGAGGAAGGAATTTACAAGGTCCTGGGAATGGAATGGATGCCGCCCGAAATGAGAGAAGATCAAGGAGAAATTGAATCAGCTCTTGAAGGAAAATTGCCAAAAATCATTGATTATAAAGACATAAAGGGTGATTTGCATTGTCATTCAAGTTGGGAAGCCGGAGCTAATTCCATTGAGGAAATTGCTGAGATGGCTCAAAAATTGGGTTATCAATACGTTGGAATTGCTGGTCATACCAAATTTTTAAGGATTGAACATGGGATGAATGAAAAACAACTAGCAGCCCAGCGGAAGGAAATCGATAAATTAAATGAAAAGTTTAAAGTTCAAGGTTTAAAGTTTAGAGTTCTGCAGGGTTGCGAGGCGAATATTTTAAATGACGGTTCAATTGACATTAAAGACGAAGCCCTGGAAAAATTAGATTATGTCATTGCTGGCGTTCACTCTTCTTTCAAAATGGAAAAATCAAAAATGACCGAAAGAATAGTTAGAACAATGGAAAATCCAAATGTTGATATAATTTCTCATCCGACTGGCAGATTAATCAAGAGAAGAGATGAATATCAGATTGATTTTGACAAAATTTTAAGAGTGGCAAAAGAAACCGGAACGATTTTGGAAATTAATTCTTATCCCGAAAGATTAGATTTGAAAGATGTAAATATTAGAAAGGCCAAAGAAGCCGGAGTAAAAATGATAATTAATACCGATAGCCACCATATTGATTACATGCGATTTATGGAGTTGGGAATCGCCCAAGCCCGTCGCGGCTGGGCCGAGAAGGCAGATATTATTAACACTCAACCCTTAGAAAAATTACTAGAATATTTCAAATAAGTTATAATGAAATAATATAATCTTGTGAATTCTACTCCTAAAAAAAATTTTTTCTTTTTAATTCTTTTTTTTCTTCTACTACCCTTTTTAGCTAAGGCAATAACATTTGAACCCCCTTTTCAACTTCCAACATTTGAAGAATTAATAAATGCGATCATTGATTTCATCTCTTGGGTTGCTATAGCTATTGTCCCAATAGCAATTATTGTCGCTGCTTTTTATTTCCTGACATCAGGTGGTGATCCTGAAAAAGTAAGAACAGCTAAAAGGATCATATTTTTCACCATTATAGGACTAATTATTATTTTATTAGCGCGTGGATTACCAGCTATAATTAGACAAATTATTGAAGGACCTTCAGGTCCACCGCCTATTTGTGGAAACGCAACTAGAGAAGCAGGAGAAGAATGTGACGGAGCTGATTTTGGAGGTAAAACCTGTATAGGTCTTGGTTTCGTCGGTGGGGTTTTAGCTTGTAATCCAGTTTGTAAATTTGATACTTCAGGTTGTATTTCTCCACCCCCTAATATTCCACCAACAGCTGATGCCAGGGTAGGCAGCGCTCCCAATCCAACTGGAACTTCAGTCACTGTTACTGAAGGGGCAACTGTCTATTTCGATGGCAGTAATTCCTCAGACCCGGATGGAACAATAAAAAAGTATGAATGGGATTTTGAAGATAATGGGACATATGATTGGAGTAGTACGACCACTGGAGCCACAATCCATATCTATTCAGCTGGATCTTACACGGCTAGGTTACGGATTACCGATGATGATGGGGCTACTACTACGGATACGGTAAGTATTACGGTGAACCCAGCACCGCCTCCACCTAATATTCCACCAACAGCTGATGCCAGGGTAGGCAGCGCTCCCAATCCAACTGGAACTTCAGTCACTGTTACTGAAGGGGCAACTGTCTATTTCGATGGCAGTACCTATTCTTCAGATTCAGATGGAACAATAACTAAATATGAATGGAACTTTAATGGAGGATCATATGATTGGAGTAGTACAACTACTGGAAAAACAACCTATATTTACTCAGCTGGATCCTATACAGCCATGTTACAAGTTACTGACGATGATGGAGTAACGGCCACTGATACGGTAAGTATTACAGTGAATCCAGCACCTGTATTAATAGCATCAATTACTTCTCCTTCTGATGGCCAACTATTCCTTCAAGGAGCTTCAGTTGCTTTTAGTGGTTCAGTATCTGGGGGTATACCTCCTTATACCTATTCTTGGAGTTCTAATTTAGATGGAGTGATACGTAACACTTTAACATTTAATAAAAATAATTTATCTCTCGGTGTTCATACTATAACTTTTCAAGTTACTGATAGCGCTCCTATCCCCGTTACTAAGTCAGATTCTATTACTATAACTATTACCAATGATGTTACACCCCCAACTATTCAAAACGCTAAGGTCATTCCCACTTCGGGTCCAAGCGGCACCATATTTACCATCACAGCTGATATAGCGGATCCCTTGGGCCTAGGTCCGACCACAACAATGGCCCACATTCAGAGGCCAGACGAAACAGACGTTGCCTTAGTTACTCTCTATGACGATGGGACACACGGTGACGGAGCAGCTAATGATGGAACTTACGGAGCAAGGTGGAATTCAACTGGATTCCCATCAGGAGCATATTATGTAGATATAACAGCCTGTGACTTAATAAGGAATTGTGGAGAAAAAGAAAATATTTGATAATATAATTAGAAATTGAAAAATTATTTTATGAGACTTAGAAAAAAATATCTATATTTCCCCCTTCTCGCTTTAATTTTTACAGTTGTTTTTGATATTAGGTTTGTTTTCGCTCAAAAACCTTCTTTTGAAATAGCTCCTTCTCCAGGACCAACCATTCAAAATACTGTCGTATCTCCTGCTTCAGGTTTCTTCAATACTATATATACTATCACTACTCGAGCTTCAGATATTTCTGGAATAGGTTCGGTTATGGCCCACATCCAAAATCCAGACGAAACAGATGTTGTCTTAGTTACTCTCTATGACGATGGAACACACGGTGACGGAGCAGCTAATGATGGAACTTACGGAGTGAGATGGAATTCAACTGGATTCCCCGGAGCAAAATATTATGTAGATATAGTGGCAAATGATGTTCTCGGTTATTTTAGTGAAGCCGAAAATGGAGCTAGTTTTAATATTATTGCTGATTTTCCACCAATAGCCGATGCTCGAGTAGGCAGAGCCCTAAATCCAACTGAAAAACGGATTTCAGTCATTGCGGGTAATATTGTCTATTTTGATGGCAGTACTTATTCCTCAGACCCGGATGGAACAATAAAAAAGTATGAGTGGGATTTTGAGGATAATGGGACATACGATTGGTCTTCTTCTATTACGGGGGCAACAACTCATCTATATCCAGCTGGCTCTGGATATGTGGCCAGATTACGACTTACTGATGATTATGGAGCCACAGCTACAGACATAGTAAACATTGACCGTGTGTTTAGCTGTACTTGCGAGGTCTGGGCAGACGGCAGTTGCAGTGGCGGAATTTTTGGCGATGATTTCGAAAGTTATAATTTAGGTGTTTTAAGTGGTCAGGGAAATTGGTTAGGTGATGGTATTTTTCAGGTAGTAAATACTTTAGTTCAAAGTGGAACACAATCTGGATATAGTGCGGCTTATAATAATTCGTATAGTATTTCAAAATTTGAAACTAAAAAACAAAGTGGTATTCAATCAATTTACATAAATTTTAGCGATGTTAGGAACGGTCTATTTAATCAAATTCTTTTTTATTTACGAAACGATTTTATACCGGCCGCGCAAATGCTTAACACTTACGGTTTTAGATATAATAATGGCACTTCAAAATGGGAATTTATCTATCAACAAGGTTCAAACCCTTATAATATGATTGTTTTGGCAAATGATGTTTCAATAAAAACTTGGCATTCAGTTCAAGTGGAATTTAACGAACCTTATTGGAGGTATAGACTAAAATTAGATAATGGTAGTTGGACTAGCTGGCTAGGTTTCTTTGATTATTTAGACCCAAAACTGACTCATGGAGTAGAAGGGTTTAAAATTTTAACATATGGTACTGAAACCTGGTTTGATACAATTGGCGCTGAACTAACCCCCAGTTGTTTAGCTAATCAAAAGCCTAGAACTCGAACTTGTAACCCTTCTGGTTGTGCAGTTGAATTCGATTGTAATGGAAATGCGGCCACTTGCGGTGGCTTCTTTCCACCTCCTCGATTTGACTGGAGTCATAAAGTACTGAGTAATGCTCCCCCAGTGGGTGGAGCTGATTGGATGTCTCCGGTTAAAAATCAAGGTGTTTGGGATGCCTCCGCCCTTTTTGCCTCAACTGGAGTTATGGAAGGGAAATACAACATCCAAAATAATAATCAAAATTTAGATATAGATCTTTCAGAGCAGTACATGGATGCTTGTCTTCAAACTTCATTATTACAAGATATGCAAAAGGATACTGGTGGACCGACAGACGAAGCCTGTTTTCCTTACCAGGCACACGCTGTTTCATGTTCTCTTAGATGCTCTAATTGGAATACGAGACTATGGGATCTAACCGGTGTTAATATCACAGGTGGCAATGCAGCTGAAATTAAATATTTATTAATTAACAAAGGTCCTCTTAGAGTTACAATGGATATAGCCCACTGGAATCCAATAACATATAGTTGCGGTCCTGGTGCCAGCGTAAATCATGCTGCCGTGATAGTAGGTTACGATGACGCCGAAGGTGTTTGGATTGTTAGAAATTCCTGGGGATCTTCTTGGAATGGTAATGGATATTTTAAAGTGAAATACGGGGAATGCTTAATAGAGGATGAGGTTGTTGCTATTGATGGATTAATCTCTCCATAAATTTATTATAAAAGTCAAACGAATACAGCTATAAGGGTATTTAAAAAATAAAAAAGAATACGGTCTATCTAAGAAAAAAAAGGATGAAAATTATAATAATCATACTGACCATTCTTATTGGATTTAGTTTTGTCCAATTTGCCTTAGGAATAGCCAATCCTGCCGCAACTTATTGTCAAGATTTAGGTTATGAATGGGCCATGGAGAAGACAGAAGAAGGAGAAATTGGGGCTTGTAAATTTCCAGATGGTTCTACTGCCGGAGATTGGGATTTTTTGAAGGGAAAAAGTGCTCAAGAGTGGAGCTATTGTAAAAAGAAAGGATATGAATTGAAAACTTTATCTAACCTCGACAAATGCTCTTCTATTTTTTCAGAAGATTGTGCTGTCTGTGTTTTAAAAGAAGGAGTAGAAATAGAGGCTTCAAAATTGTTAGGGTTTGAAGCTCAACTAGAAAGTTGTGGGAATAAAATCTGTGGCTCTGGAGAAAATCTTCAAAATTGCCCCCAAGATTGTCTTTATAAAAAAAGACCCTTTCTGCTATACATTGGTATTTTATTTTTTATTATTTTCATAGGGATTTTTATTTATTTGATAAAAAAGCGGAGAGAAAAGGAAGTTATAAAACTAATACCCAAAGTTTAGAATTAGAAGAAGTTTTTACCAGCACCCTCTACTTATTTTTGGAATAAAAATAATCAAAATTACAAAAACCCGTGCGGAGCCGCGAGCTTTTGTTTTAGTTTTTTAAGCTGTTATAATATTTAAAGCTGTCATAATAAAGGAAATAAAATTATGCCGATTGAAAAATCAGCCGGAGCAGTAATTTTTAGAAAAGAAGGAGGTAAGATTTATTACCTTCTTTTGCATTATCCTTCGAACGCTAAAGCGCCGCGAGATTATTGGGATTTTCCCAAAGGACATATTGAAAAAGGGGAGAAAATCGAAGAGACGGTGAAGAGGGAAGTTGAAGAGGAAACGGAATTAAAAGATATAAAATTTGCCGAAGGATTTAAAGAATGGATAAAATATTTTTTTAAACACAAAGGGAAGAATATTTTTAAAATTGTCACTTTCTTATTGGCCGAAGCCGAAACCGAAGAAGTTAAAATTTCCCCGGAACATATTGGTTATCAGTGGCTTCCCTACAAAGAAGCTCTAAAGCAATTAAAATTTAAAAATGCCCGAGAGATTCTTAAAAAGTCAAATGACTTCCTTTCAAAAAAAGATATACGAAATAGTTAAAAAAATTCCCAAAGGTAAAATTTTAACTTATAAAAAGGTGGCAGAGTTGGCCGGTTCCCCTCGAGCCTGGCGAGCGGTTGGAAATGTTTTAAATAAAAACAGGAATCTAAAGATTCCCTGTCATCGAGTTATTAGATCTAATGGAAAAATTGGTGGCTACAATCTCGGAATAAAAAAGAAAATTGCCCTTCTCATGAGAGAGGGCGTAAAGATCGAAAATAAAAGAGTTATTTTTCAGGACGTCTAACGTCCTTTAATTTCCTCTACAATTTTGGTGAAAATTTCAGGATGTTTTTGAACTACCGTTGCTAAAACTTTGCGATCGAGTTCGATCTTTTTTTGTTTTAGTCCGTAAATAAACTTGCTATAACTTAACCCTTGTTGTCTACAGGCAGCGTTGATTTGAATTTGCCAGAGCTTTCGAAACTCTCTCTTTTTGTTCCTTCTGTCTCGATAAGAATAAGCCCAGGCATGGAGCAAAGCTTCTTTTGCCGCTCTTAATCTTGATTTTCTTCCCCAACGGAAACCCTTGACATACTTCAATAACTTCTCTCTTCTTTTGTGTGCAATTTTCCCGCTTTTTACTCTAGCCATAAATTAGTTTTTTAATTTTTTTAAACTCAGATTTAGAAAGGGGGACCCACTTGCGCGAACCTCTTATTTTTTTCCCTGATTTTTTTGCCCGATAATGATTAAGACCGGTCGGTCTTCTTAAAATTTTACCGGTTTTTGTGATTTTGAAACGTTTTAGTATAGACTGACGTGCCATGTAAATTATCCCGAATTATATGCGAATAAAAGTATCCAAATAAAATTCGTATTAAATTCGCATAAAAATTCGGATAGTTAAGCTTTAGTTATGATTATTATAAAGCCCCTTGATTCTCTTTTTAATTCCCTTTCAATTTTAAGGGGAATTAATTTCTCTAAAATTTCGAAAAATTGTTTCATCTTTCCTTTAGCAAAATCACCTAATGCTTTTTGTCTACCTTTTAAAATCAATTCTACTCTAACCCTGTATCCTTTTTTCAAAAACTTTTCAGCCTGTTTGGCTTTAGTTTCTAGATCGTGTGGCGAAATTGCAAAAGAAATTCTTACTCCCTTAAGTTCTCCCGCTTTTGTTCTTAACTTCCTTTCTTTTTTCTGAAGCGAATAAAGATATTTTCCGTAATCTCCCATCTTACAAACTGGTGGTTCAACCTTGTCTGTGACCTGAATTAAATCTAAATTGCGCTCTCGGGCTAATTGGAGCGCTTTTTCTAAAGGAAAAACTCCCAATTGTTTTCCGGTTTCATCAATCACTCTGACTTCTCTTGCCCTTATTTGATTATTAATCCAAGTTTTTTTCAATAGATATTAAATACTGTGGAGACGGGGAGGGTGAGCTCCCATCCAGAAATTCTCCTAGGAATGGTCACTACAAGCTTAGCCCAATTTAGTATTAGTAGAAAGCTTTAATTGGGCAAGAACTTTCCACTTTTTGATCCTTAATCTTCGATAACTCTTCGGATCAAAAAAGTTATCTATCTTGATTAAATGACACCAACTTTAGTTATCAAGACTGGCTAAAGTCAGCGCTGCGATTAGACGTAAGCTAATGCAGGTTTTGGTGCTAAATTGGCACTTTTTGTTTTCAGAGTTTACGAGATCTGACTCGGCTTGCCCCATCCTGTTTAAATTCCTGTCGAAACTTCTCGTCCCCCTATGAAATTTCTCCCCCTAAAGCTCTTTTAATTTTTCTTTCAACCTCTCTTTTTTTAATTTGTTCTCTTTTATCGAATCTCTTTTTTCCTTTGGCAATGGCAAATCCTATCTTTATTCGGCCACTTTTTGTAGTATATAACTTCAAAGGTATCAAAGTCAAGCTCTTTTGCTTTGATTTGCCAATTAAATATTTAATTTCTGATTTTTTCAATAAAAGTTTTCTTGATCTCTCGGGATTATAATCTGATGGAGCATTTTTTGGCTGATAGGGGGAAATATTTGCTCCAACCCAAAAGACCTCTTCGTTCTTCAAAACGATAAAGTTTCCAGCCAAATTTACCCCCTTCGTTTTCAAAGATTTTACTTCTTGGCCAATTAAAACAATTCCTGCCTCAAATTTCTCTAAAATCTCGTAATTGAAATATGCTTTTTTGTTTTCAGCTAAAATTTTCATCGCTTTCATTTTAACAAAAAGCAATGTAAAACTAAAATGAAAAATTAAGATTTCCGATACCTAAAACCTACTTTCTGGTTTTTCGTTCTCGCCCCGCACCGTACGGTGCAGGACGAGACCCCACACCAGAACGAAGTTCGGTGCGGAGTATGGCTTTTCTCTCGGGATTTGTTTTGATATAATAAACCAATATGGCTTTTATATTTATTACAAAAGGAAAAACTAATTGGAAATATCTTTTAATCGTATTTGTTTTTGGCATAATTGTTGGTGCGGGATCTCTATGGTTTTCTGCAAGACAAGAACCATCTTATCAGCCACCTGAAATTAAAAAATCAGAAACTGCCAATTGGAAGACTTATAGGAATGAAGAATATAAGTATGAGGTGAAATATCCTTCGGATTGGAAAATTAATGTAATCATTGATTGGCTTGTGACATTCACCTCTCCATCGGTAGAAAAGCAATTTTCAATTACAGTCCCTGAAAGTAAAATGATTGAGGAAAAGCCACCCCCTGTTTGTTTAGCTGGTCGTTGCTCCGATGCAACTTTTTTTAAAGACATAGAAATTACATTAAACAACTTTAGTGGCATACGAAGAGAAATAGTTTATAGCGAATTTCCAGGCCCCCTCATTAATATCGAAACTTATATTTTAAAAGGCAAGTTCTTCTTTAGACTTGATTTTAAACATTGGGAAACTGCTGAAATTACGCCTGAAGATACGAATTTTTATAACCAAATGCTTTCTACTTTTAAGTTTTTAGAGTAAATTTTAAGTTTACTACTTCTACATTAGGAAACCTCTCCCAGAACCAAGTTCGAATTAGGTTCCACACTCCGAGCCGTTTCGTCCTCGCCACGTCTGACGTGGCGAGAGTTTTTCTCTCGGGTTTTTTCTTTTATTTTGGTTGAAAATGAGATAAAATAAAAATAATGATTCGAGAAAAAATTTCAAAATTAATTCAAAAAGCGATAAAAGAACTTAAGAAGGAAGGAATTTTTCCAGAATTTAAGGTTCCGGAAATTGAAATTGAATATCCGAAAGAGAAAGCTCATGGCGATTATTCGACAAATATAACAATGGTAATTGCAAAATTGATAAAGAAAGAGCCGATGGAAATAGCCAAAATTTTAGGTTCCAGGTTACAGATTCTAGACCCTAGATTGTTTGACAAAATTGAGGTTGCACCCCCGGGATTTATCAATTTTTTTCTTTCAAATGAATATTTGCAAAAGCAAGTTAAGGAAATTTTAAAGCAGGGAGAGAAATTTGGAAACTTGGAAATCGGCAAAAATAAAAAATTACAGGTTGAATTTATCTCGGCAAATCCTACGGGACCCTTGACCGTTGGTAATTCGAGAGGCGGTCCTTTTGGAGATACCTTGGGAAACGTTTTGAAAAAAGCCGGTTTTAAAATCGAGAAGGCCTATTATATTAATGATTATGGAATGCAGATTCTTGCTTTGGGGCATTCGGTTTTAAAGGATAGCGAGGCAAAATATAGAGGAGATTACATTGATCATTTAAACAAAATTATAAAAGAAAAAGATGTCTATAAAGCCGGTGAAAAGGCAGCTAAAATCATTATTAAAGAAATGGTTAAGGAAACGACCGATCGAATGGGTATCAAATACGACGAATGGATTTCCGAAACTAAACTTCATCGCCTCAATTTTGTTAAGAAAATTTTTGAAATTTTAAAAAAGAAAAATTTACTGTATCAAAAAGAAGAGGCTTCGTGGTTTAAATCATCAAACTTTAGTGATGAAAGAGACAGAGTATTGGTTAAAAAGGATGGTTGGAAAACTTATTTAGCCGGCGATATTGCTTTACATTATTATAAATTTGAAAAGAAAAAATTTGATAAGGTAATTAATATCTGGGGAGCAGATCATGCTGGAGACGTTCCGGGTTTACAGGCCGGAGTTTCAGCCATTGGTCACAAAGGAAAATTAGACATTATTCTTTTGCAATTCGTTACTCTCTTTGAAAAAAAAGAAAAACTAAAAATGTCAAAGAGGTTGGGAATTTATGTCACAATGGACGAACTTCTTAATAAAGTAGGAATCGATGTGGCACGATTTTTCTTTTTGCAAAAATCAGCCGATACTCATTTGAATTTTGATTTAGATTTAGCCAAAGAACAGTCAGAGAAAAACCCCGTTTATTATGTCCAATATGCCCATGCCAGAATTTGCAGCATCCTTAGAAAGTCGAAAGTTGAGAGTCGAAAGTTGAAAGTCGACATTCTACATTCTACACTCAACTTTCAATTGCTTAATCATCCTTCAGAGTTAGAATTAATTAAACAACTAATTAAATTTTCAGAAGTTATTGAAGATACAGCCAGAGATTATCAAGTTCAAAGAATTCCTCAATATGCTTTGGATTTGGCTGCGGTTTTTCACCGATTTTACCGAGACTGCAGAGTATTGACAGACTACAACCCCCCCACCACCCTCCCGCCTTCGGCGGGCCCCTCGAACGGGTTTCTGAAAAAAGCTCGGTTAGGATTAATTTTGGCTACTAAAACAATTTTAAAAAACACTCTAGATTTGATGGGAATTTCGGCCCCAGAAAGAATGTGAAAACGTTGACAGAGGTCGGGCCTCTGTCAGTTCCCTTTTTAATTGAAAAATTTTTGGAATTGTGCTAAAAAGGAAAACGGAAATGCTCTTTTAAAATGTGGTGAACCGGATGGAGAAAAAACAGATCAGTAATCAAGTTACGGCTTGGGGAAAAGGAGAAGCGTCAGAAGAGAAGGTTTTTCAGGCCCTAGAGGAATTAAAAGAAGAGGGAATTATCAAAAATTGCGGGTGGAGCTTTCGATACAGCAACGAAGATTCTGAGGGCAAAGATTTATTGGTCGTTACTATAGATGGAAAGGTAATTTGGCTTCAGGTCAAAAGCAGTTTTAATCCAGTTGACAAAGAGAGATATTTGAAGCAAGGAATTCTTTATATCGCCGTTGGAGAAAAATCTTTGCCAGAAATAAAAAAAGAAATTTTGGGGATTCTCAATAAAGCAAGAAACCGGAAAAGAAAACCGAAAAGGAAGACAAAAGTCGAAGTTCCAATTTAATCAAATAGCCGCCTTTTGGCGGTTTTTTTTGTTGAAATTCTAATCTAGAAATGATATTTTAAAATTATGGAATTAAATTTTCCGAAAATCGAAGAAAAGGTATTAAAATTTTGGAAAAAGAACAAGATTTTTGAAAAAAGTATATTGCAACGGAAGAAAGCTAAGAAATTTGTATTTTATGATGGTCCAATTACAGTTAATGCCTTGCCTGGAATTCATCATGTTTTAGCCCGGATTTTCAAAGACCTAATCCCTCGATTTAAAACTATGCAAGGTTTTTGCGTTGAAAGAAAAAATGGTTGGGATACTCATGGGTTACCAGTCGAATTGGAGGTGGAGAAAGAATTGGGCCTTAAAACCAAAAAAGATATTGAGAAATATGGGATAGCTAAATTTAATCTGGCTTGCAAGAAAAATGTTCAAAAATATATTCCTTTCTTCAAAGATTTTACTGAGAAAATTGGCTACTGGGTTGATATGAAAAACCCTTATATTACTTATAACAATGATTACATTGAAACGGTTTGGTGGATTATCAGACAAATTCAAAAAAAGGGATTATTGTATAAAGGTTACAAGGTTGTGCCTTATTGCCCGAGATGCGGAACGAGTTTATCAAGCCACGAAGTGGCCCAAGGATATCAAAGAATCAAGGAACCCGCTATTTATATTAAATTTAAAGTTAAACCAAAAACTCCAGAATGGCAAAATACCTCCATTCTCGTTTGGACCACTACTCCTTGGACCTTGCCAGGAAACGTTGCTTTGGCGATTAATCCAAATATGGAATATATTTGTATACCTGATTATGAAAAAGAGAATCAGTGGTTGGTTTTAGGTTACGAAAACTTTAAAAATCTTTTGACTAAAGGAATATTTGGCGGAAAGCACAAAGAGAGATTTCAGGATAATCCTCGGCCATGGGAAGGGGAAGACGTTGATATTTTTAAAGGTTCAGAAATACTCGGCGTTGAATACGAACCCTTATTCGAATTTGCCGAACTTAATAAATCTGCCCATCGAGTGATTCCGGCCGATTTTGTTTCAGCCGAAGAAGGTACAGGCGTTGTTCATGTTGCCCCGGCCTTTGGAGTAGAAGATATGGAAGTAATAAAAATGCAAAATACAAAATTAAAAAGGCAAAATGAACCAGAGTTTCCGATCTTGCTGAACGTAAACAAAGAAGGAAAGTTTAAAAGCGAAGTTAAACCGTGGGCAGGGCTATATGTAAAAGAAGCCGATCCATTAATTATTGAAGATTTGAAAAAGCGCAATTTACTTTTCCAAGAAGAAATGTATGAGCACGATTACCCTTTTTGCTGGCGATGTAATTCACCGCTTTTATATTATGCCAAAGAGAGTTGGTTTATTAATATGCAAAAAGTCAAAAAAGATCTGATAAAAAACAATGAAAAAATCAATTGGATTCCGGTTAATTTGAAAGAAGGGAGATTTGGTGAATGGCTGAGGGAAGTTAAAGACTGGGCCTTGTCACGAGAAAGATATTGGGGAACTCCCTTGCCGGTTTGGCAATGTAAACAATGCGGAACTTCAGAGGTTATTGGTTCGAAAGAAGATTTATTGAAACAGACCTTTAGCAAAAATAAATATTTTATTTTAAGACATGGCGAAACTGCCTATCAGGCAAAAAAGAAAAAAATTATTTATGATTGGCCAGGACTTTCTTCTTTTCCTTTAACCGAAAAAGGGACGAAGAAAATTAAAAAAATAGTTAAAAAACTCAAAAATAAGAAAATTGACGTGATTTACTCTTCCGACACTTTGAGGGCAAAGCAAACAGCTAAAATCGTTGCCAACGAACTTGGTCTTGGAATACATTTTGATCCTCGATTAAGAGATATCAATTTGGGAATTTATCAAGGCCGAGAAAAGAAAGAATTTTTAAATGATTTCCCACCGAATTTAGGAAGATTTCAAAAGAGAGTTCCCGGTGGAGAAAGCTGGTCAGACATTAAAAAGAGAGCAATTGATTTCATAAAAGATGTCGATAAAAAACATAATGGTAAAATCATTCTAGTTGTTAGCCACGGTGATTTTCTATGGCTTTTAGAGGGAATAATGGAAGGGCTAACGGATACAAGGCTTCTGAAAGAATACAAAAAGAATTCCATAAAACCTGGTCAACTTCGCAAAATTGAGTTTAAAGTTTTCCCTTTTAACGAAGAAGGGGAATTAGATTTTCATCGGCCATTTGTCGATGAAGTTAAATTCTATTGTCCAAAATGCGAGAATTTAATGGAAAGAACCCCTGAGGTTATTGATTGTTGGTTCGATTCAGGCAGTATGCCTTTTGCCCAATATCATTATCCCTTTGAAAACAAAAAGTTAATTGATAACCGGAAACAGTTCCCGGCAGATTATATTGCCGAAGCTATTGACCAAACCAGAGGCTGGTTTTATACCTTATTGGCAATTTCTACTCTTTTGGGCTTTGGTTCTCCCTATAAAAACGTAGTTTCTGTAGGACATGTTTTAGATAAAAAAGGAGAGAAAATGTCAAAATCAAAAGGAAATATGGTTGATCCTTGGCTGATTTTAGAAAAATACAGTGCCGATGCCCTCCGCTGGTATTTTTTTACTATTAATCAACCAGGTGATGCAAAACTTTTTTCCGAAAAGGATGTAGAAGAAAAATTGAAAAAGTTTATTTTGATTTTCTGGAATTGCTATCTTTTTTTCGAAACTTACGGAATTAAATCGCTGAAATTTAAGAAAAGTAAAAATGTTTTGGATCAATGGATTGTTTCGAGATTAAATGAATTAATTCAAAAAGTCACCGAGAATCTGGAAACTTATAATATTACTTCAGCTGCCAGGATGATTGAAAACTTTGTCGTTGAAGATTTATCTCAATGGTACATTCGTCGATCGAGAGAAAAATTTCAAAAACCAGAAAGTAAAAAGGAACTGGAAGGGGCCTCAAAGACACTGGGCTTTGTTCTTTTAACCTTAAGTAAAATAACTGCTCCTTTTATTCCCCTTTTGAGCGAACATATTTATCGAGGTTTAAAACCCGACGTTGAATCATCGGTTCATCTTGAAGATTGGCCGAAAGTAAAAGAAAAGTGGATTAAAAAAGATTTAAACGAAAAAATGGATTTGACTCGAAAAATCGTGGGTTTGGGATTAGAACTCCGAGCCAAGGCCAAAATTAAAGTTAGACAACCCCTAAACAACTTACAACTTACAACTCACAACTTACAAGACGAATTTGTAAATTTAATTAAAGAAGAACTTAATATTAAAGAGGTTGAGATAGTTAAAGAAATCCGAGAGGGAAAAGATTGGATTTTAGCCGGCGAAGAAGGAATTAAAATTGCGTTGAATGTTGAAATTACTCTTCAACTAAAAGAAGAGGGGATGGTGCGAGAATTTATCCGTCAAATTCAGGGGATAAGAAAAAAGGCCGGGTTAAAGCCAAAAGACAAAATCATAGTTCAATTTTCAGGGAGAGATGAATTGAATAAAATTTTAATTAAAAATAAAAAGTTGATTTTGGAAAAAGTGAAAGCAAAAGATCTTTTATTAAACAAAAAGCCAAAAATATCACTTAATATCGAAAGAGAAATTGAGATTAACCAAGAAAAATTGTCTATTGGAATTAAAGTTTCCAATCGCAAAAGGCGAAGATAAAATTAAAAATATTTATGGCTTTATTTGAAAAAAAAGAGAAAATTTATTTTGACTAGTACTAAAACCAAAGACCTTAAGTTTTCAGAAGATGTAAAATCAATTTCTGGGACGAAAAAAGAAATAAAGGTCGATGAAGAAAAATTATATTTGGGAATAAGGAAAATCTAACTTATGATACTATCTAGGAAAAAACCAGAGAGTAGTCAAAGGAGTCCCGTGTTAGGAGGAGAGGCTTCTTTGGCAAAATTAAGAGCGAGTTTGAAAAAACCATCTCCAGTAAAGGAAGTAAAAAAAGACACTTCGGCATTCCAAGGAAAACCATTTCTTAGAAGAGAAGAAATAAGACAGTGGTTAAGAAGAGACGAGGCCTGGAAAATTACTCGGATGCCAGCTAAGGATAGGCCAGGTCTTGAGAAAAAATTATTTGATCTTAAAAGATTTGGGATCTTTATTGATCCGAAAGAAGCGGGAAGAGTCCACGAGGAATTGAAAAATTTTCCCACTAAATCTAAACAAAAATACGGAATTAAAAATGAGAGCAAGGGGTTAAAAACGCTAAATTTATTAAAAAAATTTTTAGGAAAGTAAATCTAGATGTTTACCCATTATCGAACTCTAGGATTAATTTTGAAAAAGGAAGACCGGGGAGAAACTGATCAGCTATTTACAGTTTATACAAAAGATTTTGGCAAGTTAGAAATCTTGGGCAAAGCGATTAGGAAAATCTCCTCAAAATTAAGATCAGGGGCTGACATTTTCTACTTAAGTGAAGTTGAATTTATCCAAGGGAAAGCCTATAAAACTTTAACCGATGCTATTTTGATTGAAAGATTTCCAAATCTTAGAAAGGACTTAAAACGATTAAAAATTGCCTTCGAAATTTCAGAAATCATAGACGATTTAATCAGGGGAGAAGAGAAAGACGAACAAATTTGGCAACTCTTAAGAAAAACCCTTGAAAGATTGAATAATGTTTATCTTTCAATTAAAGAGTGTTGGCTAATTTATTATTATTTTCTTTGGAATTTTCTTTCGATTTTGGGGTTACGACCCCAACTGAACCTTTGCTCAATTTGCCAAAAGAAATTAACACCCAAAAATCTTTATTTTAATGGAAAAGAAGGGGGATTAATTTGTTCCAATTGCTTTGAAAAGATAAAGGACGGAAAGAAGATTAATCCCGATACAGTTAAAATTTTGAGATTGATTTTTGAAAAAGATTTTGAATTTCTGAAAAAATTAAAAATTGAAAAAAAATTGCAAAAGGAAATTAAGGAAATTTCAGAAAGCTATCTATCTTTCGTTAGAGCAAGTCAAACTTAACTTCTATTTTAGTTTAAAAAAAGGTGTTAAAATAACATTGTGAGAAATAAATTTTTAATTCTTCTATTTTTTTTAATGGCAATTTTAGGAATAGCCGGCTTTTGGTATTATCAAAAAAATATTTATTCCAAAGACATATTAAAACTGGAAATTTTGGGACCCAACGAAGCAAAATTAGCTGAAGAAAATGAATACATCGTTAAATACAAAAACAATGGCAACGTCAGACTGGAAGAGGCAAGACTTATTTTTGAGTTTCCAAAATATTCAATCGTTTCTGAAAACAAATTAAGAATAGAGAAACCTCTCGAAGATATTTACCCCGGAGAAGAAAGAACTTTTTCTTTTAAAGCCGGATTAATCGGTGGAGAAAACGAAACGAAAATTTTCCATGCCAATTTAAGGTATCGGCCCAAAAATTTAACCGCTTATTACGAATCAGACACTACTTTTACCACGATAATTAAAGATGTCCCTTTAACCTTTGAATTTGATCTTCCTTCAAAAATTGAATCGGGGAAAGAAATTCAATTAAGATTAAATTATTTTTCCAATGTTAACTATCCTCTCTCTGATTTAGGGATAAAAATGGAATACCCTTCCGGTTTTGAGTTTTTGGAATCTCAGCCCCAAACCCTGGAAAAAACTGAGTGGAATGTCGGTCTTTTAAATTTAACCGAGGGAGGAAGAATTGAAATTTCTGGAAACGTTCAGGGCGAGGTTGGAGAAACGAAAATTTTTCGAGCAGAACTTGGTCAGTGGCGAAGTGGAGAATTTGTGGTTTTGAAAACGGCAAATAAAGGAGTAGAAATTATCAGACCACTTTTATACATTATTCAAGAGATTAATGGGAATCCAAAATATGTGGCAAACCCAGGAGACTTATTACATTATCAGATTACTTTCAAAAACATTGGTGAACGAGTTTTAGAAAATCTATTTTTGATGGCTAAATTGGAAAGTGAAACTTTAGATTTCGATAATTTAAAAATTGAAACGGGGCGTTTTGAAAAAGAGGGGAGTAAAATTATTTGGGATTACACCATGATTCCAGAATTAAGACGACTTTTACCGATGGCTGACGGAGAAATTGAATTTTGGATAAAAGTCAAAGATGAATTTCAAAACAAGAATCCGGAAATTAAAACCACTATTTCTCTGGATGGATTTGAAGAAGAATTTTTGACTAAAGTTAATTCCAAGTTAGAAATTTTGCAAAAGGGTTATTTCCAGGACGAAATTTTTGGTAATTCTGGTCCTATTCCTCCTCGAGTAGGAGAAACAACTACTTATACCATAATGTGGCAAGTGAAAAATTATAATAACGATGTCAAAAATGTGAAGGTAAAAGCCCTTTTGCCCCCAGAAGTGAAATTAACCGGTAAAATTTTCCCCGAGACAGAGGTATCAAAATTTGCTTTTGACCCTGAATCTCGAGAAATTGTCTGGGAAATCGGAGATATGGCAGCCGGAAAAGGAACCTCTGAACCAGGACCGAGCGTTGCCTTCCAAGTGGCTTTAACTCCAACTATTACTCAAAGAGGTAATGTTGCAATCTTGATTAATCAAGCCCAGGTTTCTGCGGAGGACCAATGGACGGGTTCAACATTAGAGAGATTAGCCAATGCTATTGATACGACCTTACCAGACGATGAAGCAGTGAATGGACCCCAAGGAATTATTCAATAGAAATTAAAAATATGGAAGATTTAATGCAAAAAATTATTTCTCTAGCCAAAAGGCGAGGATTTGTCTTTCTCTCCTCGGAAATTTATGGTGGTTTTTCTTCTTGCTATGATTTTGGACCCTTGGGAGTGGAAATGAAAAATAATATAAAAATAGCCTGGTGGGATGAAATGACTAAGAATCATAAAGATATTGTGGGATTGGATTCGGCCATTTTGATGTCACCTCAAGTTTGGCAGGCTTCAGGTCATTTGACGGCTGGATTTGCCGATATTTTAGTTGAATGTAAATCTTGTCACAAAAGATTTCGAGTCGATGAAATTGAAAAGAGTTGTCCTGAATGCGGAGGTCAATTAACCGAACCCAGAAAGTTTAATTTGATGATGAAAACATTTGTCGGTCCGGTAGAAAACGAAGCAGCAATAACCTATCTAAGAGCTGAAACTTGCCAGGGAATTTATGTTAATTTTGAAAACGTTTTAAACTCAATGAGGATGAAAATTCCCTTTGGCATAGCCCAGATTGGAAAATCCTTTCGAAATGAGATTACTCCTAAAGATTTCATTTATCGAACTCGAGAATTTGAACAAATGGAAATGCAATGGTTCTGTCATCCCAAAACCACTGAAAAATATTTTGAGTATTGGAAAGAGGAAAGGTTAAAGTGGTATTTAAATTTAGGAATTAGAAAGGAAAATTTAAGAATCAAGGAACACAAAAAAGAAGAATTAGCTCATTATGCAGTTGCCGGGGCTGATATTGAGTATCACTTTCCTTTTGGTTGGAAAGAAATCGAAGGGATTCACAACCGTGGCGACTGGGATTTAAAAAATCATTCAAAATATAGCGGAAAAGATCTGAGTTATTGCGACGAAGAAACCGGGGAAAAATACATTCCTAATATCATTGAAACCTCAGGCGGTGTTGATCGAAGTTTCCTTGTTTTTTTAGTTGACGCTTATCAAGAAATAAAAGGAGGAAGAACAAAAACTACCAAAGCCACAAAAGAGATAGAAATCTTATTGAAACTTCACAAAAAGATCACCTCGGTTCAAATAGCGGTTCTGCCCTTAGTTAAAAATAAACCCGATTTAATTAAAAAAACGAAAGAAGTTTATCAGATATTAAAACCACATTTTGTTTGTCAATACGATGAAGTAGGTTCAATCGGCCGAAGGTATCGACGCCAAGATGAGATAGGAACTATTTTTTGCCTGACAGTGGATTTTGATAGTTTAAAACAAGATGATTTAACTATTCGCGATCGCGATACAATGGAACAAGAAAGAGTGAAAATTGAAGATTTAATTAAGATTTTAAAAGAAAAATTAGGAGAATAGATTTTTAGACGGATTTTAAACACGCCGTGAGGCGTTTTTTGTTTTTCTGAGAAATTTGAAGTATAATTTAATAAGATTATGCTCAAAAAGATTACTCTCAAAAACGGTTTAAGAATTATTACGGTTCCGCAAAAAAATACTCAGGCAGTGACAATTTTAGTTTTGGTTAAAACAGGTTCAAAATATGAAAAGAAAGAAATTAATGGTATCTCCCATTTTTTAGAACATATGTATTTTAAAGGAACGAAAAAAAGACCTTCGACAATAGCTATTGCTGAAACTTTAGATAAAGTGGGTGGAATTTACAATGCCTTCACCGGCGAAGAATATACTGGTTATTTTGCTAAAGTGGCGGCTCAACATTTTGAATTGGCTTTGGATTGGGTTTCTGATATTTTTTTAAATTCAATTTTACCAGAAAAAGAAGTTGAGAAAGAAAAGGGAGTGATAATTGAAGAAATTAATATGATTTATGATCATCCAATGAGTTATGTTCAAACTTTATGGACAAAGCTATTATATGGAGATCAGCCAGCTGGCTGGGATATTGCTGGAACAAAAGAAACGGTTTCTAAAATGACAAGAAAAAAATTAATTGATTACATGAGTAAACAATACGTTGCTCCAAGCACAATAATTTCTATTGCCGGTAATTTTAATGAGAAATTGGCAATTCAAAAAATTAAACAATATTTTTCTAAAATCAAAAAAACAAAGCCAGTTGAAAAAACAAGAGTTATTGATGCTTTGCTACCCTCAGCATCAACCCTGAGCAGAGACGAACTGGTTGAAGGGCAGAATAAACCTGAAATTTTATTGCATTTTCGGGAAACTGACCAAACTCACTTATGTTTTGGCGTTAGGACTTTTAATCTTTTTCATCCTCAAAGATATGCCCTGGATTTATTAACAGCAATTTTGGGCGGAATGATGAGTTCGAGATTATTCATTGAAGTGAGGGCAAAATTAGGAATTGCCTATTATATCAATTCCGACAGTGAAATGAATCCTGATACCGGCTTTCTTTTTACCCAAGCCGGGTTGGATAATAAAAACGTTGAAACAGGAATTTCAACGATTTTGAAAGAATATAAAAGGATTTCCAAAATCTCGGTTCCTCAGAAAGAATTAAAAAAAGCCAAAGATTATTTGAAAGGGAAAACGACACTTTTACTGGAATCTTCTGATGCCCAGGCCTCCTTCTATGCCATTCAAGAACTTTTGGAAAAGAAAATTTTAACTCCAGAAGAAATTTTTAAGAAAATTGATGAAGTTTCTCGAACGGACATTTTGAACGTAACCAAAGAAATTTTTAGACCGGAAAAATTAAATTTAGCCATAATCGGTCCGTTTAAAAATAAAGAAAAATTTGAAAAAATTTTGAAAATATAGTGACTGCGTCAATATAATTTTCGCTAAAGCTCAAAATTATGAACGAAGAAAAAATTTTAGACATTTCTTGGGAAACGATTTTTAAACTTTTTATTGCTGCTACTATCTTTTATCTCCTCTATTTAATCAGAAATATTATTATCTGGTTTATCTTTGCCATTATAATTTCAATTTTACTAGAACCATTAATCGACTTTTTAACGAAAAGGAAAATTCCTAAACTAATTTCAGTTATCTTTATCTATTTTGTTATTTTCGGTTTGATTTCCCTTTTAATTTATTTTACTGTTCCAATTTTGACCGCAGAAATCAAAGAATTCGCCAAAATTCTGCCTCAATATTTCGAAAAAATTTCTCCACCCTTGGAAGGTCTCGGTTTCCAAGCCCTTAAGGATATCAAGACATTTACTGACTTGGTGAGTAAAAATTTGGAAAGAATGACCGAAACAATTTTTAACGCTATAGCTGCTATTTTTGGTGGAGTTCTAGCTACCTTTACCATTTTTTCAATTTCCCTTTTTCTTTCTTTGGAAGAAAAACCGGTTGAAAGAGCACTTCAAGTAATTTTCCCCAAAAAATACGAAGCCACCCTCCTGGATACTTGGTCAAGATGTAAAAGCAGAGTTTCTGGTTGGTTCTTGTCTCGTATTTGGGGGTGTCTTTTTGTTGGAACTTTCAGCTATCTCGCCTTTTTTATTTTTAATGTTAAATACCCCATTGCCTTGGCGATCCTGGCTGGTGTTATTGATTTTTTACCAATAGTAGGACCAGTTCTGACTGGAATAATTATTTTTATTACTATTTCTTTAACTAATTTTGGGAAGGCAATTTTTGTTTTGATCACCTTTATTTTAATTCAGCAGATCGAAAACAGTATTCTTTTGCCAGCCTTAACTAAAAAATTTGTTGGGCTTCCGCCGGTAATAGTCTTGTTGGCTTTGGCAATCGGAGGAATTTTATGGGGATTTTGGGGAGCAATTTTAGCCATTCCTTTTTTCGGAATTTTATTTGAATTTGCCAAAGAATTTTTAGAAAAAAGAAAAGCAAAACAGTAACTGTCATTTTGAATTATATATTATTAATTATTAATTCTTTCATGCCAATTCTCCACATCGTTGCTACCCCAATCGGGAATTTAGAAGATATAACCTTGCGGGCTTTGCGGGTTTTAAAAGAAGTTGATTTAATCTTATGCGAGGATACCAGAGTGACGAAGAAATTATTAGATCATTACGAAATAAAAACTCCAACTTTAAGCTATCATCAGCATTCGAAATTGCAGAAAATAAATTACATTTTAGAACTTTTAAAAGAAGGAAAGAATTTGGCTTTAGTTTCTGATGCCGGGACACCGGGAATATCAGATCCAGGAAATAAGTTGATAAGCGAAATTATAGGAAAAGTAGAAATGGTAGAAATCGTTCCAATACCAGGGGCGAGTGCTGTCACGGCGGCGGCTTCAATTTCCGGTTTTCCGATGGATAAATTTTTATTTTTTGGATTTCCACCGACCAAGAGAAAAAGGAAAAAGTTTTTTGCGGAAGTGATAAATTCAAAATATCCGGTGATTTTTTACGAATCACCTTATCGAATAATAAAAACCCTAAACGAATTGAAATTAGCAACAAGAGACCTGCAACAAGAAACAAGAATCGTGGTTTGTAGAGAGTTAACAAAAAAATTTGAGACGATTTATCGAGGTAAGATTGATGAAGTGATTGAAAAAATTGAAAAAGATAAAATAAAAGGAGAGTTTGTAGTGATGGTTGGAAAATGAGAAAAACTTCGAAAATTATGTCAAGAAAAAAATTTTATATCACAACTAGCATTATGTATACCAATTCGCTTCCCCATATTGGTTTTGCTTTTGAATCTATTCAGGCTGATGTTTTAGCTCGTTATCACCGATTATTAGGCGACGATGTTTTTTTCTTAACCGGTACAGACGAGCACGGAACAAAGGTTGCCAAGGCTGCAGAAGAAGCAGGAAAAAATCCGAAAGAATTTGTTGATGAAATTTCAAAAAAAGTGATGGAGTTAAAAGAAATTTTGAATTTATCAAATGATGATTTTATAAGAACTACCGATCAAAAAAGACATTGGTCGGCCGTTAAAAAGGTTTGGCTAAAATTAAAAGAAGCGGGCGATATTTATAAAAAAAAGTATCGGGGTTTTTATTGTTCTGGTTGCGAGTCATTTATTACAAAAAAAGATTTAGTGGATGGAAAATGTGCTATTCATCAAATAGAGCCAGAAGCAATTGAAGAAGAGAATTATTTTTTTAAACTTTCAAAATATTCAAAAGATATTGAGCAAGCCATTGAGAAAGACGAAATAAAAATCATTCCAGAAACTCGAAAAAATGAGATTTTGAGTTTTATTAACCAAGGCCTAGAAGATATAAGTTTTTCCAGACCGGGACAAACTCTTCAATGGGGGATTCCAGTACCCGACGATGAAACTCAAACCTTGTATGTTTGGGCTGATGCTTTGACGAACTATATATCAACCATAGGATATTTTGAAGAGAGCGAAAAATTCAAAAAACTTTGGCCAGCCGATGTTCATTGTATAGGAAAAGACATTTTGAGATTTCATGCCGCAATTTGGCCAGGAATGCTTTTGTCTTTAAAATTACCTCTACCAAAAACTATTTTTGTTCACGGATTTATTACTGTTGGTGGACAAAAAATGTCAAAGAGTTCGGGAAATATTATTGATCCATTTGAATTGGTTAAAAAATATGGAACCGATGCCGTCAGATATTTCCTTTTGCGGGAAATTCCCTCAACCGAAGATGGAGATTTCACTTACGAGAAATTTGAAAAAAGATATAATTCCGATTTAGCAAAAGGACTGGGGAATTTGGTGGCGAGGGTTTTGACGATGGCAGAAAAAGTAAATTATGAATCAGAAATTGTGAACCAACAGTTTAAAAAGGCAATAGAAAAAACTTGGGAAAATTGGAAGGGAGCTTTGGATAACTTTAAACTTAACGAAGCCTTGATTTCAATTTGGGATTTAATTTCTTTTTGTGATAAACAAATTGAAAAGGAAAAACCCTGGGAATTATTAAAACTAAAAACTAAAAACAAAAAACTAAAAACCATAATTGATAATTTGTTATTTGCCTTGGTAGAAATTTCTAAACTTTTACAGCCATTTTTACCCGAAACTTCAGAAAAGATTTTAAAACAAATTCAAAATAAAAAAACAGAAATTTTGTTTCCCAAAATACAAAATGTTAATTGACACTCATGCTCATTTAAATTTTCCGGCGTTTGACAAAGATAGAAATAAAATAATTGAAAAATGTTTGGAAAACGACCTCTGGCTAATAAACATCGGGTCAAATTATGAAACTTCAAAGAGGGCGGTTGAAATTGCTGAAAAATACGAAAAGGGAGTGTATGCGAGCATTGGTCTCCATCCAATAAATTTAGACACGGGATTAGTTAAGTTAAAAACCGACGAATCGGAAGGAGAGCATTTCGAAAAGGAATTTGATTTCGAGAAATACAAAAGCCTCGCCCTCCGTAGCTTTAGCGAAGGAGGGAAAGTTATGGCGATTGGTGAAATTGGTTTGGATTATTATTGGAAGCCAAAAACAACCAAGAAAAAAGAAATGTTTAAACAGAGACAAAAAGAATTATTTTTTAAAGAATTAGAATTAGCACAAGAATTGAATTTGCCAGTAATTTTCCATTGTCGGATGGCTCACGATGACTTCATTGAAATTCTACGTTCTACATTCCACACTCCACATTCTAAAATTAATGGTGTGATGCACGGATTTGTTGGAACATTAGAACAATTAAAAGAATATCTAAAATTGGGATTTTATATTGGATTTAATGGAATAATTTTCAAAAAAATCGAAGGAATAAATTTTGAAGAAAATATTAAAAATGCTCCATTAGAAAAAATTTTAATCGAAACCGATTGTCCTTATTTAACACCACCATTGGCTCGCCGAAGCTTTAGCGAAGGCGGCCAGAACCAAGATGAACGTAATGAACCTTTATATGTAAAATACATTGCCCAAGAAATTGCCAAAATAAAAAATCTAAGTTTTGAAAAAGTTGCTGAAATCACAACAAAAAATGCCCGACAATTGTTCAAAATCTAGAAATTGGAAGAGGACGGGCCTCTACCAATCTCCTTTTTATGGAAATTCTCATTAAAAACATTATTTTAAATAGAAGAAAACAAGATATTTTTATTGAAGGAAATAAAATCAAAAAGATTGATAAAAATTTGGATTTCAAAGCCGATGAAAAGATTGATGGAAAAGGAGAAAAAGCAGTTTTACCTGGATTAATTAATTGCCACACGCATTCAGCAATGATCCTTTTTCGAGGTTATGCCGATGATTTGCCTTTAAAGGAATGGTTAGAAAAGAAAATCTGGCCATCGGAAGCAAAATTGGCTGAAGAAAATATCTATTGGGGAATAAAATTGGCTTGTTTAGAAATGATAAAAACCGGAACCACCTGTTTTAATGATATGTATTAGTATCCAGAAGCGGCAATTGAAGCCACAAAAGAAATGGGTTTGCGAGCAATGATTGGTTTAGTAATGACTGATTTCTTACCAATTGGAAGTAAGGAAAATGTAAAAAAGCTCTATCAGAAGCTGACAGAGGCCCGTCCTCTGTCAGATTTCATTCGGCTGGCAATTGCTCCTCATTCAATTTATACCGTTTCAAAAGAAAATTTAGTTTGGGCAAAAAATTATGCCAAAAAAGAAAATTTGATTTTACATATCCATTTATCCGAAACTGAGGAAGAAGTTAAAAATTGCTTTAAAAAATATAAAATGAGACCGGTAGAATATTTGGATAAAATCAACTTTTTAGGGAAAAATTGTATCCTGGCCCATTCAACTTGGCTAAATAATAAAGAAATCGAAATTTTGGCAAGAAGAAAGTGTAGCGTTGTTTACAACCCTTGTTCAAATATGAAATTGGCTTCTGGAATTTTTTCTTACAAAAAATTAAAAGACGCTGGAGTCAACATTATTTTAGGAACAGATGGAGCAGCTTCAAATAATAGTTTGGATATGTTTTTGGAAATGAAATTCGCCTCGCTTTTACAAAAAGTAAAGGAATTAGATCCAACCGCAGCCCCGGCAAAAGAAATTTTTAAAATTGCAACAAAAAATGGGGCGAAAGCATTAAAAATTGATGCCGGGGAAATAAAGGAGGGGAAATTAGCCGATTTAATTCTGGTCGATCTAAATCAAATTTCTCTTCAACCTGGCCACAATTTAAGTTCAGATATTGTTTATTCTGCTACTGGAAATTGCGTTTCCGATTTAATTTGCAATGGAAAAATATTAATGAGAGATAGAAAAATTGAAGAAGAAGAAAAAATCAAAAAAGAAGCGACAAAGAGAGCTAAAAATTTGACGAGATCTTAAAAATTTGCTATTATTTAATTATCCTTTTAGAAATAAAAATAAAAAGGAGAGATTGTACCTTGAAAAATAATAGTAAAATAAAGAGCACCGACAGGAAAACGGGTAAATATCAACGTACTACTATGTGTCCCCAATGTGGTAACAGAGTTCCAGTAGGAGAAAATGTGGTTGAAGGAGAGATTTTCAACTGTTCAATATGCGGTCTTAAGTTCGAAGCTTATAAAGTTATTAATGGGATAATTATACTAACAAGATTTCAGAAAGATTCAAGATAAAGTAGAAGAAGAAGACAATGAAAAAACTTCGAACGATTTCTTTTAATTGCAACAATGGTCAGGTTTTTAATCCTGACTTTTTATTTTAGGCATTTCCAATATTTTTTGAGAGTTGATTTTAATCCGCGTATTATTTCTTTTTTTATAATAGTTCGAAAACTATTTTTTTTATGATAAGATAAAAATATATGGAATATAATCTGCTTAAAATAGGAAAGAGATGGCAGAGAATTTGGGAAAAGTCAGGAGTTTTTAAGGCAAGAGATTTCTCAAAAAAGCCGAAATTTTACGTTTTGGATATGTTTCCATATCCTTCTTCTGAAGGATTGCACGTTGGACACCCGAGAGGATACATTGCTACCGATATTTTTGCTCATTTAATGAAAAGAAAAGGTTTTAATGTTTTACATCCCATAGGTTGGGATGCTTTTGGTTTGCCAGCCGAAAATTATGCGATAAAAACCGGAATTCATCCCGAAATTATTACCAAAAGAAACATTAAGAGAATGAAAGAACAAATGAAAATGATTGGCTTGGGCTATGATTGGGAAAGGGAAATTAATACCACTAACCCTGAATATTATAAAATTACACAAAAAATTTTTCTTTTACTTTACAAAATGGGTTTGGCTTACGAAACTACTTTGCCAATTAATTTTTGTCCTTCTTGTAAAACTGGATTAGCCAATGAAGAGGTGGTTGATGGAAAATGCGAGAGGTGTGGTACGGAAGTGACAAAAAAGGATTTGCGCCAATGGGTTTTGAAAATTACTGCCTATGCCGATAAATTACTAAAAGATTTAGATTTGCTTGATTGGCCAGAAAAAATAAAGGAAATGCAGAAAAATTGGATTGGAAAATCAGAAGGATGGGAAATAGGATTTAAGATAGCAACAAGCGACAAGAAACAAGAGACAGGTATTAAAGTTTTTACAACAAGAATTGATACTTTGTTTGGGGCTACCTATTTGGTATTAGCGCCAGAGCATCCACTTATTGAGAAACTCAAAAATAGAATTTCAAATTTCAAATTTGTTGAACAATATATTAAAGAATCAAAGAAAAAATTAGAAAGGGAAAGGATAAGCGAGATGAAAGAAAAATCCGGAATAGAATTAAAAGGAATCAAGGCAATAAATCCGGTAAATGATCGAGAAATACCGATTTTTGTGGCTGATTATGTCCTAATTCATTATGGAACTGGAGCAGTGATGGCTGTACCTTGCCATGATCAAAGAGATTTTGATTTCGCCAGAAAATATAATTTATCAATGGTTGAAGTGATTAAACCCTATAAAGAGAAAAAAGAATTGCCAAAAGAAGTTCCTTTAGTTATTTCTAATGGAAGATTTAAAGAATCTTATGAAGGTGAGGGATTTTTAATTAATTCCGGTCGCTTTACGGGAATGAAATCCGAAGAAGCCAGAGAGGCAATTGGCGAATTTCTAGCTAAGAGAAACTTAACTAAGAAAGCGGTTTATTTTAAACTCAGGGATTGGATTTTTTCCAGACAAAGATATTGGGGAGAACCCATTCCCATAGTTCATTGCCAAAAATGCGGAATAGTCCCCATACCAGAAAAGGATTTACCCCTGAAACTTCCGAGAGTTAAAAAATATCAACCCACTGGAACAGGAGAATCACCTCTGAGCAACATTTTAAGATGGGTCAATACCAAATGTCCAAAATGTGGAGGTCCGGCAAAAAGAGAAACGAATACCATGCCTCAATGGGCAGGTTCTTGCTGGTATTTTATTGCCTATTTATTGCATAAAAATAAAGAATATAGTTGGGACAAAAGGAAAATAAATTATTGGCTGCCGGTAGATTTGTATGTTGGCGGGGCGGAGCACGCCGTTTTGCATTTACTTTATGCCAGATTTTGGACAAAAGTTTTATATGATGCCGGCTGGATAAAATTCAAAGAACCATTTTTAAAACTAAGAAATCAGGGTTTAATTTTAGCTCCCGATAGTCAAAAAATGTCAAAATCAAGAGGGAACGTTATTAATCCCGATTCTTTAATTGAAAAATATGGAGCAGATAGCTTCAGATTGTATGAAATGTTTATGGGTCCTTTTGATGAACCAATTAATTGGCAAACTGAAGGACTAATTGGCATGAAACGGTTTTTAGAAAAAGTTTTGAAACTATCTGATAGAGCAAAAGAAATTATTCCGGCAAAAGAAGATCAAGAAATTGAAAGAATTTTACATAAAACCATCAAAAAAGTGACCGAAGATATCGAAAACTTCAGATTTAATACCGCAATTTCGGCTTTAATGATTTTAGTCAATAAACTTCAAAATAAAAATTATGGAATTTGGCACTTGAAAACTTTAATTTCTCTTTTAGCCCCCTTTACTCCTCATATCTGTGAAGAACTTTGGCAAAAACACTTTTCAAAAATTAGAAATTTAAAATTTGAAATTAGAAATTCTATTTATAATCAACCTTGGCCAAAATATAACCCGGAATTGGTAAAAGAGGAAATAATTACTTTAGTTATTCAAGTTAATGGCAAAGTGCGCGATAAAATCGAGGTTGAAGCTAATATTTCTGAAGAAAAAGCCAAAGAATTAGCAATTTCCCGCGAAAAAATCAAAAAGTGGCTCAAAGATAAAAAAATAAAAAAGGTCGTATTTATTCCCGGAAAATTAATTAATATAGTGATAAAATAAATTTAAAAATCTAAACTCTGTATGAAGAAAATTTCAAAACAATGGATTTGGATTATCGTGATTAGTTTGTTTTTTCTTATCCCTTATTATGCTTCCGCAGGGACGAACTTAATCCCGAATCCGGGTTTTGAAGACGGGCTGAAAGATTGGGATGTATGGTCAGCTGGTCTAAGCGATAAAGAGAAATGCACAGGGAATTACAGTCTCGAGTACTATCATTTAGGACAAGCTTATTACCGAGATAGTATTACCAAAGAGACACTTATCAATATTGTCCCTCATACGGACTACGAAGTTAGGTTTTTTTATAAATCTTTTCCGACAAATATAAATCCCCCCGGTAGTGAAATTTTTATTGGTCTTCTAGAACCTGGGGTCAGATGGGTTTTCAAAAAAACATTTCCATGTAGTGACGGTGAGTGGGTAGAAGCCAGAGGCACTTTTAACTCAGGAGATTCCACGAAGGTTTTCTTCAGTATTGAATCAACCGGATCAGGAAGCGGAATCAAAGTTTTTCTCGACGATGTTTATTTTGGTGTTGGTTCTCCTCCAGCAGTTGTTTGCGGAGAGCCCCCACCTCCACCTGGCCCTACTGTTGGTCTCATCAATCCTCTTTTCTGTCAAGATATTCCCTGTGTTATAAATGCGATTATAAATTTCACTTTTTATCTTGGTATTACAATATTTACTTTAATGATAATTATTGGAGGTATCATGTATATTACTTCTGCTGGAGATCCCCAAAAAGTTTCCACTGCCAAAAGACTCCTTTTCTGGGCAGTTGTTGGCTTAGCAATAATTCTTTTAGCTAAAGGACTAATCAGTGTTATAAAGAATGTTTTGGGTGGAGGATAGTTCTAAAAAATGGATTAAGGGAAAAGAAATAAAAAAATTCGTCTTTATCCCCAGAAAATTAATTAATATAGTGGTAGAATAAAATAATTTAAAAATTAAACTTCAAATATATGATAAATAAAGAAAGTTTCAAAAAATGGATTTGGGTTTTTGCAATGATTTTATTTCTCTCAAACAGCGTAACGGTAACATGGGGAACACCAACACCACAACTTTATGAGTATTACAACACAGGCGACGATAGTTCCTACCCTGTATATGGTGTTTATTGGAGAGCACAAACCTTCACTGTCGGCGCAACAGGACACACAGTATCTTCAGTTAAACTCAAACTATGGCGTTTTGGCAATCCTGAAACTGTTATGGTGAGCATCAGGGCAACGGACGGTTCTGGGCATCCTACGGGTTCTGACTTAACTAGCGGAACAATAAACGGAAACATGCTTGCAGATGCTTTTCCTGGTCAATGGTATGAAATAGCGTTAGTGGAATACTCGTTGAGTGCAAACACGAAGTATGCTATTGTTGTCCGAGCACTAAGCGGGAACACGAACAATTATGCGAACTGGAACGCAGATCGCTCTAGTTCAACTTATGCTGGTGGAAATATTGAATATAGCAGCAACAGTGGCGGCACATGGGGCTCTGGTTCTTCTGATGCGATATTTGAAGTCTGGAGTGGCGGGTTGCCCCCGCCACCACCTCCACCTGGCCCTACTGTTGGTCTCATCAATCCTCTTTTTTGTAAAGATATTCCTTGTGTTATAGATGCGATTATAAATTTCATTTTTTATCTTGGTATTACAATATTTACTTTAATGATAATTATTGGAGGTATCATGTATATTACTTCTGCTGGAGATCCCCAAAAAGTTTCCACTGCCAAAAGACTCCTTTTCTGGGCAGTTGTTGGCTTAGCAATAATTCTTTTAGCTAAAGGACTAATCAGTGTTATAAAGAATGTTTTGGGTGGAGGATAGTTCTAAAAAATGGATTAAGGGAAAAGAAATAAAAAAATTCGTCTTTATCCCCAGAAAATTAATTAATATAGTTATATGACATATCAAGGTTCGACCCCGATATGTATTTTTTAATGAAAATTTGCTAAAATAAAATAGAATCCTTAAAAAGGGATAAATAATGAAAAGGAAAAGGAGAGAAATTGGGAGGTGGGAATTAGAAAGATTGGAAGAGATGATAATCGTGCCAACCCTGAAAGAGAAAAAGCAAAAAGGATGGACCGATGAAGAATGGATAATGCGTTGCTACAAGCCACATAAAAATAGTAAATGCCACAGGGAATTGAACGGATATCCACTCTGCGACTTGTGTCCTAAAAATCCAAAGTTTCAAAGGCGAAAAATCAATGCCGAATGGGCCTGGGTAACAGAGACCGAAGCTTCCTTAAACACCAGCCGTTAGTTTCTAAAAGGCGTTAAAATTTTTAACGCCATTTTTTTATTTTTTAAAAATGTTAAAATGAAAAATCATGTGTGGAATTATTGGTTACATTGGTCAAAAGCCGGCCTTTCCCATTTTATTATCAGGATTAAAAAGATTAGAATATCGTGGCTACGACAGTTATGGTTTTTGTGTTTTTGATCAAAAAAATGAACCATTTTTATACAAAAGAGTAGGGAAAATTTCGGAAGCCGAAAACGAACTTTTAAATTTAAAAGTCGAGGGAAATATTGGTCAGGCCCACACCAGATGGGCAACGACGGGGCGAGTGACAAAAGAGAATGCTCATCCTCATTGGGATTGTCAGAAAAATTTTTTTCTCGTTCACAACGGTATTATAGAAAATTATAAAGAAATCAAAAATCGTCTGGAAAAAGAAGGCCATAAATTCAATTCCGAAACCGATACTGAGGTTTTGGTTCATTTAATTGAGAAATATTTTCAGGGGAATTTAGAAGAAGCGGTGAGAAGGGCTTTAAGAGATATTAGAGGAACATATGGAATTGCTGTCATATCAAAAAAAGATCCCCAAAAAATTGTGGCCGCTAAATTATCTTCACCGATAATTTTGGGAATAAATAATGATGAGTTTTTGGTGGCTTCTGACCCCGCGGCTTTAATCACCCGGACAAAACAAATTATAAATTTAGACGATAATGAAATCGCCGTTTTGAAACCGGATAACTTTTTCATTTTGAAAGAAAAACCCTTAGAAACGATTGAATGGACGCCAGAAGAAGCAGAAAAAGGAGGTTACCCTTATTTTATGCTGAAGGAAATAATGGAACAACCTGAAAGTTTAAGAAATTCTCAAAGAGGAAGAATAATTTTAGAGGAAGGATTAGCAAAATTGGGAGGATTGGAAAGCGTTAAAGAAAAATTGAGAAAAATTGAAAGATTGATTATTGTTGCTTGTGGAACTGCCTATCATGCAGGATTAGTCGGGGAATATATGTTGGAAGAATATGCCAGGATTCCAATCGAGGCTGAAATCGCTTCGGAATTCCGTTATAAAAAACCAATTTTAGATAAAAAAACAGCTGTTTTAGCAATCTCTCAATCAGGAGAGACAGCTGATACCTTGGCAGCGATTAAAGAATTAAAAGAAAAAGGGGTAATGGCCCTGGGGATTGTTAATGTCGTTGGTTCCTCTATTGCCAGAGAAACCGAAGCTGGAGTTTATAATCATGCCGGACCTGAAATTGGAGTGGCTTCCACTAAGGCCCTTACTTCGCAATTAGAAATTTTAGCTCTTTTGACTTTGTTTTTAGGAAGACAAAGAGAAATGTCTTTAGTGATTGGGCAGAGAATTGCTAAAGAAATTTTGAAAATTCCAGATTTAGTAAAAGAGGTTTTGGAAAATTCTTCTCAAATTGAAAAGTTGGCCAAAAAATACAAAGATTATAGTAACTTTTTGTTTATTGGCAGGAAGTATAATTTTCCCATTGCTTTGGAAGGGGCTTTGAAATTGAAAGAAATTGCCTATGTTAATGCCCAGGGTTATGGCGCAGGAGAAATGAAACATGGCCCCATTGCCTTGATTGATGAAAATTTCCCCACACTTGCTATTTGTTCTTCGGATTCAGTTTATGATAAAATGATTTCTAATATCGAAGAAATCAAAGCCAGAAAGGGAAAAGTCATCGCTATAGCCACTGAAGGAAACGAAGAAATTAAAAACTTAGTTGATGATGTAATTTATATTCCAAAGACCTTGGAAATGCTAACTCCAATTTTGAGCGTTATTCCCTTGCAACTTTTCGCCTATTATTCAGGAATTATTCGAGGTTTTGATGTCGATAAACCCCGGAATTTGGCAAAAAGCGTAACGGTAGAATAAATCTATGCAGAAAGAATTTTCAATTTTAATTGGGGGAGCGGCAGGTGAAGGAACAAGGATGACCGGACAATTAATTGGAAAACTTTTAAACCAGTATGGCTGGCGAATTTTTATTTACGAAGATTATCAATCTTTAATTACTGGCGGACATAATTTTTCAATTATCCGCGCTTCCTCAGAAAGAATATCAGCCCCAACTAAAAAGATTGATTATTTAATTGCCTTAAATCAAGATACGCTTAATAGACATAAAGCAAATTTAAAAACCGAAGGGGTAATTGTATATAACTCTGACCAAATTAAAAATGAAAAAGGAATTAGTATCGCTGCTCAAGCTATTACTACTCAATTGGGCGGCAAGCCAATAATGAAAAATTCGGCTTTGTTTGGCGCTTTAGTAAAAATTTTAGGTATTGACTGGGAGATTTTAGAAAACCTTTTGAAAAGAGAATTTGGCGAAAAAGCAGAACTGAATTTAAAGATCGCCAAAGCAGGTTTTGATCAGGTAAAGGCTTATCAAAAATTAGAAAAACTGAATCAGAAACCTTTACCATTAATAACCGGTAATGAGGCCACGGCTCTGGGCGCTCTAAAAGCCGGTCTGGACGTTTATATTTCCTATCCAATGACACCAGCTACGCCAATTTTACATTATTTAGCGGGAATTAAAAAAAATTTGAAAAATATTATTGTTTTCCAACCGGAAAACGAGATTGAAGTAATAAATGCTGCCTTGGGGGCTGCCTATACTGGAAAAAAAGCAATGGTTGGAACATCGGGGGGCGGCTTTGCTCTAATGGTTGAAGCTCTAAGCTTAGCAGCACAAAGCGAAACTCCAATTGTAATTGTTGAGAGCCAAAGACCAGCTCCGGCTACTGGTTTACCAACTTATTCTGCTCAAGGTGATTTATTATTCGTTTTGTCAGCCGGTCACGGTGATTTTAAAAGATTTGTTGTTGCTCCTGGCGATGCCGAGGAAGCTTTTTATTTAACTGGTTTAGCAATGAATATTTCTTGGAAGTATCAGATGCCTTCCATTTTACTATTAGATAAGGAAGTTAGTGAAGATACTTTTAATCTCGATGAATCAGTTTTGGAAAAAATAAAACCTGAAGAAGCTAAGATTTGGGATGAAAAAGGAAATTACAAAAGATATTTAGATACAGAAAACGGAATCTCGCCTCTGACTTTTCCAGGAGGAGAGGGAGTAGTGGTAAAAGCAACTAGCTATGAGCATGACGAATTCGGGATTACAGTTGAAGAAAATGAAGAAGATATCAAGAAAATGCAAGATAAGAGATTGAGAAAATACAAGGGTTTAGAAAATGAGCTTAAAGATTTAGAAACAATAAAAGTTTTCGGCAATAAAAATTCTGATAAAGCCATTGTTGTTTTCGGCTCAATAAAAGGAGTGGCAGTTGAATTAGGAAAAGAACTTAATATAAAAGTTATTCAACCTTTGGTTTTACAACCATTTCCAAAAGAAAAAATGAAAGAATATTTAGCCGGAGTCAAAAAAGTAATTACTATTGAGGCTAACGCTACTGCCCAATTAGCTCAACTATTGAATTGGCAAGGTATTAAAGTTGATGATTCAATTTTAAAATATACTGGCCGGCCATTTTTCGTTGAAGAATTGAAAGAAGAATTAATTAAAAAAATAAAATGAATCAAAACGAATTAGATTTACCAACAAAAAATACTTGGTGCCCGGGATGTAGTAATTTCGGAATTTTGCAAGCAATCAAAAACGCCATTTCGATTTTAGATAAAAAAGGCATAAAAAAAGAGAGGTTTGTTTTAACCACCGGTATTGGTTGCCATGCCAAGATTGTTGATTACTTAAACATCAATACTTTTTATGGTTTGCATGGCCGAGCTTTAGCAGTAGCTGAAGGAATAAAAATCGGGAACCCAAATTTGAAAGTTTTAGTTTGCTCTGGCGATGGTGATTCCTATAACGAAGGAATTTCCCATTTGATTCATGCTGCCAAAAGAAATATTGATTTGACTGTTCTAATTCACAATAATCGTAATTTTGCCTTAACCACTGGTCAGTTTTCAGCTACCAGTCCTCGAGGATTTATCGGAAGATCAACACCAGAAGGAAGTTTGGAAAGCGCATTCAATCCTTTAGAGTTAATGATGGCCTCTGGCGCTACTTTTGTTGCCCGAGGTTATGCTGCAAAAGTTGACCATTTAACGAATTTGATTATCCAAGCGGTTGAACACAAGGGTTTTTCTTTCATCGACGTTTTGCAACCGTGTCTTGTTTGGTTCAATACTTACGATGTTTATAATCAGAGAGTTTACGAATTGAAAAACAATGATATATCCTCTAAAGAAAAAGCAATTCAAAATATTCTCGAATGGAATTATAATGATGGTGAGAAAATTCCTATCGGTGTTTTTTATAAAATAGAAAAATCAACCTTTGATGAAGAAGCAAATGCCGGAGTTATAAAAATAAAAGATATTGACTCAAAAATTAGAGAAATTTTAGAGAAAAAAATATAAAATAAATTTATGAAGGCGGTGATTGCGGCGGCGGGAAAAGGAACTCGCATGCTCGGTTTAACAAAAAATAGACCCAAACACCTTATTAAGATTCGAGAGAAGCCTTTTTTATTTTATCTTTTAGATAATCTTTTAAAAGCTGGCTATAAAAAACTGATTGTAGTAGTAGGATACAAAGGAGAAAAGGTAATAGAATTTTTAAAAGAATTTAATTATAAGGCAACCGTAGTTAATCAATTCGAAATCTTAAAAGAAAAAGAATATGGTACGGCTTGTCCCTTAAAATGCGTCAAAAATATTATTGGTAAAGAAAATTTTGTGATGGTTTATGGCGACAATCTCTATTCGGTAAAAGATCTAAAGGCATTTAATATCAGAGATAAATATAACTACATCGCTGGTTTTTCTCATGAGCATCCAGAAAAATATGGCGTATTAATTTCCAAAAACAGTTTTTTAAAAAAGATTATTGAGAAACCTAAAAAATACGTAGGCAATTTAATTAACACTGGTTTATATAAATTTACTCCGGAAGCATTTAAGAAACTTTTAAAGATTCATCGTTCACCGAGAGGGGAATATGAGCTGACAGATATAGTTAATCTTTTAGCCAAAGAGAAAAAAGTCAAAATAAAAAAGATTCGAGATTACTGGTTAGATTTCGGTAACCCCGCCGACATCATAAAACTTTCTCAATTTTTAAAAACTTCCAAAAATTTAAAATAACCGACAAAAATACAGAACAATAATATATTTTTAATCCAGGGTGGAATTATAAAGATTCCGTTAAGGGACTTGATGTGGATAAATTAATTTGCTATAATTAAAATGCCTTTAAAGGCAATGAAGAGAAAGAAGGGAAAAGAGTGGTCGATGAAGAACCGTTAAAACTACCCAACATTGAAGAGATAGTGAAACCTACCACTGAGGCAGAGATTAAACAATTGGCAACATTGGGAGAAGAAATAACATTCGCCGATGCAGAAGAGCTTTCAGCAATTTTTCCCAGAGATATTCCAAAAGATGCGGTCGAGAAACACACGACAAAGTCAATACTCAAAGAGATATTATTACTCCCCAAAAAACTTCAAAAATGGCGCCGGCGCTAAAATGCTAAAAACTTAACCCCAACACCCCCTTTTTCTCTCAGATTGCACCTTTACAATAATTTATTATTACAAGGCGTTAACCAAATTGGTTTAACGCCCATTTTTTTGTTAAAATTAGTTTAATGGAAACCGAAAATAAAATTTATGTTATCGGCGTTGATGGGGGAGGGACGAAGACCGAAGCGGCTTTAGCAGATTCTGAGGGAAAAATTTTAAAACTAGTAAAAACCGGACCTTCTAACCCCAGGAATGTTGGAATTGAACAATGCATTTTTAATATTTCAGAAGCTATTAAAAAACTAAAAAGAGGAAAAAAGATTAGAGCAATTTTTATTAGTTCGCCGGCCCTCGAAGAAGAATTTAAATCGATGAAAAATATAATTTTAAAAGGGCTCAAGTTTAGAGAAAAAATAGAAATTGGTAGTGACCAACTAGTTGCTTTCAGATCAGGGACCGATGAAAAAGACGGTTTGGTTATAATCTCGGGCACGGGTTGTGCCGTTCACGGCTGGCGAGGAAAAAAAGAATCAAAAATAAGTGGTTGGGGTTGGTTGAACGACGAAGGTTCTGGGTTTTGGGTAGGTCAAAGAGGATTTCAAGCAGTTTTCAAAGAATTAGATGGAAGAGGACCTAAAACTTTTATCACAAAACTACTCTTTCAAGAATTAAAATTAAAAAGCAAGGAAGCAATATTAAAGAAAATTTATTCCAAAGATTTTGTTCGAGATGTTTCTTTAATTTCGAGAATTGTCGATAAAGCTGCCAATGGGGGGGATAGAATAGCGAAAAATATAATGATTGAAGCAGGACAAGAATTAGCTGAATCGGCCCTGACGGTGATCAAAAAGTTAGATTTTCACCACGTCAAACGTGGTAAAAAACAAAAATTCCCCATAGTTTTAATTGGCGGGATGTTTGATTCAAAAATTGTTTTGGAAACCGTGAAAAAAGAGATCAAAAAATTTGCTCCAAAAGTTAAATTTATTCAACCGGAAGTTGAGCCAGTAATTGGTGCGGTCAAATTGGCTATCGAAAATTTAGATTAAATGGTGGATTATTTTATCTTTCAACAAATAAATAAATTTGCTGGTAGATGGTATTTTCTTGATGCTTTAAGCATCTTTTTTGCCAAATATCTTGGCTATTTTTTAATTTTTCTTCTTTTTTTGTTTTTAATTAAAGATTTTAAAAAATATCTGCCAATAGTCATTCAGGGATTTTTGGCAGCTATTGTGGCTCGATTGGGATTTACTGAAATAATTCGACTTTTTTGGAATCGACCTCGGCCATTTATTGGAAATCATATTAATTTACTTTTGAATCACCCAGCTTCTTTCTCTTTTCCTTCCGGTCACGCTGCTTTTTTCTTTGGTTTATCTACCATCGTCTATTTTTATAACAAAAAGGCTGGCTATTTATTTTTTCTTGCCAGCTTTTTGATTTCTATTGCTCGAGTTTTCACTGGTCTTCACTGGCCCTCAGATATTTTAGCCGGAGCAATCATTGGCGTATTTTCAGGTTGGTTAATTATTCTCTTTTCTCGGAAATTTTCCTCAATTGTAAGAAAATAAATGTGCCGGGAGAGGGAGTCCAACCCTCATGCCCTTGCGAGCAATGGATTTTGAATCCATCGTGTCTAGCAGTTCCACCATCCCGGCGTATTTCTTAATCGATTTTATCAAATTTTCATCCCTTTTTCAATTGAAAATCGCACTCTTTGTTTGAACATTTAATCTGCTTTCGTTTTGTTTCAACCAATAACGATCCGCATTTTGGACATTTTTCGCCGGTAGGCTCGCCCTGAGCTTGTCGAACGGGCTTGTCCCACAAGGCAAAATCGCAATTTGGCCAATTTGAGCAGCCGTAAAAAATCTTTCCTTTTTTAGTTCTTTTTTCGACGATTTCTCCTTTTTGGCATTTCGGGCATTTTATTCCCAGATTATTTTTTTCTAAACTTTCAGTGTATCTGCATTTTGGAAATTTGGAGCAAGCATAAAATTTTCCAAATTTCCCTAACCGGATTATCATTGGCGCTCCACATTTTGGACATTTTTTTTCTGTTTTTTCAATTAAATCTTTTTTAGATATTTCTTGATATTTCTTTTTAAGATTTTCTTCAAAGGGACTGTAAAATTCTTTTAAAATTTTAACCCAATTTTCTTCACCTTCAGCAATTTTATCCAAATCCCCCTCCATTTGGGCAGTAAAACTAATGTCAACAATTTCTGGGAAATGGTTTACTAAAAGATCATTAACTACAATTCCTATTTCGGTCGGTTTAAATCTTCTTTGCTCGTCTTTTTCAATATAATTTCTTTCTTGAATAGTAAAGAGTATCGGGGCATAAGTTGAAGGTCTCCCAATTCCATTTTGCTCTAAGGCTTTAATCAAAGTGGCTTCATTATATCTTGGCGGTGGTTGAGTAAAATGCTGAGATGAAACTAATTTTAGAAGGCTTAGAATCTCCTCTTTTTCTAAGGGTGGCAATTTAGTTTCTTCAAATTTTATTGGATAAACCTTTAAAAAACCATCAAATTTCAAAATCTGCCCTGTAGCTCGAAAGGTATAATCTTTAGCCGAGATATCAACGGTAGTAGCATCGAAAACTGCTTGAGCCATTTGGCAGGCAATAAATCTCCGCCAAATTAAATCATACAGCTGAAAACTTTTTTCATCTAATTTACTTTTTAAAGATTCTGGAGTTTTTTCTGGATAAGTTGACCTAATAGCTTCATGGGCTTCTTGAACCCTTCCCTTTGCCCTATATTTTCTCAAAAATCCTGCCCAATATTTTTTGCCATAATTTTCGATGATGAATTTTCGCGCTCCAAACAAAGCCATATCCGAAAAATTTAAAGAATCGGTTCGGTGGTAAGTAATTAATCCAGTTTCATAAAGTCGCTGAGCTATTTGCATTGTTAGTTTTGCTGGAAAATGAAATCTTTGCCAAGCTTCTTGTTGTAAAGTAGAAGTTATAAAGGGGGGTAGGGGATTTCTTTTTGTCTCTTTTTTTTCAATATTTATTACTCTGTATTCAGTACCTTTTAGATCATTTACTATTTTGTCTGCTTCCTTCTTTTTTTTGATTCCCAATTTCGGTATAGTTTCCCCAGCTTTTTTGACTAACAATGCCTCAAATTCAGCTGGGAGAGGCCCGTCCTCATCCATTTTTTTAAGTAAGGCGGTGATTATCCAGTATTCTTGAGGGATGAATTTTTCAATTTCTCTTTCTCTTTCCACGACCAGTCTTACTGCCACCGACTGAACTCTTCCCGCAGAAAGACCTCGGGCAACTTTTTTCCATAAAAAGGGAGATAATTTATAACCGACAATTCTATCTAAAATTCGCCTGGCTTGCTGGGCATCGACTAATTTAAGGTCAATTTTTCTTGGATTTTTCAACGCTTCTTCAATTGCTGGTTTTGTGATTTCATGGAAGACAATTCTCTGATAGGTACTTTCGCCATTTAAATCCAAGGCCTTAGATAAATGCCAGGCAATTGCTTCTCCTTCCCTGTCTTCATCAGTAGCTAAAATAGTAAGATGTGATTTTTTTACTTCTTCTTTTAATAGTTTAATTAATTTTTTTGACTTGAGAGGAATGATATATTTTGGTTCAAAATCGTTTTCAACATCAACGCCAAATTCGCTTTTTGGCAAATCTCGAACATGCCCATAAGAAGAAAGAACCTTATAATCAGGTCCAAGAAATTTACTGATTGTTTTCGATTTCGTTGGCGATTCAACGATGATTAATTGCATAAATATTTCCCCCTAAGTTTTTTACCTTACCTTTTATTTCTAAAATAGCAAGGGTACTGGCGATGGCAGCAGCCGGAAGTTTTGTTCTTTTAATAATCTCATCGATATATAACGACTCTTCTTTTAAAGTATTTAAAATTAAATTTTCTTCTTCGTTTTCTCCCTCAACGAGACCCGGCCTCGTAATTTTTGGGAGATTTAATTCTTTTAAGATATCATTGGCATTTTCAACTAATCTTGCCCCTTTTTCGATTAGGAAATGGCAACCCTTTGAATTTGAAGAGTAAATTGATCCCGGTATGGCAAAGACCTTTCGTTTCTGTTCCAAAGCATAATGGGCAGTGATTAAAGATCCCGATCCTGATTTTTCTTTACCCTCACACCAAAAATTTGGTAGTGGGGGTTTTGCTTCGACAATTAAAACCCCTAAAGATAAACCAGAAATAATTCGATTCCTTTGAGGAAAAGTGAATTTAGCTCCTGAAGTTCCGGGTGGATATTCAGAAATTAAAGCTCCACCTGTTTCTAAAATTTCCTTTGCCAATTTTAAATTTGATTTTGGATAGATACTTTTTTCATCCAAACCTGTGCCTAAAACAGCAATTGTCCTCCCGCCTTCGCCAAGGCTTCGGCGGGCAAGTTTTCTTCTTTCAACTACTGCTTGATGGGCAAAAGTATCGATACCGGGCGCCAATCCCGAAACAATGGTTAAGCCAGCTTCAGCTAAATCTCCGGCAATTTCCAAAGCCACTTGCTTTCCATAAGAAGAATACCTTCTCGTTCCGACAATAGCAAAACAATTTTCACTTGATTTTATTTCTCCCAAATAATAGAGAATTTTCGGTGGATCAGCAATTTCTTTTAAAAGTTTTGGATATTCTTTATCTTCGATTGAAATAGTTTTAATCCCGTCAGTCATAAATTAATTAAATATATCATTGAATTAGAAATTGACAAAATCTCTAAAATTTTTTAATTTAGAGGAAGAGGAAAGGAAATGGCGAAATTTTGTTGGTGTGGCGAACCTGCTTCTAGAGGAAATCGCTGCGATAAGCATTATCAGCAGAATAGACGACGAAAACAAAAAGTGAAAGTTCCCCGGAGCATTAGAAGAATGCGAAGAAAAAAGAAATAGCACCTTTTAAATTCAAAGCGCCTTCGGGCGTTTTTTATTTGACTTTTTCTTTAAATTAATTATTATGAAATTAGTTTAAAAAGGAGGGATGGGTATGGTAGCTGAGATTGTGACTACTGAAATGGAAGGGAAAATTAAGCTGGTTATAACAGAATACATAAAACGAGTACTTAAAAACTGTGAAACTCTCAATGGCTGTACTACTGATGACCATATCGATTGTCCAAAATGTGGAGCGCACCGAAGTATTATCTGGAATGGATACTCTTGGGCTTGCCAATGGTCTAAGTGTGGATTTCAATTCCCTGAAAATTTAATGCCACCGAGCCCAGAAGAATTAGAAGAGATTTACAAAGCAAGACAGAAAGAAAGAAGAATAAGAGAAATAATGGAATTTATGAGGAAGCTAGACATAGACCTAGACCTGGAAAAATAAAAATGAACTTTAAAAATCTTTCTATAAGGGCCTTAACTGGCCTTTTTTATTTTTTCAATAGCCTCGGATAATATTTGACAATACAAATTTAATCCGACGGCATTTATGTTTCCTGATTGCTCCCTTCCTAAAATGTTGCCGGCTCCGCGAATTTCTAAATCCTTTAAAGCGATTTTATAACCAGAACCTAATTCCTCTGCTTCTTTTAAGGCGTCTAATCTCATTTTCGCTTTCTCTGGTAAATGACTTCCGTATAAAAAGTAAGCAAAAGCTTGAATATGAGATCTCCCAACCCTTCCCCTGATTTGATAAGCTTCAGCCAAACCCAATTTTGTTCCATCGGCAACAATTAAAGTATTAACATTTGGCAAATCTAAGCCATTTTCAATTATTGTTGTTGCCACCAAGATATTAATATTTTTTTTCTGAAAATCAGACATTACTTTTACTAATTCTTTTTCTTGTAATCTGCCGTGGGCGATACCGATTTTTGCCTTCGGAACTAAATTTTCTAAAAGATTTTTAACCATGCTAATTGTTTCGACTCGGTTGTGTAAATAATAAACCTGACCCCCTCTTTTAATTTCTTTTTCGATTGCTTCTTTTATAACTTTTTCTGACCAGGGAAAAATAAAAGTTTTAACCGATAATCTTCCAACTGGCGGCGTTTGAATTAAAGAAATCTCCTTTAAAGAAGAAAGGGATAAATATAAAGTCCTGGGAATTGGGGTGGCCGAAAGGGAAAGAACATCGAGAGAAGTACGTATTTTTTTTAATTTTTCTTTTTGTCTAACTCCAAATCTTTGTTCATCATCGATTACCAAAAGCCCCAAATTTTTAAACTCAACATCATTTGATAAAATTCGATGAGTCCCAATTAAAATATCAACCTTTCCCTCTTTCGATTTCTTTACTATTTCCTTTTGTTCTTTTTTTGTTTGCAATCTTGAAAGCAAGGCAATTTTTATTGGTAAATCTTGTAGCCTCCCTTTGAAAGTTTGAAAATGTTGATTAGCAAGAATCGTTGTCGGGCAAATCATCGCCGCTTGATAACCTGAGTTTACTGCCCCAATCATTATCCTTAAAGCAATCTCGGTCTTTCCAAAACCAACATCGCCACAAATTAATCTGTCCATTGGCTGATTCTTCTCTAAATCTTTTTTTATTTCTTCCAAAACCTGAATTTGATCTGGCGTTTCCTCGTAAGGAAAGGTTGATCTTAATTGAATATCGATTTCACTTTCTGGCGAATAGGGAGTTCTCGAAGCAATTTCTCTTTTGGCATAAATTTCTAAAAGTTCTCTGGCAAATTTTTCTGTTTCTTCTTTGATTTTTTTCTTAATCCTTTGCCACAAAAGAGATCCCAATCTTGAAATTCTAGGTTCAACAAAACCAATATATCTTGATAATTTTCTTTCCAGACCAAAGGGAACGTAGAGCTTGTCGCCCAAAGCGTATTCTAATTCATAATATTTCTGATCATTAATTTTTAATTCTTTTTGATAAAGTCCAATTCCGTGATCCAAATGTACTAAATAATCACCCGGCTTTAATCCTCTTAAATCGGAGAACAATTTTTGAGATTTCAATTTCTTCTTTAAAATTTCTTTTGCTGTTTTTTCATCTTGTATTTCTATCGGAAGTCGAGAGATCTCCTCTATCTTGTTTCCTAAAAATTCGAGTCGAATAGCAAAATTTAAATTTATCGGGAGAATATCGATAATTCCTCCTCTTTGGGCAAATTCACCAATCTCTGCTATTTGATAGACCTTTTCATAGCCCATTTCGTCTAATTTCCTTAAGAGTTGATAGGGATTGAAAATTTGGTTTTTATCCAAAATTAAGGTATTATCTTCCCACCAAGTTTGAGTTTTCCTTGCTGCCAAAATTTTCTCTAAATTTTTCTCAAACCAAAGATTCCCCTTTTCCAAAAAGTAGGGGATGATACCAACAACTAATATCCGTTCAATGCTTGACAAATCCATTTATCTTGCTATAATATAATTTATGTGGATTAGAGATTGCCTTCCGGCCCGTCTACGAACCCTCCAAAATTTTGTTTCGCAAAATTTGGGAGGGCGAGTGACTCCGCCCTATAAGATAACTTTGTTTATCTCACGGGGTGAAAAAAGTAAGGTTATCCCTCCTAAAACCCAGCAGTAAGAGAAAATCTCTACTCTGAGTACCTTTATCGAGTCCTTAGTCCGTGATGAAATGCTTTTGCATTTTTACTACGGGGCTCGCCCGCCCAAATTTCGAAGAAACTCGGTGCGGGTTCGCAGGCAGACCGGAGGGCAAAATTTAGTTCATCAGATTCAGTCGGCTGATGTTGGGAAACACCGGCTTTTTTGTTACTCTTTGTTTATTGTTCATTGATTAAATTCATTCATCGCTTTTTCTATTCCTTCTTTAATAGCTGTTTCCATTGCCTGACAGGTTCTTTCGATAACCTCCTTTAAAATTTTTTCCTCTTCTTTATTAAGTTTTTGAAGAACTATTTTTTCTAACTTTGTCGTTTGTCGCTTATCACTCGCAACTGGTTTTATTCCGATTCGGAACCTGACAAAGTTTTTACTTCCCAATTCATCAATTATTGATTGAACGCCTTTATGGCCGGCCGAACCACGATTTTTAATAATTTTAATTTTTCCTATAGTTAAATCAATGTCATCATGAACAACAAGAATATTTTCTCCCTTTAAATTATGTTTTTTATCGATAGACCTTACTACTTCGCCTGAATTATTCACATAGGCAAGAGGTTTGACAAGTTCTATCTCCTTACCGGCTATATTTTTTTTTGCGTAAAGACAATTAATTTTTTTACTTTTTTCCCAATTTGGAAAATCATTCTCTTTTGAGAATTTATTGAGTACAATAAAACCAAGATTATGCCTTGTTTTTTCGTATTTTTTTCCGGGATTACCCAGGCCGACGATTATAATCATAAATCTGAATTCATTATATCATTTATCTTGCTCAACGAAAAAATTTTGGTATAATAAGTAAACCCTATGATAAATCTCAAAAGTTTTTTTCAATTTTGGTGGGAGATTTTAAAGATTGTTTTACTGGCCTTAGTGATAGTTATTCCTATTCGCTATTTTTTGTTTCAGCCATTTTTGGTTAAAGGCCAATCGATGGAACCAAATTTTCATGACAACGATTATTTAATTATCGATGAAATTTCTTACAGATTTCGAGGACCGAAGAGGGGTGAGGTGATAGTTTTTAAATATCCTCAAAATACTTCGCAACGATTTATTAAAAGAATAATTGGTTTACCAGGAGAAACGGTTGAGATAAAAGACGGCGAAGTGATAGTGATTGGAGATAATATAACTCAAGTTTTAGAGGAATCCAGTTACCTGCCAATATCTTTAAAAACAGCGGGAAATTTAACGGTTACCTTAACTAAAGATGAATATTTCGTTTTAGGAGATAATCGCCGAGTTTCATCTGATTCTCGCAGTTGGGGACTCCTGCCAGGGAAAGACATTATTGGCCGGGTAATTTTTAGAGCTTGGCCCATTACTGCCTTAGCTTTAATTGAAGAGCCAAAATACGAAAATCTCTAAACCATGGAAGAAGAAATTAAAAATCCAAAAAGATTAAAATTTCAATTGCCAACCGGAATGCACGATATTTTATTTGAAGATCAACGCTATTTTCAAAAAATTTATGATGTAATCGAAGATATTGCCAATTTTTATCGTTTTGAAAAAATTGATACCCCAATTTTGGAAAATACCGAATTATTTTCTCGTGGAGTTGGTTTTGCCACCGATATTGTCCAAAAACAAATGTATAGTCTCAGAACAAGAGGTGGAGATTATTTGACTTTAAAACCAGAAGGGACAGCTCCCATCGTCCGGGCTTATATTGAGCACGGAATGCAAAATCTTCCTCAGCCAGTGAAACTCTGGTATTTCGGTCCCTTTTTCCGTTACGAAAGACCTCAGGCAGGTAGATTTCGTCAATTTTACCAATTTGGTTTCGAGATATTAGGAGAAAAGGATCCAATTATTGATGCCCAGATTATCCTAATTTTTCTTCAAATTTTAAAAGAACTTAAATTTAAAAATTTAATCTTGGAGATAAATAGTATTGGCGATTCTCAGTGTCGACCATATTATAAGAAGCTTTTGGTAAATTATTTTCGCAGTAGAGAAAATAGTTTATGTCCAAATTGCCGGCGTAGATTAAGAGAGAACCCTCTAAGAATTTTAGATTGCAAAGAAGAAAAGTGTCAGCCGATTATTACTCAAGCACCCCAGATGATTGATCATTTATGTGAAGAATGCCATGAACATTTCAAAGAAGTCTTGGAATTTTTAGATGAATTAGAAATTTCTTACAGATTAAACCCCCATTTAGTTAGGGGCTTAGATTATTACACCAAAACGGTTTTCGAGATTTCAGAAGAGACAGAAGTAGGTAAAAATCAAGGAGCATTAGTTGGAGGAGGGAGATACGATAATTTAGCTAAATTCTTGGGGCGAAGAGATGTTCCAGGTTGTGGGGGGGCAGCCGGAATCGAAAGAATCGCCGGTTTATTGAGAGATAAAAAAATAAAACTTCCTTCCTTACCTACGCCAGAAATCTTTTTGACTCAAATTGGTGATTTAGCCAAGAAGAAGAGTTTGAAAATTTTTGAAGAATTCAGAAAAGCCAGGATTCGCATTGCCGAATCCTTTAGTCGTGATTCTTTAAAATCACAATTAAGCAGGGCTAATCACTTAGAAGTAAAATTTGCTTTGATTTTAGGTCAAAGGGAAGCTTTAGAAGGAACAATTATAATTCGTAATATGAAAAACGGGAGCCAAGAGACCGTGAAATTAGATAGGGTAGTTGAAGTAATAAAGAAATATCTTAAAAAATAAAATTATGGAATGCATTTTTTGTAAAATCATTAAAAAAGAAATTCCTTCAGATATTGTTTATGAGACAAATAAGGTTATTGTTTTAAAAGACATTCATCCTAAAGCCAAAATTCACCTTTTGATTTTGCCCAAAAAACACATTATATCAGTAAATCACCTTAAAGAGGCAGATAAGGAGTTAATAGGGGAATTGATTTTGAGTGCTCAAAAAATTGCTAGGGGAAAAAAATTGAAAGGATATAGATTAATAATTAATGTTGGTCGAGAAGGTGGGCAATTAATTTCCCATTTGCATTTACATTTATTAAGTGGTAAGAAGATAAAATTACCTTAAGCCATGGCAATAAAAATTCGACAGAAAGGCAAAGAAAACCCACACAGCTTGATTTACCGCTTTACTAAAGCAGTTAAAGAAAGCGGAATTTTGGTTAGGGCCCGAAAATCGAGATTTAAACATAGAAACATCTCGGAAGAGGCCAAGAAAAGAGCGGCTCTAAGAAAAGAAGAGTTAAAAAAAGAATACGAAAAATTAGAAAAATTAGGGAAGATTTAAAAAATATTGCTCGGGAAAACAATAATTGCTCGGCAAGCTGATTTCAGGGTTAATTGCTCGGCAGCCAATCCTCAAAGTACCGGCTGTCCGAATCCCAGCGAGATTCGGCAGCCTGCGTTCTCGGCTTGTCATCCGCTTTCGGCGGAACCATGCTGACAAGCCTCCGAAAGCTACTTTGAGTCTTGCTGCCTCGCTTCTTACATGACTTTTAAAGAAAAAATTCAAGAAGATTTGAAAAAATCTCTAAAAGAGAGAAAAGAAATTGAGGTTTCGACTTTAAGAATGTTGAATTCAGCAATTTTTAATCGGGAGAAAGAAAAAAGATATAAATTGGCGCAAGAAAAACCCGATTTTAAAGAAAAGGATTTGGAGAAAAAAAGTCAATTAACCGATGAAGAATTAATTCAAGTGATTTTCTCTGAAGTTAAAAAAAGGAAAGAGGCAATAGAAGGATTTGAAAAAGGGGAAAGGATGGATTTAGTAGAAAAAGAGAAGAAAGAAATGGAAATTTTGAAAAAATATTTACCAGAACAATTTTCAGAAGCCGAAATCAAAAAGATGGTAAAAGAAGTTATTAAGGAAGTGAGAGCGGAAAGTTTAAAAGATTTAGGAAAAGTAATGGGTAAACTGATGCCAAAATTAAAGGGCAAAGCCGAAGGCAGTTTGGTGAACAAAATAGTAAAAGAGTTATTGGTTTAGATATGGTTGAAATTAATAATTTAACGATAAATTTAATTGATGAAGATTTTTTGAAAAAAGTGGCAAGGATTGTTTTTAAAGGGGAGGGGGAAAAAGAAGCCGATCTATCGGTTGCTTTAATAGGTCAGCAGAGAATGAAAAAACTAAATCGCAGATATCGAGGCAAAAACCGAGTGACTGATGTTTTGGCATTTCCTGAATCAAAGGTCTTATTAGAAAAATTTAATGTTGGGCCAGTCAAGAAAATTTCCAGTTTAGGTGAAATCGTTATTTGTCCGAGTGAAGTGAAAAAAAATGCTACGAGATTCGGTCAAAGCCCCGAAGGAGAACTAGCCACTTGTTTAATCCATGGAATTTTACATCTTTTGGGTTACGATCACGAAAAGAACGAAAAAGGAGCAGAAAAAATGAAAGAGAAACAAAAATATTATCTAGGTCAATTGAAACTTAATCTATTATATGAGTAAAGAGACCATAATTGCTGGTTTAGATATTGGAACTGCCACTATTAAAACTTTGATTTGTCAAAAAAAACCAAAGAAAGCTATCTTGGAAGTTTTGGGTCAAAACAAAGAAATTTCTTCTGGAGTAAGAAAGGGAATAATAATTAATGCCGAGGAGGTCTCAAATATTATTAAATCGTCAATTGAGAAAGCCGAAGAACTTTCTAAAGAAAAAATCAGATCGGTCTTGGTCAATGTTGGTGGAGCCCATGTTTTTTTTACTAATTCTCACGGATTGATTTCCGTTTCCCGAGCTGATCAAAAAATTTCTCAAGAAGACATTGAAAGAGTAATCCAGGCTGCTCAAACCCTTTCTCTTCCCCCAAATAAAGAAATTTTATCAGCAATTCCAAAAGAATTTATTATTGATAATGAAAGAGGCATAAAGGAACCACTAGGAATGAAAGGAGTGAGATTGGAAGTTGAAGTTTCGATTTTAGGCGGCTTTTCTCCTTATTTAAAAAATTTAACCCAGACCGTTCTAAACTCAAGATTTCAAATTGATGATCTGATTCCGACTCCTTTAGCCAGTGCCCAGGCAGTTTTAACACCGAAAGAAAAAGAATTGGGAGTTTTGCTTTTAGATATCGGGGCGGGCACAACAGGATTAGCTATTTTTGAAGAAGGAGAATTAATTTATACGACCATTTTACCTATCGGTTCCTCACACATCACCAACGATATTGCCATTGGTTTAAAGTGCGACATTGATACGGCTGAAGAAATAAAATTGGAATCAGGCACCTGCCTTTTTAAGGGACCGGATAAAAAGAAAAAAATCGAAACAGTGGAAGGAGAAACATTGATTTTTTCTCAAAAAGTGTTAAGTAAAATTATTGAAGCCAGAGCATCGGAAATTTTTGAAATAGTTACCAGGGAATTAAAAAAAATTTCTCGGCAAGGAAAATTACCAGCCGGAATAGTTTTAACTGGTGGCGGAGCGGAGTTGCCAAAAATTAAGGAATTGGCTAAAAAGGAATTAAAGTTGCATTGTCGAATTGGTTTACCTCAAGGATTTTCCCCCTCTTTAGAAGATCCGGAATTGGCCGCTGTTTGTGGATTGGTTTTATTAGGAGCTGATTTAGAAACTGAAAAAAGTTTTTCCTCTCTGGGAAGAGGAATTTTTTCCCGAATAAAAAAGCTATTTAGAATCTTTTTACCCTGATTGACTTATATAAAATAAAATTTTAAAATAATCTAAAGAAGGGGATGGGGGAAACATAGTTTCCCCGTGTAGGAAAACAGGCTTTCGCCGAAGGCGAAAACGTTAGAAACCGTGGGTTTCTAAGGAGCCGAGTGCCACAGAGGTGCGAGGCGACAAGGTTGACTATTTTTTTAATTTTAATAAAATAATAATATAATTATTTAATAGTAACCAGTAATCAGTAACGGGTAACGCGTACAATTTACGCTTCGCGAGATAATAATTACCGGTTATTGACTACTCGTTACCAGCTACTAAATCTATGGCAGAAAAAGCAAAATTTGTGAGGACAAAACCTCACCTAAATATCGGTACCATCGGTCACGTTGCTCATGGTAAAAGCACTTTAACGGCGGCTATCACCCATGTTTTAAAAATGAAGGGTTTAGCGACTAAAGAAGTAACCGTTGAAGATCTTAATGCGGCACCAGAAGAAAAAGCCAGAGGATTAACCATTACTGTTTCCCACGTTGAATATGAAACCGATAATCGCCACTACGCTCACATTGACTGCCCCGGTCACGCCGACTATGTCAAAAATATGATTACCGGTGCTGCTCAAATGGATGGCGGGGTTTTAGTAGTCTCAGCCGTCGACGGTCCTATGCCCCAGACAAGAGAACATATTCTTTTGGCTAGACAGGTTGGATTGCCAGCCATAGTTGTATTTTTAAACAAATGTGATGCCGTTGAGGATCCGGAAATTATTAATTTGGTTGAATCGGAAGTTCGGGAACTTCTGAAAAAATATAATTATCCCGGAGATAAAATTCCAGTTATTAGGGGTTCGGCACTGAAAGCTTTGTCGGCAAAATCTTTAGACGATGAAGCAGTCAAACCAATTTTGGAGTTAATTAAGGCAATAGATGAACACATACCTGAACCAGTTCGAGAAGTGGATAGGCCCTTTTTAATGGCAATTGAAGACGTCTTCTCTATTGGCGGAAGAGGTACCGTTCCCACTGGAAGGATTGAGAGAGGCGTTATTCATCCTAACGAAGAGGTAGAATTAGTTGGTTTGCGACCAACCGTGAAGACGGTAGTAGTGAGTATTGAAATGTTCAACAAAATTCTTGACGAAGGACGAGCCGGAGATAATGTAGGGATTCTACTCAGAGGATTAAAAAAAGAAGAAGTTGAAAGAGGTCAAGTATTAGCAAAACCTGGTTCAATTACGCCTCATACTGAATTTGAAGCCGAGGTTTATATCTTAACTAAAGAAGAAGGCGGAAGACACACTCCCTTTTTCTCTGGTTATAAACCCCAGTTCTATGTTCGAACTACCGATGTAACTGGTGACGTTACTTTGTCAGAAGGTACCGAAATGGTTATGCCAGGCGACACCGTTAATTTGAAAATTAAATTACTTGCCCCCGTTGCCATGGAAGAAAAACAAAGATTTGCTATTCGAGAAGGAGGAAAAACAGTTGGAGCCGGAGTCGTGACCAAGATAATTAAGTAGCATCTAGCTTCTAGGCTTTTAGTTAGTATTAACTAGAAGCTAAACAACTTATAAGCTAAAAACTCATAATGAGATGATCAGAAAGAAAACTACTGTAGCCGAAGAAGTTAAACAAAAAATCCGAATTAGATTACGAGCTTACGATTATAAAGTGTTGGACAATAGCGCTCGGCAAATTGTCGAGACAGCTTTACGTTATGGAGCCGAGATTTTGGGACCGGTGCCCCTACCGACAGAAATCCACAAATATACTGTCAATCGTTCTTCTTTCGTGCACAAAGATTCGCGGGAGCAATTTGAAATCAGGATTCACAAAAGATTAATTGATATTTTAAATCCCAACCCAAAAGTTATTGATGCCTTAATGAGTTTGAACCTGCCCGCCGGCGTGGATATCGAAATTAAGATGTAACCACCTCCGAATTAAGAATCGTTACCAATTTGCGAATTTTTATTTTTATGTTAATATGGGAATATATAAATTTTCAAAAATTTACAAAAAATAATAGTTAAAAACTAACCCAAGGAATGAAATACGGGGTTAGTACCCCGTATTTTATTTGAAAAATTATCATTCGTGTATTCGTAATTCGTAGGGAATATGAAATTTATTCTGGGTAAAAAATTAAAAATGGGTCAGATTTTTGACGAAAAAGGAGATCAAATTCCAGTGACTTTAGTTGAAGCCGGACCCTGTTTTGTAACTCAAATTAAGACGAAAGAACCCCGAAGCACCACCGAAGGCGGACTTCGGAGCAAAAAAGATGGTTATAACGCAGTTCAAATTGGTTTTGAAAAGATCGCGAAAGCCAAAAAGATTAAAAAAACAATGAGAGGGAAGGAATTTAAATATTTGCGAGAGTTTCACACAGATGAATCAGGAATCACGAATTATGAATTGGGGAGTAAAATTGACACCTCTATTTTTAAGGAAGGGGATATGGTTTCGATTTCAGGAATCTCCAAGGGCAAAGGTTTTGCTGGAGCAGTAAAAAGATGGAGAGTTGCTGGTCAGATCAAAACTCATGGCACAAAAAATACCTGGAGAACAATTGGTTCAGTCGGGACAAGCACTCCCTCGAGAGTAATAAAAGGGAAAAAGATGCCAGGAAGAATGGGGAATGAAAGAGTAACGGTCCAAAATTTAAAAATCGTTAAGATTGATCCCGAAAATAATTTAATCGCAATAAAAGGAGCGATACCCGGCAGAAAAGGAACGTTACTCGAAATTAAAGGATAGTCGCTCGGCAACCAAGATTTCAAAGTGCCGATCCTCAAAATCCCAGCGAGATTTTGGGATCTGCTTTCTCGGCGACTGACTCTCGCTTCGTTCGAGACCATGCTCAGCCGCCTCCGAAAGCTACTTTGAAACTTGTTTCCTCGCTTAAGTCTCATTCGTATATGTTAATTGATACTTACAATCAAAACGGTGAGAAAATTGGCCAGACCTTGCTTCCAAACGAAGTCTTTGGTTTGAAAATTAATCCTGATTTAGTTTATCAAGTGGCTGTTTCCCAAATGGCAAATAGGAGAAAAGTGATTGCCCATACCAAGACAAGAGGGGAGGTTTCTGGTGGAGGAAAGAAACCCTGGCGACAAAAAGGAACAGGAAGGGCAAGGCATGGTTCAACTAGATCTCCAATTTGGCGACATGGTGGCGTGGTTTTTGGACCAAGAAAAGAAAAGATTTTCAAAAAAGAGATCCCAAAGAAAATGAGAAGGAAAGCTCTTTTGATGATTTTGAGCGCTAAGGCGAAAGAAAACTTTTTGATTCTTTTTGATTCCTTGAAAATTGAAAAACCAAAGACAAAAATTATGGCCCAAATTCTTAGGAATTTAAGGTCAAAAATTGAAAATTTCAAAAAAGGAAGTTTACTTATTGCTCTTTCTCAAAAAGATGAAATAATTTACCGGGCTGGGCGAAATATTCCCGATGTAGGAATAACTGAAGCTAGAAATCTTAATGCTTTAGATTTACTTTCTTTTAAATATTTATTAATGTCAAAAGACACCATTAAAGTCATCAAAGAAATATTTTTAAAGTAGAAAATATGAAATACATTCTGAAAGCGCCCTATATTACAGAGAAAGCGACGAATTTAGCAGAAAAAAATCAGTATACTTTTAAAGTTTGGGATGGGGCAAATAAAAACGAGATAAAAAAAGCGATTGAAAACTTGTATAAAGTGAATGTTATTGGTGTTAAAATTATTAATGTTCCAGCAAAAAGAAGGAGATTTGGTAAAACTCCTGGCTGGAAAAAAGGATACAAAAAAGCAATTGTTCAATTAAAGAAAGGACAAAAAATTGAGATATTTCCAAAATAAAGCATGTCATCAACTAAATTATTAACCGATAAAGAACCGGAAAAAAAGCTGCTTTTGTCTTTTAAAAAAAGAGCAGGGAGAGCCAGGTCAGGTGAAGTTACTGTCCGTCATCGAGGTGGTGGGGCAAAGAGGTTGTATCGGATAATTGATTTTGGTCAGGAAAAAATTAATATTCCGGCGAAAGTCGTGGCCTTGGAATACGATCCTTATCGGACAGCTTTTATTGCTCTTTTAGAATATCAAGATGGCGAAAAGAGATATGTTTTAGCTCCTCAAGATTTGAAAGTCGGAAATGAAGTTTTGACTGCTGAAAAAACTGAAATCAAACCGGGAAATCGAATGAAACTAAAAAATATCCCAATCGGTACCCTGATCTACAATATTGAAATTTTCCCTGGACAAGGAGGAAAATTAGTTAGGGGAGCCGGGACAACAGCCAAAATTTTAGCTCATGAAGGGGGTTACAACCATATCGAGATGCCTTCAAAAGAAACCAGAAAGATTCCGGAAGAATGTTTTGCCTCAATTGGTAGTATTTCTCACCCTGAGCATCGTTTTGAAATTTTAGGAAAAGCTGGTAGAATTCGTCATTTGAGAAGAAGACCGATAGTGCGAGGAGCAGCTATGAATCCAGTAGATCATCCTCACGGAGGTCGAGGGGGAGGAAAAAGACCGATCGGGTTAAAACATCCAAAAACTCCCTGGGGTAAAATAGCTCGAGGAGTGAAAACCAGAAGAAGAAAACACACCGACAAATACATCATTAAAAGAAGAAAGTAAAAGTAATAAGGTAACCCGTAACGGGTAACAAGTAAAATTATATTAGAACGGACAATTACTGGTTACTGATTACTCGTTGCTAATTATTTAAAACCATGGCTAGATCATTAAAGAAAGGTCCATACATTGATCAAAAAATATTGGAAAAGATTAAAAGGATTGGGAAACCAGATCCTAAAATAATTATTAAGACCTGGGCAAGAGATTGTACCATTTCTCCAGAAATGGTAGGTTTTACTTTTGAAGTTCACAATGGCAAGGAATTTATTTCGGTTAGAGCGACTGAAGAAATGGTTGGTCATAAATTAGGTGAATTTGCTCCCACTACTAAATTCTTCAGACACGGAGGCAGGATACAGAGAGAATTAGAAGCAACAGAAGCCCAAAAAGAAGTCGAAAAATTCCAAAAAACTAGTGAAACTAAATAAATATGCCGATAACAGCCAAACTACGTTACTTGAGAATCGCCCCAAGAAAAGTAAGATTAGTTGCCGATTTAATTCGCGGAAAAAAAGTTTCCGAGGCCTTAAATTTGCTTGAGTTTTCGCCCAAAAAAGTTTCTCCTCCTTTGATTAAACTTTTAAACCAGGCCGTTGCTAATACTAAACACAATTTTCAATTAGACGAATCCAATCTTTACATTTCTAAAATTTTAGTTGATGAAGGTCCAAAACTTAAACGGTGGATGCCAAGGGCCAGAGGCCAGGCTTCCGAGATTCACAAAAGAACTTCCCATATTACTTTGGTTTTAGCCGAGATAGAAAAAAAGAAGCCAAAAGAAATTAGAAGAAAAGAAGAAGTGGGAAAAATTAAAAAAATTTCCAAAGCCGAGAAATCTTCAAAAGAAAGCCCCAAAGGAGAACAAGTTCCCTACGGGGCAGGCAAGCTTTCTACGGGGCGGACAAAATTTAAACCCGAATTAGAAAAACCAAAACCAAAAACGGAAAAAAGCATAAAAAGGATTTTTAGGCGAAAAGCCATTTAATTTAATTTTTAATTAAACGAAGCGCATATGGCACACAAAGTTCATCCCAAAATTTTTAGGATACCAGATATAACCAATTGGGGTTCCCGAGGTTTTTACGAGAAGAAATTTCCAAATTTTCTGAAGGAAGATTTTGAAATTAGAGAGTTTTTAAATAAAAAACTACCCAAAGGCGTAATTGAAAAAATTGAGATTGAGAGATTCCCAAATAAAATTAATGTTATTTTATCTACCGCTCGGCCTGGTTTGGTTATTGGTCGGAGAGGTGAGGGGATAGAAATTTTAAGAACAGAACTTGTAAGAAAGATTTTACGGCAGAATAAAAAATCCCCAACCAAAGAACTAAAAATCGAAATTATTGATATCAAAAATCCTTGGACCTCAGCCAGTTTAGTTTCCCAATGGATGGCCCAGCAAGTTGAAGCGAGAGTTCCTTATCGAAGAATCTTGAAACAGGCCTTAAATAAAATTATGGTCCATAAAGAAATTCAAGGAGCCAGGGTCCAGGTGGCGGGAAGATTGGGTGGGGTGGAAATCGCCCGAACCGAATGGTTAAAAATTGGAAAATTACCTCGTCAGACAATAAGAGCTGATATTGATTATGCCCAAGCCCGAGCTTATTGTCGATACGGGGTAGTGGGAATAAAGGTCTGGATTTACAAAGGCGAAAAAATTTAAAAAGTATGCTATATCCAAAAAGAGTAAAACATCGAAAAGAAATGAAGGGGCGTAGTAGGGGAATCGATACCCGAGGTACGGAATTGATTTTTGGCACCTTTGGTCTAAAATCTTTGGGGACTCGTTGGATTACTTCTCGACAACTGGAGGCGGCCAGAAGAACAATTATGAGGTATTTGAAAAAAGGAGGAAAACTCTGGATTAGGATTTTCCCTCAAAAGCCGGTGACTACGAAAGGAACGGAAGTTCCTATGGGTGGAGGAAAGGGAAAAGTTTCCCATTACGTTTTTCCAATAAAACCTGGTCGGATTATTTTTGAAATAGAAGGGATACCTGAAGAAGAAACCCTAGAAGCCTTGAGAAAAGCTAGCGATAAATTGCCAATAGAAACAAAGATTATTAGAAAATAATTTTTTATGAAAGCACAGAAACTTAGAAAAAAATCTAAAACCGATTTGGAAAAACTTTTACAAGAAAGAAGAGAACATTCAAGGGTTTTACGGTTTGATTTAGCTTCCGGTAAACTTAAAAATGTTCGAGAGATTGGAGCAACAAAAAAAGATATTGCTCGAATTTTAACTATTTTAAAGGAAAAATAATATGCCAATAAAACGCCAATTAAAAGGTATAATTGTTTCAAACAAAATGAAAAAGACAGTAGTGGTTGAAGTTGAAAAAATTAAAAAACATCCTAAATATAAAAGGAGATACAAAATTCACAAAAAATACAAGGCAAATGACGAGAAAGAAGAATATAAGGTTGGCGATATAGTTATCATTGAAGAGTGTCGACCGGTCAGCAAAGAGAAGAAATGGCGCGTAATAAAGAAAATTATATAAACATTTAAACACATTAGCGTTTAAACAAAATTTAAATTCGTAATGTTTCGTAATGTTTAAATGCTTAAATGTTAAAATGAGTTTATGATACAGCCAAGGACAATGGTAAAAGTAGCCGATAATACTGGAGCAAAAATCTTGCAGTGTTTTAGGGTTTTGGGTGGTCATCAAAGGAGGTACGGCCAACTCGGAGATGTCATTGTCAGTACAGTAAAAGAAGCGGAACCAAGACGGGACGTAAAAACTCACGATGTTGTAAGGGCAGTAATTGTTCGACAAAAACGAGCCTACCGAAGGTCGGATGGGACCTACATTAAATTTGATGATAATGCCGCGGTTATCCTGGATGGAAAAACTAAAGACCCAAAGGGTGGAAGAATTTTCGGGCCGGTAGCTAGAGAGATAAAAGAAAAAGGTTTTGAAAAAGTCGCGGCTTTAGCCGAAGAACTCATATGAAATTAAAAAAAGGCGATACAGTTTTAATAATTTCGGGTAAGGATCGGGGGAGAAAAGGAAAGGTTTTAAAAGCTTTTCCCAAAGGACAAAGGGTTTTGGTTGAAAGCATCAATTTGAAGAAAAAGCATGTTCGACCAAAAAGAGAAGAGGAAAAAGGGCAAATTGTTCAAATTCCTGCCCCAATTCATGTTTCGAATGTTAAACTTATTTGCTCAAAATGTGGAAAGGCGACCAGAATAGGATATAAAATTGCTGAGAACAGAAAATATCGTATATGCAAAAAATGTGGCGCAGAGATATAGAAATAAATTAATTAGTTTTTCATTTTTTATGCTTCAATTACAAAATAAATACAGAAAAGAGGTAATACCTGTTATGATGAAAGAGTTTGGCTATCGGAGTACTATGGCTGTGCCTAAAATTGAAAAGGTTGTAATTAATACCGGCTTTGGCAGGTTGGTGGTTGGGAAGACGAACGATGAACAAAAGAAGATTCAAGAAGCTATTTTAAACGATTTGGCTCAAATTTCTGGTCAAAGACCAATTTTGACCAGAGCCAAAAAGTCAATCTCGGCTTTTAAAATCCGAAAAGGCATGGCTTTAGGAGCTCAAGTGACTCTAAGAGGAAAAAGGATGCTTGATTTTTTAGAAAGATTAGTTTATATTGCCCTGCCTCGATCTCGCGATTTCCAGGGAATTGATCAAAAATCTTTTGATAAAAAAGGAAATTTAACCATTGCGATAAAAGAACACATTACCTTTCCCGAAGTTTCTCCAGAAAAGGTAAAACAAATTTTTGGTTTTGAAGTGACGACAGTGACAACGGCCAAAAGTCGAGAAGGAGGAATTAGATTATTGAAATTGATGGGATTTCCAATTAAATAATAATTAATAAGACATAATTAATAATGACGACTAAGGCACAATTTGCTAAATCTCAAAAAAAACCAAAGTTCAAAACTCGAATTGTTCGACGCTGTTTTCGCTGTGGTCGGAAAAGAGGTTATTTGAGAAAATTTGGATTATGTCGGATTTGTTTTCGCGAATTGGCAAATCGAGGGCTAATTCCGGGAGTAAGAAAATCAAGTTGGTAATTTCAAAAATATGACAGATCCCATTACTGATATGTTAAATCGAATCAGAAATGCCCAGGCCGTTTTTCGGTCAGAGGTTGATATTCCCTTTTCCAAAATTAAATTTGAAATTTGCCAGATTTTAGCCAAGGAAGAATTTATCGAATCTTTCGAAAAAAAGGGTAGGAAAAATAAAAAATTTATCCGAATTACTCTGAAATATAATGAGAAGATATCGGCAATTTCTGACTTGAAAAGAATTTCCAAACCCGGCCAAAGAATTTACCTCTCTTATAAACGGATTAAAAGAGTAAAAGGTGGTTATGGAATTGCGATAATTTCTACTCCTAAAGGTTTGATGACAGATAAAGAGGTCAGGAAACAAAAATTGGGAGGAGAAGTGATCTGCGAAATATGGTAGATCCGCTCGGCAGCCAATTCTCAAAGTACCGGCTGTCCGAATCCCAACGAGATTCGGCAGCCTGCGTTCTCGGCGGCTGACTCCTCGCTTCACTCGGAGACCATGCTCAGCCGCCTGCGAAAGCTACTTTGAGTCTTGCTACCTCGCTTAATCATTCGTATATTCGTATTAATTCGTAATTCGTAGGGAATAATATGTCTAGAATAGGAAAAAAACCAATTGAAATACCGAAAGGGATAGAGATAAAGATTGAAGGGGATTTAGTTAAAATTAAAGGTCCAAAGGGCGAACTATCCCAAAAAATTCGACCCGAAATTAAAGTTGAAATAAAAGAAGAAAAAATTTTTGTTTCACCTCAGATTGAAACAAAAAAAACCAAGGCTTTCTGGGGTTTGACCCGAACACTTTTAGCAAATAATGTTAAAGGAGTAATTGAAGGATACGAGAAAAAGCTCCAGATCGAAGGTTTGGGATATAAAGCAGAAATAGAAGGTGAAAACTTGATATTGCGAGCCGGCTTCTCGCATCCCGTAAAAATTAAAGTTCCCTCAGGGATAAAATTTTCGGTTGATAAAAATATTATCACTATTTCCGGTATTAATAAAGAATTAGTTGGTCAGGTAGCAGCGAAAATCAGGAAAGTCAGACCCCCCGAACATTATAAAGGTAAAGGAATTCGCTATTTAGGTGAAACGGTGAAAATAAAACCCGGAAAGAAAGTGGTCACTACCGCCGGCTAATAATTAACTATTATTTAAGAACTTCATGAAAAGGAAGATAAAACAAAAAGCTAGATACAGACGACACAAACGGGTGAGAGCCAAGATTTTCGGTACAGCTCTCAGACCACGGCTTTGTGTTTTTCGATCAAATAAACATATTTGGGCTCAATTAATCAGCGATGAAAAAGGAAAAACACTAATTGCAGCCAGTGATTTGGAATTGAAAGAAAAAAGAAAAAAGGAAAAACCATCCTCTGCTTCCGCCCCCGCTAAGACATCGGTGGGAAAGAAAACCACGGAGGGAAAAGAAGAAAAAAGGAGCGAAAAAGCTGCCCTTGCTTACGAGTTAGGCAAACTGATTGCAAAAAAAGCCCTCGAAAATAAGATTGAAAAAGTTATCTTTGATAGAGGAAGTTACAAATACCATGGAAGAGTGAGGGCCTTAGCCGAAGGAGCGAGAGTGGGAGGTCTGAAATTTTAAATAATAATTAATAATTCAAAACACATAATGTTCGAAAAAAGAGACATAAAAATTGAAAAACCAAAAGACGAATTTGAAACCAATCTTTTGGATTTGGATAGGGTCACAAGAGTAACGGGTGGTGGAAAACACCTTCGCTTCCGAGCTTTGATAGTAGCTGGAAATAAAGCTGGAAAAGTAGGAATAGGAGTAGCCAAAGGTTTGGATGTACCTCAAGCAATAGAAAAAGCAACCAGATTGGCAAAGAAACACATAATTGAAGTACCCATTGTTAACGATACCATTCCCCACGAAGTTTTAGCTAAATTTGGAGCAGCCGAAGTTTTATTAAAACCCCAACGAAAAGGAAGGGGATTAGTGGCTGGCGGTACCGTCAGGGTAATTTGCAATTTAGTTGGAATTAAAAATATTTCTTCTAAAATTTTAGGATCAACAAAAAATAAAATTAATAACGCCAAAGCTACAATCGTCGCCCTACAAGAATTAAAAATTAAAAAATAAAACTGCATTATTATCTAATTTCATGCAATTACACCAACTGAAACCAATTCATAAACCAAAAAAAACAAAACGGCTTGGCCAAGGAGACAAATTTTGTGGTCGAGGTAGCGGGACAAGGGGACAAAAAGCCCGGGCCGGTCGAAATTTGAAACCGATAATACGAGATTTGATAAAAAGATACCACAAATTAAGAGGTTATAAATTTAAACCAAGGGAGGGAAAACCAGTGGTAATTAACGTTGAAACCCTAGAAAAAAAATTCAAAATCGGTGATAAAATCAATTCTCAAACCTTGTTGAAATTAAGATTAATTCGTAAAATGAAAGGAAAAGTACCTAAAGTTAAAATTTTAGGAAAAGGGGAAATTAAAAAAGCCCTGATTGTTGAAGGATTTGAATTTTCAAAAAGTGCTCAGGAAAAAATTAAAAAAGCTGGTGGCACCATCCGCACATAATTTGCAAAAATTCTCCTACCCATTTATATGTTTCATAAACTAATTCAAATTTTCAAAATTAAAGATTTAAGAAATAAAATTCTTTTTGTTTTGGGAATGTTAGTTATTTTTCGATTAATGGCAAATATTCCTATGCCAGGTGTGAACCCTCAGGCATTGGTAATATTTTTTAATCAATTTCAAACATTTCGCTTAGTAAATCTTTTTACAGGGGGCGCTTTAGAAAAAGTTTCAATTGTAATGTTGGGCATCGGACCTTATATTACAGCGACAGTTATTTTACAATTATTAACGATGATTTTCCCTCAACTGGAAAAGATGTATCGAGAGGAAGGTGAGGCCGGGCGCCAAAAATTTAATCAATACGGCAGAATTTTAACTATTCCCTTAGCCGCTTTACAAGCATATGCAATGATAAGATTATTTCAAAGAGGAACAAATCCGGTTATTGGACATCTTTCCCCTCTTTCGCTTTTTGGTTCAATTTCAGTCATTATGACTAGTTCTTTATTTTTAATGTGGTTAGGAGAACTAATCTCAGAGAAAGGAATTGGTGAAGGCATTTCTTTGTTAATTTTTGCCGGAATCATTGCCGATTTTCCTAATAATATTAGTAAAATGATAAGCATCGTTAAGTCTCAACAAATTCCCCTTTATTCTTATTTGCTATTTCTTAGTATGACTTTATTAATCATTGCCGGAGTTGTCTTATTTACTGAAGCCAGGAGGAATATTCCAGTTTCTTATGCAAAAAGAGTTCGCGGAACAAAAGTATATGGAGGGTCTTCAACTTTTTTACCCTTAAATATTAATCCAGCCGGTGTGATGCCAATTATTTTTGCACTTTCTATTCTGACTTTTCCAGGAATGATTGCTAATTTTTTGACTGGTTTTGGTGGCACCGTTGGAAAGATCGCCCAAAATATAAGTACTTTCTTGAATCCAGAAATAAATCCTCTACCTCATTTAATTTTATACTTTCTCTTGGTTTTCATATTCACTTATTTTTATACTGCCGTAACTTTTGATCCCAAAAATATTTCTGAAAACTTGCAAAAAATGGGAGGATTTATTCCCGGAATAAGACCTGGAGCTTCGACTGCCGATTATTTATCTTATGTTTTGAATCGAATATTAATAGTTGGTGCTTTCTTTTTGGGTTTGATTGCTATAATGCCTTCAATTGTTGGTCAGATTACTAAAATTGTAGCCTTCCAATTTTTAATTGGAGGAACTGGAATTTTAATTATCGTTTCCGTTGTTTTAGACACTTTGCGTCAAATCAATGCTCAATTGGAAATGCGGGAGTACGAAACGCTTTAACCCTACGAATTACGAATCTTTACGAATATACGAATAAATTAATCAGAACGAGAACGTTCCTCGTTCCTTTACAGATAAGTGAAAATGGAACTTAAAAAAGGAACAATTAAACAATTACAAAAATATATTGCTCAAAAAATTAGAGAGCGAGGCTTTGAAGATGAAACTTTACATGAAAGATTATTGCTTTTAGCAGAAGAAGTAGGAGAATTAATTCACGCTTCAAGAAAATTAAGCGGAATGAATATTGATTTGCTTAGGGAAAAAATTTCAAAATCCAAAGAAGAAGTAGGAGAAGAATTAGTTGACGTGATTAATATGGTTTTTGCCGTTGGTACAAAGCTTGGTATAGATATTGAAAAAGAATTTTATAAAAAAGAAAAAATTGTTAACAAAAGACAATATAAAAGAGCAAAAAAGAAATGAGAAATGAAAAATTTTTATGACTAAACAAAAGCCAAAAGTGATTATCATATTGGGGCCGGCAGGCTGCGGAAAGGGAACGCAGGCAAAACTTTTAGTAAAAAAATTTGGTCTGGAATATTTTGGAAGTGGAGTAGCTCTTCGTGAAAGACAAAAGATACGTGATTTTACTGGGAGAAAAATTAAAGAAGTTATGGAAAGAGGAGAGTGGGTGGCTGAATCTGTCATTTGTAAACTTTGGATGGATGAATTAGAAAAATTTAAACGAAAAAGAAAATTTAAAGGATTGGTTTATGATGGCGGTCCGAGAATGATACTTGAAGCTCAACTTTTTGATGTGGCTTTAAATTGGTATGAATGGCAAGGAAATGTAAAAGTTATTTTCATTAACATTTCAAAAAAAGAATCATTTAATCGATTAACCAAAAGAAGACAATGCAAAAAATGCGGGAGATTAATTCCTTGGATAGGCGAATTTAAAAAACTTAAAAATTGCGACAAATGCAAAGGAGAACTAATCATAAGAAACGATGATAAACCCGCTGCTATTAAAAAACGCTTAGAAGAATTTAACGAAAAGACAATGCCAGTAATAGAATATTATAAAAAACAAAAAAAACTAATTAAAATAAATGGAGAGCAAAGCATTGAAAAAGTTTTCCAAGACATTTTGAAGACAATAAAATAGCGATGATTTCAATAAAAACAAAAGAAGAAATTAAGATAATGGCCGAAGGTGGTAAAATTCTGGCAAAGATTATGGAAGAGTTAGAAAAGAAAGTTCGACCAGGGATTGCTACCAAAGAATTAGACAGGCTCGCTGAGAGCCTGATTTCTTGTTCTCCAAAATTTTTGGCAGCCGAGGGCAAAATCGAATGCTCTTTCAAAGGATATGAAGGATTCCCCGTTTGTTTGTGTACTTCTATCAACGAAGAAGTTGTCCATGGTGTGCCTTCAGATAGGATTTTGATAGAAGGAGATATTATTTCTCTGGATTTGGGAATTTTTTATAAAGGTTTTCATACCGACATGGCAATTACTGTTCCAATTGGTAAAGTTGATTCTGAAATTTTAAGACTAATCCGAGTGACAAAAAAAGCATTGAAAAGGGGGATAAAAAAGGCAAGGCCGGGAAATACTTTTGGCGATATCGGAAATACAATTCAAAGACATGTTGAAGATCAGGGATTTAACGTTATTCGAGATTTGTGTGGTCATGGTATTGGTCGGGAGTTGCATGAGGATCCAGAAGTTTTAAATTTTGGTAAACGCCATTCTGGTCCTGAAATTAAAGATGGTATGGTCTTTTGCATTGAACCGATGGTAACAGTGGGGGATTGGAAGATAAAAAAGGCGGAAGATGGTTGTGGTTATGAGACAGCCGATGGTTCTTTATGTGCCCATTTTGAACATACGATAGCAGTGACAAAAAATAGCGTCAAAATATTAACAAGTTTAGATTAATTTTTTAAACTAAAATATACCTTTAACATATTGAAAAATGGCGCTTCAGAAAACCCATTCGATAAACTCAGGGCGAGCTGATTCGCCCATTTTTTATTGTTAAATTTCTGTGTTAAACCCCGTTAGAAATTCCCCTTTTTATTTATTTTGTTATTGATTTAATATTTCTAACGGGGTAAAATAATTTAATGTCTGAAATTTATCTCTCAATTATCATTCCTGCTTATAACGAAGAAAAAAGATTACCTCAAACCTTGAGAGAGATCGATGAATATTTTAAAAAGCAATCTTTTGAATCAGAAATCATCGTTGTTTCTGATGGCTCGACCGACAGAACAGTTGAAGTTGTTAGAAACTTAATGGGGGAAATTAAAAATCTAAGGATTTTAGATTTTAAGGAAAATATGGGCAAGGGTTTTGGAGTGAAAGAGGGAATGCTTAAAGCCCTTGGGAATTTTCGATTATTTACTGATGCCGATAACTCTACTACTATTGAACAAGTGGAAAAAATGTGGCCATATTTTGAAGAAGGTTATGATATTGTTATCGGTTCAAGGGATGTTAAGGGAGCGATTTTAGATCCGCCCCAACCCCCATTTCGGAGATTAACCGGAGAAGCATTCAAATATTTTAGAAAAATAATTGTTGGTCTTTGGGAAATTGAAGATAGTCAATGCGGTTTCAAATGCTTTACTAAGGAGGCATCTGAAGATATTCTCCCAAAATGCAAAATTAATCGTTTTGCTTTTGATCCCGAAATTTTATTAATTGCCCAAAAATTAGGATACAAAATAAAAGAAATCCCTATTTATTGGAAGAACGACCTTCAAAGCAAAGTAAAACTAAAAAGTATGCTTAAAATGCTTCTCGATCTTTTTAAAATAAGATTAAACGACATTAAAAGAATATATGACTAAAATTTCAAATCCCAACCCTAAAATTCCGAAAGTGAAATTTCCTTCCGAACTGCGATTTGATTTGATTTCAAAGGATTGGGTTGTTATTGCTACCGGTAGAGCGAGGAGACCCGAAACCTTCAAAAGAGAAAAGAAAGAAAAAAAAGAAGCTCCACGCAAAACCTGCCCTTTTTGTAAAGAAGAACTTATAAAAGAGGCAGTTTTAATTTTTAATCATGATAAAAAGATTAAATTGGATGAAGGAAAAGAGATTTCCAATTGGACAACCGTAATTATTCCTAATAAATTCCCGGCTTTTTTGTCGGCACCAAAATTAAATAAAAAAATTGAAGGCGGTCTTTATCAAACAATGAATGCCGTCGGTTCTCACGAAGTGGTGGTGACCCGAGATCACAAAAAATCAATAGGTCAATTAAGAATCGAAGAGATCAAAGAGGTGATCGATGCCTATCATCAAAGATATTCAGATTTAATGAAAAAACCATTTGTGAATTATATTTCGATTTTTCACAATCACGGAGTTGAAGCCGGTGCTTCGATTTCTCACCCCCATTCTCAAATAATCACTACTCCTTTAATTGATGCTGATTTAAGTCGGGCCCTTTCTAATTCAAAAAGATATTTCAAAAAATATAAAAAATGTCTTTATTGTCAAATGGATGAATGGGAAAGGAAGGTCAAGAAAAGGGTTGTTTTCGAAAACGAAGATTTTTTGGTTTTGTGCCCTTTTGCTTCAAAAGTAGCCTTCGAGGTGATAATTTCTCCCCAAAAACATTCTGCCTATTTTGAAAAAATTACCGAGAAAGAAAGATGGAATTTAGCTAAGGCATTTAAAATGGCTTTGGGTAAACTTTACAAGGCCCTCAATGATCCAGCTTATAACTTTTATTTGCATACCGCTCCTTGCGATGGAAAAGATTATGGTTTTTATCACTGGCACTGGACAATTTTGCCCAAAACTTCAACCTGGGCTGGATTTGAAATAGGCACCAGGATGGAGATTTCAACCATTGAACCAGAGAAAGCAGCTGAATATTTAAGAAAACAGTGACGTTCGGCTACCCCTTTTTAGGGTACGTCAATTTTTTCCCAGCGAGGAAAAATTGACTCACATTGCACCACCTCGCTCCCCCGCCCATAAATTATGAGCGGGGACCATGCCCGCTCGGCGGCTGAGCGTCCCTAAAAAGTATAGCCTCGCTTTACGCAAAAGATGGTTTTAACACCCTTTTTTTATTTTGATTTTATGGTAAGTTAAAAAAATGAAACCATTAATTATAGCCAATTGGAAAATGAACCCTCAGACATTAGCCGAAGCTAAGCAGCTTTTTCATTCGATAAAAAAAGGATTAGAAAATATAAAAAATGTTGAGGTAGTGATTTGCCCGCCATTTGTTTATTTAGCCCGTCTACAACCTCCAACTCTCAACCTGCGATTGGGTGCCCAGAATTGTTTCTGGGAAGAAAAAGGGGCTTTTACTGGAGAGATTTCTCCCCCAATGCTTAAAAATTTAGGTTGCCAATATGTCATTTTGGGTCATTCTGAAAGAGAAAGATATCTCGGCGAAATCGATAAAATGACAAATAAAAAAATAAAGGCGGCGATATCGGCGGAATTAAACCCGATTTTATGCATTGGAGAAATTAAAAAAGAAAAAAAGAGAGGCGAAATACCTCAAGTTTTAAAACATCAATTAGAAAAAACCCTTATCAACCTATCGCCTAATCAACTTATTAACTTAATCATAGCTTACGAGCCAGTTTGGGCGATTGGTACGGGAAAACCCTGTTATCCTAAAGACGCTGGGAAGAGAATTTCAATTATTCGAAAGATAATTTCAAATCTTTATAGCCCTTTTTTTTCTCAAAAAATAAAAATTCTTTACGGCGGTAGTGTCAATAGTAAAATTGCTCAGGATTATGTAAAAAAAGCTAACTTCCAGGGCCTTTTAGTCGGCGGCGCTTCTTTAAAACTGGAAGAATTTATTGAAATTGCTAAAAAAGTGAGTCAAACTTGATTTTTCTTTTTGAATTTGTTAATTTAATGGCATATGGAAGAAAAATTTTTATCAGGTTTCTTTTATAATCCGAGCCGGGGAAATTTGAAAATTGAGGAAGTAATGGCTGAAATGATAAATTATATGAAAGAAAAACCGGAGAAATTTTACGATATCATTGTTGGTTGCGATTCTTCTTCTGGCGAAGACCCTCATTTCCCGGTGGTTATTGTTATTTTAAAGACTGGCGAAGGAGGACGATTTTTCTTAAAGAAAATAAGTTATCCGCCATCCGTGAGAAGAAGATTTTCCAATTGGAAAATGCGGATTTTGGAAGAAGTTTTGTTATCGTGTCAATTAGCCTTATTCTTAAGAGAAAACTTTGAAAAAAAAATAAAAAACGAGATAACCACCTTTAATTATCAACTTCGTTACATCCATGCCGATATCGGTGAGAATGGTCAGACCAGGGATATGATTAGAGAGGTAATCGGGCTCATTCGGGGTAATGGCTTTGAGCCCAAAATTAAACCCGAATCCTACGTTGCCTCAACTGTGGCTGATAGGTATTCCTAAACTAGAAGTTAGAATTTAGAATAGGAGAGCCACTCAAGGAGTGGCTTTTAAAAATTTCTATTTTCAGTAAAATTAAGTTAGAAATGAATTCGAAAGAATTAAGAAAAAAATTTTTAGATTTTTTTGAAAAAAGAGGGCATAAAATTGTACCCTCTGGTTCTCTAATCCCTTCCGACCCTTCGGTTTTGTTTACCACCGCCGGGATGCAACAATTTAAAGAATATTATTTAGGGAACCCTTCGCCGTATGGAAAAAGGGTTGCTTCCTGTCAAAAATGTTTTCGAACTTCAGATATTGATGAGGTCGGCGACGCCAAACATCTGACTTTCTTGGAGATGTTAGGGAACTTTAGTTTCGGCGATTATTTTAAAAAAGAAACAATTAGCTGGGCCTTAGAATTTTTAGTTGAAAATTTAAAAATTCCGATAAAAAGATTATCATTTACTTATTTTAGAGGCGAAAATGGAATTCCTGAAGACCAAGAATCTCTAAAGATTCTGGAAGATTTAAAAATTCCTCGCGAGAAAATTTTTCCATCTGGTCGAAGAAATAATTTTTGGGGTCCGACTGGAAGAGAAGGTCCCTGTGGTCCTACCGTAGAAATCCATTATGATTTGACTGGCAATCCTTGTCAAAAGGAAAAAAATTGTATTCCAAACTGTGAATGCGGTCGCTTTGTTGAACTTTGGAATTTAGTTTTCAATGAATATTTTCAAGATACCGAAGATAAAGCTACTCCTTTGGGCCAGAAAGGGGTCGATACCGGAATGGGACTAGAGAGATTGGCCCTGGTCTTACAAAAAAAAGAAAGCATTTTTGAGACCGACTTATTTTCACCGATAATTTTTGAGGTAGAAAAAATGATTGGAATTAAAGAAATTGGTAGTTTCGAACGACTTTACACACCCTCCATTGCTTTTGAAAAAGAATTCGAAAAAATAAAATATCAACGGGCTTTTCGAATTATTGCTGATCATATTAGGGCCTCTGTTTTTTTAACTTCCGAAGGAATTTTACCCTCGAATATTGAAAGGGGATATGTATTAAGAAGGATTTTGCGAAGAGCAATTAGATTTGGGAAGTTATTAATCTTGCCAGATAATTTTTTAATTCCTTTAGCCAAAAAAGTTATTGAGATTTATAGCGGCAAAGCCGATATATCGGGCAAGACCCACTATAAAGATGTTTATCCAGAAATTACGACAAAATCAACAGATATTCTGACGGTTTTTCAAAATGAAGAAGAAAATTTCAGAAGGACACTTGAGCGAGGATTAAAACAATTCGAAAAAATTTCAGCCAGGGGCGAAATTTCAGGAATCGATGCCTTTCATCTTTTTGATACCTATGGGTTTCCTTTAGAATTGGTTCAGGAATTAGCAATTGAACGAGGATTATCGGTTGATATTAAGGGATTTAAAGAGGCCTTTGATAAACATCGGGAAATTTCTCGGGCGGGAATGGAAAAGAAATTCGGTGGGGTAGGAAAAAAAGCAACGTCTGAGGCAACGAAACTCCACACTGCCACCCATTTACTTCAAGCGGCCTTAAGAAAGGTTTTAGGAGGACATATTAAACAAATGGGTTCTGACATTACTCCTCAAAGATTGCGTTTTGATTTTACTCATCCCAATAAGATGAGCATTGAAGAAATAAAAAAAGTGGAAAATTTGGTTAATCAAAAAATAAAGGAAGATTTCGAGGTTAAAAAGGAAGAGATGCTCTATGAAAGAGCTATTAAATCAGGGGCCTTAGCCTTTTTTAAAGAAAAATATCCTGAAATTGTTAGTGTTTATTTAATTGGTGATCCTTCTGATCCTTTAGGACAAGTTTTTTCAAAAGAAATTTGTGCTGGTCCTCATGTTAAAAGGACTTCAGAACTCCGTCATTTTAAAATTATCAAAGAAGAGTCATCGGGCGCCGGGATTCGAAGAATTCGCGCCATTTTGGACTCCAACCCACCCACCACCCTCCCGCCTTCGGCGGGCCCCCTAAAATTTGATATAATTAAAAGATGAAATTCAATTTCTTTTTTTCTAAAAGCAAAAAACCAGAATATTTTCTGGTTTTAGATATCGGAACGGAAACGATTAAAACTTTAATTTTTAAGAAAGAAAACAATAAAAATATTATTTTAGGCAGAATATTGGAATATTTTGCAACACCCGAAGTTTTTGGAGATTTCAATTTCCAAGAAGAAATCTTGCAAAAAACAATTTCAAAAGCAATAGATGAAGTTCAAAAAATAGCCAAGACGAAAATCAAAAATCTTTCTCTGAGTTTACCAAATAATATTTTGAGAGGGAGGATAATTTGGCAAAATTTTCAAAGAAAAAATCCTAAAGAGACAATTAATGACATTGAGGAAAGAAAAATTTATGGAGAGGTTTTCAATCAGATTAAAATCAAACTTTCTCAAGAATTTGTTCAAAAAACCGGACTTTTACCTCAAGATTTTTATTTTTCCAATTTGAAAATTTTAGAAACCAAAATCGATGGTTATGAAGTTCCCTCAATTCAGAATTTGAATGGTCAAAACCTCGAGTTTAATGTTTTGGCGGTTTTTATATCAAAATATCAATTAGAAAAAATAAAAAAAATTTGTCAAAATCTTAATTTAAAAATATCAAAAATTGTTCATCTAGCTGAAAATTTACCCTACCTACTTTTAGATGAAAAAATAAACGCCATTTTTATTGATGTTGGTGGAAAATTGACTAATATTTTTTTGGTAGAAAGAGGAGAATTGGTAGGAATTTCAGAATTTGAAAAGGGTGGAGCTGATTTTACTCAACAGGTTTCTCAAAATTTAGGACTATTTTTCCCCGAATCCAGAGTTCTAAAAGAAGATTACTCCAAATTACTTTTATCAAAAGAAGTAAGTCAGAGATTTAAAGAAATTTTTTCTAATACTCTTCAAAATTGGTTTGAAAATCTAAAAGAAAATTTTAAAAAATTTCCTCATAGATTATTACCCTCAAATTTATTTCTTTTTGGTGGAGGAAGTTTATTGCCGGAAATTCCAGAAATTTTAGAGAAGGGTAATTTCGCTAATTTAACTTTTATTTCTAAACCTAAGATTGGACTTATTTATCCAAAGAATTTAAAAGATATCGAAGATAAAAATCATATTTTAAATACTCCCCAAGACGTACCTCTTCTTTTAATCTCCTATGAACAGAAAAAATTTTTTTGACATTCTACCACCCAAAAAAATAATTATAGAAAAGATTGAAGAAAAAAAATCAGTATCTTTTGGAATACGAAAGGGTTTAATTTTTGTTTTCTTACCTTTAATTTTATTGGGAGTTGCTAGTTATTTTGCCTTGGCTAAGGTAAAAGTTGAAATTTGGCCAAGAACTCAAATCTTAAATTTAGAAGACAGAATAATTGCCGATATCAACGCTTCGCAAATCGATTCTTCAGCCAAAGTCATTCCAGCTCAAATCCTAGAAATTGAAGAAGAGGCGCTTCAAGAGTTCCCGGCTTCTGGCAGAATTGAGAAGGAAGCCGAGGGCGGAATCAGGATTTATAATAAATATAATCTCCCCGTGACTTTAAAAGCCGGAACCAGATTTCAACCAGCCAATAAAGAAACGCTTTATTTCTGTTCGTCTTCAAAAACCGCTATTCCAGCTAAAAATTTTGTTGATATTCAGGTAAAAGCCTGTTTAGCAAAATCTGGCGAAGGTGAAAAATATAATATCGGTCCTTCTAAGTTTTCTATCCCTGGTCTAAGCGGAAGCGAATTATTTTTTTACGTTTATGGAGAATCCTTCGAACCAATGAAGGGCGGAGGAAGCATCTCGCAAGTTATTAATGAAGACCTGGAAAGGGCAAAAGACATTTTAACTGACGTATTATTTTCTAAACTCGAGGAATCTTTGAAAAATAAACTTTCAACCGATTTCGTTCTTTTAGAAGGAGCAACGAAAAAAGAAATTTTAGAAACAACTTCTGATGCCGAAGCCGGAGCCAAAACCGAATCTTTTAAATTGAAAGAAAAAGCAAAATTGTACTCCTTAATTTTTCGAAAATCAGATCTTGAAAAATTTGCCAAAGATAATATTTTAGCCAATATTCCCAGAGATACGAAATTTCAGACCGAAAGTTTAAAGATTGATTTTCAGCCAGAATCAATTAGTTTGGAAAAAGGCAAGATTACTTTGAAATTAAAATTTTCATCAAAAGTTTTTTCTGATTTAAATTCTACTTCTCTTAAAGAAAACCTAGAAGGGAAATCGTTTATAGAAGGAAAAAGATTTTTAGAAAATCAAGAAGATATTATTAAAGCCCAAATAAGTGCGTGGCCATTTTGGTTAAGACAAATCCCGAAAGATATTGAAAAAATCGAATTGAAGATAAACGTTGATACTTCGAATTAACCCTGAGACCATCGAGATGTTGACTAAACTATAAATTTTTGCTATTTTAAGAAATTATAAGATGAATCCTCAGAAAAAGATTTTGCGAAGAGGAGAAGTAACTGAAGCCCTTCCCGACACCAATTTTCGAGTTTTGTTGGAAGATGGAAACGAAGCCATCGCCCATTTAGCTGGGAAACTTCGACTTTACCGAATTAAGGTCTTGCCCGGAGATAAAGTAACGGTAGAAATAAGTCCTTATGATTCAAAAAGAGGGCGAATCATTTATCGAGGAAAGTAGTTTATATATGAAGGTGCATCCATCGGTGAAAAAAATTTGCAAAGATTGTAAAATTGTCCGAAGAAAGGGCCGAATTTATGTTGTTTGCAAGAAAAATCCTAAACACAAACAAAGACAAGGGTAGAGGCGCTCAGCAGCCAATCCTCAAAGTACCCGGCTGTCTAAATCCCAGCGAGATTTAGCAGCCTGCGTTCTCGGCCTGTTGTCCACTAAAGGTGGAACCATGCCAACAGGCCTGCGAAAGCTACTTTGAGTCTTGCTGCCTCGCTTGAGAAGAAAAGCGAATGGTCCCAAAAATCAACCCCCTCGCTTAGAAGGAAATATTAAGAAATATGCCAAGAATTGCCGGGGTTAATATCCCCGAACAAAAACAAATTGAGATTGCTCTAACCTATATTTATGGGATTGGTTTGCCTTTGAGTCGGAAAATTTTGGCTGAGACTGGGATAGAGCGGACGAAAAAAGCCGCTGATGTAACCGCGGAAGAAGTTAATAAATTAAAAGAAATCATTGAGAAAAAATTAAAGGTTGAAGGAGCATTGAGAAGAGAAGTGATGATGAACATTAAGAGATTGAAAGATGTCGGTTCTTGGCGAGGCATTCGCCATATTAAGAAATTACCAGTGAGAGGACAAAGAACGAGAACAAATACCAGAACAGTGAGGGGGAATGTCAGAAAAACCGTCGGTTCTGGAAGAAAACCACCGCCAGCACCAACATAAACCACAAATTAAACACGAATTGATTGACGAATTAGACACAAATACACAATTTGTGTATTAGTGTAAAATTTGTAAAATTTGTGTAAAATTAGTGTCCAATGGGGAAGAAACGCATTATTAAAAAACCCGAAGAAGAATTATTAAAGGAAAGAGAAAAGGTCGAAGCAGCGGCTAAAAAAGAAATTACTACTCAAGCACCTCAGAAAATCAAAGAGGGGAAAATTTATATTTCTTCTTCGTATAATAACACCCTTATGACCCTGACTGATTCCCAGGGAAATACTTTAACCTGGACTAGTGCCGGGAATATTGGATTTAAAGGAACAAAGAAGGGTACTCCTTTTGCTGCTTCGAAAGTGGCTGAGGTGATGGCTCAACGTACCAGAAAATTTGGGGTTGAGAGGGTTGAGATTTTAGTTAAAGGCGTTGGCTCTGGTCGAGAATCAGCAATTAGATCTTTAGTTAATCGGGGTTTAGACATTTTATCAATTGAAGATATTACTCCTGTTCCACATAATGGTTGTCGGCCACCAAAAGTTCGCCGTGTATAATCATCACCCCAAATTTGCTTCGCAAATTTGGGGAACCTCGTAACATATTTATGAAAGATAAAAAATGTAAAATTTGTCGGAGATTGGGTGCGAAACTGTTTCTGAAAGGAGAGAAGTGCTTATCTCCAAAATGCCCGATGATAAAAAAATCCTATCCACCGGGAATAAAAGGGAAAAGAAAAACTAGAGCCATGACTGAATATGGAAAAGAATCAAGAGAAAAACAAAAATTGAAGAATTGGTATGGTTTAGGTGAGAGGCAATTCAAGAGATACGTAAAAGAGGTTCTGGTTTCTCGGGGCAAGGTCGAAGATGCTTCTATTATTTTAATTCAAAAATTAGAGGGTCGTTTGGATAATGTAATTTTCCGATTAGGTTTTGCTAACTCTCGAGCCCAAACAAGACAATTGGTAAATCATGGCCATTTTCTAGTTAATGGAAAAAAAGTTAATATCCCCAGTTATCAATTAAAAAAGGGAGACAAAATCACTTCCCACCCTAGTTTTAAAAAATCAAAGTTTTTTCAAGATCTTCAGGTCAAATTGAAAAAACATCAGCCGCCCTCTTGGCTTTCTCTAAATCCTGAAAATTTGGAAGCTGAAGTTAAGAACTTACCTACTTCAGCAGAAGCGGCTCCACCAGCTGAGATTTCTACCATTTTCGAATATTATTCAAGGTAAAAATCATATAAACATTCAATCGTGTAAACATTTAATCACGTTGACATTTAAACAAAATTTAAATTTACGATGTTTAAATGTTTAAATGCTTAAATGTTAAAATGAGGATATGATTCCACTACCACTCACTCCAAAAATTATTGAAAAAAAAGGTAATAAAGCTATTTTCGAGATTGAAGCCCTTTATCCTGGTTACGGCGTAACCATTGGAAATTCTCTACGTCGGATTCTATTTTCTTCTTTAGCCGGCGCAGCTGTAACCCAGGCTAAAATTAAAGGTGTTTCCCATGAATTTTCAACTATTCCTGGAATAATGGAAGATGTAATTTCCATTCTCTTAAATTTAAAGCAATTAAGATTTAAAATTTTTACCGAAGAACCACAAATAGCAACTCTTAAAATTAAAGGTGAAAAAAAAGTTAAGGGTTCTGATTTTAAACTGCCCTCGCAGGTTGAATTGGTGAATAAAGATGCCGCGATAGCTACCTTGACCGATAAAAAAGCCCAATTGGAAATGGAAATTCAAGTTGAAAAAGGAGTAGGTTATTTGCCGATGGAAAGAATGAAAAAGGGAAAATTAGGAATAGGAGTCATTGCTTTAGATGCAATTTTTACTCCGGTTCGTAATGTGGCTTTTCGGGTTGAGAATATGCGGGTTGGAGAAAGAACTGATTTTGATAGATTAATTTTGAATATAGAAACCGATGGGACAACTTCTCCGGAAGAATCATTTTATCAGGCAACCGAAATTTTAACTCAACATTTTGCTTTCCTGGGCGAGAAATTTAAACCAAAAGAAGTACCCATTCCAGAAAAGGGAGAAAAAGAATTTGATAAAATTAAAATCGAAGAGTTAAAAATTTCAACTCGGACTCTTAAAGCTTTATTAAAAAATAACATTAAGACAGTAGCCGGTCTTCTAAGAAAAAACGAAAAGAGTTTATTAGAATTAGAAGGGATGGGAGAAAAAGGCGTAAAAGAAACTAAAAGAGCCCTGAAAAAAATTGGAGTTCAATTAAAAGAATAAAATATGAGAAAACTTAAAAAAGGCAGAAAATTTTCCAGAGAACGAGATCAAAGAAAAGCCCTCATAAAATCTCTGGCTTCAGCCTTTGTCTTAAAAGAGAAAATTAGAACTACTGAGGCCAAAGCCAAAGATTTGCGTATTTTTCTTGAAAAATATATTAATAGAGCCAAAAACAAGGACTTAACTACAAAAAGATTTTTGGCAAAATTTTTCTCACCCCCAATGGTTAAAAAATTAATCGAGGAAATTGGACCAAGATATAAAGAAAGGAAAGGGGGATATACCAGAATCTTAAAATTGGGACAAAGAAAATCTAATGGAGCAAAAATGGCTATCATTGAACTCGTCAAATAATTAAAAATTAATAATACCTAATTAACAATGCCAGAGAGAAAAACTTACACAATTGATGCTTCGGGTAAAATTCTGGGACGATTAGCCAGCGAAATTGCAATTTTGTTACGAGGAAAGCATAAACCGAGGTTCCAACCAAATGAGGATGGGGGTGATTTTGTGATTGTCAAAAATGTTTCCGAAATCAGGGTCACTGGTAAAAAAATGGAACAAAAGAAATACTATCACCATTCCGGTTATATGGGTGGTTTAAAAGAAATTTCTCTTAAAGAACTTTTCGCGAAAGATCCAGCTCAGGTTTTAAGGATAGCGGTTTCGAAAATGCTACCCAGAAATAAATTAAGAAGGAAACAAATTAAAAGATTAAAATTTGAATAAACTATGCCAAAGGCAAAACAAGTTAAAAAAATAAAGAAAACTAAAAAAGCGAAGAAGGAAACTGAGAAAAAAGAGGTTAAAAAAGAAGTAGAGAAAATAACAGTTACGGAAGTGAAACCGGAGAAATATTATGAATCTGTAGGCCGAAGAAAAACGGCTATAGCTCTGGCCCAGCTTTTCACTCGAGGAGAAAAGGTATTTTTAGTAAATAATAAACCTCTCAATCTTTATTTTCACAACCCGGAACTTCAACAAATCGCCTCAGATTCTCTAAAAAAAATGAAAGCCCAAGATAAATTCCGCATTCTGGTTAATGTCAAAGGGGGCGGTCTTCCTTCTCAAGCCGAAGCCATCAGACATGCTATAGCCCGGGCTTTAATTTTATTTAACCCGGATTATAGAAAGCGTTTAAAAAGAGCCGGGTTTTTAACTCGTGATCCCCGAATGAAAGAAAGAAAAAAATTTGGTTTGAAAAGAGCAAGAAAAGCTCCTCAGTGGGCGAAGAGGTAAGGCGCTCGGGAACGCAATTTTTAGGACACGCTCTGCTCCCCAGCGTGGAGTAAGCTCAGTTCCTCGGCAAATTTTCGCCTTCGGCGAAACCGTGCAATTTGCCTGCGGATGGTCCTAAAAATTAGTTCCCTCGCTTTTTTTAATAATATGAATATAATCATAGAAATAATTGGATGGCTTGGAATGGGATTGATACTAATTGCATATTGGCTCATATCAGCCAAACGCACGGAAGCAAAATCGATACTGTATCAGACGCTTAACTTGGGGGGGGCGATAGGTATAGTTATAAATGCTTTGTATCATAAAGCATTTCCTTCTCTTGCTTTAAACATTGTTTGGGCACTAATCGCGTTGTGGGCAATAATATCCAGTCAAAGAAAAAAAAGACTAAACGTTTCCGAAAAGCGTTTTAGTGGCAGAAGAAGTAAAGTCATGCCTGAGAAAAAATCTTAATTCAAAAATCGCCCCAAAGGCGATTTTTTGGTAAAATAAATAAAATGAGAAGAAAAAGCTTTATTCACGAAAAAGCGAATTTGGAGGGCGATATCGAATTGGGAAAAAACGTTAGTATCTGGGCCTTTGCTTCTATCAGAGGAGACGAAGGTAAAATTTTTATCGGAAACAATTCCAATGTTCAAGAAAACGTTGTCATCCATGGAAAAACCAAAATAGGTAAGAATGTTACGGTAGGACACGGAGCTATAATTCATGGAGCTAAAATTGGTAATAATGTTTTGATTGGAATTAATAGTACTATTTTAGATGGTGTTGAGATTGATGATTGGAATATAATTGCTGCGGGAACGGTGGTGACTCCCAATACAAAAATTGGAAAGAGAAATTTGGTAATGGGAATTCCCGGGAAGATAGTCAGGACTTTCAATAAAGGGGATAAAAATTTAATAATCAAGGCCTATAAAAATTATTTAAAAAAACTTCCTTAAATCTAAAACCCAGTAGTTAAATTGTTTCACTAAATTTGCTAAAATATTCCAGAGAGATATAATTTAATTATGTTTAAATTAACAGACCTGATTAATCAATATTATCGGAATCAAAAGAAAGATAGAGAGCAGCACCATTTTTATATTACCGACGCCGGCAAATGCTCTCGGGCGGTCTTTTTCAAATTCAAAAAAGCCCCGGCCGAAGAAATGGAACCGAGGATTTTAATGATGTTTGACCACGGCGATCATATTCACCAACTAATTATGAAACCCCTGTTAGGCATTAGAGGTGTGCAAGTAGTGGCTGCCGAGGTTAATATTCCTCCCCAAGAACTGATTACGGGTAGGGCTGATGCTATCTTGAGCGATGGTAAGGAATTATATGTTTTAGACATCAAAAGCATCAACGGTCAGATATTCAAAAGTTTAAACGAACCAAAAGAAGAACACATCAATCAAATTCAACTTTATCTTCATTTCTTCAAACAAAAAAAGGGTATCTTGCTTTACGTTAATAAAGATACCCAAGAATTAAGAGAATTTCCCATTGATTACGATCCCAAAATTTCCCAATTTCTTTTGAAAGAATTAAACGATCTCAAAATCCAAATTGACAAAAACATCATTCCTTCCAGGATTCCTAGTTGGCCAGATAATTGGCAATGTCAATATTGTCAGTTTAAAGAAATTTGTTCGATGACTGGTGAGGAAAATATTAGTTGGGAAAGTTTCAAAAAGAAAATTGAAGCCGAAACTGAAATCGAAGAAGCTTAGGAACTTAAGGAAGTAATTTTTCTGAAGTTAGGAATTTTCCTTCACTTAAAAGATAAACCTTTTTATCGCTTTCGTTGAAAAACATCTTCAATTCTTTGAATTCAACCAATTCCTCACTATCCGTAAATAGGTTTGGGGATAAATCATAAATATTAATTCCATCACGATCGTCGATTTCGACGATTTTTGTTTTTGAATCGGTATTAAATATTAAATAGTGAGCGGTGTACCAGAATAAATCTTCAATTTTTTCTGAAAATCTGGTTAGAAAAACTTTTTCTCCGACTTTTTTCCAGGGCTGATCAAATGAATCTTCTAAGAATAGAAGCCAAATTTCATAGTCGCTAAAATAAACTAATTTTTTAGAATCGGGAGAAATTTTCAAGGATTTTATTGGTTCGAAAAACTTTTCGAAAGAATTGGAATCTTGGTTGAACAAAAAAAGCGTTTCATTTTCCTTTAGAAAAATGAAATTACCAAAGATTTCTAACTGATAATTGGCTTTATCTTTAATTTTAAAAGCCATTTCATTTATCTTTTCTTTTATTTTTTGAGCGAAATCATTTTTGAAAATAAAACCGGAATTATCGAGATAATAAATGTTTCCCCCCGAAGTCTTATAAGTTAGAATACCTTTATCAAATGGAAAAATCTCTTCCTTTTCCAGATCGGCTTCAAAAAGCCCGCCGTCCTTAAGAAAGAATATTTTTGATGAATCTTTAGGATGAAAAGAAATTTCTTTAATTTTCGGATCTAAAAAATCCAAGGTAATTGAAGATGGCGGAAATTTCGTTAAATCTAAGAATTTAAATTCCGAATTAATTTTTAATAAAAGTTTTTGCGAATCGGGAGAAAAAATTAATTCTTCAATTTTTTCTTTAGTAGCAGCCTCGATTAAATAATTTTTGATGTTTCTTTCAGTGTCAAAAAATTTTAGACTCTCTTCATCTTTTACAATTATTTTTTTTCCATCGGGTGAAAAAAAGAAACTTTCAACTTTATTTCCTACAATTTCAAATCTTGGTTTTTCTGGAATTAAAACAATATTTTTGGCTTCAGTTACCTCTTTTTCTTTAATTTCTAAAATTTTTTTCCAAGGTAAATATCCTTCCTTTTTAATTTGAATTTCGTATTTTTTTGGCAATACGTTATCAATTAAAATTGAACCAGATAAAAAATCAGTTTTCTTTTTTATTTTTCCATCAATGAAAATCTGAACATTTTTGGGCACAACTTTAAAATAAAATCCGCCCGTTTGGATAATTCTCTTTGAATCAAAATCAATTCGATAACCCATTGAATAAAGCGTAATTGTTGGGGCAATTAACAAAAACAAAATCGCACAAATAAAAAACAAAATCGTTCTACTTCTTTTTGTCATTTCAATCTCATTATACTTCAATTAGAAAGTTGGAATCAATCTTAATCTCTCCTTATTTCAGCGATCGCGTGAATAAGAAGAAAAATTTGACAAAGATTTAAAAGTTTGTTATATTTATTTGCGGAGGATTAGCCAAGAATTGGCTAATTTAACGATCTTTAAAAATTGAAGAGGTGATGGAAATTGGAAAAGTATGATTTAGTAATTGTCCTGGGATCGCAAGTAAAGAAAGAAGGTAATCAGTATATCTTAGCTTCACACACTGAACTTAAAGCTAAAGCAGCTGAATTGCTTGGCAAAAAGGAGTCACAAAGAGATTTATTATTTCTGGCGGCCATAATTTCGAAGTAAGATATAATGACAGTCAGATACTAAAAGAACCTGTTTTTTCCTTTGAAGCCCTTGCCCGAGGTCAGCAAAAGAAATCAGAAGCCCGAGTGATTGCCGAATTCCTTTTGAAAGAATATCTAATCCCTTCGGAGGCAATACTTTTAGAAGAATTTTCGGCAACCACTGAAGAAAATGTAGAGACTTTGAAAATTTTGCTAAAGAGAACGACTTTCGCTTTTGCAAAGAAGATTGCAATACAAACACTTATCTATCACATGGAAAAAGCATTGCCAATATTTAGAAAAGCAGGATTAGATGTAGAACCACTTTTTGCTGAGGACCTCTTAGCTCTTGAAGGAGAATCTGGTATCGAAAAAGTTTGCCAGTATTACTCGGTTCCCAAAGGCGGAAAGCAATGGCCAGTCGATAAAATCCGGGAACTTTTGTCGAGTGGAAAGAGTATCGGAGAACTATTGGAAAAACCAAATGAAAAAATCTCTCCCTTACCAGAGGGAGTTTACCCAGAAGAAATAGTCAAGAGAAACCCGATAACACTATGGTCGCCGGGCGATGAGAAGTGTCAGCATGAATGGGTTGAGCGATGGAGACAAGAAGAATTAAAACCACAAGGACTTCGACATGTAGTAACTGCTCTATGCACCAAATGCAAAAAAGAAGTATTTCTTAATGGCAACGTAATTGAAGCAGGATCTGAGTATGAATTAGAGCCAGATGGAAGTTTAGGAGCTGCGATTCCTGATGAAAGTAGGCGTAGATATTAAATGGATTTACAAAGATTTCCAGTATATTCAACCCCCGCTCTTTAATGGTTTTGCTGGCATCAAAAATTGCCAGCTTTTTTATTTTAATTTAGAATAAATTTAGTTATGAATGAATTAAAATACTTTTCTGCGACTTATACTGATTTTATTAAATTTGATCGAAAGTCAAACGAGGACTTTTATTTGATTTCTGAAAAACTGCCAATTTTTGTTATTGCTGATGGAGTAACTCAAAGTCATTTTAAGGGCGGAGAATATGCCTTTCCAGCTGGAGCTCAAACTACTGCTAAAATTTTTTGTTATACAGTATTGGAATTTTTAGAGAAAAACTTTGAAAATAAAGATTTTCAAGGTCTTATTGAAAATGCCTTTAATTTGGCAAATCAAAAAATTAAAGAATTTAACATTGCCGAAGGAATTGATAAAAGATTGAATTATTTAGAATATGATTGGTTTGATTGTGTGAGCATAGCAGGTTTTATTATTAAAAATAACCTTTATTATGGTTATGTTGGGGATTGTGGGCTAATAATTTTCGATAAAGATAATAAATTGAAATTTCAGACAAAAGACGAGGTTTTGCCGGCAATTAAAAGGATAAAAAAAATTTGCACGAACTGGGAAAACTTACCGAAAGAACAAAGGAAATTAATTATACAACGAGACTTTAGAAATAGGCCAGACGGCAAGGGTTACGGTTCTTTCACCGGCGGAGAAGGAGTCAAAAAATATTATGAAATTGGAAGTAAAAACTTAAAAGAAAAAGATTTAATCGTTTTTTATTCTGATGGTTTTTTGAATTATTTAAAATTTCCAGAATTCATTGAAATTTTGAGAAAGCAGGATAAAAAGTCTTTAGACGAATTTACAATTCAAAAAGCAAAAGAGGACTATGAAAAATATGGAACCGATCGAACTTTCATTGCTAGCGGATTTTAGAACTTGCTAAATTTTAGATTTTAATTTAGAATAAAGCCGGTATGGTAGATAAATTTTTGATTCGAGGCGGAAAAAAACTAGAGGGTGTGGTTGAAATTTCAGGTTATAAGAATTCGGCCGGAGCTTGTTTAGCCGCTTCTTTATTAACCGACGAAGAGGTGATTTTGGATAATTTGCCTTTGGTTGAAGATATTTTTACAATAATTGAAGTTTTAAAGAAAATGGGTGCAAAAATAGATTGGTTGGCTGAGAAAAAAATCAAAATTTTGGCGAAAAATTTAGATCCCGAAAAAATTGATTTTGAAAAAATTGGCCAAACCCGGATTTCAGTTTTATTAATCGGTCCTCTCTTAGCCCGATTTAAAAGATTCAAGATTTCCCATCCAGGTGGAGATAGAATAGGGCTTCGACCGATTACCACTCATTTGGAAGCCCTGAAAAAATTAGGAGCCAGTATTGAAAATGAAGGGAATTTCTATTTTTTCGATGGCCGAAATTTAAAAGGAAAAGAAATTGTTTTGAAGGAATTTAGCGTTACGGCGACGGAAAACTTGATGTTAGCTGCCGTTTTAACGCCCGGTAAAACAATTATTAAGGGAGCAGCCGCTGAACCCCAGGTGCAAGATTTGGGAGAACTTCTCCAAAAAATGGGGGCCAGAATTGCTGGGCTCGGGACTCACACCATTTTGATTTTAGGAGTTGAGAAATTAAGGGGCTGTTCTCATCAAATTATCCCTGATCCCTTAGAGGCCGGGACATTTATTACCATTGGAGCAATTACCCCCGGTGAAATTTTGATTAAAAATATAATCCCTGAACATTTGGATATTTTTTTGGATAAATTAGAAGAAATTGGAGTAAACTTTGAAAAAGGAAAGGACTTCGTTAGGGTGGGGGATTTACCAAAAAATTTTAGAACCACTCGAGTTCAAGCCTTGCCCTACCCTGGTTTTCAAACGGATTTATTGCCAATCATTGTTCCTCTTTTAACTCAATCCAATGGTAAAAGCTTGATTCACGATCCTCTCTACGAAAATCGTTTCAATTACATCCAAGAACTCAAAAAAATGGGAGCCGATATTGAAATTGTCGATCCTCATCGAACTTTTGTTTATGGCAAAACCCCACTTCATGGTGTTAAAATTGAATCGTGGGATATCAGGGCCGGTGCCTCTTTAGTAATTGCTGCACTTTTGGCCGGAGGCGAGACGATGATCGAAGGAGTTCACCAGATTGATCGGGGCTATGAAAGAATCGATGAAAAACTCCAAAAATTAGGAGCCGACATTAAAAGAATTAGCGTTTAAAAATACCGACCCATATCGGAGAGGGGTCGGGAGAACCCTTTGGTTGCCGAGTGGCAACGAGGCGGAAGAAGAAGCGATAGTCTTCTTCGCCCCTCACGTGTAGGAAAATATTAAAAACCGAGGGTTTTTAAAGAGCGGAGCGAAGCGAGGCCAAAAGCCGAGCGCTCGAGCCGAAGGCGAGAGAGAGCGGAGCGACTTCGCTCTGTATTAGCAATATGTTTATTAAAAAAATTGGAATAGATTTGGGAACTTGCAATTCTGTCGTTTTTGTTCCCAAAAAAGGGATAGTTCTACAAGAACCTTCGGTGGTGGCCATCACTTTGTCTGAAAATAGAATTTTAGCTGTTGGAAGAGAAGCCAAGGAAATGATTGGCCGAACCCCTGACACTTTGAGAGTTTATCGTCCGCTTCGAAATGGCGTTATCGCTGATTACCGAGTAACCCAGGCAATGCTCAGATATTTTATTGATAAAGCCCTGGGATCTTTTCGATTCCTCAAACCGGAATTGTTAATTGGAGTTCCAGCCGGGATTACTTCCACCGAAAGAAGGGCGGTTATTGAAGCAGGGCTAGCTGCCGGGGCCAAGGCAGTTTATTTAGCCAAAGAACCAATTTTGGCCGCTATTGGAGCCGGAATTCCTATCGGTTCTTGTTCTGGACATTTAATTTGTGATATCGGTGGAGGGACAAGCGAGGTGGCGGTAATTTCTTTAGGGGGAATTGTTACTTCTCATTCGGTGAGGGTGGCTGGAGATAAAATGGATTTAGCAATTTCAGAATATATAAAAAGGAAATATAATTTAGCCATTGGCGAACAAACAGCCGAAGAAATTAAGATAAAAATTGGTACAGCTTTACCAGAAAAAGAACAAAAATTTTTTGAAATTCGAGGCCGAGATTTAATTTCGGGATTACCTCGAACACTTAAAATCAGTTCTAATGAAATTTGCGAGGCGATTTCTGAGACCTTAACCGAAATTGTTCAAGTCGTAAAAGCCGTTTTGAGAAATACTCCACCAGAATTATCAGCCGACATTATGGATAAGGGTATGGTTTTGGCTGGCGGCGGTTCTCTCTTAAGAAATATCGATGAACTTTTTGCCAAAATGACCGGGGTCCCGGCTTTTGTAGCTGAGGAAGCAATGTTTTGCGTTGCCAAAGGAACGGGAGTAGTTTTAGAAAACTTGGAGGTTTACAAAAAAACCCTAATGGCTAAGAAATAACCGTACCACAAAAATAACCGTCCCATATCGGAAAGGGGTCGGGGAAAGCGTTTCCCCTGACACCCGCTCAAGACACCTTCGGTTTCTTGCGTCGCTCAGATTCCTTCGCTCCTATTTTTCCACCACAAGGGAAACGCATTTTCACCCCGTATAAGAAAATAGGAGTGAGGAGCCTTAAGGCGACGAACGACGTAAGAAACCGTGGGTTTCTTAAGCTGGGGGTCGGGGTGAAAAGTCCTGATGTTTCCCCGTATAGGAAAATATTAAAAACCGAGGGTTTTTAAAGAGCGAGCCCGAAGCCCAAAGGGCGCCAGCCGAAGGTTGGAGGAGGGCGAGCGATCAACCAAGGTTATGCTACTGGGTCACCAAAAACAATGGCAATTTCTGAAAAAATCTTTTTTGTTGGGGAGAATTCCCCATGCTCTTTTATTTGAAGGTCAAGAAAAAGTAGGCAAAAAGACTTTAGCCATTGAATTTATTAAACTGATTAATTGTCAAGAAAACGATTTTTCTTTGAGGCCATGCCAAAAATGTCTTTCTTGCCAAGCGATTGGAAGGGGCGTCCACCCCGATTTTGTTTTTATTTCCCCCATCGACAAAGAAATTCAAATCTCTCAGATTCGAGATTTAAGTTTAAGATTAGCTGAAAAACCATCTCTTTCCCCATTTAAATCAGCGATTTTGGACGAAGCTCATCTAATGAATCAGGAGGCTCAAAGCGCATTTTTAAAAACCCTTGAAGAGCCAAAAGGAAATACAATTTTGATCTTAATAACCGAATATCCAGAAAGATTATTTTCGACCATCCTTTCTAGGGTTCAAAAAATTAAATTTTTTCCAGTTAAAAAAGAAGAGATAGAAAACTTTTTACGGGAAAAGGGAATTTCTGAAGAAAAAACTAAAGAAATTTTGAAGACCTCTTTGGCTAGACCGGGATTAGTAATAGATTTTTTGAGTAATCCCGAGAAGTTAAAAGAACGAGAAATGATTATAAAAGAACTCAATGAGATTTTGCATTCAGATTTGGCTAATCGTTTTCAATATGTAAAAAATTTATCTTTAAAAAATAATTTAGGAGAAATTTTGGAACTCTGGCTCAATTATTTTAGAGACAGATTAATTCAAGAAATCTGCCGAGGCTCGTTTTCGGAAAAGAGCAATGATTCTTTTTTCAAATTAAAAAATACTCTCCGGCAAATTCAAAAGATAAATTTTCTAACTTCAACAACAAACATTAATCGAAAGTTGGCCCTAGAAACGTTAATGTTGGAAATTTAAGTTATTCCTTTTACTCTATAAAAAACAGTTTCTCTTTGAAACCGTTTTTATTTTCCCTTGCCCCGTACCACCCCGCCCTCTACGCTTTCAAAAATTTGTTTCACTACAGATTTACATTAAAAGAGTGGTAAAAACTTTATAACCAGAAACATAGAGCTTAGAGGGCGCGGGTTGGTGTGGAGTCGACGATTCTTTAAATTTTTGGTATAGTTTAAGGAGATATGGAGAAGAAAAGAGATCATCAAGAAATTATCAATAAAATTAAACCAGAACTAGACAAAGTTGTGAGTTTCTTTGATCGAGAAGTGGCTAAAATTCGGGCTAGTAGAGCATCGGCTTCTCTGGTTGAAGACATTCAGGTTGAATGTTTTGGTCAAAAATTTCCTTTGAAACAGTTGGGAGTAATTTCGACTCCTGAACCCAGGCAGATTTCGATTCAACCTTGGGATAACTCCTATATTGAGCCGATAGTGAATGCCCTTTCTAAATCGGGTTCGGGGATTTCGCCCGTTGTTGATCAAAATTTAATTCGAATTTCGATACCACCCTTGAGCGAAGAATATCGACAAGATTTACTTCGTCTTTTGTCAGAAAAAATAGACGAAGCCAAAAAAACGATTAGACACTGGCGAGAGATGGCTTGGGGTGAAATTCAAGAAGGTTTTCAAATCGGAGAGATCAGAGAAGATGATAAATATCGAGGGAAAGACAAACTTCAGGAACTAGTTGATGAATATAATGAAAAACTTGAAGAATTAGCTGAGAAAAAGAAAAAAGAAATATTGGAATAATCGCTCGGCTACCACTTTTTAGGGTACGTCAATTTTTTCCCAGCGAGGAAAAATTGACTCACATTACGCCGCCTCGCTCTCCCGCCTACAATCTATAGGCGGGGACCATGCCCGCTCGGCGGCTGAGCGTCCCTAAAAAGTGTCGCCTCGCTCACTCAATGTTATTAACAATCCTTATCACTTTTGTTAGTCTTATTTCTTTAGTAGTTCTGCACGAACTGGGGCACTTTATTTTGGCTAAGAAATTTGGCGTGAAAGTAGAAGAATTTGGCATTGGTTATCCTCCGAGAATTTTTGGAAAAAAATTTGGCGAGACGGTTTATTCAATTAATCTTTTACCCTTCGGTGCTTTTGTTAAAATTTTGGGTGAAGAAGAAAGGTTAGATGACCCAAGGAGTTTTAACAAAAAACCAATCTGGCAAAGGGTTTCAATTATTTTGGGTGGCGTGGCCTCTTTTTGGATAATTTCTTTTTTAATCCTTTCTTTTATACCCACCGGAGTAACTATTTCAGTTATAAAAGAAAATTCTCCAGCCGCTCTTGCCGGTTTGATTCCAGGTGATGTAATTGAAAAAATCAAAATTGACACTACAGAACATTCAATTTTTAAAATTGAAGAGACCCAAAAAATTATAAACAAAAATAGAGGTAAAGAAATTAATTTGGTTATTTTAAGAGACAAAGAAAGAAAAGATATCTCAGTCATTCCCCGAATTTCACCTCCACCAGGCGAGGGATCCTTAGGAGTTGGTTTAGGTTACGGACCAATCCAAAGAAATTATCCCCTCTATCAAATTCCCGTAAAAGGATTTTTAAGAACAGTTGAATTTACTTTTGAAGTAATAAAAGGATGGGTGGATGCCATTTCTAATTTCATAAAAGGTGTCCCTACCAATGTTCAAGTAATGGGACCTGTTGGAATTTTCACTTTATCGGCTGACATATTGAAATTAGGAATCAATTATTTTCTTTTATTTTTGGCTTTACTCTCAATTTATATTGCTTTGTTTAATATTTTGCCTATTCCAGCTTTAGACGGTGGCAAGCTTCTTTTTTTGGGGATCGAGAAGTTTAAAGGCAAACCAATAAATCCCAAAATAGAACAAAACATCACGGTCGTTTTCTTTGCCTTGCTAGTTATTTTAGCAATTTGGGCGACAATAAAAGATATAACAAAATTATTTTAAAAACTCACCCCGTGTTGGAAAAACAGGCTTCCCGCCGAAGGCGGGAAACGTTAGAAACCGAAGGTGTCTAACACGGGGGTCGGGGTGAGGTTATGAGACAATCACAACTTTTCTCAAAAATTAAGAAGGAATCTCCTCAAGAAGCAGAAGTCGTTTCTCATCAACTTTTAGTTAAAGCCGATTACATTTCCCAATTAGCCGCAGGAGTTTACAGTTTTTTGCCTTTGGGAAAAAGAGTTCATGATAAAATTGAAAATATTATTAGGGAAGAAATGATAAATATTGGCGCTCAAGAAGTTTATCTACCAGTTTTAATTCCCAAACGACTTTGGCAAATAACAGGTAGGTGGGAAAAAATTGACCCTCCTTTGTTTAAATTGAAAGATCGTCACGGAAAAGAATTTGGTTTAGGACCCACCCATGAGGAAGTAATGACAGAATTAGCGAGAACTCGAATCAAATCTTATAAAGATTTACCGCTTGCCCTCTTTCAAATTCAGTCAAAATTTAGAAATGAAATGAGACCAACTGGGGGATTATTGAGAGTTCGAGAATTTATTATGAAGGATCTTTATAGTTTTCATCAGACGAAAGAAGAATCCCTATCTTTTTATCAGGAAGTCAAAAAGGCCTATTTCAGAATTTTCAAGAGATGCGGTTTCGAAAAAGTGCTTTGTGTTGAAGCAGAACCGGGAACAATTGGGGGAGAATTATCTCACGAATTTATGGTTTTAGCTGAAACTGGCGAAGATTCAGTTTTAATTTGTGAAAAATGTGGTTTGGTAGCAAAAAAAATGGAGAAAATCGGAGCAAAAAACATTTGCTCCAAATGCCATGGTAATTTAGTGAAAAAAAATTGCATTGAAATTGGCCACATCTTTTATTTAGGAGAAAAATATAGTAAAGATATTGAAGCGAATTTCGTTAACAAGAAAGGTCAAAAAAAGAAAATAATCATGGGATGTTACGGAATAGGTGTTGGTAGATTAATGGCTTCCATCGTTGAGGTTTTTCATGACGAAAGGGGGATTATCTGGCCAATGGAAGTCGCGCCTTTTCAAATTCATTTAATTTCTCTTTTACCAAATGAAAAGAAAGATTTAGGCGAAAAGATATATCAAGATTTTGAAAAGAGAGGTGTCGATATTCTCTATGATGACAGAGATGATAAAACGGTTGGTGAAAAATTTGCCGAAGCCGATTTGATTGGCATTCCTTATCGGTTAGTTATTAGCGAAAAAACCTTAAGAAAGGATAGTGTTGAGATAAAAAAAAGGAGTGAGAAAAAAATAAAACTAATTAAGATTAAAGATTTGCCACAATTTTTATGTTAGAAAAAATTTTTTCTCGACTTTTCAATGATATTGCTATCGATTTGGGAACGGCTAATTCTCGAGTTTATGTTCGAGGAAAAGGAATTGTCATCCAAGAACCCTCGGTCGTGGCTGTTAATCAAAAAACCGGACAAATTTTAGCAGTCGGTGAAGAAGCAAAAAAAATGGTTGGGCGAACTCCAGCCCATATTACTGCCGTTAGGCCTTTAGTTAACGGAGTGATTTCTGACTTTGAGGTTACTGAACAGATGTTAAGGTATTTTTTGGAAAAAGCCCAAAAGAAAAAATTCCTTCTCAGTCCGCGACCGCGAGTAATTTTAGGTATTCCTTACGGAGTAACCGAAGTCGAAAAAAAAGCCGTCCACGATGCGATTAAATCAGCCGGTGCTCGAGAGGCCTTTTTAATTGAAGAACCAATGGCCGCAGCTATTGGAGCTAGATTACCAATTGAAGAACCGGGCGGGAATTTCATTATCGATATAGGCGGAGGAACAACCGAGATTGCTGTGATTTCTTTGGGCGGAATAGTCTTAGCAAAAAGTTTAAAAATTGCCGGCGACAAATTCGACGAAGATATCATAAATTTTATTCAAGAAGAATACAATTTGATAATTGGCGAAAGAACGGCTGAAGAAATTAAAATCGCTCTAGGTTCAGTTTGTCCTTTAAAAGAAAGAAAAGAGATGCCGCTTCGCGGAAGAAATTTGATCACTGGTTTACCAGAAGAAATTTTGGTTTCCGATGAAGACATCAGGAGGGCTTTGGAGAAATCAATAAAACAAATTATAAATGCTATGAAATTAACCATTGAAGAAACTCCTCCTGAGTTATTAGCCGATATTATGAAAAGGGGAATTTATTTAGTTGGTGGGGGAGCTCTTTTGAGAAAATTAGATACCTTAATTGTCAAAGAGACAAAAATTCCAACCAAAATCATTGACGATCCCATGACCGCTGTTGTTAGGGGGGCGGGATTGGTTTTGGAAAATCTTGATCAATTTCACGATGCCTTACTTGAAAAAGAATATTTAGAGCCCCCAAAATAATTATGATAACAAGAAAAGAAGTCGAGCACATCGCTAAATTAGCTAGATTGGGTCTGAACGAAAAAGAAATTGAGAAAATACAGAAGGAACTCTCCTTGATTTTGGATTATTTTGAGGTCTTAAAAGAAGTGAAAACCGAAGGTATTGAACCCACCGCTCATCCTATTTTAACCAAATCTTATTTGAGAAGGGATGAAGTTTTGAAGGAAGAGCCAGATAAAACTCAAAAATTAATTGATTTGATTCCAGAAAAAAAGAATGGATATCTAAAAGTTAAATCCATTCTTCCTTGAATTATGGAACTAACGGAATTAACAATTACTCAAGCCCATCAGGGATTAATTAAACGAGAATTTTCTGTTTTGGAGTTGACTCAGGTCTTTTTGAATCGAATTGGAAAACTGAATAAAGAAATTTCGGCTTTTTTAACAGTAACAGAAAATTCGGCGATTTCCCAGGCAAAAAAAATTGATGAGCTAATCTCCAGGAAAGAAAAAATTCCACTTTTGGCCGGTATTCCTTCGGCTATTAAAGATAATATCCTGGTTGAGGGAGTAAAATGTACGGCTGGTTCCAAAATTTTGGCAAATTATATTGCTCCTTATGATGCCACCTGTATTAAAAAACTCAAATCTCAAGGAACGGTAATTTTAGGTAAAACAAACTTGGATGAATTCGCTATGGGTTCTTCAACCGAACATTCGGCTTTTTTCCCAACCAGAAATCCCTACGATTTAACTCGAGTTCCCGGTGGTTCTTCCGGTGGTTCGGCAGCTGCAGTAGCCGCTAATCTTTGCTTATTTGCTTTAGGTTCTGATACCTGTGGTTCGATTCGCCAACCAGCCGCTTTTTGTGGAACGGTGGGATTAAAACCAACCTATGGAGCGGTTTCTCGTTATGGTTTAATCGCTATGGCTTCTTCATTAGATCAAATTGGTCCTATTACTAAAACCGTTGCGGATGCTAAAATTGTTTTTGGAGCAATTTCGGGCAAAGACCCCCTCGATTCCACTTCGGTCGAATCCCCAATTAGAAATTTGAAATTTGAAATCAAAAATTTAAAAATTGGTATTCCCCGAGAATATTTTGCTAAAGGCATTGATTCCGAAGTTGAAAAAACCGTTCGCTCCGCCATCAAAAAATATGAAACTGCCGGAGCCAAAATCGAAGAAATTTCCCTTCCCTATAGTACTCATCATTCTTTAGCTACTTACTATTTAATTATGCCATCTGAAGTTTCAGCCAATTTAGCTCGTTACGATGGAATAAAATATGGATATTCCGTAGCAAGTGATAGGCAACAAGCAAGCAATTTAATGGATGTTTATTTTAAATCAAGAGCTGAAGGTTTTGGTCAAGAGGTAAAAAGAAGGATTATGTTAGGTACCTATGCCTTGTCGGCTGGTTATTACGATGCTTATTATTTAAAATCTCAACAAGTCCGGACTTTAATTATCAATGATTTTACCAAGGCCTTTGAAAAAGTTGATGTAATTATGACTCCTACCACACCTACTCCCGCCTTTAAGTTAGGAGAAAAAATTACCGACCCTCTTTTAATGTATCTTTCTGACATCTATATGGCGGCCGTTAATTTGGCCGGTTTGCCGGCTATATCTATTCCCTGTGGAAAAGTAAAAGTTTTGGGTTCCCCGAAATTCGGAAGCAAAGGGGACGAATTCGGGGCAATATTACCAGTCGGCCTTCAAATTATCGGTAAACCCTTTGGGGAAGAAAAAATATTAGCCATTGCCGATTTTTTCGAAAAATTATGATTAACTTGGAAGTTTTAAATTTAATTATTTTCTTTTTAAAAGTTCTTATTGTAATTTTGTCTTTGATTTTTCTTTTTGGTGTAATTTATTTTCTTTTAAAGACCGAATGGTTAAAAAGGCGGCTTTCACTAGATTTGATTGAATTTTTTAGTTTTAAACCCTATGGTCTACCAAAAGTTTCCAAAAAATGGGAAAAAATTGTTAAAAGATTAGAACAGGGTACTGAGTCAGAAGCTAAATTAGCTATTATTGAAGCCGACGATTTATTGAATGAGACCCTGGAGAAAATGGGATATTCTGGAGAAAGTTTGGAAGAAAAATTGAAGCAATTAAAAAGAACCATCTTGCCAAATTTAGATGAAGTTCTTGAGATCCAAAAAATTAAAAGTGATATTGTTCATGATCCAAGTTTTCAATTGAATTTTGACCAGGCGAAAAGAATTTTAGAAATTTATGAACGAGCTCTTGCGAATTTAGAAGCCCTCTAATATTGACACTTCGACCTTGCTCAGTGTCGATCCTGAGCCTGCCGAAGGATTGATTTTTTCTCTAATTCTCGTTAAAATTTGCAGATAGCGGGGTAGAGCAGTAGTAGCTCGCCAGTCTCATAAGCTGGAGGCAGCCGTGCAATTCGGCTCCCCGCAACAAATTTTGAACAAGGAAAGGGGTCGGGGAAAATACGTTTCCCCGTGTAGGAAAACAGGCTTTCGCCGATCGGGACGCGAGAGTTCTCCGCGAAGCGGAAACTCCCGTCCTAGGCGAAAACGTTAGAAACCGTGGGTTTCTAAGGAGCGAGCCGAAGCGAGACGGAAGCCGAGCGCTGGAACTTTGTTCCAGAGAGGCGAGCGACGCCGGCGTAGCTCAGCGGTTAGAGCAGACGCTTCATAAGCGTAAGGTCGTTGGGTTCGAATCCCACCGTCGGCATAAAAACGAGATGGGGACCCGTAGCTTAGACCGGTTAAAAGCGTCCCCCTGTCACGGGGAAGAACGTGGGTTCAAATCCCATCGGGTCCGCTTTACTTGACATAAACTCTTGTCTGTGATATAAAGGAACAATGAAACCAAATTATAAAAAAATTTGCGAAGATCTTGTTAAAAATTTACCTCAAAGAACAAAAGACATTATTGGGGAGCGTTTTGGTTTGATGGGTGGAGAAAGAAAAACCTTAGAAGCCATTGGCCAAGGTTATGGCATTACTCGAGAAAGAGTTCGCCAGATTGAAGAAGATGGATTCTCAAAAATTAAACCAAAACTAGAAAAATATCAGGAAGTTTTTAAGTATTTTGAAGACAAAATTCACAATTTCGGCGATTTAAGAAAAGAGGAAATTTTGTTAAATTCCTTAGGTGGTTTGAAATTTCAAAACCACGTTTTTTTCTTATTAACTATCGGTGGAAAATTTCAGAGATTTGCCGAAAATAAAGATTTCTATCCCTTCTGGACAAACAATATCGATTCTTTTAACTTTGCTAAAGAAGTTTTAAGCCTTCTTACCAAAAAACTTTTAGAAATTAATCAACCCTTAAATTTTAAAGATCTCTTCGGGGAAACTAATTTAAAGTTTGGCAAAGTCTTAACTTCTCAGGCCCTGCAATCTTATCTTGAAACTTCAAAGCAAATTCAATCAGGGATTGAAGGTCGGTTTGGTTTAAAAGACTGGCCCGAAATCAATCCTCGAGGAGTTAGAGACAGGGCTTATTTAGTCCTTAGAAAAGAAAAGAAACCTTTGCATTTTACTGAAGTTGCTCGCCTAATTAATAATTCGAAGTTTGAAAAAATTTCCCAACCTCCGGCTTTAATCCAGACTGTTCACAATGAACTTATTAAGGATTCTCGCTTTGTTTTGGTGGGTAGAGGACTTTATGCTCTGAGAGATTGGGGATACGTTCCAGGAGAAGTGAAAGATATAATTTCAATGATTTTACAAGAAGAAAGGAAGCCATTAACCAAAGAGGAAATTATCGATCGAGTTTTAAAACAGAGAATTGTTAAGGTTAATACCATTTTATTGAATCTCAATAATTTTCCGAGAACTGTTGATGGTAAATATAAGTTTCCGGGAGGAAAAAAACCGGTTTTGGGATAGATTTTAGTAAAGATGATAAAAATTGATATTCAAAATCTAATTTTGTTTTTAAATTCATTTTTCGAAATTCTCAAAAATTGGTGGTGGATTATACTACCTTTTATTTTTTGGCCTCCTTTTTCTTTTTTGTGGCTCTGGTGGCGCGAGGAACGATGGAAAAAAAAGATTAACGAAATAGTGCTCGAGATTAAACTTCCCGAAGAAACTCTTAAGCCGATTAAGGCAATGGAAAGCGTTTTTGCTACCGTCTGGCAATTTTATGATCCTCCAAACTGGAAGGAAAAATGGTTTTGGGGACAAAAACTCCTTGACATGTCTTGGGAAATAGCTTCGATAGATGGAGTTCCCCATTTTTATGTGAGAATTCCCGATTTTCATCGAAGTTTGGTAGAGTCGGCAATTTATGCCCAATATCCGGATGTGGAGATTACCGAAGTTGAAGATTACACTCAAAATATTCCTCAAAATATTCCGACCAAAGAATGGGATCTTTGGGGCTGTGATATGATTCTTATGCAGGATGACCCCTATCCTCTTAGGACTTATAAAGAGTTTGAACCGGAAGGAGAAAGAATAACTAAAGAGGAGAAAAGAATAGACCCCATGGCAAATTTATTGGAATCTCTGGGAAAACTAAGGCCGGGAGAACAAATTTGGATTCAAATAACCGTTAAACCAATTACTTCAAAAGAAAATGATTGGGTAAAAAAGGGTGAGAAAATTCTTGAAAAAATAATGGGCAGAGTCCCAGCGCCTTCTTTGGAATCTTTCGTTCCTTACGCCTTAAAAGGAGCCGGTCGAGTTCTAATAGCCGGAAAGCCCTTGGAAGAAGCAAAACTAGAAGCCGAAAAATTGGAATTCGGTGCTTTGAAACTTTCTCCAGCCGAGTTAGAGATAGCCAGGAAGACAGCAGAAAAAATTGCCAAATGCGGTTTTGAGACAAATATCAGATTTATTTATCTTGGGAAAAAAGAAGTTTTCTTCAAACCCCATTTAAGATTAGTTCTCGGTTATTTCAACGAATTTAATACCCAGAATTTAAATGCTCTTAAACCTTGGGGGAAAACCATTACCAAAATTCAGCTAATTTTAATTGATCGAAGAGTCTATTTAAGAAAGAGAAGAATGTTTAGAAATTATGTAAAAAGGAGAAGTCCCTTAGACCCTCGATCGGGGGGGACTTTTATTTTAAATATTGAAGAATTGGCTACTCTTTATCATTTTCCCAGTCGAATTGTTGCTCCGGCTCCCACCGTTCCTAGAATTCCGGCTAAGAAAGGAGAAGCTCCACCGGAACTACCTACCGAGTAGTTGCTCGGGAAGGCAATTTTTAGGACACGCTCTAATCCCCAGCGAGGATCAAGCTCAGTTCCTCGCGAGTTGCCCGCCCTGGGCGGGACCGTGCCAACTCGCTGCGGGGATGGTCCGTAAAAATTGCTTCCCTCGCTTTAGTAGCTATGAATAACGAAATCACTTATTTTGCTGAAACAACCTTCCGCAACGTCCGGAAAAAATTTGGAATTAAATTAGACGACAGGCGTCGCCATGTTTATGTTGTTGGAAAAACCGGAATGGGAAAGACAGTAATGATGGAAAATATGGCAATTCAAGATATCCAAACGGGTCGGGGAATTGGTTTTATTGATCCCCATGGCGAAGCAGCTGAGAAATTATTAGATTTTATTCCGGCTAATCGAATTAATGATGTCATTTATTTTAATCCGGCTGACTTAGATTATCCACTCGCTTTCAATGTAATGGAGAGCGTGGGTATCGAGAACCGTCATTTGGTGGCCTCAGGATTAATGGGAGTTTTTAAAAAAATTTGGCCTGATGTTTGGTCAGCCAGAATGGAATATATCCTAAACAATGCGATCTTGGCTCTTTTAGAATATCCCAATACGACCTTATTAGGAATTAATCGGATGTTAGCCGATCCAGAATATCGAAAGAAAATAGTGGAAAAAGTGACTGATCCGGTAGTTAAATCATTTTGGGTTCAAGAGTTTGCCAGATACACCCAAAGATACGAAATCGAGGCTACAGCTGCTATTCAAAACAAAGTTGGACAATTTATTTCCAATCCCCTGATAAGAAACATTGTTGGGCAAGTAAAATCAAAGATCGATATGAGAGAAGTAATGGATGGGGGAAAAATTTTGATTGCTAATATTTCCAAGGGAAAAATCGGGGAAGATAATTCCAGGTTATTGGGAGCTCTTTTAATTACCAAGTTGCAATTAGCAGCAATGTCAAGAGTTGATATACCCGAAGAAGAAAAAAGAAGAGATTTCTTTCTTTACGTTGACGAATTCCAAAATTTTGCTACCGAGGCCTTTGTTAATATTCTATCCGAAGCCAGAAAATATAGATTATCTTTAGTTTTGGGTAATCAATATATTGCTCAATTGGAAGAAATGACATCGACTGGAAGAAGCACAAAAGTCAAGGATGCTATTTTTGGAAATGTGGGGACAATCATTACTTTTCGGGTCGGAGCTGAAGATGCCGAATACTTAGAGAAAGAATTTACTCCCGAATTCATAATTGCCGATTTCGTTAACTTGCCAAAATACAATATCTATTTAAAGTTAATGATTGACGGATTGGCCGGTCGTCCTTTTTCAGCTCAAACCCTGCTCCCTTTTGAAAAACCGGCAAAATCAAATAAAGGAAAAATTATCAGGGCTTCTAGGGAAAGACGCGGAACGCCAAGAAAAATTGTGGAAGATAAAATTTTACGCTGGTCAAAAGTCTTTGAAACTACCCCTGCCTCTCCAATTGTTCCCCCCCGGCCCGCCTCAACCGTTTTATACGATGCGAAATGTTCTCTTTGTGGAAAATGGACAAAGGTTGTCTTTCCCCCTGATGGAGTAAGACCAGTTTATTGCAAAAGTTGTCTTAAAAAAATTAAAGAATCTCCTTTCAAAGAATCTTCTAAACCAACCCTGCCACCAATTTCTCTAAAAGAAGCAATGGAAAAAGGACCGGTTTATTTTTCTTCTAAAAAAGAAATTGAAGAGAGGAAGATGGTTAAAAAGAAAGTGAATTTAGAGGGATTAAGAGAGGCGTTAAAAAGAGCGTTTAATAAAAAATGAATTTTCTGAAAGATTTCGATTTAAATAAAAAAAGAGTTTTAGTAAGGTGCGATTTCAATGTTCCCCTTTCCCCGGAGGGGAAAATTTTAGATGATTTCAGAATTAGAGAAACTATTCCTACCATTGAGTATTTGATAAAAAAAGAAGCCAAAGTAATTTTAATGTCTCATCTGGGAAAACCAGAGGGAAAAATTGTTGAGAATTTAAGATTAGATAAAGTTCAAGAAAAATTGATTGAATATTTAGATTTATCAATAGTTAAAGCCCCAGATTGCATTGGTAAAGAAATCGAAAATTGGGTATTAGAAATGACTCTGGGTGAAATTTTGCTTTTAGAAAATTTAAGATTTCATAAAGAAGAGGAAAAAAATGATGAAAACTTCGCCAAGGCGTTGGCTAAATTAGGCGACATTTATATTAACGAGGCCTTTGCTTGTTCTCATAGATTTCATGCTTCGATTGTGGGGGTACCTAAATATTTACCCTCTGGAGCTGGATTTTTATTAGAAAAAGAAATTAATTCTTTAAATAAAATAACTGAAAATCCAAAAACTCCATTAGTAGCTATTTTTGGGGGAAGGGAAGCTGATTTTAAAGCTATTGAGAAAATTTCAAATACCGCCGATTGGATATTAGTTGGGGAATTGGTCGGAAAAGAAATAGAAAAAGATAATACAAAATTAAAGTATCCAGAGAAGGTTATTAAACCAGTAGACGGTGTTGATGGCGGAAGAGACATTGGCCCCAAAACATTGAAACTTTTCAAAGAAAAAATTTTAAGGGCAAAAACAATTTTTTGGTCAGGACCTTTAGGTAAGATTGAAGAAGAAAGGTTTCAAAAAGGGACGAAAGAAGTTGCCAAAGCAATTATTGAAAGTGGTGCTTTTTCGGTAATTGGAGGAGGGGAGACGATAGAATTTATAAATAAATTAGGTTTCATTGATAGATTTAGTCATGTTTCAACTGGTGGTAGCGCCATGCTTTCTTATTTAGCTGGCGAAAAATTACCAGGAATTGAGGCATTGCACTCGGCAAGCTGATTTCAGAAAAGACGCTCGGGTGTCTTCCCTCAAAGAGACACAATAATTTTCCCAGCGAGAAAATTTTGTTCATTTCTCGCCGGCTGACTCGCCTACGGCGAGACCATACTCAGCCGTCTCCGAAGTGCTCTTTTCAGGAAACACCCTCTCTTATTTTTTATTCGTAATTCGTACTGATTCGTAATTCGTAGGGTTATGGAAATTAAAAATCTTAAAAAAGCTGCTGAAAGAATAAAAAAAGCAGTCAAAAACAAAGAGAAAATCATTTTATATGGCGATGCTGATTTGGATGGGACAGCTTCACTTATTTTGTTGAAAGAGGCAATTAAAAATTTAGGCGGCGAAATCACCGCTATTTATTTTCCTGATCGGGAAAAAGAAGGTTACGGGTTAACTAAAGAGGCCCTTCATTCTTTAAGGGTAAATGCTCCTGCTCTCTTAATCACTTTGGATTTGGGGATCTCGAATTTTGAAGAAATTTCTTTGGCTGAAAAATTGGGATTCGAAATAATGATTATTGACCATCACGAGGTTTTGGATAAATTACCCGAGGCCAAAATTATTGTTGATCCGAAACAAAAAGGAGACAAATCTTCTTTGCGATACTTAGCGACAGTGGGGATAGTTTATAAACTCTCAGAACTTTTATTTTCAAATAAAATAAGTCAGGAATTAAAACAAAGCTTCCTGGAGATTGTGGCTTTAGGTACCATTGCCGATATGATGCCAAGAGAGGGCGAAAATGAAATAATGATTGCCGGGGGTTTACAATCAATAATGAATTCTTGGCGACCAGGAATCAAAGCTTTTTTTAGAGAAAGATCATTTGAAAACTATTATATTTCTCAGAAAGTTTTTAAACTCATTTCTCTTTTGAACGTTCGCGATGTCCAAAATCAACTACCAGCCAGCTACCGGCTTTTAACCGTTCCTTCTTTATCAGAAGCAAAAATTATTCTTGATGTTTTGATTGAAAAAAGTTTTGAAAGAAAAATAAAAATCGAAGAAACCAGAGAAGAAGTTGAAAGAAGGACTTTTGGAGAGAAAGACCCCCTCGTTTTTGAAGGCGATACCTCTTGGGAGTTAATTTTATTAGGTTCAGTAGCCTCAACGATTTCTCAAAAATATCAAAAACCAACTTTTTTGTTCAAAAAAAGCGAGAAAGAAAGCCAAGGGACAGCCAGAACTGCAAAGGGTTTTGATTTGGTCAAAGCAATGAAAAGTTGCGCAATGCTTTTGGAAAGTTATGGCGGTCATTCACCAGCTGCTGGTTTTCGGATTAAAAACGAAAACCTGGAAAAATTTAAAGAGTGTCTCATAAAATATTTCAGAAAACATACGAATTAAGCGAATCTTATACGAATAAATTTATTCGTATATTCGTAATTATTCGTAAAGTAAATGAAAAAAATAATCATTTATACTGATGGCGGTTCTCGAGGGAATCCTGGACCATCTGCAATTGGAGCCGTTTTTTGTAATGAGAGGAATCAAATAATAAAAAAATATTCAGAATATCTTGGTGAAATGACCAATAATGAAGCTGAATATCAAGCAGTGATTTTCGCCTTAGAAAAGTTCAAAGCCCTTTTTGGAAAAAAATTAGCCAAATCTACTGATATCGAATTAAAAGTCGACTCCGAACTTTTAATAAAACAGTTGAATGGAGAATATAAAATTTTAGATGAGAAAATTCAGCCTTTGTTTTTGAAAATTTGGAATTTGAAATTGGATTTTAAAAATGTCAAATTCAAATTAATTTCTCGAGAAAAAAATCAGGAAGCCGATAGATTAGTTAACGAAGCCCTAGATTGCCAAAAATCAATCCTAAAACTAATTTGAAAAATTTGACAAGATTTTTTGTTTTGCTAAAGTTATATTGCCCAAGTAGACAAGGCAATCGCTGAGCATATAACTCAGTTATATGCTTAGAGGAAAGTCCGAACACCCCCCGTCTGACGTGGGAAGTAGGCAGTCGCGAAATGCGACCGGGAGCGATCCCAGGGAAAGTGCCACAGAGACAACACCGCCCGCAAGGGCAAGGGTGAAAAGAGTTGGGGTAAGAGCCCACAACGTTCTCGAGCGATCGAGACGGCTGGAAAACTCCTGCCTGGTGCAAGAACAAACCAAAAGTTCTGCAAAAATCGGGACTTTTGGGGAAAGTAGTTCGCCCAGATTGATGGTTGCCTAAAACAGAATTCGGCTTATTGTCTACTTGGGTTTTTTTATTTTAAATTTGGCAAAAACTAAATAAAATATTAAAATAAACAATTGAAATGCTTAATCAAATTTTCAATTCTCGGACAAAAACGGTTACTTTTGCCGCGATTTTACTGGCAATTTCCGCTCTGATTAGCGGAATTTTAAGTTTGATCGGAGATGGATTATTGGCAGGACGTTTTGGTGTCTGGGGTGAAACCAACATTTATTTTGCGGCCTTTAAAATCCCAGATTTGGTTTACAATCTTTTAATTGTTGGAGGATTGACCGTTGCCTTTTTACCCATTTTCTCTGAATATCATTCCCAAAACAAAGAAAAGGCCTGGGAAATAACAAATTACACCTTAAATGTTTTTTTATTTTTTCTAATTTTAATTTCTTTAATTTTGTTTATCTTTGCTCCCTCTCTAATTCATTTTGTCACTCCTGGTTTTTCACCAATTGAGAAAGAAAAAACCGTCCTTTTGACTCGGCTGATGTTTTTGAGCCCGATTTTCTTTGGTTTATCTTCAATTTTTTCTTCAGTCCTGCAATATTTCGACCGTTTTTTGGTTTGTGCTCTCTGCCCGATTTTATATAATTTAGGCATTATTTTTGGCATTTTGGTTTTGGCACCCAAATTCGGAATTTTGGGCGTGGGGATGGGAGTAATTTTTGGCGCTTTTTTACATTGGATAATTCAAATTCCTTCAGCCATAAATTGTGGATTTCGTTACAAATTCCTTTTTAATCTAAAATATCCAGCAATAAAAAGGATTTTTTCTTTAATGGTCCCTCGAGTTTTTGCCGTAGCCGCTCAACAAATAAACTTAATTATTATTACGGCTATCGCCTCAACTATCCTTGGGGCAATTTCAATTTTTAACTTTGCTAATAATCTCCAGAATTTTCCTATAGGGATAATTGGAATTTCCTTTGCTATTGCTGCGTTTCCTACTCTTTCTAAAACGTGGGCCAATGGTCAGAAAAAAGAATTTTTCGAAAATTTTTCTTTAACTTTTAGGCAAATTCTTTTTTTAATAATTCCCATTTCCCTTCTAATATTTATTTTGAGAGCTCAAATTGTCAGATTAGTTTTAGGAACCCTGGGAAAAGAATTTGATTGGGTAGCTACTAGATTAACCGCTGCCTCCTTGGGAATTTTTTCCATCTCAATTTTAGCTTCAGCCCTAATCCCTTTTCTCTGTCGCGTCTTCTTTTCCTTTCAAAACACAAAAATCCCTACTTTTATTGCCATTGCTACGGTTTTATTAAATATCATTTTAAGTTTTTCTCTTGTGAAGATTTTACGATTTTCCAACTCCTTTCAGATCTTTTTAATTAATTTACTTAAATTAAAGGGAATTGAGAAAATTTCAGTCATAGGTTTGCCATTGGCCTTTACCATTACCGCCATCTTTCAATTTCTTTTACTTTTAATTTTTCTTTTTAAAAAAATTGGCGATTTTGGCAAAAAAGAAATCTTCTCTTCTCTCAAAAAAATTATCTTAGCCAGTGTCATTTTAATATTCTTGACTTACTTTTCTCTTTATTTTTTGGCAAATTTTTTGAATACCCATACCGTTTTCGGCCTTCTACTTCAGACAGTTTTCGCCGGTTTAATTGGCGCAATATCTTATTTTCTTTTCACTTTTTATTTAAAATCTCCAGAAATCAAAACTATTAAATCTTCAGTTTTGAAACAATTTCAAAAGTAAATGCAAAATCAGGATTTCATTCGTAACTTCAGTATTATCGCGCATATTGACCATGGTAAATCGACTTTAGCTGATCGTTTTTTGGAATTGACAAAGACCGTCCCAAAAGAAAAAATGCGCCCTCAATATTTAGATACGATGGACTTAGAAAGAGGAAAAGGAATCACGATAAAAATGCACCCGGTCCGGATGAGCTACTTTCTACATTCTACTTCCTACATTCTGAACTTGATTGACACGCCAGGACACGTGGACTTTAGTTATGAAGTTTCTCGATCTTTGGCGGCAGTTGAAGGAACAATTTTATTGGTTGATGCCACTCAAGGAATTCAGGCTCAGACCTTGGCAAATTTGGAATTAGCCAAAAAAAACGATTTAGTAATTATTCCTGCCATCAATAAAATTGATTTATTTACCACGTACCGAGCCGATGGCTCTAGTATGGGGTCTCAAGCAAACATTGAAGAGACAAAGAAAGAATTAGCCGATTTGCTGAATATTTCTCCAGACGAAGTCTTTTTGATTTCGGCAAAGTGTGGCACAAATGTTGAAAAACTTCTGGAGGCGGTAATTAAAAAAATTCCCCCTCCCCATAACGATGAAGAAAAACCCTTTCGGGCTTTAATTTTTGATTCAAAATATGATCCTTTCCGAGGAGTAATTTGTTATGTTCGAATCTTCGATGGTGAAATTGCAAACGGCGAAAAAATTTATTTAATGGCTAACAAAACCGAAGGAAAGGTTAAGGAATTGGGTTATTTTGGGCCAGAATTTTCGCCAAAAGAAAAATTAGTAGCCGGTGAAATTGGTTATATTGCTACCGGCATCAAAGAACCAGAAAAAATCCGCGTCGGCGACACCATTACAAAAATGGAAGAGGCCCGTCCTCTTCCAGGTTATAAAGAGCCAAAACCAATGGTTTTTGCCAGTTTTTATCCGGAGAACCCCGATAACTTCGAACTTTTAGAAGAGGCGCTGAGCAAATTAAAATTAAATGATGCTTCCTTTACTTTCCAACCCGAAAGAAAAGAAAGTTTGGGCCGGGGATTTTTATGCGGATTTTTAGGTTCCCTTCACGCTGAAATTGTAGCTGAGAGATTGCGCAGGGAGTTTGGTTTGAGTTTGGTTATTTCTACGCCTTCGGTAGTTTACAAAATCATTACCAAGAAAGACGAAGGACTTTCCATTTATTCTCCCAGCGATTGGCCTGATCTTTCGATGGTTCAAGATATTCGAGAACCTTGGGTAAAATTGGAAATAATTACCCCTTCTAATTATCTTGGTCGAGTTTTAGAAATTTTTGAAAATTCGGAAGCGATCTCGATTGAGAAAAAATATTTTGGTCAAAATCGATTGATTTTATTTTATGAGATTCCCTTAAGGGAAATTATTGTTGGATTTTATGACAGTTTAAAGGGTGCGAGCCAGGGATTTGCTTCAATGAATTATGAATTTTTAGAATATCGACCAAGAGATTTGGTAAAATTAGAAATTTTAATTGCCGGGAAAAAAGAGGAAGCTTTCTCAAAAATTGTTCCAAAAGATAGGGCTTTTGAAGAAGGAAGAAAGATTGTTAAAAAGTTAAAAGAAATCTTACCCTCTCAACTTTTTTCAGTGGCATTGCAGGCAGTAATTTCCGGTAAAATTATTGCCCGAGAAACAATTAAAGCCAAAAGAAGAGACGTTACCGCCCCTCTTTATGGCGGCGATTACACCAGGAAGAGAAAACTGCTGGATAAACAAAAGAAGGGGAAAAAGAGATTAAAAGAAGTTGGCGAAATTAGGATTCCTCAAAATGTCTTTTTTGAAATGTTCAAAACCTGACAGAGACCGGGTCTCTGCTGGCTAAAAGTTGACACTGTTTCAATCATTTGTTAAATTATAATTAGCTCATTTCTTGAATAGGAGGGATAAGATAGTGGGTAATAAAGGAGTTTTATCAAAAATCCTGACAGAATTAAAAGAAGCGATGCGCGAAAATATGCAACGAAAAAAACAGAAGAAAGCGATAAAAAAGGAAAAACAACCAAGATTTCTCGCAGAACCACCGTTTACAGAGTCTGAATTAAAGTTTATGAAGGCAGTAGAAAAGTTAAATCGTTTGCAAAAGAAATTAGGCAAAAAAGCAATTTTGAAAATGGCTAAGAAAGAGCTTGAAATTGAACCTTATCGTTTCGAAGGCATAATTCAGGAACTTAATGAGACATATTGTACTCTTGGTCTTACAAGATTGGCCCAATTAGCTGGAATACCCTTAGATTAAAATAATCAAAAAATCGGCTCAAATGAGCCGTTTTTTTTGACCCCCACTACCTAATAAATTAGGTGTGGGGGTAATCCCACACCAATGAAATTAGTAGTGGGATTCAACCCCATAGAGGAACTTTAGTGTCCTACGAGGTGGACAAATTTTTTATTTTCTCTATTATCTAAATAGGGGAGCAATCAAAAAGAAAACTGTGCTAAAAATTACTAAAGAGACAATGATAATCCAGAAAATTCTAAAAATCGTTTTCCCTTTCATATCTCTATGATAACAAAAAAATCAAAAAAGAAAAAATCCTTTCAGAAAATCTTTACGTCATTTTTATTTAGTTCTTTCGCCGTGGCAATAGTAGTTCTCTTGGTGACTTCCAGCTTTCGAATGAGAGAGAGAAGAAAAGAACTTGTTTCACAAATCGAAGTTCTAAAAAAAGAAATTCAAAATTTAGAGGGAAAAAATCAAGAATTGAAAATGGGAATTTCGCAAAGTCAGACTCAAGACTATTTAGAAAAAGAAGCCAGAGAGAGTTTAGGATTAAAAAAACCCGGAGAAGAAGTTGTGGCAATTAAGAAAATTCAATCTGAAGAAGGGGCCAATGAAACCAGGCAGGAAAAGAATCTTTGGCAGAAAATTTTGGAATTTTTTAAAATAAAACAATAAGCGGAAGCAATCGACGCGTGCCGCGACGCGGGATTAGTATAGTGGCAGTACATGACCTTCCCAAGGTCAAGGTGCCGGTTCGATTCCGGTATCCCGCTCTTGATTTGCCGTCCTAGCTCAATAAGCACCCCGCACCAGAACAAGCTCGGTGCGGGGCAGGGGAGCAATCTTATGCCAGTGTAGCTCAGTTGGTAGAGCAGGGCTTTCGTAAAGCTCAGGTCGTCGGTTCGAGACCGACCGCTGGCTATTTGGGTTGTCGGCCTGCCCGTTATAATCGCGGAGCGATTTGTGCGGGGTGCAAATCCGACGGACGGCTCTTTTATTTTTGAGAATTTGTGCTAAAATAATTTTGATGAAAGAAATGTTAGAAAAAATCGAAGATTTTAGAAAAAGAACCCTCTATTTAGAGGACTGTCTTTGAATCAGCTAAAAAGGAGAAAAAACTAAAAGAATTAGAAGAGGAGTCTCAAGATTCTGATTTTTGGAAAGATAGAGAAAGAGCAACGAAAATTTCTCAGGAATTAGCAAATCTAAAAGAGGAAACAAGAGAATTCCAGGAATTAAAGGAAGAACTTGAGATAATAAGGGAATTAAACGATGAAAAAGAAATTGAGAGGTTTGAGATAAAACTAAAACAAAAAGAACTTCAAATTTTTCTTTCCGGAAAATACGATAAGGAAAATGCTATTTTGCAAATTTTTGCCGGAGCAGGTGGCAAAGATTCGCAAGATTGGGCAACAATGTTACTGAGAATGTATGAAAGGTATTGTACAAAAAAGGGTTTTAAAATCCAAATTTTATCTCAGTCCTTTGGCGAAGGAGGCGGTCCTCAGGGCAGAATTGGTATTAAACAAGTTTTTCTAGAAGCGAAAGGCCCTTCTGCTTATGGATTTTTGAAAATGGAAACCGGCGTTCATCGTCTGGTGCGAATTTCTCCTTTTTCTCCTCAAGCACTTCGTCACACTTCTTTTGCTTTAGTTGAAGTGATACCGGAAATTTCCAAGGAACTAGAAAAAGAAATTGAAATTAGACCCGAAGATTTAAAATTTGAGTTTTATCGAGCCTCAGGACCCGGTGGTCAATATGTAAATAAAAAAGAAACAGCAGTGAGAATCACTCATTTACCAACAAAGATTGCTGTTTCCTGCCAAAGCGAAAGAAGTCAGGGTTTCAATAGAGAAAAAGCAATGGATATTTTGATTTCGAAACTATATCAATTGAAAGAAATGAAACGAAAAAAGGAATTACAAGAAATTAAAGGAGATACTCCCTCAGCCAGTTGGGGAAATCAGATTCGCTCTTATGTTTTGCACCCCTATAAATTAGTCAAAGATTTAAGAACCGGCGTTGAAACAACCGACGTGGAAGGAATATTAGATGGCAATTTAGATAAATTCGTCGAAGAAGAAGTTAAACTCAGATGATAAAGTTTCAAAATGTAACAAAAATTTATCCAGCCAACACCATTGCTTTAGATGATGTTTCTTTCGAAATAAAAGAAAAAGAACTTGTTTCTATTGCTGGACGTTCTGGAGCTGGCAAAACAACATTATTAAAACTGATTTTTGCCGAGGAAGAACCTACTAAAGGTAGGGTTTTCTTTAAAGATCAAGATGTTCATAAAATTAAGAAATCTCATTTACCAAATTTACGACGAAAAATCGGTGTAGTTTTCCAAGATTATAAACTTTTACCCTCAAAAACGGTCTCTGAAAATGTTGCTTACGTTTTAGAAGTCATTGGCGCTATTGATGAAGAAATTTCTCAGAGAGTGCCAGAAGTTTTAGGAATTGTGGGTTTGGGCGACAAAGCCAACAATTTCCCGGCTCAACTTTCTCAAGGAGAGAGACAAAGGGCGACCATTGCTCGCGCCCTCATTCACCGACCCGACGTTATATTGGCCGATGAACCAACCGGCAACTTAGATCCTTATAATGCCTCAGAAATTATTCAACTTTTATTAAAAATTAATGAACTGGGAACAACCATTATCTTGGCTACTCACAATAAAGAAATGATCAATTCTTTAGAAAAGAGGGTGATAACCTTGGAAAATGGTCGAATAATTCGAGATGAAGAAAAGGGGAGATTTATCCTCTAATCGCTATGTTCACTCTTATTAAAAGAATATCTAAAGCAAGTTGGCTGAATTTTCGTCGAAATGCTGGTTTATCTCTGACAACAATTTTTATTTTATTAATAACCATTTCTCTTATTACTTCTCTTTTTATCTTTCACAAAATTTCCCAATTTTTAATTTCAGATTTGGAAGAAAAAGTCGACATTTCAATTTATTTTAAAGAAGATTCACCCGAAGAAGATATTTTGAAAGCCAAAACCGAACTTTCCAAAATGCCAGAAGTAAAAGATGTTGAATATAATTCTCGAGAAGCAGCCCGGGAAAAATTCATTCAAAAATACAAAGATAATCCTTTGTTAATGGCTTCAATAGAAGAGATTGGAGAAAATCCTTTTTTGGCTTCCTTAAACATTAGGGCCTGGAAACCTGACCAATATGAGGCCTTGGCTAATTTTTTAGAAAATGCGACTTTTAAAAATTTAATCGAAAAAATCGATTATTATCAAAGAAAACCAATCATTGAGAGATTGTCGTCAATTACCTCGGTCATTAATAAAGCTGGAATCGGAATTAGCGTGATTTTGGTCCTTCTTTCTTTTTTGGTTGCTTTCAATACTATAAGATTAGCAATTTTTAGCCAACGAGAGGAAATTTCCATAATGAGATTGGTCGGTGCTTCTAACTGGTTTATTCGCGGCCCTCTTTTGATTCAGGGAATAATTTCTGGTTTTTTCGCTACTCTAATTGCTATTTTGATTTTTGTTTTACTTTCTTGGGGTTTGAGTCCGAAACTAGCAATTTTTTTGCCAGATTTTAATCTTCAAAATCTCGTTTTCCAAAATTTCTGGATTTTATTTGCCATTCAACTTTTAACCGGGATAGGGATAGGTATTTTCTCCAGTTTAATTGCCATGCGAAGATATTTAAAGGTATAGTAACAGGTAACCAGTAACCAGTAACTATAATGCGGGGTCGTCCCTCGGCCGTAGCCCTACGGGCGAGGCTAATGGTAGGACTTTATGTATATAGTTTATGTTTTGCAAAGTTTAAAAGATAATAATTTCTATATCGGATGTACTTCAAATTTAGAAAAAAGATTATTGGATCATAATAGAGGTAAAGTAAAATCAACTAAATCAAGGAGACCATTAAAACTTATATTAAAAGAAGAGTATTTAGAGAAATATCAAGCTTTTTATAAAGAAAGATATTATAAAACCGCGAGAGGAAAAAAAGAATTAAGAATAAAAATCAGGAATTGCGGGGTGGTGTAATTGGTAGTTCACGTCAGGCTCTGGACCTGAAGATCCTGGTTCGAGTCCAGGCCCCGCAGCAAATAAAATCGCCAATCAGGCGGTTTTTTGGTAGAATATTTGAATGTGGATACTTTTCTCAATTTTAGCAGCGCTATGTTGGTCGGTTATAAATATTGTAGATAAGTATGTTTTGACCAAATGGATTAAACACCCTTCTGTTCCGATTGTGATACTTAGTATTCTTGGAGTAGTAGCAAGTATAATCGTTTTCTCTGTTCGCGGACTTACATCTTTATCTTATCTAAATATTTTCCTCGTTCTTTTGGCAGGGATTTTCCATCTTCTGGCCTATGTTTTTTATTTCAAGGCCTTGAAGGGCGAAGAGGTATCGAGAATTGTGCCTTTATTTTATCTTTCTCCCGTATTTGTCTTATTTCTCGCAGCGATATTTCTAGATGAAGTTTTTGCTCCGATTACATATTTGGGGATATTTTTGTTAATAATCGGGGCGATTTTAATTTCATTAAAGAATTTTTCGAAGATAAGCTTTAATAAATCTTTTTGGCTAATGATATTATCTGCGATTGTTCTTTCCGTAAATTCAATTTTAATAAAGCATCTATTAAACTTTACAGATTATTGGACAATATTTGCCTACGAGAGAATAGGGATATTGATCGGAGCGATCCCGATTATCTACTTATATATGCCAGAATTAATAAATACCGTAAAAGAATATGGAAAAAAAGTTGTTATAGTATTGTCTTCGGCTGAGATTTTAAATCTCTTAGCCGTTCTGTTTATAACCATTGCTACATCTGTTGGTTATGTTACTTTAGTTAATGCCTTATCTTCTGTCCAACCACTCTTTGTTTTATTATTTACGGTAACATTAAGCATATTTTATCCATCTATCTTGAAAGAAGAAATTAGTAAATCTGCCATATCTTTGAAACTATTAGCAATTGTTTTAATGTTTATTGGGGCGATTTTAATAACCTAAAAATATGAACTTTATAGATAAAACAATAAAATATACAAAAACTTTTTACGATAAAAATGATATAACTCACGGCTGGAGTCACATTCTTGCAGTTAGAAATAACGCCTTAAGACTTCAAAAAATTCTTGGTGGAAATAAAGAAATAATAGAGATAGCTGCATATTTACATGACTGCGATTATTCTAAAGGAATTAAAAAACATACAGAATTAAGCACAATAAAAGCGAAGAAATTCTTAAATTCAATCAAATATAATAAAACAAAGCAAGTTATTGAAGCAATTTTAAATCACGCAACTCACCTAAGAAAACCTAATGCTTCTCTGGAAGCTAAAGTTTTATTTGACGCCGATAAGATGGAAACAATAAAATCTTACGGAATACTTCGAGTCGCAATAACTCAAAAGAATCTTTCTTTTAAAGAGATGCTGGAAAAAATTCGAATATATTGTATTGATATTTATAAAAAACTTTATTTTGATGAGACACGTAAGCTGGTAAAGAAAGATTATGATAAAACTAAGAAAATAATAAACTGGTTAAAGTAAGATAAATTTATGAAAAGAGTTTATACACAAACATTTGGTGTAGCAGGAGCAATAATAGAGAGAAATGGTAAAATCCTCTTAGTAAAAGAAGCAATGAACACCAATAAAAGCGATACCGCTAAGGGTAAGTGGAATCATCCAGCAGGATGGATAGATATCGGAGAGAATCCTATAGATGCAGCGAAGAGAGAAGTTGAAGAGGAAACCGGTTTTAAATTCACGCCAACTCATATTTTAGGGATTTATTCTCTTGTCAGAAAAGACTTAGTTAAGATAGGAGAAAAATTAAAACATCCTATCAAAATTATCTTCACTGGTATCATTTCTGAAAAAGAAAACAATAATTTGTCTGGCGATATCTCCGAGAAGAAATGGTTCACTCCAGAAGAAATAGACAATATGGATGAAAAAATCCTCCGCGATTTAGATATTAAGAAAATGGTAAAAGATTATTTTTCAGGAAAGAGATATCCTTTAGATACCATAACCCATACAATAGTTGAATAAGCAGATACTATTCCTAGATAACCCATATTAAACCAGAGAATCTTAAACAAATTGATTATCAAGTAGAATAATTTCATATGATAAAAGCTATAGTTTTTGATTGCGGTAATGTACTTTTTTCTGGCGCTTGGAATGATAAAGGTAGCGATCCTTGTTTCGATATTATTCCTAAAAGACTTGGAATAACTAAGAAAAAAGGAGAGGAAATCTTTTTTAGACATTGGTCTGAAATAAAAATTGGTAAAAAAAGTGAAAATGTATTTTTTCAAGATTTAATAAATAATTCAAAGAAAAAAATTTCCTTAAAAATATTAAAAAAGCTTTATCATAACTGCATTCTTAAAAATGATGCTTTTAAAATTGTTGAGAGATTAAATAAAAAATTTCCTAAATTATTGCTTTATACGTTAAATGATGAAGGAAAGGAATGGATGGATATTAGAATTAAAAAATTTGGATTGAAAAAATATTTTAAAGATTTTATAACCTCTGGATATGTCGGGTACGCTAAAAAAACAGGTAAAAGAATTTACGAAATTTTACTTGAAGAAGCGGGTTTAAAAACTAAAGAATGTCTTTTTATAGATGATAAAAAGCGCAACATCGTTACAGCTAAAAAAATTGGTTTTAAAACAATTCTATTTAAAAATAAACAACAATTAGAAAAAGAATTAGGCAATTACGGATTTGAGTTATGAATTTAATGCTCTCGTCCTAGATAGATTCTAAATAATCCATCCCAAACAACTCTCACAGTCAAAAATCGCCAATCAAGCGATTTTTAATAGAAAAATGACATGAACAAAATCAAATTAGTATTCTTTGATATGGATGGAGTGCTGGTTGATATTATGGGTTATAACGAAAACGGCAAAAAGGTTGCCATAAGTACCTGGAATGCCGTATTTGATCAAGCCGGTATTTACTATGAACATGAAAGACTAAAAGAATTGTTCATTAAAGGTGATTTTCCTACTTATATGGAATGGACAGATGAAGCTTGCCGAGTTCTTCAAAAGCAGGGATTAACAAGAGATAAATTTATGGAAATCATTAATAGTAGACCTTTAATGAACGGGGCAGAAGAAACTTTGCGAGAATTAAAAAAGAGAGGATATAAAACAATGGTAATAACAGGAAGTTTTAAAGCATTGGCAAAAAGAACAAAAGAATTACTTGGCCTAGATCACATAATTGCTCATTGTGAACTGATTTTTGATAAAGATGGAAACCTTAAAGAATGGCAGCTAATTCCCTGTGACTTTGAAGGTAAGGTGGAATATTTTAATAAGCAAGCCAAAGAATTGGATTTAAATCCTTCCCAGTGTGCCTATATCGGGGACGAAGTCAATGATATGCCTATTTTCGGAAAAGCTGGTTTAAGTATTGCTTTCAATTGTCAGAAAGAAGAAGTTAAGAAATCTGCTAGTATTGTAATAGACAAAAAAGACCTAAGAGAAATTTTACAATATTTCCCAGCTCTTAAATAATAGGAAGAGTTCTAATAAATCGCCGAAAAAGCGGTTTTTAGTTGACGAACTTTTTTTCTTAAACTATACTTATAATAGCCTTTTGACAACTTTAGTTGGATGAGAAAGCTTGAAAGAGAAAAAAGAGTTGAATAAAAAATGAGCACGGTTTTAGTTCCAATAGAGCTGATTGATCCGCCTTTAAAACCGATCAGGGATGTTGATGCCTCTTTAGTTAACGACCTTAGGGAATCTATTGAAGAAAATGGAATCTTACAAAATCTGCTTTTGAGACCAAAGCCAAATGGCAGATATGAGATAGTATTTGGTCTACAGAGATTCTATGGAGCAAAGGGTGCTAGATTGAAATTGGTTCCTGCCCAAGTCAGAGAATTAACCGATAGAAAAGCCATTGTGCTTGCGCTTTCAGAGAACATCCAGAGACAAACTTTAGACCCAATAAGAGAAGGAGAAGTAATGCTTGACCTAACCGAGGGTGGTAAAAGACCTCTTATTCTGGAGCTGTCTCGGGAGATAGGGAAAAGCAGAGTTTATATCGAAAGCAGAATCAAGCTAGTCCAAAATCTAGACGACGAATTAAAGAAAGAGGTTGGGAAGCGTTTAACAATAACCAATGCTTTACACCTGGCCAATTATAACAAGGGTTTTCAACGACAGATATTCGGACAATTACTATTTGTTAGCAAGCTAGAACCACAATCAAGGGGTTTCGGAGGAGGCCTCCCCACTGAAGGATTGACACCGAAATATTGCATTTGTCCAAATTGTGGTTCAGAACACATCAGGGGGAAAAGTTATAGATGAGCAACGTCTTGAAATGTCCAAAATGCCAGAGCGCCTCTATAGGCGTTCACTCTCAACGCATCTGCAAGTTTAAGGTTATTAACCAATTCAGATGCAAAACTTGTGGTACCAGGTTCTCCATTGATCCATCTGTGAACGCGCTCAGCACAGTTAAAAATCGCTCCCTGTTTCCTTACTCTGTAATCCGAGAATGTATTCTGTTGCGAATTGAAGGAAAAGAGCTTGATGAAATCAAAAAAGTTATAAGTAAAGAATATAACATCACTGTTGGTAGAAGAACTTTACAAACCTGGTTACACAATTGGAGAAAAGGATTAGAGCAATGCGAACTATCTGTCTGGGAGGAAGTGGTCGGTATCCTAGTGAAAATAGAGAAAAGCGGGCTAGAGAGAAAACTCACGATCTACTGCAATAGAATGCTATTCGTAATTGATGTTCCTAAAGAATATGTCAAATTCAGCAAACACTTGGGTAAGAAAATTATTGTTACTAAGACAAACATCCAAAATAAGCCCTTTATAATTCGTCTGGCAAACCAAATGCGGCAATGATTAGCCGCTTTTTTATTTCCTAGTATCGTCAATCAAGTAATTTTTTGATAAAGTTATTGAATATGCATCATTTAGCTATAATGAAAAAATCTTGGGGCTTGCTACCTAAGATTCTAAAAGGAGAAAAAACAATAGAATCCCGTTGGTATAAGAATAAATACTCTCCTTGGGATAAGATTAAAAAAGGGGACACTGTTTATTTTAAAAATTCCGGCGAGCCGGTTACCATAAAAGCAGAAGTTTTTGATATCTTACAATTTTCAAATTTAACACCAAAAAAAGTTAAAGAGATACTCAATGAATATGGAGCCAGATATGGCTTAGGTATAAAGGAGATTGATAACTATTACCAAAGGTTCAAAGATAAAAACTATTGCCTGCTGGTTTTTATCTTTGAACCTTTTGAAGTTGATAAAAAAGGTTTTGGAGCCATGTCTGCCTGGATTTCTGTTGATGATATTAATATGATTAGGAAATAAAAACCCGTTACAGGTAATTTTTTATCTCTTGAAATTTTCTAAAAAAGGACTAATATAAAAAAATAGTTTGATACAATCCCAGTAGTTAAAGAATAAAATCAAAGGTCGGAAGTTAAAATTGAATATTATTAAATTTAATAAATTTATGGCAAAAACAACAAAAATAATAATTTGGTTAATCGTAGCCATTATCGTTATCGGCGGGATTTGGTATGGAGCAACAAAGAAGACGATAGAAAAAAGTGCAATAATTAAAATTGGGTTTATTGGTCCCTTAACAGGCGAAGCGGCTATTTATGGTACAAGCCCAAAAAAGGGAGTTGATTTAGCCATCGAGGAAATAAACGCCCAAGGCGGCATTAACGGCGAAAAACTGGAACTGGTTGCCGAGGACACAAAATGCGACCCAAAAGAAGCAGTTAATGCCATCAATAAGCTTGTTAACGTTGACAATATAAAATTTATAATTGGGGGAATGTGTTCTTCCGAAACCTTAGCTGCTGCTCCAACTGCCGAAAGTAATAAAATTATTATGATTTCTCCTGTTTCCACTAATTACAAGGTTTCTCAAGCAGGAGATTATATTTTTAGAACCGTGACCTCGGATGCTCTACAGGGTAAAAAGGCGGCTGAGCTGGCTTATCAAAAAGGGTTCAGAAAAGCGGCTATACTGTACGTCACCACTAATGATTACGGCCCTGGTTTAGAAAAGGTTTTCAAAGAAGAGTTTTCTAAATTAGGCGGTACGGTGGTGATTTCCGAAGGGTACGCGGCTGGCGATTCTGACTTCAGAACTCAACTCACCAAAATAAAATTTGCCAACCCCGATGTCTTGTTTACTCCAAGCCAGATGCCAGGAAACGCCTTAATTGTGAAACAAGCCAAAGAATTAGGCATTGATTGTCAGATTATTGGCACTGAAACAATGCAGGATGAAGATTTTGTTAAAACAGCGGGAAGTGCAGCCGACGGTATAATCTTTACTTCTTTTGCTGAATACAAAGGCGCTCAGGCCGATGCTTTTTCCGCCAAATTTAAAGCGAAATTTGGCGAAGAAAAAACTATTTATTCTGACTATGCTTATGATGCTGTTTACGCTTTAGAAAAGGCAATGACGGCTTGCGAAAATGTGCAGGATTCCGTGTGTGTTAAAACCGAGCTTTATAAGACTGATTTTATCGGCGCCACTGGACCAGTTGGTTTTGATGAAAACGGTGATGTTAAGGGAAAAGATTTCGCAGTTTTTAAAATAGAAAATGGTCAGTTTGTGCCGTACGAAGAGTAGAAGTTTTAAGAAGTAGACGTAAAACCAGCCCACACGGGGCTGGTTTTGATTAGCGGCTAAATCTGTGCTAAATTAAATAAAATATGATATTCGTTCAATTGCTTATAAACGGCATTATAGCCGGCTCAATTTATGCTTTGGTGGCGGTAGGATTTTCTTTGATTTATGCGACAAATAGGTTTGTTCATTTCGCTCACGGCGGTTTTGTTACTGTGAGTGCTTTTTTAATTTATTTATTTTTTTCTCTGGTTGGTTTAAATTTTTATATTTCAGCCCTGCTAACTATTTTAATTGCTGGATTTCTGGGTTGGCTGGTTTATAAGTTAGTTTATGCTCCTTTAAAAAAGAGAAAGGCTTCAAATGCTGTTCTTTTGATTGCCTCTGTCGGGCTGTTGATTTTATTAGAAAACTTAATGCTTTTAATATTCGGTGCTGACGTAAAATCTGTTGGATATATCCAAACCAGAAAAGGAATTGAAGTTTTTGGGGGAATAATTACGCTCTTACAAATTGCGATAGCGATATTAACTGTTGTTTTGTTGCTAATACTGTGGTTTTTTATGAAAAAATCTCGGCTGGGCAAAACAATGAGAGCCGTAGCTGACAATGTGGAATTGGCTAATATTATTGGGATTGACGCCAATAAATTCTGTTATTTAAGTTTTATCATTGGGACAGCTTTAGCTGGAGTTGCTGGTATCTTGGTGGCTTTAGAGCAGAACATCGAACCAGCTATGGGAACCGGTTTAATAATCAAAGGTTTTACCGGAGCCATTATTGGCGGAGTTGTCTCTGTGCCCGGCTCTATCCTTGGTAGTTATCTGCTTGGATTAGTTGAAAATTTTGGCATTTGGTTTTTGCCATCTGGTTATAAAGACGCTATTGCTTTTGTGTTGTTGTTTGTCTTTTTACTCTTTAAACCTACTGGGATTTTAGGATTAAGAGGGAAAGATAGAGAACAAAAACTATGATTGAGGCCTATCTTATCCATCTTCTAATAATTATTGGCATCTATGTTATTTTAGCCACCAGTTTGAATTTAGCCCTCGGCTATACTGGTTTGCTTAATCTTGGTCACATTGCTTTTTTCGGCATTGGGGCTTATGTTTCAACCTTGCTGAGTATAAACACTTCTTTGCCCTTTTTATTGATATTTTTAATCGCAGGGTTTTTTACCTCTATTTTTGGGTATCTTTTAATGGTCGCCACCAACAAACTAAAAGGCGATTATTTGGCTTTGGCAACCTTGGGTTTTAACTTTGTTATTTATTCTTTGTTTTTAAACTGGACGTCACTTACTCGCGGTCCTTTAGGGATACCCGGCATTCCAAAACCATCTATTTTTGGTTTAATAATTCAATCTAATTTATCTTACTTAATTTTCGTGGCAATAGTTTGTTGTTTATCAATTGGATTTTTGTACCTTTTACTTAAATCACCTTACGGAATTTTACTTCAAGCAATCAGGGATAACGAACTAACTTGTAAGGTTTTAGGTAAAAACACCTTTAAGATGAAATGGCAGGCAATGGCCACCTCCGCATTTTTTGCTGGGATTGCCGGCTCCCTCTATGCTCACTACATTACCTTTATTGACCCCTCCAGTTTTTCCCTGTATGAAATAATTTTAATTTTAACCATTGTTCTGGTTGGTGGCTTAGCCACCTTGAAAGGTTCAATTTTAGCCACAGTGATTATTCTAATCATCCCTGAAATTTTAAGATTTTTTGCCTTGCCTTCTTCAATCCTCGGGCCCACCCGCCAAATTATTTACGCCTTAATTCTAATTTTAATTTTAATGTATCGTCCAAGAGGACTATTTGGTAAAGTAGATCTTGGCTAAGTATTTTAAAAGTATGAAAAAATCAATTATTGTTTGGTTTATTATCATAATTGTTGTGATTGGAATAATTGTTGTAACAACCCATAAGAGACAACCGGAGGGAGGGGGGATGAAAAAACTAGAGGTGGCAGTGGTTATTCCGCTTACTGGTTCTAATTCTTCATTGGGCGAAGATTTTTTAAATGGGTTGCTTTTGGCAAAGGAAAAAATTAATCCCGACATAATTTTAAATATAGAAGATAGCAAATCTAATGCTAATGATGGCATTATGGCTGCTAAAAAACTTTTAGATACAAAAAACATTGATGTTATTGTGTCTTTGCAAAGCGCTGTTGTTATTCCTCTGCTTGCTATAGCGGATCAATACGATAAACCCTTAATTGCAACAGCAGTTGCTCAGAATGAATTTACTCAAAAGAGCAAAAACGCCTTTCGTTTATTTCCTCCTGCAAAACAATATACGTCCTTGGCAGCAGAATTTGCAAGTAAAATGGGTTTCAATAAAGTTTCAACTTTGACTATTCATGATGAATATGGAGAATCAATAAAAGAACAGTTTAAGAAAGATTTTAAAGGAAGCATACCTCACCAAGAAAATTTTGAAGTATCAGAGCAGGATTTTAGGACCATTTTAACTAAAATTTCAGACTCTGAAGCAATCTATTCTGTTGGTTATGATATTCATTGGGTTAACTTGTTCAAACAACGCGAAGAATTGGGGAAAAATATCACTTTTATATCCAATCAGAATATGACAAGTAATTTTGTTAAATCACGGGTTGGTAGTCTATTAACAAATGCATATGCAACCGTACCCGAATCTGTTTTGGTTAATGAAAAAACGAAAGAGTTTTCGGAAGAATATACTAAAAAATATGGCCACGAACCTGACTGGGGCGCTCCTTTTGGATATGATATATTGCTTATTCTCGATGCTATACAAAAAAATGGTAAAAAACCAATTGATGCCCTCCATGAGATTAAAATTGATGGTCTAAACGGCTCCATTTCTTTTGGCGAAAATCGAGAAGCTAATATTCCACTTGTTGTTGTTCGAGCTAAAGATGGAATCATTGAAGAGATAAAAGAATAAAAAATATGTTAACCATCCAATCTATTTCCAAAAATTTTGATGGGACGCAGGCGTTAAAATCCTGTTCTTTTGAGATTCCTAAAAACAAGATTACTGCTTTGATTGGGCCAAATGGGGCAGGAAAAACTACTCTATTCGATATTATTTCTGGGCTAATTAGAGCTGATAAGGGAAAAATAATATTTCAAGGGACTAATATCACTCATTTACCGCCATATCAGATATCTGATTTCGGTATTGCTAGAACTTTTCAACAAGTACAGTTGTTTAAAAACCTAACGATTCAAGACCACCTTCTGATGGCTCAAGATGATCAAGATAGCAGGATGTTTTTTAATGTTCTTGGCCTGAATAAGATTGAAAAAAAGAAAATAGAAAAAATAGAAAATATTTTAGAAAAATTAGAATTAAATAAACCATTAAAAACCCTCGTTACTAATTTGAGCTATGGCCAAAGAAAGCTATTAGAATTAGCCATTGCTTTATTAAAACCTCATCAACTTTTGTTGCTCGATGAACCGGTAGAAGGGGTTAGCCCCCAAGTTAGAGAAAAAATTAAGGATATCCTGGAGGATTTAAAAAGAGAAGGTGAAACAGTTTTGATTATTGAACACGATATTGATTTCGTGACCAAGGTTGCTGACTGGGTGATAGTTTTGGATGAGGGAGAACTTTTGTGGCAAGGTAAACCAGAGGAAATAAGACAAAGGCCGGAAATTATAGAAGCCTATTTAGGAGAATAAAATATTATGCTTCAAATAAAAAACTTAAGTGCGGGTTACGAAAAATTACCGGTGTTAAAAAATGTTAGTATGGAAATTAAAGCCGGAGAAATTGTTGCTCTAATGGGTCCGAATGGCGCTGGGAAATCAACATTATTGAAATCTATTTTTAATCTAACCGAAATTACCGCGGGTGAAATTTTATTTGAGGAGAAAAATATTGTTGGGCTCAAACCATATCAGCTTACTACCATGGGTGTTTATTATCTTCCTCAAGGCAGGATAAACTTTGGTAATATGACAGTAAAAGAGAACTTAGAAATAAGCATAATTAACAAAGGAAAGGAAATAATAAATAAAAACTTAGAACAAGTTTATAAACAATTTCCGATATTAAGAGAAAAGCAAAATAAATACGCGTATACACTAAGCGGTGGGCAACAACAGATGTTGGCTTTTGGTAGAGCTTTAATGCAGGATCCAGAGTTATTGCTTCTTGACGAACCGTCTTTGGGTTTGTCTCCGAAATTAGTTAAAGAAATTTTTGCCAAAATAAAAGAACTAAATCAAAAATTTAATGTCACAATGTTGGTTGTAGAACACAATATTAAAAGCATTTTAGATATTTGTGATCGAGGTTATTTAATGCGAGGTGGTGAAATTGTTTTTTCTGGCGATGCTCAAAAACTAAAAACCTCCGAAATAATGAACGAAGCATTTTTTGGTAAAAAATAAAACTGCCCATTACTGGGCAGTTTTATTTGTCCAAATCCCAATTTTCCTGTAAAGCAACTATAATAGCATTTCAACCAAACCCGACTTTGCCTACCTTCTTCTAGAGTTAAAAATTGCCAAGAAGGCGGTTTTTTTGATTGCCATTGACAAATCGAATTTTATTTGCTATAATATCGGTATGAGAATGTAGGGTAGTTCTTTGATAAGAATATAAGGGAAAGAGAATCTTAGATGGCCAGATCCGTTTACCAAACATGGTAAATAGATTCGGCCATCTAAGAATGATTGGATGGCAAAAATTAAAGGTAAAGGAGGTGTTTGAGGAATGGAAGAAGTTAGTTTAGAGGGAGTTCATTCTTTGATTAAGTCAGGAGAACTGATGAAGCTACTCCGGGCGCACAGATTTTGGACCTCGAGTAACATCGCTGCCGAAATTGGAATGCATACCAAAGAAGATCGCAAGGAACTAACTGGGATTTTGTGGCCACTGACCCATACTGATCTTTCCGAAGATCAGGTCGCAGAAAGAGTGATTGTCGAGTATTGGAAGAAAAAGGGAAAAACCAAGATTACTTTGGATGAATGCATAGGCGTTTACGCACTAGCCAAAACCTTACTGCGAGAGGCAAGAAAACAACAGACGCCAACTATGGTAAGAGTAGATATCAACTTACCAAGATAAAACTCATAAATTCCTCTTTCCCCATTTTTTTCAAGTCCATAACAAGGGTTGTGAGCTGGAAAAAGTTCAAAACGCCCGAAATCGGGCGTTTTGAGTTATTACTAAAAAATGATACACTCAAATAGTGTCTCATTTGTCTCATTTCCCGTTCAAAACCTAAAAAATGAGACATAAGCCCCCGACCGAGACGCGTCGTTTATAAGTCTCGGAAACGCCCAAAATTCCCCTTAAAACCTCGGTTCTGGACCGGGGAACAACAGCACGAGTCAGCACAGTATCGAGGTAGACCGATGAGCCTATTTTGAAGTTAATTTTAGACGGGTCCAGGACGTCCTAAATCCGTACCCGTCCAGGACATCGAACTTTATTCGGGAGATAAACCCGACAGATTAATCGCCAAACTTCCTCAAGTCCTGGAAATAATTAGCCTGACCGAGATGGGTCGGCGGGGGAGCCCAAAAATCGCCAAGAAGACGGTTTTTTGGTAGAATATTGGTAAAATAGAGGAATATCAAAAAACGCTTAACCTAATTAAAGATATGGCTTTTTATGAAGAATTTATAGAGAAATATGACAAATTAATCTCTTGGGGAGATCGTTTTAAAAGAGAGGCCGAATTCTTTAAAAAAATATTCTTAGATAATAACGTCAAAACTATTTTGGATTGTGCTTGTGGAACAGGGCAACACGTTATAATGTTTACTCAAATGGGCTTTAAGACAAAAGGTTCTGATTTATCTCCAGCAATGATAAGAAAAGCGAAAGTCAATTCTAAAAAATACGGTATAAAAACTACCCTCAAAATTACTGATTTCAGAAATCTAACAAAAAGCTTTAATGAAAAATTCGATGCCGTTGTTTGTATTGGTAACTCTTTACCCCATTTGCTTTCTGATAAAGATTTAATTAAAGCCCTAAATGAAATTTATAAGGTTTTGAATAAAAATGGAATTTTAATTCTGCAACAAAGAAATTACGATATGCTTATTGAGTCACAAAAACGCTTTTTCCCAGTATCTATTAGAGAAGATGAGATATTTTTCTATGTTTTGGACTATTTTCCAAACAAAATTATTTTTAATGTAGTAAATCTAGAATTAAAATCTAAAAAATTTAAAGTTTATCATACTGAATATAATCCCCTCCAAAAAATTAAATTAGCAAGGTTACTCCGAAAAAGCGGATTTAATAATTTAAAATTCTATGGTAATTTTCACTTTGCTAAATTCAGCACAAGAAAAGATGATTATCTCATTATTGTTTGTCGAAAGTAACACCTCAACTCTTCAGAAGGTTTTACATTTATAATTTGGTTCTAGCATTTTCTCCTAGAAAGAGCCAACAAAATCGCCGAAGAGGCGGTTTTTTAGTGTCTTGACAGATATCTCTCCTTTATATATTATGAAATAGCCCTTTCAAAATATAAAAAGGGCTGTAATGGAGGTGACCTCAATTGCCTGAGAAGTCTAGAATAACCCGTGCAACTATTAACATTGCGTTGGCTGCCACTTTAACCGCATTAGTATGTGTTGGATCGGCCTCCCTGGCTTTTCCACTACCTTATCTAGGGTGGTTTACACCTGGAGATGCATTAGTAATGTTAGTCGGAGTGCTCTTTGGTCCAGTAATTGGACTGTTCTCGGGCGGTATCGGTTCTGCTTTAGCTGATATTGTTGTTGGATTCGGTCGCTTTGCTCCCTATACTTTCATAGCCAAGGGAGGCGAAGGATTCATTTCAGGATTACCACTCTACTTGATCCTCTTTGCAAGAAGACGCCGTAACCCTAAGGTTATGCATCCATCAACGAAATTAGCGAACATTGCTAACTTGATCGGTGTTATATCCGGCGGCGCCTGGATGGTCATTAGTTACTTTCTTACAATTGCATTCCTTTACAGACCGGAATCCGCATTACTAGAATTACCCGGAAATATTCTACAGGTTGTAATTGGAGTCGCTATTTCGATCCCGATCTCTCATTTCCTAATTCCTATTCTACGCAAAACATTTCCAGGCATCTTTGAGAAATGGTGGACTAAAGATCCGAAGACTGAACACAGCCCAAAATAATTGACTAGTCAACCCTTCTAAGAATCTGTCTGACAAAGGAAGATGTCAAAAGATGGAATGAAATTCTAAAGAAAATCTTTGAAGCACCAACCATTAAAGAACTCTGGTATCAAATTTTCCTGCCATTAAATCTTCTACAAAACGAAACAGTCCTTTATCAAAAGATATTGAGCGTTTAAAGCTAAATACAATGCATAAGGAGGCAAAATCCCATTTTCTGCCTCTTTTTTTATTTAAATTTTTACAGGAGCCAACCTTAAATTTCTATAGACCTCTTTAATCTCCGTTAATTTCTCCTTCATCATTGCCATATAATCTCTATTCTCTAAAATTATAATAAGCTTTGAACTGGGGAATTCCCATTTTTTGCTCTCGCCACGTCAGACATGGCGAGAGCTTTTCTCTCGGGTTTTTGTTTTGTGTCCCCCCAACCCTTGACAAATTATATGTATTTGCTATAGTTAAAATATCAAAGGAGGGAAAATAAATGCACGAGTTTCTAAAAGAGATATTTGCTTTTCTTTCAAAATTTGAAGACTCAAAGCTTCGGGAGGAAAATTTCAAAGAGTTCCAAAGAATTTATAGACGGAGGACAATTACAGAAATTATCTCCAGTGGATATTTCCTTGCTTGCTATGAACCAGCTCTGATTCTTTACGAAGAAGCAAAAAAGAGAGGCATTCCTGCTCAATTTGTAGAGATGATCGACATCGAGAGGCCGCTCAAGGACATCCTTTCTCATTGCTATGTGGAACTAGAACTTGATGAAAAATGGACTATTGTAGATCCTATTCGCAAAGAAACACCTTCTGAATATCCTCCAAGTATGGTGCTCTTTCATAAAGGAGAACCTTCTAAATGGAACTCATTCGATGAATTCCGTGAAGCTCAAGAGAAGTTCCTCCGACAAAAGAGAGAAGAGAAGTCTTCTAAATGAAAAAGATTTCCCCCCAACTCTCTTTTTTTTATTTCACCAGACAGGTTCTAACCCCAGTAGTAGAAGCTTCGCTTCACTACGGGGCAGGCATCGTCTATCAGGGGGAGCCCAAAAATCGCCAATCAGGCGGTTTTTTGGTAGAATAGATTAATTTAACTAATATGTCATTTAGTTGGAATTCAGATAAATATATTAAGCTTGTTGAGAAAACTTCAGACTCCATTTTGCGAGATTATATGAGCGCTGAACTCAGCGTTATTGATAAGATTGAAAACCCCAAAGAAAAAACCTTTATTGATGTGGGGGCAGGTTATGGTAGAGTTATTTCTCATTTATCAGAGATTGGAAGAAAGGTTATAGCGGTAGAAATAGATAAAAACTTACTGCCAGAACTTAAAAAACGAGCAAGTCAACATTCTAATGTTTCAGTTATTGAGGGAGACGTCCAGAATTTATCTCAACTATTAAAAAGTTTTGATATTCAGAAACCTGTTTTAGTTTGTCTTCAGAATACACTAGGAACCCTTATTGGAGACCCATTTAAGATAATTTCAGAAATAATTAAAGTTGCTAAAGATAATGAAGGGGAAATTATCATTTCTTTATTTATCCAAGAGGGTTTAAAAGATTTTGGAATTCCAATGTATTCTAAATTGTCAGAATTAGTGGGGAAGCTAGATTTAAAAAAAAACGGATTTTGAAAAAGGAATCTTTATTAGTAAAACTGATTATTTAAGCCATTGGTGGAAACCGGAAGAACGGAAAAGAATAACTGAAATTATAGGCGGAACCAAGATAAAAGAAATTACAGAAAAATACTTTCATATTTTACACGCTAAATATTAAATTATTCATTTGTTCCAAAACAACCTCAGGATACTTATATATTTCCTCCCATCTTAAAGTTCTAAAATCGTCCGCTAGAGCGAGCTAACAAAATCGCCAATCAGGCGGTTTTTTGGTAGAATGAAATAATAATTAAAATTAACCAATAAACAAAAATATGAAAAAAAATCTTATATTTATTTTTCTAATAGTAATTATTCTTGCGGGCGCGGGAATATGGTATGCCAATAACAAGAGAAATAAAAGTCCTTCTCCCTCGCTATCGCCATCTCCATCTCCCATAGCTCAAGTTACTTATATTTGTAATGGCGATAAAACAATAGATGCCGCTTTCTACAAAGGGGAACCTAAGCCGGTAGAGCCGGGTGAACCACCAATTCCTTCGGGAAGCGTAAAAATTGTTTTAAGCGATGGACGAAATTTTGATTTGCCTCAAACCATTTCCGCCGACGGAGGACGTTATGCCAATAGCGATGAATCGTTCGTTTTTTGGAGCAAGGGGAATGGAGTGCTTGTACTGGAAGATAATATTGAGAAAAGTTATATAGGATGCGTTATACTTGTTAAAGATCCCGGAGGATTGCCGAAAGTTTATTTAGACGGTACGGTGGGTTTTTCAATCCGTTATCCAGCCGATTATTCAATAGATGCTTCCTATAAATATCAGGCGCTTGGCCCAGGCAAAGATATCAGCGGTGTAAAATTCACTATTCCATCCAGCCTTGCCACCGGCACCAATTTATCAAGTTTCGATACCGGCGTTTCGGTAGAAATTATTCCTGTTGTCCAAGATTGCAATGCGGGCCTTTTCCTGGACGGTAATACCAATGTTCAGACCGTAACCGACAATGGCAGCGAATATTCTTTTGCTTCAACAACCCAGGGTGCCGCTGGTAACCGTTACGAAGAAGAAGTTTGGGCGATTCCGGGAACTAATCCTTGTATTGCCGTGCGCTATTTCATACATTCTACGAATATCGAAAATTATCCCGAGGGCACTGTTTCGGTGTTTGATCGGGCCGCTCTCATAAACCAATTCGAAAAGATTCGTCATTCTTTGACTACGCTGTAATTTTTGAGAGCCATTTTTTCGCACTCAAAACTCTATTTTTATACTGTCTCATTTGTCTCATTTTCCGTTCAAAATCCAAAAAATGAGACGCAAGCACCCGACCGAGACGCGTCGGCGGGGGAGCCCAAAAATCGCCAAGAAGGCGGTTTTTTGGTTGACATAAAATTAATGTTCATGTTATTCTCATTTAGTAGCTCTTTTAATCGGAGATGAGGAGAATTATGAAGGTTTTCATGTTGATAAAAACAGAAATTGGTTCAGAGCACAATGTTCTCCAAAAACTTAGAAAAATAAAAGAAATTGAAGAAAGCCATATGATTTATAGCGAGTACGATATCATCATCGGATTCACGGTCCAGAACAGAGAAGAAATCTACAAACTCAGGAATGAGAAAATAAGAAAAATACCCGGTATTCATCAGACTATGACATTGCCATGCTTTTAATCAATTCCTATAACCTTAGTTTCAAAACTAAGGTTTTTTATTTCCGCCTGAGAGTTTTTCTCTCGGGGTTTGACTTTTTTATAAAAATTTTATAAACTACTTTTAGCATCATTTAAAATTTGGTGAGGAAAGAAGATGCCAAGAATAAGAATAGTTAGTATTCCTGAAGGACCGGGTATCCCTGAAGAAATACGAAAAGAGTGGGTTGGTATAGAATTTGAAGCAGAAGGGCCAGTTCAAATAACGGTACAATCAGTGACAGATCCAACAGAATTTCATGACTTTCTCGAAGTCTACAAAGTATCTACTGATGTTGCGCTCCAGGCCTTAAAGAAGAAAAGCCATGAGGCGTGGAGATGGTTTATGGCTAATGCAACGGCTCCTACTCTTTGTTTCAAAACTGAAAGTTGCGAAGTGATTCGAGATTAAGAAAGATTTTTTCTCCCTATTAAGAGCGAGCTTAAACCGCTCTTTTTTTTATTTCCGTCCGAGAGTTTTTCTCTCGGGTTTTTTGTTGACACACTTAAGTAAATTTGCTATTTTTAAAACAGGTGATAATAAATGGTTGGAGAAAAAAACGAAGTAAATGCGGACAAAGCAATTTTCGAAGCATGGGGAGACAAATCACTCTGGCGTCTCTGGAACGAAGCCAAAAAGTGGATGGATCCACAATTCGTCCTTAAGAAAGTAGGAGGAGGCGAAGTCTCTTCTTCAATAACTATCGGCACAGAATTGAGAGGCAACGAAGTAACGATATCAAAAGAGGGGAAGATAAAGATATTCTTTGATGGCAAGTTACTTATTGACACAGCAGACGAAAAGACTATCTTCATTAAAGTCCTACAACCAGCAATACCAGCCCGACTATAGATACCTCAAAGGTTCTTTTACATTCTAAAGTTCATAGAGACAAAACCCATTGTCTCTTTTTTATTCCACCAAACAGGTTCTAACATCGTCCATCAGGGGGAGCCGCCGCCTGAGAGTTTTTCTCTCGGGTTTTGTTTGACATAATTCTTGATTGATGATAATATTTTTAGTGGAGGAAATTATTCCTTTTAAAAACAGAGGTGAGAGAGGTGAGTGAAACCAAACGCAAAATGATTTTCTATGCTCGACCTCGTTATTCTGGATCAAAGGTGGGAGCTAAGATGCTAATCATTCTTCCGGCTAAAGAAGCTGATTATGTCGGAGAGAAGCCTGAATCAAACAAAATGTGTAGGGTTACAATCGAACAAATCGAAGAGTAAAGGAAAAAAGGTCAATAAAAACTCATATAACCCACTTTTGTGGGTTTTTTTATTTCTACCCGAGAGTTTTTCTCTCGCTTGATTTTTTTATTAAGGAGCTATAGAGTAAAAGCAGCTCATTGTCAGCGATAAAAAAGATTGAGGGATAGATAGTGGAAAAGGAAAGGAAAAGATTAAAAGGAGAAGCCTATAGTACAGGATTTTCTATTCAAGGATATGGAATCAAAGTGGCAACAAGAGGCCTTAAGGAAACCATGAGCCCAGAAGAATTTTCCAAAATAGATTTGGGATCTCTTGGGCAATGGCATGGAGCAGAGCATAAACTCATCTGGAGCATTGAAAAAATACTTGAAAAAGGAGGAGCATTGACATTAGAAGGATTAAAGACTGCTTCCATTGAACGTCCTCGCTGCCTGAACCAAAATAAAGGAATAGAAGAACCTTCTGAAGACAAATTAAAAGAAGCCCTTTGGGTAGGCAGAAAATTCCTTAGAGAATTTCGTCTCATAAGAAAAAGAAAAAAGGCTGAAAATAAATTCAGCCCTTTTTTATTTCCGCCCGAGAGTTTTTCTCTCGGGTTTTGTTTGCGGACTTGACAAATTCTATGTATTTGCTATAATAGAGGCGTCGGAATAAGATAGTTCTTTGATAAAATTTTATAGGGGAAGAGGAAATTTGCATTATCCGAATTGTTCATCAAATTTTGGTGGATAGCTTGGATGATGCAAATGAAAAATGATAAAAGAAAGAAAGCTCTGGAAATAAAGGGGGAGATGACAGAATATTATCAGGGATTAAAGAAATTGAGAGATGAAAAACAAGAAGAACTGAAGATTCAAAGAGAGCCTAAGATTTTCAAAAAGCTTCGCCAGGAGATTAAAGAAATTGAAGAAGAGATTGCTAAATTAGAAGATTTCATTAAATGGATGGAGGAATCTGGAGAAGAGTTAGAAGTTGAAGAAATAAAAGAAGTCGTATGAATTTCCTCCCTTTTTCCCTCTTTTTTCGAGCCCATAAATATTTGTGGGTTGGAAAAACGCAAGAACTGTCTATAATTAGGCAGTTTTTGCTTGACATTCTATTACTTTATGGTAATATCATTGCAGGAATAAAAAGCTAAAAATGAAGCCAAAAACTGAAAATTCTTCAAAGATTTCTTCCAAAAAAGGAGCTAAAAAGCTTCTAAAGCCTTTTCTTTTATTATTTCTGATTAATTTTTTGATTATCAACTGGAATGACGTTTCTTGGGTTTTTAATTATAGAGTAATTTCAGGAATAACGTCTCGTTTTTTTGAAAGGGTTAACAATCAAATAAGCAGCATTGGCAATAAAATTAGTAATAAAATAAATAGCCTCAGTCAGCTAATAAATATTAATTACTCTAATAAAGAAAATAGTTTAGAAATTCCTAAAATTGGAGTTTCGGCTCCTTTAATTATTGTTGAAGATTTAAATGAAAAAGACCTTAATGAGAAATTAGATAGGGGAGTGGTTCTTTTTTCGAATTCGACTTCCCCAGATCAAGCTGGCCAAATGATAATTTTCGGTCACAGCGCGCCTCCTAATTGGCCAAAAATAAAATACGATTGGGTTTTTAGTCGCCTAAATGAGCTAGAAGAAGAAGATGAAATCAACTTTTATTTTAATAATCAGAAATATACATATTATGTTAAGAACAAAATTTTTCTGGAAAGAGGAGAAGAAATTCCCAATAACTCGACAAATTCTGAAAATACCTTATTATTAATAAGTTGTTGGCCGCCCGGTAACAGTTCTAAAAGAATTGTTGTCGAAGCGGCATTAATTAAAACTTAAAATATTATGATTAACAAAACAAAAAATTTAATAATTATTTTAATTAGCTTGGGGTTAGCTTTACCAGTTTTTAGTTACGCATATTATCCATCTATTGATTTTAAAGCTAACGGACTAAATACTCCGGTTACCGTTCCTTATAATACTTACGTTACTTTAAGCTGGACCGCAACTAATGCCGACTCTTGCGACGCTTCAGGTGATTGGTCAGGAACTAAATCTACTTCAGGTGCAGAATCGATGGGTTATCTCACCTCATCTAAAACTTATTTTCTTAATTGTCGAAGCTCAAGTGGTTCTGCTATTGCTCAGATGGTTGTTAATATTATCGGTAGCTCAACTTCGCCAACTTTGACCATTAGTAAACTAGCTCGAAATATTGCCGATGCAACTTCTTACTCGGACTTAATTTTTGCCGATCCAAGCGAAATGATTTCTTTTTTAATTCAAATTACAGCAGGTGATTCTTTAGTTCAAAATATCATTATTAAGGATACTTTACCTAGCAATGTTGTCTATCTCGGTAATCTAAAAATAGATAATATTCTCTATACTGGAAATATAACTTTTGGTCTTAATATTGGTGATTTATCTGCTAATCAAACAAAAACTATCACTTTTGATGCCGCCGTAGCCGGGCCAGCTCTGTTTAACCTTGGCGATACTACGCTTATTAATACTGCTTTAGCTTATAATAACCTTGTTGCTGTTTCTGATACCGCAAAAATTATTGTTACTAAAAGAACAGGAGGTGCAGCTACCAGCGTTTCTACTGGTTTAACTAATAATCTTTTTTTAGATTCGTTTTTCCTACCCCTGGTAATTACTCTTTCGACAATTTGGATTTTCAAATCCCATATTATTAAATTTGAAGAATGGCTAGATTTAAGACAAAAGGAATATCGCAAATATCGAGCCAAAAAACTTCTCCAATTGAAGATTACTCAGATTAAAATTCAAGAATTTCTTCGAGAATTTAAACATAAATAAAACATTTAAATAAAAATTGCCCATCGATGGGCAATTTTTTATCGCCAAGAAGGCGGTTTTTTGGTAGAATATAGATTCTAGCTGATTTTTATGAACAAAATGTGATATAGTTATTTAATGAAGAAAAATAAATTACATCTATTTTTTCTTATATTGATAATAATAAGCCTTGGAACGATTGGATATTTTGGATATCAGAATTATTTACTGAAAAAAAATAAGCTGTTTCTTGAGAACGAACTTTCGCAGACCAAAGCGGATTTTTCTTCAACAAAAAAAGACCTTGAGGCAGTTATTAATTCCCTTCAACAGGAGCTTGCAAAAACAAAAACCGAACGGGATGATTTTGCACAAAAATACAATGAAGAGCGCAACAGAATGGATTTTCTTGCCTCGCAGATTGAGGGCATTCAGGGCACGGTTGGAATTTTGGAAAAATTGAGCCAGACAGATCCAGAGTTGCTTAAAAAATATTCTAAAGTTTATTTTCTAAGTGAAAATTATGTGCCCGAATCATTCGTTAAAGTAGAACCAAAATATACTTACGATCCAAAAAAGGATTATTTGGTTTATTCAAAAATCTGGCACTTTGTACAAGACATGTTGATAGCTGCAGAGAACGCTAATATCCACCTTAGGATTATCGCGGCTTATAGGTCCTTCGGCACGCAGACTGAATTAAAATCATCGTATACTATGACTTATGGCTCGGGCGCCAACAAATTTAGTGCAGACCAAGGATATTCAGAGCATCAACTTGGCACAACTCTTGATTTTACAACGTTAGAGATCGGAGCGTCTTACTTGATTTTTGAGAAAACAACGGCTTACCAATGGCTTTTAGAAAACGCTTACAAATATGGTTTTATTCTTTCATATCCGAAAAATAATCAATATTATCAGTTTGAGCCGTGGCATTGGAGATTTGTGGGCAGAGGTTTGGCTGAGAAATTACATCAAGAAGGCGAAAATTTTTACGACCTTGACCAGCGCGAAATTGACCAATACCTAATATCTTTTTTCGATTAGATACTTATAAAATATTGCGGCATGCAAGAGGGGTCAATTTTATCGCGATCAGGCGGTTTCTTTGGTAGAATGGAACATATGAACATATGGAGCAAGAAACAAATTTTATAGCAATTTCTAGTTTTATTCTTGCAATTTTTGCTTGGTTGACCCCATTTATTTCTACTGGATGTAATAATATCCCAAATATCATTGGAGGAGGAGCTGCCGTTACGGGATTAATTGGTTTGGTTTGGTTAAAAATGAAAAATCAAAAAGGAGGTTCATATGCTATTCTAGGAATTATTTTAGGCTTAGCGGCATATATATTATTAGTAAGCTTGTGTTAGGTTAAATAATGATATAAACAGGTTCTAACATCGTCCATTGCCCGCAGCTATCCTTCGCCAAGGCTACGGGAATGGCTATGCATTGTGTTTATATCCTATGGAGTATGGAGCTCAAAATCTGTTCTTAGCGAATTCTAAAGTGAAATTTCCAAGACCTGATCTTGGGATTTTTGATTTTCGAGTTGGTTAATAATTTTGAATGTATCAGATTGGCGATTACTAGAATAAAGCAAGATGATGGCGACAGGCTCTTTGTTTACATTAAATAACGACGCTAATGTTTGCTTGGCTTCTGGTAGGTAGCCAGTTTTTCCGCCAATAAATTCAGGAAGATCATAAAAATTATTTACGTTTTTGAACTTGAGTAATCTTCCTGTTGGATCCGGAAGCCAAAAGTTATTATCTTTGGTAATGCTCAAAATTTCTGGATGATTCTTGTGAATATAAGTTAAGAGTTTTGCTATGTCGGTGGCAGTAGAGCGGTTTGCGGGATTTAATCCGTGGGCGTCAAAAAAAACGGTATTGGCCATATCGAGCTCTTTTGCCTTTTGATTCATTAGATCCAAAAATTTTTCCTTTCCTAAAAAATAAGTTAAAGATTCAGAGGCGTCATTTGTTGATTGAATAAGGCTGGCTTGTAGAAGATTTTTTGCGCTAACATTTAAGCCTAGAAAAAGGGATGGGCTATATCCTAAGGGCTCAAGCATTTTTTCTGTTAAAGTTATTATTTGCTCAGTATCAATATTTTCAAAAGCAACTACAGCGCTCATGAGCTTAGTAATAGAAGCAATGGGATACGGTTGATTAGTGTTTTTCTCTAAAACCACTGAATTATGAGAAAGGTTTACTGCCAAATATGATGCAGCTGTAATTTCTTGTTGTGATTGTAAACTTAAAATCAGTGCTTGAAGATGTTGAATTTCTTGTTGAAGGACTTGTATTTGCTGGATTAATTTCATCCTTTCTGTCTGATCAGAGGCCTTAGCTGTTTTAGAAACAAGGGGTGAAAAAGCTAAAAGCAATATACAAAATAAAAGAAAAAAGATTTTGTATTGCATATCTAAAATATATTTTAATCATCTTTATTTTACCAGAATGCTAAAATAACATAAAATCGCCAAGAGGGCGGTTTTTTGGTAGAATTTGGATATGGAGAATATTAAATTAGTTTGTTTTGATGTTGACGAAACCCTAGTTGATGGCACTTCTTGGTGGATGTTGACCGAAGCTCTAGGCTGTTCATTGGAAAAGGCTTTTAGTATTTTTAATCAAGCCAGGGAAGGAAAGATTTCTTTTCGTGAAGGTGAAAGATTATTTACGAAAATGTTTCAAGAGAGCGGTAATGCCACAAGAGAATTCATTAAGAATTTTTTTGAAAGTATTGATGCTAAACCTGAAGCCAAAAATTTAATCTCTTATTTAAAACAAAAAGGATATACAATCTATTTAATTTCCGGAGGAATCAATATATACGTTAATTCTATTGCAAGAAAACTTGGTGTCGACGGCTTTTATGCAAATTCGTCTTTAGAGTTTGATAAGAAAGGTATGCTTCGGGGAATTAATTATCGTGAAAACCAAAAAGGAGTAAAAGCTGAGCAACTTCAGGAACTTATTAGAAAAATTGGCATTGATATGAACCAAGTTGTTTGTGTAGGAGATAGTGAAAATGATATAGAGATTTTCAAGGCCACCAAACATGGAATAGCTGTTCATAGTTCTAACAAAGAGTTAAAAAGAATTTCCTGGCGAGTAGCAAATTCATTATCGGAAATAAAAGAAATTCTTTGATTATTAAAATTTTTCCGTCGCTTTGCTCGAGAATTTTTCTATTAGTCATTTATATAATCTTGACAAGATTTATTAAAGTATTATAAATAAAATAGGTCTTTGAAATAAACCATTGGAGGTGAAATGAATGATTAAAATTGATTGGAAGGCAATAAGATTTACAATAGGATTATTCATATTTGCTCTTCTACCACCAATTGCAACGGCAGCGTTAGTAACTTCCTTGAGGGGAGGACCACAAGATTTAGTAATAGGCGTATCATCGATAGTAAGTATATTCTCGAATGTGGGATTGGGAGCGGCGGTCACAATAGCCGTAAGATTCGAGAGGTTTCTGAAGGAACCAGAGAGATCGGATAAGGTAATATTCTCGATACCAGTTATCTTACTAGCATGGATTATTCCGTTGATACTAACTGGAGTTATACCGGTCATCGAAATATTATCAAGACGGTTCGGTTAGCACCTCTAATAGCTATCTAATTTCAATACAAAAAATTCAAAAGGGCTGAGAATTAATAGACTCAGCTTTTTTATATTATTCTTGCGCTAGAGTTTTTCTCTCGGGTTTTTGGTTTCTTGACTTAATTTTTGAGCGATGATATATCTTACGATAGAGGTAAGGAAGAATGAATAAAGTGAATAAAAGGTTTAAAGACGAAATTGGAGCCAGAGCCTTTAGACCGATGGCAAGCGCTGGAGTATACGATCCCATGGAACAAGCTGGATACAGAGATGCCGTTCCGGTTAGCACTGTTCTTAAACTACTCGAAGGGAATGTTGTAGTAGCTAAACAAGACCTCGAAGAATTACTTGCAATTGCCAGTTCAAAAGAGATCTTAAACACTGAGAAAGTTAGTCGAATGGAATGGGGGATAAAAAAACTGATTCCACTTACGGTGAGAATGCTGGTTGAAAGAACGATAAAAGAAAATGAACCATATTACTCCGCTGTCCAGGTCGTTCTTTTACAATTAATCCCGACAGCACTATTGGATACAGAATTGGTTGATGAAAATCTCCACGAAGTGGGATTAAAGATTGACGAGATCCGTTTTGAAAAAGAAGACGAATTGGCTGTAATGTTTCAGATGGTAAAGGCAACCAAAAAAGAAATGCAGGAATTAGAAAAAATAATCAATGGCACGGATAAAAGACCTGGAGAGTTAACTCCATCTCAAAAAGATAAGATCAGGGAGATCAAGTTTCTTAATAATGTTGCTCAAACAATAATTCACCAATAGTTCAAAAATCAAAACCAAAAGCGACCGTATCAGGCCGCCTTTTTTTATTTTCGCCCTCGCCACGTCTGACGTGCCGAGACCCCGCACCAGAGCCTTCGGCTCGGTGCGGGGCATGAGTTTTTCTCTCGGGCTTTTTGACTGAAAGGTAAGATTTGGTAAAATAAGAGAAAGGGTTTATAAAATATTAACTTTTGAGTCATGATAGGTAAAGAGAAAACATCTTTCGAATCTTTTAAATCTTTTGGTTCTTTTGTCAAAGTGGTTGTAGATATTGAACGAGAAATTATTTCAGTTGGCTGCGAACTTCATTCTGACTGCGCAGAAGAACTTATGACAGATGGTTCCTTATATGCTAATTTATGGGGAGCCAATATATATCCCAAGGATAAAAAAATTGACTTCATTTCCTTAATGAACATTCGGCCGGCAGATAATAATCGCTCAATGGATATTGAGAATCCGGTTATTAAAAAAAGGGTTGAAGATATTATTAAAAAATTGGTATTTTAATGGACCTAAATCGCTGGAAAAATTTCACTAAAAGCCAACAGCTTTTAATGATTGGTTCAGAGTTTATGAGGGCTAAAACCTGGCAGTATAATGACCGGGAGAAATTTCTTTCAGCCCTTGAACGGGCTTTGAATTTAATTGATCTTACACTTTCTGACACTAAGTGGAAAGATAATTTTTCTATGATACTGAGATTACGAGAAGAAATAACCAAGTTCTATACTTCGGCAAGAACAGACGATATTTTACTTCTTTATAAAGTATTATAAATTAAAAATTCCTTTTAATTACATCAGGAAATACCCATCGCTGGACATTTTTGTTTTCTATTATGGAGCGGGCTTGATTTTTTTGTTGAACTAAGTAAAATTGTATTAGATTAAAATTTTAATTGAAGTTATGTAAGAAAATTTTCTATTTTACGTAATAATAAGCACAAAGGTCACTTTCAAAAATAAAAACATAAATCATGTTAAAAAAATCTAAAAAAGGAATGGTTGTCACGAAGGAAGAACATAAAAAATGGCACAAAAAGCACGGTGATTGTGGAAACTCAAAAGAACACGATGCCTGTATGAAAAAATGGGGAATAACTATAGGGAAGAAAAGGAAATAGAATTGAACTAAAAACAAGGAGTGAATTTTCTAAACCGTCTTTTCTTAAAGGACGGTTTTTGATAAAATGAAATATATGGAAGAAGAAATTTTGAAAAAAATTGAAGCACAAGATAAAAAACTCGAAGAGATTTATAACTCTATTGAGAAGATGAGAAAGTATTTTCTTTGGACGCTTATTGTAACGGTAGCTGTAATTATCTTGCCACTTATCGGGATATTGCTTCTCATCCCCAAATTTTTAAGCGCCTTAAGTGGCAGTAATTTGGGTTTATAGAATTGCTAGCAGAAATTGAACTACTTAATTAAACCTTAAGAATTACCCGCAAAACAAATTATATCATTGTCGCATAGGCGGAGCCCGATTTGACACCCCTTTTTGATAAACTATAATGAATTTAGAAATATGCTTACAGACGAAGATATTAAAAAGATTATTGAAGTAGTTGCAACCAAAGAAGACGTAAGAGAATTGAAAGAAGATATAAGTGGACTTCGAGAATCAGTTCAGGCTTTAACTATCTCTATAGATAAATTAGTTAAAGCCGTAGAGGATTTACATCAGGAATTTATAGCGATCACGGCCAAAGTAGACCGTCACGAAAAGTGGATTCAACAGATTGCCCAGAAGCTGGGAATAAAGTTAGAATACTAATTTAGTTTTTAATTTTAACTCAAAATAAAACGTCCATAACTGGACTTTTTTATTTTAGGCGAGTCGCCCGAGAGCGGAGCCGTGAACCGAATGGTTCTGCGGTTTTTCTCTCGGGGTGTTTTTCGCTGTAAATAAAAAAATGAGTGGATTTATCACTCATTTTAACTTTCACAGTAGGGACATTTTTCAGAAGAAATGTTTGCGCCACAGACGGGACATATATTCTTTCCTAGTAGACCTCCTTCGGGTTCCCATTTGTCTCCAATTCTAGTAAGCTCTGTTTTATCTTTAATGGTGAAGGCTTTTTTAGGATTACGCGTGCAAAGACCGCAGATCCAAGTTTTCCAATGGATACATTCTCTATATTTCATCTGGCAATCCGGAACAAGATTTAATTCTATTCTGTCAGTAATTCCCTCCTTTAAAGGTGGAAATTTTTCTGGGTTGAAGGTTCCATTTTCGAATTCTTCCAAGGCAAAATATAAATTTTCTAAATATACTGAGAAAGCTATGAAAAGGACTGCGGCCTGTTCAAAATCATCGATATTGTGGCAAGCATAGGCTTCGGATTCAGGATAAACCAGACAGCCATTGGTGCCTGTAGTTTCAAAGGCAGCTCCACCCGGTCCCCAGCTAATTTCTAAAAATGCCTGGTGATTAAAAACATGCCGGCAAAGTATGTTTTCAATTTCTTCTTTGACTTTTTTTCTGAATAATTCGTTGCCAAGTATGTGAGAAATCCATTTTTTGTGTTCTTCTGTGGGTAATTTTGTGCTAATAGAGAAACCAATCCTTCCATCACCCGTGTTACAGAGAATCTTTGGAAAGTAATCAAACAGTTGGTTATGAACTTTAGTTTCCACTATCTTTCTTGAGAGAGTATTTTTGGGTTTTTCGGTCATTTTTCATCACTTTTTGAAGGTGCTATATTTAGTAATTATCACTAAACAAAAAACAGTCAAGCTATTGACAAATTTATTCTTCGGGTGTATAATAGAGGTATTAGAATAAGGTAGTTCTTTGATAAAAATATAGGGGAAGAAGGAGAATTTCCATCACCGAATTGTCTATCAATTCTGGTAGGTAGTTCGGTGATGGAAAATGGAAAGAATAAATGAAAGAAGGGTAAATGGTTTAACAGCCATAATAGCAGCCAAAGCCATCTCGTCGCCTCTTTGCTTGCTGATAGGTCTAATCTTCAGTAAGCCTTTCTTCTTAGTATACGGTGCAGGACTCGGACTCATCGGTCTCATGATGCTTATCATAATAATAGCTTCAGAAGGTTTACGCCCGACATTGCGCACATTCCGGTCGCTTTTCCAAGGATTTTTCAGAGATGTCAAAATAGCTTTCGGGAAAGTCCTTCCTAAGCGAGAAGAAAGCACTCTCAGGCTTAAATTCACCACGAAAGGAATCCTTAGGGAATTTGAAATGCCCAACGCACCTGAATTCCTCAGAAAGACTACTGACTTCTTTCTATCCTACGAGGAATATCCTAAAGAAGGAGTTCCACTCTTAGTAAAGTCAGTTAAGCCTGAGACCGAAAACGACCAACTCAAAGCAGTAACCATTGAATTAGGCACTATCAGTATTCGGAAAATCTTAGCATACCGCATAAGACTCTTCGCATATAACATCAAAGAGGCAATAAAAGGTATCAGACGAAAAGACTGCTAAAATAACCACCTTCTTCCCCCTTTTTTTCGAGCCCATAAATATTTGTGGGTTGGAAAAACGCAAGAACTGTCTGTAATCAGGCAGTTTTTGCTTTTATATTTGAAAAACAGGCCCTAACCGTAGCTCGCAAAAAATCGCCAAGAAGGCGATTTTTTGCTAAAGTAAAATTAATAATTATGCAAAATCAAGGATTAAGCGAAAATGAGGTTTTAGAATTGAGAAAAAAATTTGGAGAAAATATCATACCCCTTAAAGAAAAAGTTTCTTGGTTTTCTGTTTTGTTAGCGCAATTGAAAAGCCCCTTAATTTATATTTTAGTTATCGTTGGCTCCATTTCTTTATTTTTTAGAGAATATACTGATGCCGGACTAATTGAACTTGTTATTATTATTAATGTATTGATGGGGTTTTTCCAAGAATATAATGCCCAAAAAACATTAATTGCTCTCAAAAAAATTCTCAAGCCAAAAGCTATAGTAGTTAGAAACGGCGAAAGAAAAGAAATTGAAGTTAAGGAAATCGTTCCAGGTGATTTAGTTATTTTAGGAGCCGGCGATAAAGTACCAGCTGACGGTAAACTGACTAAAGGAGTAAATCTATTGGTGAATGAAGCAATTTTGACCGGAGAGGAAGAAGCAATGGAAAAAAATGAAATGGAAGATAGAAATAACTTATTTATGGGTACGACCGTTATTTCAGGTAGAGGCACAATGGAGGTGACAAAAATTGGAAAAGAAACTGAGATGGGGAAAATCGGGCAGAGTTTGGCAGAAATCAAAGAAGAAAAAACTCCTCTTCAATTAAGACTGGAAAAATTTGCTAAAAATTTAGTTACAATCATTTTGTTAGTTTGCCTCTTTATCTTTTCAATAGGCATTTTTCATCAAGAAAATATCTGGAAGATGCTAAAGTTTTCGGTAATTTTATCAATTGCAGCTATACCCGAAGGTTTGCCGATAGCCATCACTGTTATTTTGGCTTTGGGAATGAGAAAAATTTTAAAACGGAACGGACTCGTCAAGAAATTACTTTCAATTGAAACGCTTGGTTCGACTTCGGTGATTTGTACCGATAAAACCGGCACTTTAACCGAAGGGAGAATGCAAGTTGTAAAAGCTGATTTTTCTGATAAAGAAAAAGCACTTTTGGCTTTAACGCTTGCCAATGAACAAAAAAGTAGTTTAGAAATTGCCTTGTGGAATTATGTGGAAAAAGAGAATTTTTTTAATCCCCGAGAAGTTTTCAATTATACCCAACGAATTTATGAAGAACCATTTGATAGTGAAAAAAAATATGCAATGACGATAAATAAGATTAAAGATAAAGATATTGCTTTTATTGTCGGAGCACCAGAAATTATTTTATCTTTTTGCGATATTTCAATAAATGAAAAAAATAATATTTTGGCAAAAATTGATAATTGGGCCAGCCAGGGATTAAGAATCGTCGGAGCAACATTTAAAGATAAAAGGGAATTAAAAGAAAAACAGGGATACGTCTGGCTTGGTTTAGTTGGAATTGAAGATCCTGTAAGAGAAGGAGTCAAAGAAGCAATTTCGATTGCTCAAGAAGCCGGAATAAAAATTAAAATAGTAACCGGAGATTATAGAAAAACTGCAGAAAAAATAGCTACTAAACTCGGATTTAATTTGAGACCAGAGAATATTTTAGAAGGGCAAGAATTGGAAATGATTTCAGACGGATCCTTAAAAACAAAAATAGACGACATTATTTTATTTACCAGAGTCACTCCCCATCAAAAACTTAAAATAGTCAAAGCGCTTCAAGAAAAAGGAGAAATAGTAGCAATGACTGGCGACGGTGTAAACGATGCTCCGGCTCTAAAAAAAGCCGATATTGGCGTGGTAGTAGGTAGTGCTTCAGACGTTGCTAAAGAAGCCGGCGATTTAATTTTGCTTGACAGTAATTTTAAAACAATAGTAGCAGCTTGTGAGGAAGGAAGATTAATTTTATCTAATATAAAAAAAGTCATTGGTTACGTTCTTTCCAATTCTTTTGCCGAAATTGTTCTAATTTTTGGTGCTATTCTTTTAAATTTACCCGCTCCCTTAACAGTCGTCCAAATTTTATGGATTCACCTTATCTGCGACGGTCCCCCTGATATAATGTTGGCTTTTGAACCAAAAGAAAAAATGATTATGAGAGAAAAACCAAAAGACATTAAAAAAGAAAGTCTCTTGCCAAACTTTATGATATTTTTGATTTTTGCCATCAGTTCGATAACGGGTTTATTATCGTTGTTGTTATTTTATTATTTCTTTAATCAAACGGAAAATTTGAATTTGGCAAGAACTATATCTTTTGCCACCATTGCCACAGCAAGTCTTATCTATATTTTCGCATTCAAAAATCTTAAAAAATCAATTATTAAAACTGAAAATTTTTTCCAAAATAAATATTTATTTTTGGGCATAATTTATGGATTTTCCTTAATCTTTCTTGCTATTTATCTACCTCGTCTTAATCATATTTTGGGCACCACTCCTCTCAGGCCATTTCATTGGATATTGGTTCTTAGCATTGCTTTTGTTGTCACTTTCTTAATTGAGGGAGTGAAAATTCTGCATAATAAAAAGACAAAATAAGTAGTTTCAACCTCCGCTATTGACACCAGATTAATATTTTTGCTATTTTTATTTATATAGTTCTTTAAGTATTTGGAGGAAAATGAAAATGCCCAAGGCCTTTGTGTTGATAACTTCTCACTTTGGGAAAGAAAAGGATGTTCTCGAAATACTCAAAAAAATAAATGCGATAAAAATCTACAAAGTTGATGGCACCTATGACTTTGTTGTCGAAGTCAATGCCGAAGATATGGATAAACTCAAAGATATTATCAAATGGCAAATTGGACGAATATCCGGCATTAGTAGCCCAACCGATCCTTTACTAGTTCTTAAAAATTAATTTTGAAAATTATCTGGTTCTCTTTCTTTTTAGAAGCTCTAATTAGGGCTTCTTTTTTATTTACATAATTTTTATTTTTGATATAATTTATTTAATGTTTACACCAACAAAAGTTTTTTTAACCAAAGGAGTCGGTGTCCACAAAGATAAACTGGCTTCTTTCGAGTTGGCATTGAGAGATGCTGGAATTGAAAAATATAATTTAGTTTTTGTTTCCAGTATTTTGCCGCCAAACTGCAATATCATTTCCAAAGAAGAAGGATTGAAACTTTTGCAACCCGGTCAGATAATTTTCTGTGTTTTTTCGAGAAATGAAACTGATGAACCCAATCGTTTAATTTCGGCTGCCATCGGCGTTGCCGTGCCAAAAGAAAGTGATCAATATGGTTATCTTTCTGAACATCATGCCTTTGGCCAAAAAGCCGAGATTGCTGGCGAATATGCCGAAGATTTAGCTGCTACGATGTTGGCTACTACTCTAGGGATAGAATTTGACTCCGAACAGGCCTGGGAAGAAAGAGAAAATGTTTACAAAGCCAGTGGCCGAATCTTTAAGACAACCAATGTTTGCCAATCAACCGAAGGGAATAAAGATGGTTTGTGGACAACCGTCATTGCTGCTGCTGTTTTATTAGAATAGGGACATTTTAGATTCAATAAGTTAGGACAAAAATAGGACAAATAGGACATTTTTGAAGAAATGTCCTATTTTTTCGAAAGTCTCCGAACGAGGACGGGCCTCGCCTAACTCTCAAAGACGAAGATTAGTGGAGAACAGTTCTCTGCCATTTTTTCCTTCGCAACGACATTTCCTTCTCCTCCGAATTAGTAAAAATAACCCACGGCCGTGGGAAAAATTTACCCCGTTAGAAAGCCCCGCCCTTTCTAACGGGGTTTACTAATTTTTGAGCCGATGAAAAGTTTTTGGTTGGAAAGGAGTTTTCCACAGTTTCCCCAATTGTTTTTTATTTCGGAACTTATAAAATTAGAAAATATGTCCAAAAAATTAAAAATTATTATTTCGATTCTCGTTATCATTTTGTTATTCCTCATTGCTGTAGGAATTTTTTGGTGGAAAAAAAATACGATAGAAAATTATTTTGAACTCAAAGAGGTGGAGAGGATATTTGCTCCTGCAAAGGATTATATGATTTACGAAACTCCGGAAGGAAAATTTATTGAAAACAAAAAAGATGGATTAAAAGCCGAGGTACCAGAAAATTGGAAAGTCGAAATTGGGATGGATATGTTTGGACTTGAGTCAGAAAGAAATGTAACGTTATATTCTTCCGATTTCAGTTACCGGCCACTACAGGGATGTTTAATAGAAATTCAAATAAATCGAGTAAAAAACGAAAGAGAAGAGAAAGGTTTCCTCATAAGAAACGTTGAGGAAGTAAAAAGGGACATTGTCCTTTCTAAAGAAAATAAACTCCCGAATTTAGAAGTCATATCAATAAATCAAAAAGAAGCCCTGAAAAAAACTTTAGAGCCGGAGAAACACGTACTTGTAGAATTTCCAACAGAGGAAAGGGTTTATTCATTTGAAGCAATTTTATTTTCAGATGAATGCAAGCAAGATTTCAATAAATTTTTAGAAACAATTTCAATTCAATGAGCTATATTTTTATTAAAAAAATTTTTCTAATTTTCATTTTAACTTCTATAATAAGTTTTTCAATTTGGCCAGCAATTATATTTGCCCAAAATTTTGATGAGATTTCTCCCGAAGAAATAAAAGAATATCTTGAGTTACCAGAGAAAGATGCTCAGAATTTGATGGAATCGTTGCCTCAAATTTTAACATCCGAAGGAATAAATTTATTAAGTTCCGGTTATTCTACCGATGAAGAAATAGCAGCAATATTAACTCTTAGAAAGGGAGCAAGGGTTCAAATGTTGAATCATCTTTTAATTGACGCACCAATAGAAATTACTGGAAAAATAATAGAATACACTATAGAAATGGCTCGTATATTTTTAGCTGAAGACATTGTTTCTACAATCTGGGATAGATTGGAAAAAGAAAGTGTAAAAAGAGCAGTTGAGTACGGAATGAAAGCATTATTGCAGAACGAAATCCGAGTGACGCCTGGAACATTGAGTTTCAGTTATCCTTCATATAAAGGAAATCAACAAAACGTTGTTTTTCAATATCTCATGATCTATCGACCTATAGACGAAAAACATGGAAACGTTGTAATACGAATTTATTCATCAACCTCAATCGAACCACCAAAATCTAGCCCCTGGCTTATGGGTGGTGTATATCACGAACTAACACATGATTTAGCTCCTTTTATTATTGAAATTAACGGTTCATTAGAGGATTTCGGATGGATTGGGAACCCCTCAATCAAAGTCACTTTTCCAGAGCAGGTGCCGGATTTGGGAATTAAGCCCTTGGGTTTTTTTGATAGAAATGTCTTGGATCCAATAAAAAATGGACTAGAAGAAACCATCCTTGTTTTTAAAAAAATTTTTGGGAAGACGGCAGAAGGAAAAGACAAAATTCAAACTTTTGGAGAAGGAGCGATCTTAGATATTGAAAATGCTCTGAATGCAATAAAAGCTAAAACGGAAAATCTTTGGAACAAATTCGAAGAGACGGTCTCGCAATTTAATCCTTTTGGTGCGGCGGCAAGTTTTTTTTCTCAATTTGATAATAAAAAAACCTTAGCATTAGAATCGTCACTAAGCGAAACAGAATCGGAATTGGAAAAGCTGCGAAGTGAAATTTCTCTTTTGGAAGAAAAATTGAAAGTTGAAGAAAGTTTGAAAAAAGAATTAAAAGAAAAATATGAAAGTGATTTGAATGAAATTTCGAATGAGGTCAATGATTTTACAGCAAGACTCGATACTTTTAGTCAACAAATTAATGAATTCAATCAGAAACCATCTGAAGAATCAACCAAGCCAAAATCTGAAGAAGCGAAAACAGAAATCGAAGAGACAACTTTTTGTCAAAGAAAAGAAGGAGATTTGCCCAAAGGAAATAAAATTATTTTTAACGAAGTGAGTTGGATGGGGACGGAAAATTCTTCCAATGACGAATGGATAGAACTCAAAAATATTTCCGGAGCGGGAACCAATTTAGCCGGTTGGCAACTTTTAGATAAAGATGGTCAAATCAAAATAATCTTTAGTAACGGAGAACAGTTCTCCGCCAATGGCTTTTATCTTTTAGAAAGAACCGATGATAATTCGGTGCCGAATGTTTCAGCTAATAAAATTTATACCGGGGCGCTTAATGACACTAATGAAACCCTCTATCTTTTTAATGAGAATTGCGAATTAGAAGATGAGATTTTAGCCAATCCCAATTGGCCAGCTGGTGATAAAGATTCAAAAAGAACAATGGAGAGAAAATCGGATTTGGGGTGGCAAACGAGCGCTAACATTGGTGGAACTCCCAAGAGCGAAAACAGTAGCGGAAATTTTTTTGTTGCTAGCGGCGGCGGAAGTAGTGGAGGAGGAAGCAGTGGGACGGGTACAACGACGGGAGGCGGAGGGAGTAGTGGCGGAACATCTCCACCTCCACCAAAATTTGGCATTATCATTAACGAAATTCAAATCGAAGGCCAAACCTCAAAGGATGAATTTATTGAACTTTATAATTTAACTAATCAAGATGTTAATCTTTCAAGTTTTTCTTTAAAAAAGAAAACCTCAACTGGTAGCGAAAGTAATTTAGTCAGTTCAGACAAATTTTCTGGCACAATTTCAACAGGCGGTTATTTATTAATCGTTCCTCAACCAAAAGATGATGGTACCCCTAATTACCAAGGTACAGTCCCTCCTGATCTTTTTTATTCAGGAAAAACTTATTCAATAGCCGCAAATAACACAGTTTTGCTCTATGATTCAAATTCAAATTTAATTGATAAAGTTGGTTTCGGAAATGCCAAAGATTTTGAAGGAAATGTCTTTCCCAAAAATCCAGAAAAGGGACAAAGCCTTGGCAGAGAATGGCTTGAAGAAAGCCAGAACTATCAAGACACCAATGACAATCAAGAAGATTTTGAAATTCAAAATCCGACTCCAAAAAGCAAAAACCAGACCATTGAAGAGTCCGGCTCTCCATTTGAGATAATTGTTAGTGGAGCTGACACAGTCTGGAATTTGAATTTAACTACTGCCTCTGCCGATGTTAAAGATTCAACCGATGCCCCGCCCCAAGATTTAGCCGAAGTATTTGTTAGTCATGCCGATATTGCTTGGAATTTAGATTGCCCAACTGTTTCTTTAGATATTATTGATTCAACCGACGCGCCCCCTCAAGTCCTGCCCGAAGCTTTTATTAGTGGAAGCGAAACAACAAAAAATATAAATTTAGAGAAATTAGAATAGTCGATTATTTTAAAATGAACAAAAAATTTTGGCTAATAATCTTAATACTAATTGTTATTTTGACTAGTGTTTTATATTGGTATTTTAATTATTTTTCTAAGAGTTCGTCGCCAGAAACCGCAGAGGAGAAAGCGGAGCCAAAAGAGAAAAGTTTCCAAACCATTGAACTAGAAAAGCCACCTTTTATAAAAGATTAATTGCAAAGGTCGAATTTTTTCTGAAGATTCTTAATAAAATGAACATGGTAAAAGCCAAACATTTAATTTTCATTTCGGTTTTTCTGGGGATGCTTTGTTTAATCGTTTTTTTCACTAAATTGACAAAGGCACAAGAAACTACTTTCCCGGTAGAGGAAGCTGGAATCGCAGCCTATGTTAAATTAGATTCAGATCCGGAGAAAATGATTCAGGTTCTCACCGATGCCTTAAATTATTACTCAGAGAAAGAGGTTCCAAGAACTGCTTCCAATTATGTAATAGGTGTGGTGGAAGTAGAAAATGGAATGCTTCGGTGGGTACCCCATTATAATTATCCTCATTTATATATTGGATTAGATGGCTGGATGGTTGCTTATTATTTAAAAGATGAGGAAGCCAGTCAAATTATGCAATGGAAAGATTATACGCCAGGAGAGATAACTACTACCACTCTCAAAGATGCCATTGATTTGATGTGCGATAGTATTGAAGTTGCCTATTCTGGAGATATCAAGTATTACGATTTTAAATTTCCAGATGCCAACAAAATGACTTTAATAGCTGAAACCGTTTCGGTAGGAGGTTCAAATAGTTTTTCTTTAACAATCCCTGGTACACTTTATGAAGTATCTTACTCGGTCTATTACGGAGGGCAGTATTATAATTGGTATGCAAAATTGATAGTTGTTGATGGAACTGAGGTTTTCTCGGATGGATGCGTTGAGTGTGATGATGTAAGACTTAAATACGGTTATTATGAGCCCTTAACTCTTTTAGAAACTAATATTCCCCATTTGATTACCATTAAAGCTGGGCCGGATCGTGCTGGTGCGTTTATAAATGCAGCCACAGTTTTGATTTATCAGAATTAAGTTGGTTTGGTTACCAAAGCGGACAAGATGGGACAATTTTTCCCTAATTGACCTACTTTGTTGTTTTTGATATACTGGTTTTAATTGCTTGGAAAATGGACAAAGAATATTTCATTCAATTGACAAAAAACCTATATCACCTGACTCTGCTTTTTCCCAAAAAAGAACCCTTGAGATATAAAATGCGAGAATTGACCGATGAGATTTTAGCAAATTTACTTTCTATTTTAGAAGGTAATTTTCATAAATCGGGAAATTTTATTGCTGAAATTGAAAAGGATTTAGAAGTTTTAGATAGTTATTTTGAGGTTGCCATAGATCAAAATTGGGTTCGTCCCGAAGATGTCTTGGAAATCCAAAGCGAATATAGTAATATAAAAGAAGAAATTGAAAAGGTAAAAATCGAAGAGAAAAATAATCCTCCACTTCAATCAGCCAGGGAAAATATTAACGATAATCCAGTTGAGAGCGATAACGACTTTATAAACGAGAGACAGCAAAAAATTTTGGACATTTTGCGTGAAAAAGGGAAAACTCAAGTCGGTCAATTAGTTTCAGTCTTCCCTCAGATAAGCAAGAGAACCCTAAGACGAGATTTCCGTTCTTTATTAAAAAGGGGGCTAATCGAAAGGATAGGGGAGAAGAATTATACGTTTTATCAAACGAAATCAACTGAAAGTAGGACAAGTTAGGACACTTTGGCCTACCTTGTCCTCATTTATTCACAAAAAGCTATCAGAGACCCGCTCTCTGTAGATTAAAAACTATACGAGGCCCGTCCTCGTAAAGCTGATGGGTATATGAAAAAATTAAGGAAGGAATTTAGTCAAATTTACGATAAATATATAGAGAAAATCTATCGGTTTGTTTTTTTGAAGGTCAGTTCGCCAGATGTAGCCGAAGATTTAACTTCGGAAACTTTTTTGAAGGGCTGGCTGGCTTTTAAAGAGCAAAACTCCGATCCTAAAAACCAAAATCACATCGATAATCCACCGGCTTTTCTTTATCAAATTGCCCGAAATTTAGTTATTGATCATTATCGAGAAAAAGACAGAAACCAGACGGTTCCAGCCGAAGATTATCGAATCATTGATCCCCGAATAAATTTGGAAGAAAGGGCTAATTTGAACTCTGATTTTGAACAGGCCAGGCAAGCCCTGGTTAATCTCAAAGACGATTACCAAGACGTGATAATTTATCGTTATTTAGATGAATTATCGGTGCCAGAAATAGCCAAAGTTATGCAAAAATCCGAAGGAACAGTCCGAGTTTTGCTTCACCGCGCCCTAAAATCTCTTAAAAATGAACTTCATCTCGAGGCTTAACACCCGACATTAAACTAAAATTCGTGTAAAATTTGTTCTCAAAAAGGTGTAATAAATTCGTGTGTAATCCGTCATTATATTAAGGATGACTGAAAAAGAACTCATTGGCAAAATTGAAATTTTGCACCAGATTCGACCCAGAAAAAACTGGGTTTTCTTGACTAAAAAGCGAATTTTAGGAGAAGAAAGAACTCTCTCTGGTTTATTTTCGGATAGTTTGCGGGTTTTTCAGGGTCTATTTTACCAGTATAAATTTGCTTTAGTCAGCTTAATGTTAGTACTGGTTTTGGGCGGAACTTTCGCGTTTGCCCAGAAATCCCTGCCCGGCGAAGCCCTTTTTCTGGTTAAAAAGATTACCGAAAAAACCCGGGCGATTTTCGTTTCCAAAAATGAGAAACCCGGGGCTCAATTAGAATTAGCCAACAAAAGATTGGAAGAATTAAATCAGATTGCTCAGAAAAATGATGCTAAGAAATTAGCTCCAGCCATTGAAGAATTTCAAGCCAGTGTTTCCAAAGCCGCCCAAAAACTGACTGAAGCAAAAGAACCTAATGTGAAAGAAATTGTTGAAGTAACTAAAAAAATAGAAGCAAATAAACAAAAAGCTGAAACCCTGGGAGTGGTTGTCGGCGAGACAAGAGATTTTGATAGTGCTTTATTGCAATTGATTGAAAGAGAAATAAAATATTTGGAAGTAAGAACGTTAACCGATTCACAAAAAGAAATTTTCGTTAAGGCGGTGGAAGATTTTAAAGCGGGAAATTATTCCGAAGCATTATACAAAATTTGGTTATTGAGCAATCCGCAACAATAATTTAATTTTCCTTAAAATTCTGAAAGTCGCGGTCCTCGTGACTAATTACGTAAGGTCGTGAGGTAATCCCCATAATACCAAATGTTCCCTGGTTTCGGGGAAACGGTCGACGGCGACGAAAATAAATTAAAAAGTAAAAATAAAAACAAATATGAGTATAACAAAAAAGATTATAGCGATCGTTATTGCTTTGACTGTTTTCTCTATGGTAGGAAGTCCGGTTTTGGCTTTGACAGCTGAGGAGCTACAGGCACAAATTACTGCCTTATTAGCTCAATTAACAGCTTTGCAAACCCAATTAGCTACACTTCAAGGTGGAACAGGAGCTGTTACCTGTGCTATCACTAGTTTTACCAGTAATCTTTTACAGGGATCGACCGGTGAAGATGTAAAGTGTCTGCAAAAGATTTTAAACTCTTCTGCTGATACTCAGGTAGCCGCAACCGGCGTTGGTTCTCCTGGAGCAGAAACTACTTACTTTGGTTCATTAACCAAAGCTGCAGTTATTAAATTCCAAGAGAAATACGCCGCTACTATTTTAACTCCTTTGGGGTTAACTAGCGGAACCGGTTTCGTTGGTGCTGCAACTAGGTCAAAATTAAACCCAATGTTAGTAGGAGGATATGTACCTCCAACCGGATGTACTACTGATGCTAACTGTGCCACAGGTTACATGTGCTCAGCAGGAACTTGCGTTCTCAAACCTACAGGTGGAAAAGAAGGTACTTATACAGTAGCTCTCGCTGCAATTCCGGTTAGCGCAACAGTATATGCCGGAAATGATATTCCTGTTTATGGAATTAAGGTTAGAGCGTACAACTCTGCGATAACAATCGCCAGATTAGACCTTCAGATGTCTCTTACTGTGGGCGTCACAACATACAGCCCGGCAACATTGGTCACGGCAATCAGCATCTATGACGGCGCTAACTTGTTAACGAAGATTACAAATCCTGTATTCACATTGGATTCATCCAGCGTCTACTATACTCAGGTTGTTGGTTTTAACTTCTTGGTGCCAGAAGGAACCGAAAAGACATTAACAGTCAAAGTTGATACTGTTACAGCATTTGACACAAACAGAGCGCTTATTGTTAATGTTTATGGAAGCGGCATCAGAGGAGTTGACGGCGCCGGATTAAGCACTTATTCTACTTTGGCAACAACCAGACAATTTACCATTCAGAGACTGGGTGCCTCAACCTTAACTGGTTCAGCATCTGTTGATCTTCCTGCATCAAACAATATTGAGATTAAGACAACAGGAATTGAAAATGTTTCCTTATTGAAGTTTAACCTTAAGTCAACACTCGGCGATTCTACATTAACCAAATTAAGCGTTAATGTGACAACAGCGGGCAGCGCGGCAGTACCATCAGTCATTAAACTTTATGACGGTGATACTTTGTTCGCTTCTGCCGACCCTTCAACTGGTGTTGGCGTATTTGAGAACTTCAGTTTGGCAATTCCCAAAGACACGACTAAGGCAATGACTGTTAAGGCTGATTTCTCCGAATTAACAGCTTCAGGTTCAAACCAAGTCAACGCCAACATTCCTACAAGTGGGGCTACCAGCCAATATCGAAGCGCAGACGGTAGTATTTCAAGCACAACTATTGCTTCGGCAATTACAGCCAATCCTCAATTCCTGTATGAACAGGGGGTGAAATTCACCTTTATTAGCGGAACTAACACAGTCAGTACTAGCACAGAGGGTTTTGGAGCTGCTACCGGTACCTTAAAGTTCAAGGTTGAGCCATTTGGCGGAACTTTGACTAAATTCACTGAGGCAGAAGGCGGTACAGGAGCTGCTAGCAAGGTTACAGTTAATGCTTACATATCCGATGGAACAACGACTTATGCAACGGGCGTCACCCGCGTAATTGCAGTTGATCCTAATACCGATACTCCGGATGGCGGTGCAGCAACTGTAACGGTTACATTGACTGCTACCGATGACGGCAGCACCAATCCTGGTTTGATGAGATTCAAGATTGGCGCCATTTCCTGGGTAGTGGGTGACATTACTAGTCACCAGTTCAGCGGCCCGACTGCTGGCAGTATCTTTGATAACTGGGTAACCAACTACGCAGACCTTCGGTAGTTAACAACTCTTCCTTGTGGAGTACAAAAACCCCGCCTTCGCGGGGTTTTTGGGTTGTCGGAAAAAGTAAAAATTGTTATAATTTTATAATGATTATGAAAATCAGCAAATTTGAAAAAATTCTCTTTGGCTTACTGATTATTTCTGGTTTTACTTTTTGTTTTTCTGTTAAAGCGGCAACTTTTAATGAAACAAAAAATTTTTACATAGATTCTTCTTATGATATTTCCGGAAGAAAAGAAATTACAGCTATTCTTCAAAGGATAAGCAATCAATTGTATTTTTATGTTGATAACGATTGGTGGGGCGGTCTTTCTTTTGAAGATAAAAATAAAATAAATATTGAATTATATAATTTAGCCGATGAGTTTGAAAAGAAAATTTACCCAACCTTAACTTCCACTTTTGGTTCAGAATGGAAGCCGGGAATTGACAATGATGAACATATTACTATCTTAATTCACCCAATGAAAAAAGATCGGGCAGGATATTTTAATAGCGGTGACGGATATCCTCGCTTGCAAAATCCGAGGTCAAATGAAAGAGAAATGGTTTATCTGAATTCGGATTATATCGCAGACCCCATAAATAAAAGTTTTCTTGCCCACGAATTTATGCATCTAATTACCTTTAACCAAAAAGAAAGAATTCAAGGAGTAGAAGAAGAAATTTGGCTCAACGAAGCCAGAGCAGAATATGTTTCAACTTTACTTGGTTATGACACTGAATATCAAGGAAGCAATCTTCAGAGAAGAGTTAACGAGTTTTTAAAAAATCCTTCAGATTCTATTACTGATTGGCAGAACACTTCAGCAGATTATGGTGCTCTAAGTGTTTTTACTCATTATTTAGTTGACCATTACGGAATTAAAATTTTAATTGACTCTTTGCATTCTTCGAAAAAGGGAATTGAAAGCATAAATTACGCTTTAGCCAAAAATGGCTTTAAAGAAGATTTCTCCCAAATTTTCACTGATTGGACAATTGCTGTTTTGATAAATGATTGCAGCATAGGAGAAAAATACTGTTACAAAAACCCAAATTTAAAAAACCTTAAAGTAGTTCCCGTAAGCAATTTCCTTCCACTTAATTTGCAGAGCACTTTATCTGTGAATTATTTAACAAAAAAATGGACTGGTAACTGGCACAAAATTTTTGGTGGTGGCGGAACTCTAACTTTTGAATTTGAAGGAGGATATAATGGAAATTTTAAGGTCCCTTATGTGACCTGTGGTTCCTTAAATAGTTGTTCTGTTAATTTTTTATCTTTAAATGTAAATCGAGAAGGTAAAATTATTCTTAAGGAATTTAATACAAAATATATTTCCTTGACTATTATTCCTTCGGCTCAAAATAATCTTTTTAGCCCTGATAATCCTGCTCCAAGCTTTACATTTATTTGGAAAGCAAGAATTGATTTACAAAATCAAGAAGAAGAACTAATTAACCAGCTTTTATCCCAAATTGCTTTTCTTAAAGCAGAAATTGCCAGAGTTCAGGTAGAGATAAATGCCATTTTAGCTAGTCGTGGTCAAAAAATTACTTGTTTAAAGTTTGAAAATAATCTTTATTTTGGGATGAGAAATAACTTTGAGGTTCATTGTTTACAAGAGTTCTTACGCTCACAAGGGCCGGAAATTTATCCAGAAGGTTTAGTGACGGGGAATTTTCTTTCTTTAACAAAAGCAGCCGTTTCGCGTTTCCAGGAAAAATATACTTCAGAAATATTAAAACCCCTTGGATTAGAAGGGGGAACTGGATTTGTAGGACTTTTAACTAGAGCAAAAATAAATCAGCTTCTCAAATTTTAGATTCTAGGGTTCCAAGCTCCTTAAAAATTCCTCTACATCTGTTTTAGCTTCGGGCATAAGTTCTAATGCTTTCAAAGCCGCTTCGCGGGCTTTTTTAATTTCTCCCAGTTCTTTATAAACAACAGCCAAAGAGGCATAAAGTTGGGCTTGTTGGTTTTTGTCTTTAGTAATGTTTATAATTTTTGGATAAACTTCGGCCAATCCCTTATAATCACCAATCCTTATGTACATATTAAGCAAAAGTGACAAGGCCTCTTCAGATTCAACATCATATCCTTTTTCTTTAGCGATATTGCCAAAATAATTAAGCTTTTCGTAGTTTCCAAGATAGCCCTCTACTAAACCCATAAGCCAGTAGCATACAGGATAATTGGGGTTTAAATCAATACACTTCTGGGCCCTTTCTTTTGCCGTTTCATAGTCGCCCGTTATTATGCCGGTTTTCAACCATTCTTTATAAATTTCCTGGCGTTGAGGACTCAAATCAACGGCTTTTGCGAAATATTCGTTCGCCTCTTTTTTTAATTGCTCCATTTCGGGCGTGCTTAAAAAAACATTGTCCGTTTCTTTATTTTTTTCTTCAATTAAGATGTTTGTGTATTCTGCAAGCAAAAGCCAATTACGGACATCTTTTTGGTTGTTTTCTGTATTTTTCTTGAGGAATGATATTGCTTTTTGGGCAAGCGCGATTGGTTCTTGGCTGGTTGGCGTGCAGGTTTGAATAAGCTCGACGTAGCGGATTCTTAAGTAATTATCTATTATGGTTTTGTAGGTCGGAGAGTATTTCTTTGCAACTTCCAGGGTTTTGCCGCATTTCCCCATTTCATAATAAGCAATGGCTAAGTTCAAATTTTTATTGGCTAGAAGTGGTTTTAAATTGAAAGAAAAAATAAATAAAACCAAAATAAATGCTAAGCCGACCGCAATTATCTGTCTGTGAGGATATAGTTTTACTAAGAGCTTATTATTTGAGAATTCTTGTTGTTGGATTTGGTTTGAGCTTGTCCTCCCACCAAAATTTTGGTAGGAGGGGGTTGTTGTAAGGTGCAGGGAATAGGAGATAAGCAGGAAAAAAACAATATATGAGGAAAAAGTATCAAAACTGAAAAGATTGGCAACCAAATACCCAATAAGAGTTGCTTGAATTGCGTGGCAGGAAAGCGCGCTTTCGGGTTGTCTTTTTTTGGTTTTTTGGAGCTGCCAGAACAAAACCCCAAAAAGAGCAAAATAAATTAACAAAGCCGGAATTCCACCCGTAACCGAGATATCAAAAATAATATTATGGGCTCTATCCCACCATTCGTCTATTCCGCCAGACGGCGCCCATCCCATTTTAGGCAGCGATGGATCGTAAAACTTATCAAAGGCAATGTTAAAATTTTCCATTCCATAACCCAGGATGGGCCTTTCCATCAAGGTCTTTCCAGAAAGTTTCCAGGCAGACAATCTGCTCTCCTCCACTTTTATTCCTTCAAAAACGCTTAAAATCCTGTCAACCGCACTGCTGACAATCGGCGGCATTTTTTGATAAATTTCAAGATTCTCCTGTAAGTAGGCGCTTGAAGAGTACATTCCCAAAGCTGCGATGATCAAAATAACTCCTATTAATAGCCGGAAAGATTTTGATTTTGCCGGGTAGGCGACAAGAAACCAAATTAATCCGAAAGACAAACCGGCGAAAACCGCTCTTGTCTGGGCTATAAAAAGGGAAACAAAAACAAAGAAGAAGAAAGCAAAAAAATAAAAAAATTTTTTAACCCATTTTTTTGACTCAATTCCTAAAGATAGGGAAAGAAAACTTAATAATAAAAGATATACTCCCAAAAAAATGGGGTTGCCAAGAGTGGAACCCGGTCTGATTTCAAAAGGAATTAAAAAGGTTTTGAAAAGCGCAAGTTGTTGGAAAATCGCAATCAGACTTACTAATATGCCAATAACAATGGAGAAACTCCAGATTTTTTTCCAGTCATTTCGCTTTATAACTAAAAAAACCAATATGCTAAAAATGATATAAAAAGAGAAATTTACAAATCCGCCAGCGCGGAAAGGATCCCCCCATAAAGTGTTGTGTATATTTACTGAAAAGAAAGTTGACAGCAGGTAAATACCGAAAAGAGATGTTAAGGCATATATTATTTTTGAGCCATCTTTAATCTTAGCTTTAATAGCTTCAAGACTGATTTTTTTATATAAAATCTGCAAGACGAAAAAAAACAGCAAAATAGAAATAACAATGCGGAAAACTATTGTTTTTCCCCAATCAAGAGGAGAAAATAAAGCAGGTATTGTTTTGTAGACAAAAGGTATGGGTAGAAGCGGCAGGAATAGAATTATAAAAAACCCAGCCAAATAAAGCCAATAGAGATTGTTTTCAATTTTGAGAACCTTGTTTTCCATACAATTCTATGATATAAAAAAAGTATATAAAAGGCAATATTTTACTAAAACTATTAATAAAAATGAGCAAATTAGAACGATTAATAAATCAAAAAAAAGCAAAAGTAGCGGTAATTGGTTTGGGATATGTTGGTTTGCCAAGCGCTTTTGAGTTGGCAAGAGTAGGCTTTTCGGTTTTTGGAATTGATATTAAAAAAGAAAGGGTTGAGTTGGTAAATAAGGGAGAATCTTATACTAACGATGTTGACTCAAAGGATTTAAAAAAAGTAGTAAATTCCAACAAATTAAAGGCCTTCAATAATTATCTTCCACTTAAAAAATCTGATATTATTTTAATTTGTGTTCCTTCTCCTCTTGATAAACATAAAGTACCAGATATTTCTTATATAGTTTCAACTGCGAAAGCAATAGCTAAGTCTTTAAAGAGAGGCCAGCTTATTATTTTAGAAAGCAGCACTTATCCCGGAGCGACTCGGGAATTAATTTTGCCACAATTAGAAAAAACAGGTTTAAAGGTTGGTAAAGATTTTTATTTAGTTCATTGTCCGGAAAGGATAGACCCTGGAAATAAAGAATATGGGTTAAAAGATGTTCCTCGGGTGGTTGGAGGGATAACGCAAAGATGTACCCAATTAGCTGTTCACTTCTATCGAAGTTTCATTAAAGCCAAAATTATACCTTTAAGTTCGGCAGAAGCTGCCGAAATGACAAAATGCTTAGAAAATATTTTCAGACTGGTAAATATTTCAATGATTAATGAATTAGCACTTTTGTCTGGGAGAATGGGAATTGATATTTGGGAAGTGATTGAGGCAGCCAAAACAAAACCTTATGGTTTTATGCCATTCTATCCTTCGCCAAAATGTTCCGGCCATTGTATTCCCTTGGTGCCGTTTTTCTTGAGTTATAAAGCCAAAGAATATGGTTTCTGGACAAGATTTATTGAGTTAGCCGGCGAAATTAATGAACAGATACCTCATTATGTCATGAGTAAGGTTATTTGGGTCTTAAACCTCAAAGGAAAACCTGTGCGTGGTTCAAAGGTATTAGTCTGGGGCGTGAGTTACAAAAAAGATATTGGAGATACTCGTGAATCAGGGGCTTTCGATATTATCGCCGATTTGGTTAGAAAAGGAGCAAAAATAGATTATTTCGATCCCCATGTTCAAAAATTTGAAGTAAAACACAGAATTTTAAAAAAATCTATCATTCTAAAATCAGTCAAATATTCTCCCCAAAAACTTAAAAGATATGATTTGGTTTTAATTTTAACTGACCATTCAGGATTCGATTATGACGAATTAGCAAAAAAATCTAAACTCGTTGTTGACACTAGAAATGCTATTAAATCAAGGAAATATAAAAACGTATATCGATTTTAAAGTTTATGAATAAAAGGAATAAGGAAAAAATAAAAATTGGACTTATAGGGTGCGGTCGGATTTCTGTACAACATTTTAATTCTATAGAAAAAATCCCCGAGATGGAGCTTCGGGCCGTCTGTGATATCAAAACCGAACGGGCAAAAAAAGCAGCTAAAAAATATAAAGTTGATTGGTATAAAGATTATCGCCAGCTTTTAAAAAGAGATGATATTGATTTAGTGAGTATTTGCACCCCTAATGGCCTTCATGTTCAAATGGGTATAGATACAGCTCACTCAGGAAAAGATGTTGTTATGGAAAAGCCATTAGGGATAAATTTGAAGGAAGTAGATAGGCTTTTAAACTATTTTAGAAAAAAAAATAAGAAACTCTTCTCTGTCTTACAGGTTAGGTTTAATCCGCCAATTCAGGCTGTTAAAAAAATAATTGAGGAAAAAAAATTAGGTCGGATTAATAATGCAGCCTTGGTGGTGAGGTGGGCAAGACCACAGAAATATTTTGATCAAGATGAATGGCGGGGCACTAAGAAATTGGACGGCGGTACGCTTTTAAATCAAGGGATTCATTACGTTGATATTCTTCAATGGTTGCTTGGACCAGTAAAGTCAGTTTTCGCCAAAAAAGACACTCTTTCTCACAAAATAGAGATAGAAGATATTGTGGTAGCGATTTTTAAGTTTAAAAACGGCGGTTATGCAACCTTAGAGTTTACCATTTGTACTTATCCTCGAAATTTAGAATGTTCAATTTCTATCTTGGGGTCAAAGGGAACCATAAAAATCGATGGTTTAGCTGCTAACGAAATCGAAACTTGGGAACTAGAGAATTTACCAAGACCCGCTTTATCTTCTGGTTTGATCCCCAACGTCTACGCAGGGGGGCTTTATCAAGGTTCTTGTCCTAACCACCTCTTTGTCTATAAAAATATTGTTCGTTTTTATCAAGGCGATAAAGCAGCGTTTATTACTGATGGTGAAGAAGCTCGTAAATCTCTTGAGATAGTTGAGGCAGTTTATAGCTCCGCCCAACTAAAAAAAGAAGTATTCTTACCTCTTAAAAATAATCATTAAAGTTATTGAATATATTATTAAAGATAATATGAAATATTTTGTAGACGATACTGCCAAAATTGAAAAGGGTGCAAAAATCGGAGAAGGAACGAAAATTTATCAATGTTCTCAAATTAAAAAAGGCGCTCAAGTTGGGAAAAATTGTGTTATTGGTCATAATTGTTTTATTAGCTCAAAAGCAAAAATAGGAAAGGGAGTAAAACTTGAATCAAATATTGATGTTTGGGATTTAGTAATTTTGGAAGATTATGTTTTTGTCGGGCCATCTGTTGTTTTTACTAATGATAAAAACCCGCGAGCAAAATATCCCAAATTAAAATTTCCTCAGTATGGCAAATGGCTTCCTACTTTAGTTAAAGAAGGAGCAACTATTGGAGCTAATGCAACAATTTTGTGCGGAATAGTTATTGGTAAATGGGCAATGATAGGTGCGGGTTCAGTGATAACAAATAATGTTCCAGATTATGCGATAGTGGCTGGAAATCCGGCAAAAATTATGGGCTGGGTATGCGAATGTGGGAATAAGATTAAATTTAAGAGAGAAAAAGCAATTTGCCAGGTTTGCAAAAGAAATTATCAAAACAAAAGAAATAGAGTATGGCAAATAAAATAAAATTTTTAGATTTAACTAAACAATATAAATCAATTAAAAAAGAGATTAACTCTGCTATAAAAAAAGTTCTGGAGAGCTGTGTTTTTATTGGGGGTAAAGAAGTTGAAGACTTTGAAAAGAAAATTGCTAAATTTTGTGGTGCGAAATATGCCATTTCTGTTAATTCGGGAACCGATGCCCTTTTTTTATCTTTGAAAGCATTAGGTATCGGTCAAAGAGACGAAGTTATAACAACTCCTTTTACTTTTATTTCCACCGCTGAAGTAATTGCTACTCTTGGTGCCAAACCAGTTTTTGTTGATATTGAGCCAAGAACTTTCAATATTGATCCAGAAAAAATTGAAGAGAAAATTAGTAAAAAAACGAGAGCAATAATTCCCGTTCATTTATTTGGTCAGATGGCTGATATGGCAGAAATTATAAAAATTGCTAAAAAACATAAATTAAAAGTCATTGAGGATACAGCTCAGGCAATTGGCGCGAAATTAAAAGTAGAAAGTAGAAAGTGGAAAGTAGCAGGTTCGATCGGGGATTTGGGATGCTTCAGTTTTTTTCCCTCGAAAAATCTTGGAGCTTATGGCGATGGGGGAATGGTCGTTACGAATAATAAAAAATTAGCAGAAAAAATTAGATTATTAAAAAATCATGGCTCTTCATCGAAAGAAAAATATCTAAATTTAGTTTCAGGAATTAATTCGAGATTAGATACCATTCAAGCAGCGATTTTAAGAGTGAAATTTAAATACTTAAAAAAGTGGACCCAAAAGCGTCAAGAAATTGCCAAATATTATAATCAAAAACTAAGCGGGGTGGGGGATGTAATAATTCCTGAAATTTCATCCGAGAGAACCCATATTTTTCATCAATATACCATCAGGACAAAGTATCGAGACAAACTTCAAAAATATTTAAAAGAAAAGGGGATTCCTACAATGATTTATTATCCTTTACCCTTACACTTGCAGCCTGCTTTCAAATACTTGGGCTATAAAAAAGGTGATTTTTCTGAATCGGAAAAAGCTGCTCAAGAAGTTTTATCTCTACCGATTTATCCGGAGCTTTCCCAAAAAGAACAAGATTTTATTATAAGAAAAATTAAAGAGTTCTATGAAAACCAAAATTAAGATTTTAACTATCGTTGGAACAAGACCAAATTTCATTAAAATATCGCCTCTTTTTAAAGAATTTAGAAATCACAAAATAATAAACCCGATATTAGTTCATACCGGTCAGCATTATGATTTTGAAATGTCCCAGATTTTCTTTCAGGACTTGAAAATTCCAAAACCAAACTACAATTTAGGCGTAGGTTCTGATTCTCACGCTTGGCAAACAGCAAAAATCATGGAGAAATTAGAACCAGTTCTTTTAAAGGAAAAACCTAATTTGGTAATAGTTGTCGGTGATGTTAATTCGACCCTGGCCGGCGCTTTAACTGCTGCAAAATTACATATCCCCGTAGCCCATATAGAAGCAGGATTGAGAAGTTTTGACAAAAAAATGCCAGAAGAAATTAATCGCATTTTAACTGACCATATTTCTGATTTTCTTTTCTGCCCTACAAAAAATGCCGTGGAAAATCTTACAAAAGAGGGGATTAAAAAAGGTATTTATGAGGTTGGCGATATAATGTATGACACTTTTTTAAAAAATATCCAAATTGCTCAAAAGAACTCTAAAGTTCTAAAGAAACTTAAACTAAAACCGAAAAATTATTTTTTATTAACCCTACATCGTCCTCAAAATGTTGATAATCCAGAAAACTTAAAGAAAATTCTTAGAGCAGTTCGGGAAAGCAGAGAAAAAATCATTTTTCCGGTTCATCCTCGAACAAAAAACAGTTTAAAACAAGTTAGCGAGTTAACAATGAAACAATATAATAATGTTTCATTTATTGGTCCCCTTGGTTATCTTGAGATGCTGACTTTAGAAAAAAATTCCAAAAAAATTCTTACTGATTCTGGAGGTATTCAAAAAGAAGCTTACTGGTTAAAAGTACCTTGCATTACTTTGAGAAAAGAAACCGAATGGAAAGAAACCGTTAAGGCAGGTTGGAACATCTTAGTAGGCTATGATAAAAATAAGATATTGTGGGCTATTAAACATTTTAGTCCTAAAAGAAGGTGGCCTAAATATTTTGGTAACGGAAAGGCTGCTAAAAAAATTCTAAAAATTTTAACTAAAAACTTCAATGGGTAGCTTTTCCAAAAACATTTTAATAACTTTTCTTACCGAAATTTTAGTATTTGTCTTAGGATCTTTTGTTTTTATCATTATCGCTAGGACGTTAGGGCCAGCCGGCCAAGGGATGTATTCTTTAATAGTTTTGATCCCGGGCATAATGCTTGTTTTTGGAAGTTTTGGAATTGAATCAGCTAACGTTTATTTTATAGGAAGCAAAAAGTATGAAGTTGAAGATGTCGTTGCTAATTCTTTGGTTTTATCTATTTTTTTTGGTTCTATTTTGACAATAGTATTTTCTGGAATATTACTCTTGAGTTCCTTTCAGAGATTTATTTATTTAAATAATATTAATTATATTTATCTCTGGGCAGCAATATCTACCATTCCTTTTTCTTTGCTTTTAAGCTTTTTTAAAAACATCATTCTTGGTACGGAAGACATAAAAACTTATAATAAAACAACAATATTAGAAAGAATTTTTCAACTAATATTAATTATCGTTTTCCTATTAATATTAAAAAAAGGAATATTCGGTGCTATCATTTCTTATGTTCTGACTATTATTATAGCTACTTTTTTTGCCACCTTTTTTGTAAAAAAAATAAGCAAACTTCGCTTTTCTCTTAATAAAAATTTGCTAAAGGACTCTTTTGTTTACGGGGGAAAGGCTTATATTGCCAATGCCCTTTCTTTTTTAAATTACCGTTCAGATATGATTTTAATAGCTTTTTTTTTGACGCCGGCGGCTGTTGGTCTTTTTAGTGTTGCCGTTGGAATTTCTGAAAAATTATTCATGCTTACAGGTCCTCTTGCCACCGTCTTATTTCCTAGAATTTCCTCTATTGAGAGCGTTGAGGCAAACGATTTCACTCCAAAAATTGTTCGTCATACATTTTTTATCATAGTGATTTGTTCCCTGTTGTTGTTTTTCTTCGCCAATCCTTTAATTAAAATTGTTTTAGGGTCCGATTTTTTGCCTTCGGTTTTGCCCTTGATGATTTTATTACCAGGTATCATTGCTTTTGGCATTGGGGGAGTGCTTGCTGCTGATTTGGCTGGAAGAGGAAAACCTCAATTTGCCGCTTATTCCTCTCTTACTTGTTTAATTGTCAATTTTTTCCTAAATATTATTTTTATACCTAAATGGGGGATTTCTGGGGCTGCTTTTGCTTCAAGTGTTTCTTATTGGGCCGATACATTAATAATTCTAATCGCCTTTTTAAAAATATCGAAAAAAACATTGCGAGAAACATTGTTAATAAAAAAGGAGGATTTTCAGGATTATTTCCGTGCTCTTTCAAACCTCAAGGACTTGATACAAATTAAAAAATAAATTTTATCTATGAATAATAAGAAACTTTCAATTAGTTTTTTAGGAAGCGCTGCAAGCATCCATATGTTTAAATGGGCTAAATATTTTTCAGATCAGGGTCACCAAGTCCATTTATTTTCATATAATGACCAGAACCAAGATTATGGAATAAGAAATTTGAAATTACATATCATAAGAAAGAAAATTCCTATCCAAATATGGCCGTTTAATACTCTATTAAATTTACCTTTTATTTTATTTGAGATTGGGAAATTAATAAAAGAAATCAAACCAGATATCGTTCATGCCCATTACGTTACAAGTTATGGAACTTTGGCTGCTTTACTTGGGTTTCACCCCTTAGTAATTACTGCTTGGGGTTCTGATATTTTAGTTACTCCCAAAAAATTTTTGCCATCAAAATGGACAGTAAAATACGCTCTTTCAAAATCTGATTTGATTACTTGTGATGCAGAACATGTGAAAGAAGCCATGATAAAATTAGGAGCAGAAGAATCAAAAATAAGAATTATTAATTTCGGAATAGATACTAAAAAATTCTCTCCCGGACCTGCAGATGAAAAATTGAAAAAAGAATTGGAAATTTCCGATTTCAAAACAGTGATAAGTTTAAGAAGTTTGGAGCCAATTTATGATATTGAAACTTTAATAAGAGCTATCCCATTAGTTTTAAAAGAATTTCCCAAAACAAAATTTTTAATTATAGGTAGAGGTTCTCAAGAGGAGGAATTGAAGAGTTTGGCTGAAGATTTAAAAGTTGGAGAAAATACTAAATTTTTAGGCTGGGTTCCAAATGAAGAATTGCCAAAATATTTGAGAGTAGCAGATATTTATGTTTCGACTTCGTTATCAGATGGCGGAATTGCTGCCAGCACGGCTGAAGCTATGGCTTGCGGGTTACCGGTAGTAATTACTGACTCTGGCGAAAATAAAGAATGGGTTCGAGAAAATAGTGGCGGATTTTTAATTCCGATAAAAAATCCAAAAATATTAGCCGAGAGAATTATATATTTATTAAAAAATGATGATCTTGGAAGAAAATTTGGAGAAATTAACAGGAAAATAATTGAAGAGAAAAACAATTATTATAAAGAAATGAAAAAAATGGAGCAAATTTATTATGAATTAGTAAAAAATATGGCTCCAATAATTAATAAAATAAAAAATTAGTTTTATTTAATCCATTTAAAAAATGATGATTGATATTTTTTTGATAATAATTACTTTTTTTATAGGTATTATCATTTTAGCGACAGTAGTCAAAAAACCTTATCTTTTTTGGCCTATTTTAATTGCGATTTCTGTTGGTACTGGCGGATTATTAATTGGGGGCTATTTAATCGGTGGGTATTTCTGGGTAGATGAGTTTTTGCTTGGATGTCTTCTTGTGGGAACGTGTGTTTCAGTATTAATAAAAAGAACTAACCTTTACGGAAAGAGAAGAAATTTGACAGAGAAGCTCCACTTATGGATATTTTATATCTTTATTTTTTATATGGTTTTTCAGACGATAAGAGGATTTTTTATATGGCAGGAAGATTTAATAAAAATCGTAAGGTGGATTATTTTTTATTTAATGTTGGGAGTCCTTGCCTTTCTTTTATCTCGAAACCCCTTTTCTCATTTCAGTAAGAGAAGTGCGGTCTTAATAATATTTATTAGCGCATTTCTATACCTACTTTCTTATTTAATGCATGGCACATTATCCGGCCTATTAAGGGGAATCAACTGGTTAAGTCTACAGGGTTTTGAATGGTCTGGTTCGGCCTATGCTACTTTCCCGTTATTAATTGCATCAGTTGCCGCAGTTTTTTTAGTGAAAGAAAAGAAACTATATTATATTTTATTGGGAGTCGCATTGTTTGCTTTAGGGATTATAGTTAGCGTTTATTATAGTTCGCGGGTTTCGCTTTTAGTTGTTCTTTTCTTTATTGTTCTTTTGCTTTTTATTTCTAAAATTTCGTTAAAGAAAAAAGTTGCTATACTCTTTTTTTTCTTCTTTATCGCCTCAACTTTAATTTGGCAAACTGCTCCAAAAGAGATCAAAAATTATTATGTGGTTTTATTCCAAGGTGAAAAAAAATATGAAATTTGGAAGAGACAGGGCGGAGATATAGATCGTTACATGCATTTTCGTGCTTCTTTGGACGCGGTAAGGACCGATTGGAAAACTCTTTTATTCGGTTATGGCATATATGGACATCGCTCTATTTTAGTTCCATATTTGCAAGAACTTTCCAACCGTTATCGCAACGGGGCAATTGTTGAAGGACCCATTCGAACCACTGGTTTTAGTGCTCTGATTGTTGATGCCGGATGGGTTGGTATATTGCTTTTTGCGGCTAATTTTTTATTATTGGGCTGGCAAATTCTCTACAAAAATAAAAATTCCGAAAAATTTATTTTGGTTTCAGCAGTTTCGATTTCATTTTTGTGGATGTTGGTGAGCAATATCCAAGATTTAGTTTTATTATATTTTTTGATTATGCCTTTTGGTTTGATTTTTCAGTTAAATAAAACCGAGGAGAAAGAAATTAATGTTATTGAAATACCGCCAGAAATATAGTGTAGAGATTAGGCGAAATATGGAAATATTATTAAAGTCATATTATGAAAAAAGTTTTAATAATTGCCAATCTTTACCATGCTTCTCCAAGAATCCCGGCAATAACTAAATATTTGCCTGATTTTGGGTGGGAACCAACAATTCTGACGGTGCCAATTAAAGAAGACCCGAGACATAGATTATATTTCCCATCTGGATTTGAAGAAAAAGTACGAATTATTGAAGCTCCTTATAAAGGAGATGTATTTCAGTTTTGGCGGAAACTTTTTAGATTTTTTGGTTTTAACACTAATAAGAGTATTTTAAATCAAATTAAAGAAGATGTTGGTATCAAATCCCAAAAATCATTTATAGATTTTCTTTTTAATCTTTATATGACTTTCTTTGCCTATCCGGATGAAGAAAAAGGATGGATAAAGCCTGCCCTAAAGAGCGCAACTGACCTTTTTGAAAAAGAGAAATTTGATATTATTATTAGTAGTTCTTCGCCCGTAACAACGCATATTATTGCCCATAATTTGAAGAGAAAATATAAAATTCCCTGGTTGGCTGATTTGCGCGATCTCTGGACTCAAAATCATAATTATAATTATCCCTGGCTCAGAAAAAGAATAGAGCAGAAACTAGAAATAAAAATTTTATCAATTGCTGACGGAATTATTACCGTCTCTCAGCCATTAGTAAATAAGTTAGCAAAATTGCATGTAGGAAAAAAAATTTATACCCTTACCAATGGTTTTGATCCAGAAAAAATAAATGAGCCAGTGGCGAAGCTAACAGAAAAATTTACCTTCACCTATACAGGACAGATTTATTCTGGTAAGCAAGATCCTTTAAAAATTTTGGTTGCTTTAAAGGAATTAATTTTAGATAGAACGATAGATCCAAATGATATTGAGGTAAGATTTTATGGTCTAGAGAATTATTGGCTACAGAAAGAAATCGAAAAGAGTAAATTATCATTTGTTGTTAAACAATTCGGATTAATACCAAGAGAAGATTCTTTAGAGAAACAAAGAGAATCTCAATTATTACTTTTGTTAAATTGGGAAGATAAACAGGAGAAAGGTATATATACCGGAAAAATATTTGAATATTTGGCTGCCAGAAGACCGATCCTTGCCACGGGAGGATTTGAAAGCGGGATAATAGAAAAGTTACTGAAAGAAACAAGAGCCGGTGTTAATTGCTCCAGAATAGAAGACATTAAAAATTATTTTAAAAAATTCTATTCAGAATATAAAAAAAGGGGCAGATTGGCTTATACTGGCAGTATTGAAAAAATTAACAAATATAGTTATAAAACAATAGCGGGAGAGCTTGCGAATCTCCTGAACGATTTACTAAAATATGAATTGGAAATATAAGGCTTTTTTACAACAGGTTTTTTCTGTACTTCCTTTTGGTGAAGAAATGAATTATTTTTTCCAAAAAAAAGTAACTAAAAGCTTACCAAGCACCCTCCCTGTTTTCATCGAAAAAATAAATGAAGCAAAAAAACATTTTGAAGTTCTTAATAAGTATGATTATTATAAAAACAACGAAGATGTTGTATTTTATGAATTTGGTGCTGGGCAAGATTTGATGATACCATTAATATTCTATTCTCTTGGTATATCAAAACAAATTTTAACCGATATAAGGAGTTTAGCAAGAATAGAGCTAATAAATCATACGATAAAGCAGTTCAAAAAAATAGATCTCGGCAATATAAAAATCAAAAGAACGCCTGATCAATATTTAGACGGAAAAACAAAAAAAGAATGTTTGTCTCAATTAAAACAATATTATGGCATAGAATATTTAGCTCCTTGCGATGCTCGAAACACTCATCTCGAATCTAATTCAATAAATTTTATCACCTCAACTAATACACTTGAGCACATACCGCCTCAGGACATTCAGGCAATTTTAAAAGAATGTTATCGCTTATTAAAACCAGGCGGTATGATGAGTTTTATAATTGATTATCGAGATCATTACTCGTTTTTTGATAAAAATATATCTGTCTATAATTTTCTTCGTTATTCTGATTTTATTTGGAAAATTTTTAACCCTTCTTTACATTATCAAAACAGATTAAGACATAAAGATTACTTTAATTTAATTAAATCTACTGAATTTACAATTTTAGAAGAACATCTCAGTAAAATAACAGAAGATGATATAAAAAAAATCAAAAAAACCAATTTAGCCAAAATTTTTGAAGAAAGATATAGGATAGATGAATTAACATTACAATACTCCCACATGATTTTAGAAAAAGAAAAAATATTTGTATAACAAAATCACACAAATTATTATTGAATATAAATTCGATAAAATAACCCTTAATATATACTTATACTAAATGAAAAAATTTTTAAAATATCTTAATCCTTTAAATTATCTAAGATTCATCAAAAAAAACGGCCTATCCGGCTTGTTTGGTTTGTTCAGTAGAGCCGATACTATCCGTGCTTACTGGTATAGATACCCATATGGCGAAAATTTTGGTGATGCTATTACTCCCTATTTAATAAAAAAAATGACCGGCAAAGAACCCCTTTTTTGTAGTCAGTTTTGTTTAAAAGAATACTACATTATTTGTGGGAGTGTCATAAGTCGTGCAAATAGGAATGCAATTATTTGGGGAGCGGGAATAGAAGATAGATACGAGAAAATAAGAAGACCGAAGAAAATATTAGCCGTTCGAGGTCCTCTAACAAGGCAGAGGTTACAAGAGTTGGGCTATGATTGTCCAGAGGTTTATGGCGATCCGACATTATTATTGCCTAATTTTTACATTCCTCAGAGTGAGAAACGATACAAATTAGGCATAATACCCCATTGTTTGGATTATGCTAAAGTAAAAGAGAAAATAAATTCTGAAGATATCCTTGTTATAAATGTCTTAGATTCGGTAGAGAAAGTCCTAGATGATATTTATAGTTGCGAAAAGACGCTTTCTAGTTCGCTACACGGAATTATAGCATCTAATACTTATGGTATCGCTTCAACTTGGGTAGAATTTTCAAAGAAACTTACTGGAGACGGATCTAAATTTATTGATTATTTTTTATCAATAAACACTAAGCCCTATAAACCAGTCAACCTTATAAATGAGATTCCAAACAGCAAAATATTAATAGATATCGCAAATAAGAATGGTCGTATGATTAACCAAATAGACATAGATAAGTTAATGAAAACATGTCCTTTTAATTGTCAGTGGAAAGGAGATTGTTTGCCAAAAGACACAAAATCTTTTATTGTTTTGACGAAAAAATAAAAGGTTAATTTTTTTCTCCTTGAAATAATTGATAAAATAAATGAGAAATTATTAGAGAAAAAATAAAATATATGAATAAGTCGATTTTAGTTTCTGTTATTATCCCTTGCTACAACGAAGAAAAATTCATTGGATCTTGTCTTAATTCCATCATTGCCAACGATTATCCAAAAAATAATCTTGAAATTTTGGTTATTGATGGGATGAGCAAAGATAAAACAAGGAAAATTTTGAAAGAATATATTCAAAAATATTCATTCATAAGATTATTAGATAACCCCAAGAAATTTATTCCTTTTGGAATAAATATTGGGATTAAAGAAGCGAAAGGAGAAATCATTATGCGGGGAGATGCCCATACTACTTATGGGAAAGATTACATATTAAATTGTGTAAAGTATTTATATGAATATAACGCCGATAGCGTAGGCGGGATAAGAAAACATATTCCCAGCAAGGGCGCTCTTTTTGCCGAAGCCATTACTTTTTCTTTATCTCATCCATTTGGAGGAGGTAATGCTTACTATAGATATCCTTCTATCATCAAAAAACCAAAATGGGTTGATACTGTGCCTTTTTTCTGTTGTAAAAAAGAAATCTTTAAAAGAGTAGGGCTTTTTAATGAAAATATCCAGAGGTCTGAAGATATGGAGTTTAATCTGCGACTAAAGAGGGCCGGTGGCAAAATTCTTTTAGTACCAGAGATTGTTTCTTACTATTATCCTCGTTCAACTCTCAAGGATTTTTTCTTTCATAATTTTAAAGACGGGATTTGGGCAGTTTACCCCCTCAAGTTTACTAGGATGCCACTTCGGTTAAGGCACTATATACCTCTGATTTTTGTTTTAAGTTTATTAATAAGCTTGACAGCCGGCTTATTTTGGTTTTGGGGCAAGTTTTTCTTCTTTTTAATTTTAAGAAGCTATTTTTTATTAAACCTGCTTTTTTCTTTGGAAATTTCTTTAAGAAGGGGATTGAAATATTTTTTTATTTTGCCCTTTGTTTTCACCGCCCGACACTTTGGTTACGGTCTAGGTTCTTTATGGGGCCTAATAAAATTAATTTTTAGCGGGGAAATTGAGAAAGCAGAAAATATTTCCAGCCCAAAGAAAAATATTTGGATATTTAACCACTATGCAACCAAACCCGATGAACCAGCCACTCGGGAATATGATATTGGCAGAGAATTAATCAAAAAAGGGCATAAAGTGACAATTTTCGCCTCCAGTTTTAGTCATTACAAATTAAGAGAAAAATATCTTGGTATTGGTGAGAAATGGAAAACTGAAAATTATGAAGGCATCGATTTTGTCTGGATTAAAACATTTCCCTACAAAAAAAATGATTGGCGAAGAGCAATAAATATGCTCAGTTATGCTTGGGAAGTTTTTTTTATTGGAAAAAAAATAAAGGAAAAACCGGACGTTATCATAGGTACTTGCGTACATCCTTTTGCTGTTCTTTCTGCGTACCTAGTGGCACGTCTCAAAAAATGTACTTTTATATTTGAAGTTACTGATGTTTGGCCCCAAACTATTATTGATACTGGATTTATGTCAGCCAATAATCCACTTATTTTCGGAATGAAAATTTTAGAGAAATTTCTTTATAAAAAAGCCGAAAAAATTATTACTCTCCTTCCTTACGCCGGTGATTATATAGCAAAGTTGGGAGTTTCCAAGGATAAGATTATTTGGATCCCAAATGGGGTAGATTTTTCGAGACTTAAGAATCTAAAACCATACAAAGGTGACGGTCCCAAATTTATTTTTATGTATTCTGGCATTCATGCCAAATATGCAAGTTTAGATGTTATTCTTAAGGCAGCCAAAGTATTACAGGAAGAAAATGAAAATCGTCCCAAATTTGTTTTGGTCGGAGATGGCCCAGAGAAGTCAGGACTTGTTAAAATGGCAAAAGATATGAATCTTCATAATGTTGAATTTCTTGATATGGTTCCAAAAAATAGAGTATACAGCATATTAGAGAAAGCCGATGTGTTTATTTCTACAATAAAAGACATTCCAGTATTGAAATTTGGCATAAGTTCTAACAAACTTAATGATTATTTAGCGCTTGGTCGTCCGATAATTTTTGCAGTTGCCGCCAAAAACAATCCGGTAAAAGAAGCAGGTGCCGGGTTCACTATTCCACCAGAGAACCCGGAAGCATTAGTTGATGCAGTAAAAAGAATAATTTCTTTAAAACCAGAAGAAAAAATTCAAATGGCTAAAAATGGTAAAGAATATGCAAAGAAATACCTTGATATAAAAGTTCTGGCAGAAAAATTAGAAAAACTATTATAAATGCGACAGGTGGGAGTTATTTCTAATATATATTTAATAAAAAATTAGAGATGGAATTAAGAAAACAAGAAGAAATTGAATATTACGAAAAAAAAGCTCAAGAATGGCTGAAAAAAAAGAAATGGCAAAGTGATTTCGGGAGATTTGACCCCTCGGTTTTAACGAGTTTTAAATTTTGTTATGAATGGTTAGCTAGAAATTGCAAAGGAAAAAAAGTTTTAGATTATGGTTGCGGAAACAGAGTTCATTCTATTCCTTTAGCTAAAATGGGAGCAAGGGTTTGGGGAATTGATTTGTCGGAAAAATCTTTAGAGATTGCTAAAAAAAGAACAAAAAGAGAGGGGGTAGAGATTAATTTTTTAAGAATGGACTGTGAAAAAATGGAATTTCCTGATAATTTTTTTGACATTATCTTTGATGGAGACACTTTTTCTTCTCTTGATTTGAATAAGGTTCTCCCCGAAATTGCCAGAGTATTAAAATCCGAAGGTTTTTTAATTGGTATTGAAACATTAGGACATAATCCTTTTACAAATTTAAAAAGGAAAATTAATAAATTAACTGGAAAAAGAACCAAATGGGCCGCAGAACACATTTTTAAAATGGAAGATTTAAAACGAGCAGAAAAATATTTTAAAAAAATAGAGACACATTTTTTTCATCTTATTTCTTGGATAACTTTTCCGATTTTAAATTTACCCGGAGGAAAATTTATGCAAAAATTATTTGATGCCTTGGATAAATTGCTTTTAAAGTTGTCTTTCTTAAAGAAATATTCATTTAAAGTGGTATTCATTTTTTCCCAGCCAAAAAAGATATGATAAAAAGACTATTTGATTTTTCATTCTCTTTAGTTGGGTTTATAATTTTATTACCGGTTTTTATTCTTATTGGTTTAATGATAAAATTAGCTTCTAGAGGTCCTGTTTTTTTTAGGGGAATAAGAATAGGCAGATTTGGCAAACAATTTAGAATTTTTAAGTTTAGAACGATGGTGCTTGGCGCAGAAGAATTAGGAGGACCTTCAACTTCAGCTGATGATTCTCGATTAACAAAGTTCGGCAAGTTTCTTAAAAAATACCAGCTTGATGAATTCCCCCAACTTATTAATGTGATAAAAGGGGAAATGAGTCTAGTTGGACCAAGGCCAGAAGTTAAAATGTATGTTGATATGATGACAGAAGAAGAAAAAGAGATAATTTTATCGGTTAGGCCTGGAATAACTGATCTTGCATCAATTTGGAATTTTCACGAAGGCGAGATTTTAAAAGGAAGCCCGGATCCTGAAAAGACATATATGGAGAAAATAAGACCAGAAAAAATCCGCCTTCAAATTGAATATGTGAAAAATCGTTCATTTTGGTTAGATATTAGAATAATATTTAAAACAATTTTAAAGATATTTAAATGAGTAAAGTTATTTCGAAAAATATATTAAAAGGAATGTATATTACAATGCTTAGAATCCGAAAGCTTGAAGAAAGAGTTGGGGATTTGGTTTTGGAAGGGAAAATAAAAACACCCTGCCATTTGTACATTGGTGAGGAGGCAGTAGCAACCGGAGTATGTTTTGCTTTAAAAAAAGAAGATTTTATTTTTGGTACTCACCGTTCTCACGGTCATTATATTGCTAAAGGCGGCGATATAAAAAAATTAATGGCAGAAATTTTTTGCAAAAAAACTGGTTGTTCAAAGGGTAAAGGTGGCTCAATGCATGTTGTTGCTCCGGAAATTGGACTCTTGGGAACTCCACCGATTGTTGCAGCTTCAATTCCAATTGCTGTGGGAACGGCCCTTTCTTCTGTTTTGCGAAAAAACAATCGAGTTTCGGTCTCTTTTTTTGGAGATGGGGCAACAAATGAAGGAGTTTTCTATGAATCGCTAAATTTTGCATCTTTAAGAAAATTACCAGTTGTCTTCGTCTGTGAAAACAATTTTTATTCCACCCATATGCCTATTGTAAAAACTCTAGCCGATACTAATATTGCTAAAAAAGCCGAAGGATTCAATATGCCAGGAATTAGGATTGATGGAAACGATGTAATTTTAGTTTATCAAACAGCAAAAAAGGCAGTTGAAAATGCCCGTCGAGGAAAAGGGCCCACACTGATAGAATGTCAAACCTATAGATGGCGAGGTCACGTTGGTCCTTGTGATGATTTAGACAAAGGACTTCGTTCTAGGAAAGAATTAGATTTTTGGATGAAAAAATGTCCGATTAAAAAATTAGAAAACATTCTAAAGATTTCTAATTTAGAAAAAGAGAGAATTTCAAAAAAGATTGAAAAAGAGGTAGAAGAAGCAGTAGCGTTTGCTAAAAAAAGCCCATCTCCAAAAAAAGACGATTTAGCAAAAGATATTTTTAAGTCTTAATCAAAAAAATAAGCCCTAATCATTTATTTATGACAAGGGCTTTTCAATTAGACTCCGAATTCTATTGCTATAGCCGTTGCTTCGTCTCGGTCGATATATAAAGTTTTTGCATTCTTTTTCTCGGTTCTCCTTTTCTCGTTAAGCACGCCACGAAGACCCCATTTTTCATAAGCACTGACCACTTTTTCTACCATCTTTTTCTCATCAACACTCTCAGGATACCAGATAAGCCCATCAGTAAAAAGTATAAGAAATTCTAGTCCGGCCACCGGAATTGTGATTTTCTGCCAGCATTTTTTAATAGTTGATTGTCCATTTAATAAAGCATAACCTGTCCTTGTTTTTTGGTTGATATCTCGCAATCGGAACTTAGATAAGATGGGAAAAAATTCTACCCACATTTCATTCCTGTTCCAGTTGACTCTTCTCATAATCTCGGCAATGATGCGTAAATTTTCGGAAACATGCAGATAGGCTTGATTTTTAGTAACTCCAATTTCACCGTTTTTATAAACCCAAACTCCAAAGCAATCGCCTCCCTGAATGAGCTCAAACGTTCTTATTCCTAACTTTGCGAAAGCAAAACAAGCACCTGCTAAAAGATCGGAACGTTCAATAGGAATACCTCGAGCGACTTGGAATTCTTTGATTTTCTGGTTGGCTTGAAGACTAACTTCTTCCAGGGGTAAGCTGGGATTAGCAGCAGAAAAGGTTTCTAAAACTACTTTTCTAACCATCTCGCCACCACTCATTCCATCAAAGCGTATTGGTTCCATCTTGTAATGATAGGGCGCACTCAGTCCATCGATCACGCCAAAGAATGGGGGATTTGTGATCAGTCCGTCTTCTATTCTTTCAGCTGTACCTTGGCTATAAAGCACTTCAAATCTTTCTATTTTTAACAACCCTTATCACTCCAGTATAAAAAGAGCTAATTTGTATATTAAATAAATAAATCAATTTTGTCAAGTTTGACCCGCGGAAAAATATTGTTTATACTTAAATTATGAGAAAAATTTCTTATTCTGAAGCTATTCGAGAAGGAACAGAACAATTGATGCAAAAAGATAAAAATGTTTTTTTGATTGGTCAGGGAGTGACTAGTCCTTGGTATGTCGGAAACACTTGTGACGGTTTGTTTCAAAAATTTGGTAAAGAAAGAATAATTGATACCCCAGTTTCAGAAAATGGAATTACCGGAGCTGCTATTGGAGCAGCTATGGCAGGGATGAGGCCAATTTTGGTTCATCCCAGAATGGATTTTATGTATTTAGCAATGGATCAAATCATCAATCAAGCAGCTAATTGGTTTTATATGTTTGGGGGAAAGGTTAATGCTTCTCTTGTAATTAGGGGTATTATTAACAGGGGAGGAGAACAAGCCGCTCAACATTCTCAGGCTATTCAGGCAATGTTTGTTCATGTGCCCGGTTTAAAAGTGGTGATGCCAGCTAGTCCCTATGACGCTAAAGGTCTTTTAATTTCTGCTCTCTACGATGGAAACCCAGTGATTTATATCGAGGATCGTTGGCTCTATGATTTAGAAGGCAATGTTCCTCAAAAAATATACAAAGTTCCGATAGGAAAGGGGATTATCCGAAAAAGAGGCAAAGATTTAACAATTGTGGCAACTTCTTATATGGTTTGGGAAGCACTTGGAGCAGCTGCTGAGCTTAAAAAAAAGAACATAGATATCGAGGTAATTGATTTGAGAACCATTAAACCTTTAGATAAAAATCTTTTATTTAAATCGGTAAGAAAAACTGGTAGGTTAATTATTGTCGATGCTGCTTGGAAAACTGGAGGAATAGCTGCTGAAATATCAGCCGAAATTTGCGAAGAAATTTTCAAATACTTAAAATCTCCAATTAAAAGAGTAACCTTGCCCGATATCCCTGCTCCCGCAAGTTTTGCTTTAGAAAAAGCTTACTATCCGACTAAGAATAATATTATTAAAACAGTAAAAGAAATATTATGAGCTACAAAGTTCCTTTCGTTGATGTTCCTAAACACTATCAAAATTTAAAAAAAGAAATTTTGGAGGCCGTCGATGATGTTCTTTCTCGCGGGGATTTAATATTGAGAAAAGACATGGAAGATTTTGAGAAAAATATCGCTTCTTTTGTGGGGACAAAATATGCTATTGGTTTAAATTCAGGTACCGATGCCTTGTATTTAGCTTTGAAAGCAACTGGAATTGGCCCTGGCGACGAAGTAATAACTGTCGCTCATACTTTTGTGGCATCGGTGGCAGTTATTGTTCATTCTGGAGCAAAGCCAATTCTAGTAGACGTAGGAGAGGATTTTAATATGGATATGGAGAAAGTGGAACCAGCCATTACTAAAAAAACTAAAGCCATTCTTCCTGTTCATCTAAATGGTAGGATGTGTGATATGGAAAAATTGATGGCCCTTGCTAAAAAACATAATTTATTTGTGATTGAAGACGCCGCTCAAGCCATGGGAGCAAAATTTGATGGGAAAGTAGCTGGTTCTTTTGGCTTAGCTGGTTGTTTTAGTTTATATCCTTTTAAGGTTTTGGGAGCTTTTGGTGATGCAGGGATGATGACCACTAACGATTCACAGATTGCCGAGAAGGTTCGTCTTTTAAGAGACCACGGTCAGAAGACAAAAACGGAAATAGTTTGTTATGGTTTTAATTCAAGATTAGATAATCTTCAGGCCGCTATCTTAAATGTGAAATTTAAATATTTGCCAAACTGGATAAAAATAAGGAGAGAAATCGCTGAGTTATATTATCAAGGGTTTTCCAATATTCCCGAAGTAAAATTACCCCCGAGGTCTGACGAAAGACACTTTGATATTTATCAAAATTATGTTTTAAGAGTTCAAAAAAGAGATGAATTAGCCAAATTTCTAAAAGAAAAGGGAGTTGAAACCTTAATTAAAGATCCAATCGCCCTCCATCATCATTTAGCTTTGGGGCTTTCTCATTTTCAGCTTCCTTACACTGAAAAATTAGCAAAAGAGGTTATCTCTATTCCAATTTATCCCGAATTAACCGACGAACAGGTAAAATACGTAATAAATTGTATAAAAGATTTTTATAAAAAATGATGAACTTTAGTCAAAAAAATAAAAAAATTTTATTTTTCATCAGCGACATTCTTTTAATTAGTTTTTCAATTTACCTGGCTTTTTATTTAAAATTTGAAGGGCAGATTCCCGAACAATATTTTGCTGGCGCTATTCAGGGAATGATCGGTCTGGCTTTAATTTTTTGTTTACCAATTTTTTATTTTTTGAAACTCTATTCTTTTTCTTGGACCTATGTTAGTATTCAAGAATTAATTTCTTTATCAAAGTCCACCATTTTATCTTTCTTGTTTTCAGCCCTAGCTTTTTTAACTTTTCAAAATTTTCCTTTATTTTCAGGTTTTCCCAGATCTATTATTTTCATTAGTTATTTTTTAATCTTTTTATTTTGTGGGGCAATTCGTTTTTCGAAAAGAATTTATCGCCAATTATTTCAAAAAGGACCAAGAGAGGAAAAAGAAATAACCTTAATTGTTGGGGCTGGTGATGCCGGAGAGCAGATTCTGCGAAGCATTCAGTTTTCCAGAAGTAGTTCTTATTTACCTGTTGGTTTTGTGGATGACAATCCAGTAAAACAAGGAGTAATTATTCATGGTCTTAGAGTCTTAGGAAAAATCAGCGAAATTCCTAAAATAGTAAAAGAATATCAAATTGAAGAGATGATTATTGCTTTGCCTTCGGCAGGATCTAAAGCCATTAGAGGGACCGTAGAGATAGGAAGAAAAGCTGGTGTAAAGAAAATTAAAATTATTCCTTCAATAGCCGAATTGATGAATGGAGAAGTTTCAGTTGGAGAAATTAAGGAAGTTGAGATTAAAGATTTATTGGGAAGAGAACCGGTTTCCTTGGATAAAAAATCAATCGAAACTTTCATTAGAAATAAAATAGTTTTAATTACTGGAGCCGCTGGCTCAATCGGCTCTGAATTATCAAGGCAAGTCGCTAAATTTAAACCCTCTCTACTTTTAATTTTGGACCAAGATGAAACTGGTATTTTTAATATTTCAGAAGAATTAGAGGATAAATTTCCAAAAATAAAAATTTCTTCAATAATTGCAGATATCCAAGATAAAGCAAAAATAGACCAAATTTTTAATAGGTTCCATCCTGATATAGTTTTTCATGCCGCCGCTTACAAACACGTCCCCTTAATGGAATTACATCCTGATGAGGCAGTGAAAAATAATATTTTTGGGACAAAGAATGTCGCTGACATTTCTCTTAAATATAGAATAGACAAATTTATTTTTATTTCTACTGACAAAGCAATAAATCCTACCTCGGTGATGGGAGCTACAAAAAGGGTGGGGGAAATGATTTGCCAGGTTTCAAACCAAAAAAATAAAACAAAATTTATTTCAGTCCGCTTCGGCAATGTTTTGGATAGTCGAGGAAGCGTAATTCCGATTTTTCGAGAGCAAATAAAAAGTGGAGGACCAGTAGAGGTTACTCATCCAGAAATGAAAAGATATTTTATGACGACACCCGAAGCCTGTCTATTGGTAATGCAAGCTGGATCAATAGGTCAAGGGGGAGAAGTTTTTGTTTTAGACATGGGAGAACCAATTAAAATTTTGGATTTAGCAAAAGAAATGATAAAATTATCTGGCTTTGAGCCGGATAAAGATATCCCTATTGTTTTTACAGGAACGCGACCAGGGGAGAAACTTTTCGAGGAGATTTTAACTGCTGAGGAGGGGACCATTTCAACTAAAAACCAAAAGATTTTTATAGCGAAACTTTCAGAGGTAGATGAAAATAAACTAAATCAAGGTTTAGAAAAATTAAAAAAAGTAACGCATAATTTAGATAAAGAAGGAATAAAGACCATTTTAAAAGGGCTCATTCCTTCTTATAAACTAGGTAATCAAAGTTGAAAATTCAAGAGAAAACCTTGACAAAGGTTTTAAATTTGCTAATATTAGGGTGTGAGTGCTAGCCGTTAAGGCAGCTCTAATTTTAAGCAGGCAGCAGGCTTTCCTCGAGCAAAGCCTGTTGCTTTTTTATTCAAATTAAAAAGGCCGGGAGAGTTTACCCCAATTCTAAGTGTTTTGTGAGTGCTACCTCCCGACCCATTTATATTTTAACAGAATTTTTGTTAAAATAAAACAATGAATATCAAAAAAGGATTACCGGGAGTAAAAGAAAATATTTTGCTGAAGAACTACACAACTTTTAAAATTGGCGGACTTGCCAAATATTTTCTTGTGGCAAAGAGCAAAGAAAAAATTATCAAAACTATTTCAACAGCCAAGAAATTAAATTTGCCATTTTTTATTTTGGGAGGAGGAAGCGATACTTTAGTATCAGATAGGGGATTTAAGGGATTGGTAATTAAAGTTGAAAGTAGAATGTTGAAAGTAGAAGGTAGTAGTATTTATGCTGAGACTGGAGTATCGCTAAGCGAATCAGTTAGCACTGCTCTGGAAAATAATTTATCTGGTCTGGAGTGGGCGGCAGGGATTCCGGGGACAATTGGTGGAGCAATCTATGGAAATGCCGGAGCTTTTGGAAAATCAATCGGTGATTCTGTAAGAAAAGTTGAAGTTTATGATCTGAAAGACAACAAAATTAAAATTTTCAAAAAAAGAAATTGTAAATTTGGTTATCGAAACAGCATCTTTAAGCGAAAGAAAAACCTAATCGTTCTTTCGGTAACAATTCAATTAAAAAAAGGAAACAAAAAAGAGATTGAAAAGAAAATAAAAGAGCATTTGGAATATCGGAAAAAAACTCAACCCTTGAATTTCCCTTCAATCGGTTCGATTTTCAAAAATCCTTCACCTAGCCAAGTTTTTAAAAAATTTGGGCGGGCAAGTGGCTTTTCTGCTGGAGAATTAGGCGAAGAAGATAAATCTTCTTCTTTATCCTTCGCTGCGGCTCGGATGATTGAAAAATGTGGCTTGAAAGGAAAAACGATTGGCAAGGCAAAAATTTCCGAAAAACATGGAAATTTTATTGTGAATCTTGGTGGGGCAAAAACAAAAGATGTAAAAAAATTAATAAAATTGGTGAAACAAAAAGTAAAAAGTAAATTTGGAATAGTTTTGGAAGAAGAAATTCAATATTTAGGTTTTAAAAATTAAAAATTTTCAAAATTTTTAATTTTTTAGTTATACACCATTGACAGACTTTCTTAAGATGAGAAAATAAAATAAAGAAAACTTTTTGCAAGTAGTGGTGTCGACTATTTGCGACAATTTTCGAAAATTAAAAATAATTTCTAAAATAAATGGCAAAAAAAACAGCTAAAAAAACAAAAAAAGGAAAAAAAAGATAAGATCTTTTTACCCCGCCTTTTGAAATCATAAAAAATTGTTTGATGAAAAAATTCCATTATTCATTTCAATTAAAATAAGGCGGGGTTTTGTTTTTTATAAAATAAATTCGTTGACAAAGATTTTTTATAATGTTAAAATTTTAAAATAGTAAAGCAATCGCTTTTTTCACTCTTTGTTTTTCTTGGTAGAGAAAAACTTTACCAAGATCGTTTTGTAGCGATTTGGCTGCAAAACTATTTCGCTCAAAATATCTTGAGCGGAATGCTCCAAGAATTTTTTGGGGTAAGCGGTTGTAAAATAATATGATTCAGGAAACAAAGAGATCCTCAAGATGGGATCTTGGCAAAACAAAAAAATTAAATTACGCCGGCATCCATTTAATTGCCGAATTTTGGAATGGAAAAATTATCGAAAATCCAAAGGAACTTCGGAAGATTTTGATTGAGGCAGCAGAAAAAGCAGGTAATACTCCTTTAAAAGTCGCGATTCATAAATTTTCACCCCAGGGAATAACCGGGGTTTTATTATTAGCCGAATCCCATATTGCAATTCATGCCTGGCCCGAAATAAATTATTTAGCAATTGATATTTTTACCTGTGGAAATAAAGCCATACCCCGGAGAGCTATCGAATATTTAAAAAAGAAATTTAAACCAAAAAAAGTTGAGATTCGAGAAATTAAACGCGGAAAAATAGTCAAAGAGGATAAATCCTCTTTTCCACCTTCGCTTGCCGAAGTGTAAGCTGAGACGGAAGAAGAGATTTATCTCTTCGCCTTAATAAATTAAAGCTCGGTAAATGAAAAAAAATTTTCTTGGAAAAAGTTGGTTTTTCGAAGAGTTTATTCCCGGCGAACCCAAAACCTCAACCTGGGGTTTTCAGATTGAAAAAGAAATTTATTCAGGGGAAAGTAAATTTCAAAAAATTGAAGTTTTCAAAACAAAAGAATTTGGAAGAATTTTGGTTTTAGATGGGGAGGTTCAACTTTCAACAAAAGACGAATTTGTCTATCATGAAATGTTAGTTCATCCGGCAATGTTTTGTCATAAAAATCCAGAAAAGGTTTTAATAATTGGCGGAGGAGATGGAGGGGCATTAAGAGAGGTGGTAAAGCACCCAGTAAAAGAAATTTATTTAGTGGACATTGATAAAAAAGTAATCGAGATTTCGCGAAAATATTTGCCTTCAGTTTCAAAAGGAGCATTTGGTGATAAAAGATTAAAGATATTTAAGGAAGACGCATTAAGGTTTGTGAAAAGATATAAAAATTTTTTCGATATAATCATCGAAGATTTAACTGATCCTTCTGGTCCTTCAGTTAAACTCTGGAAACCCGGATTTTTTAAAGATATTTTTCGGGCTTTGAAAAAAAATGGAATTGCCGCTTTTCAAAGTGGTTATTTGAGAGAGCCGTTCGCAAAAAAAGCGAGAAAGAATATTCAAAAAGTCTTTCCTTTTTTTAAAATTCATAGAGCTTTTGTTCCATGTTTTCCTTTCGATGAACACACTTTTTCCTCTGGCTCAAAGAAGATTAATTTTAATAAAATTAGTTTTGATGCAATAGAGAAAAAATATAAAAAACTAAATCTCAAAACGAGATATTATTCGCCAGAAATTCATTTTGCCTCAGCTATTTTGTAAAACATTTAGAATAAAAACTATGTCAATTTTGGATAAAATTTTTGGAGATTCTGATAAAAAATATTTGCAGAAAATTCAGCCCGTTATTGATACGATTAATTCACTCGAAAAAGATTTCGAGGGATTTTCTGACGAAAAATTGAAAGAAAAAACTGGTGAATTTAAAAAAAGATTAGGAGAGGGAGAAACTCTCGATAATTTATTACCAGAGGCTTTTGCTTTGGTGAGAGAAGCAGCCAAAAGAACTTTGGCTCAACGTCATTTTGATTGCCAGTTAATAGGAGGGATAGTTTTACATCATGGGAAGATAACTGAGATGAAAACCGGGGAAGGAAAAACTTTAACTGCCACTTTGCCTCTTTATTTGAATACCTTAGAAGGAAAGGGATGCCATTTGGTTACCGTTAACGATTATTTAGCCAGGCGTGATACGGTTTGGATGGGACAAATTTATCACGCCTTAGGGCTTTCTGTTGGCTGCCTGAATCACGAACAATCATTTTTATATGATCCTGATTATAAAAAACCAGACGAAGAAGAAGAAAAAATTCGAGATGAATTAGGCGGATTTAAGGTAGTCGAAGATTTTTTAAAGTCGTGTTCAAGAAGCGAGGCCTATTTAGCAGACATTACCTATGGCACGAATCACGAATTTGGTTTTGATTATTTAAGAGATAATATGGTTTATGATGTGAGAAATCGAGTTCAAAGAAATTTTAATTTTGCCATTGTTGATGAAGTTGATTTTATTCTAATTGACGAAGCCAGAACTCCTTTAATTATTTCGGCTCCGGCCGAGGAAGCAGCCGAAGAATATTATTATTTTGCCTTGATCGCCGAAAAATTAAAAAGAGATGCTGATTATTCGATTGACGAAAAACAGCGGGCTTTAGAGTGGACTGACGAGGGAGAAGAACAAATTTGTAAAATCTTGAAAAAAGACCCTTGGGCCGAAGGAGATTTCATGACAATTCACAAATTAGAAAACGCCATTAAGGCAAAAGAGCTCTTTCTTTTAGATAAAGAGTATGTAATTAAAAACGGTGAGATAATTATTGTCGATGAATTTACCGGCAGGTTGATGCCAGGCAGAAGATGGTCAGAAGGAATTCATCAGGCAGTTGAAGCAAAAGACCACACCAGAGGACATCCCGAAGTGAAAGTTAAGGCAGAATCAGTAACTTTGGCTTCAATTACTTTTCAGAATTTATTTCGAATGTACAAAAAATTGGCTGGAATGACAGGAACAGCCACCACTTCATCTGAAGAATTTGAAAAAGTTTATAAATTAGAAGTAATTTCCATTCCCACCAATAAACCAATGATTAGAGTCGATTTGCCAGATAAAATTTTCAAAACTGAAAAAGGAAAATTTCAAGCCGTCGTTAAAGAAATCAAAGAAAGATATCAAAAAGGTCAACCGGTTTTGGTTGGGACAAGATCGGTTGAAAGAAATGAATTTTTGGGCAAGTTATTAGAAAGAGAAGGAATCCCTCATCAAATTTTAAATGCCAAAAATCATGAAAGAGAAGCTCAAATTATCGCCCAAGCCGGAAAATTAAAAGCGATCACGGTAGCAACTAATATGGCAGGTAGGGGAGTAGATATAATTCTCGGTGGCAACCCACCGAGCCCCGAGGAATTTCAAAGGGTTAGGGAGATTAATGGCCTTCATATTTTGGGTACGGAACGGCACGAAGCCCGAAGAATTGATAATCAGTTACGAGGAAGGAGTGGGAGACAAGGAGATCCCGGATCAAGCCAATTTTTTGTTTCTCTGGAAGACGATTTATTAAGGATTTTTGGTGGTGATAAAATTAAATCTTTGATGGAGGCCCTGAAAATTCCCGAAGATGAACCCCTTGAATCGAAATGGATTTCAAAAGCCATTGATGATGCCCAAGCAAAAGTTGAAGGTTTTCATTTTGATGCCAGATTCAACCTTTTGGAATATGACGATGTGATGAATAAGCACCGAGAAATTTTTTATAGAAAAAGACAAGAGTTTTTAGAAACCCCTCGGCCAGCATTGCGAGGAAAAATTTTAGAGATTTTAAAAAAGGCAAATTTATCTCAAGAAGATTTTGAAAAAAAAGAAAAAGAAATTGGTCCGGAAAGATTTTTAGAAGCAATTCGATCACTTTCGCTCAAAATTTTCGATTTTCATTGGATCAATCATTTAGAAGAAATGGAACACTTAAGAGATAAAGTTCAATTGCGAGCTTACGGCCAATTAGATCCCTTAGTTGAATACAAAAATGAAGGATTTAAACACTTTCAAAATTTACTTTCAGCCATCGAATTAACTATTGCCCAAACAATTTTAAAAATTCAGATGATTAAAGAATCGACGATAACCGCCCAACCAGCAACACAACTCCAACAATCGTCAAAATCACACTCGGGCAAGGTTGGTCGGAATGACCCCTGCCCTTGTGGTTCGGGTAAAAAATATAAAAAGTGCTGTATACCCAAATATGGATAATATTGACATTTCTTTTAAAATTTTCTAAATTAAAATAATTTCCCTATTTTTTTGATCCTTAAAAATAAAATACGTGAGGAGGTGATGGTTTGGGGAAGAAAAAAAAGAAGCTTCCACATAAAAAAGTCAGTGATTTGCCGGTAGGAAAAGGAACAATTATTATAAAGACCAAGAGGGGCAAAGAAATAGAAGTTGATGGAAAAGCGATAAAACTTTCTGACGGGCGAAAACACCTTCGTTCAAAAGGCAACAATAGAAATTCAGTTCGTCTTTCTTTCGGGCCAGGAACAGAAGTATTAGATATTAAAGAGTGGAGACCAAAAATAGAAACTTCCGCGATGGAAAACGAGAAAATGAGGTAATCTTTTTTCTCGATAGCGCCTTTCAGGCGCTTTTTATTTTAGAAAATAAAAATATAATTAGTAAAAAAAGCCACGGCCGTGGCTAAAATTTACTAATTTGATATGGAAGAAAAATTGACAAACTTTTTCAACCTTGTTAGTTTAAAGGACGGGAGGGAGGAAACGATGAGCTCCTTAAAAATTTGGAGAAATGAAAGATGGAAACAAAATTTAAAATTGGAGTAATGGGTTCAGGTGAAGGAGAAAGCATAGCTCAAAAAGATCTTGCCAAAGTGATAGGAGAAGCAATTGCTGCTCAAGGATGCATTCTTATAACCGGAAGCGGCACAGGATTACCTCATGAAGCTGCTTTGGCCGCGGCTGCTAAAGGTGGAATTTGCCTTGGTTTTTCTCCAGCTATGAATCTAAAGGAACATATCGAGAAACATAAATTTCCAGTTGAGCCATATATCTTGATTTTCACTGGCATGGAGAAAAAAGGAAGAAATATCATCAGTATCAGAAGCTGTGACGCAGCAATCTTTGTTGGAGGGAGAATGGGCACTCTCAACGAGTTTACCATCGCCTACGACGAAGCCGACGAGAGAAAAGTCATTGGCATCCTAGAGGGTTCCGGAGGATTTTCCGATAAGCTATTTGCATTAGCAACAGAAAGCGGCAAGAAGAGTAAGGCCATCATTATCAGAGAAAAAGATCCAGCTGAGTTAGTAAATAGAGTAATTCAGACCCTAAGGGGCATCTCAATATAGAGATGCCTATTTTTATTTGACAAATTTGTTGAACGTTGCTATCTTAGAAATCGGAGGGAAAAAGTTCTTTCCCAAAAAAATAAAGGAGAAAAGAAAGATGGAAACAGAAGGAAAGAAACGAATAATCGTTGCTCTTGATGTTGATAGCGTCGACAAAGCGATAGCGTTAGTTGATCAATTAACACCACATGTTGGCTATTTCAAAATCGGCTTGGAACTCATTTATTCTATGCTTGCTTCTTTACTTACCGCCAAAGACGATGAAGAGGCTGCCCAGATTCTAGACAAGATCAGGGAGCTGTTTGACCTAATCAAGGATCAAACTTTCTTAGACACCAAACTTGATGACATTCCAAATACTGTTGCTGGTGCCACTAAAGCCATCGCCAGGATAGGAATAAAAATATTCAACGTTCACGCTTCAGCTGGCAAAGAAGCAGTAAAGCAAGCCGTTGCTAATCGCGGCGACTCCATAGTCCTGGGCGTGACTGTCCTGACTTCACATAGCGAAGAATCGTGCGTTTCAACTTTCGGAGACAAACCAGGACCAAAGGTTGTCCAATTTGCCAAAATGTTGGCTGAGGTAGGCGCTAATGGTATTGTCTGTTCGCCACAAGAACTAAGGCTTCTTGCCCAATATCCAGAACTGGCAAAGCTGAAAAAGGTTGTTCCTGGTGTTCGACCTGAATGGGCAGCAATAGGAGATCAGAAACGTGTGATGACCCCAAGCGAAGCCATCAAAGCCGGAGCTGATTTCGTTGTCATCGGCAGACCAATTACCCAACCACCACCAGAAATCGGAGGCCCAGTAGAGGCAGCCCAAAAGATCGCTGGAGAGATTGAGAAATCTTTACTCGAGAAACCACTCATAGAGCACAATGCTATCTGGACCTTCAAAGGATTAGAAGGCGAACCTCATGCTCTTTTAGCTTCAGGAAAACACAGTGATGGCTATATAAACCTGAATACAGTTCTCCAGTCCCCGCAACTCTGCGAAACATTGGCTGAGCAGTTGGTTTCCAAACTAAGAAGTCAGGGAATTACCAAAGAAAACATCGACGTAGTGGTTTCTTCAAGTTATGCGGCAATTGTCTTCGGATACGCAGTGGCTCGCCAACTAGGCGTAGACTTCATTTTCACTGAAAAGCTAGAGAATCAACAGATTTTCGGAGAAAGATTTGTTCTTTCTCCAGGCGCCAGGATCCTGCAAGTGGAAGAATTGATTACCACTCTAAAAACTGCAAAAGGCGTCAAAGACGCAGTGTTGAATAACAATCCTGAAGCCAAGTTCGCGAAACTTGAACTTGAAGGAAAGACAGTTGTAGCCACCATCATCCATAGGCCTGACAAATTGCCGATAACCTACGAAGATTACACAGTGATTGCTTTGATAGAAAAAGAGATTCATGCCTGGGATCCCAGCGAATGTCCTCTCTGTAAGAAGGGTTCCGAAGCATTGCACCCAAAACAAAACTGGCAAAGATTCCTTCAACGCTGATAGCTGTAGCAGCCGGCAATCCATTTCAACCCCATTTTTTATAACCCACTTTTTTCTAATTGATTTAGTGGGTTTTTTATTTGACAATTGAAATAGAAAGAATATAATAAATAACTGAAGGAACTGCTCTTTAAAATAAATGAGGGAAAACAAATGGAAGGAAAATCTATCCTTAAAATACCAGAGAGATTAGTCAGTGCATTGATTCACGCCCGAGAAGAAGGAGACGATGAAGAATTTCAAAAAGCACTGACTGACTATACCACAGAGTGTAAAAAGAAGGGATTAGAACTACCTTCATGGTGGCTAAGATTACTTGAAGGTCTTGCTCAAAGGAAAAATCTGATACAAATAATAAACGAACTGGAACTTAATCCTTATGGATTTACATGCCTGCATATTCTAAACAACCTTAAAGAACTAGGCTTCCCCAAAGGTTTTCTAGAAGAGCTAATAGAAAAAGCGAAACCCGAAATCGGAGAAGTGCGAATCTAAATCTTTCAAAGGAAATGAAACTCAAACAGATTCCATTTCTATAGCCCACTTTTTTTCTAATTTAAGTGGGTTTTTTTATTTGACATATCTTAAAATTCGCGATATTAAATTAATGGAGGTAGATCTTTAAAATGAAGTTGAAAACGAACCAAATGACCCAAAACTCTTTGTTTGTTGCTAAAATCTCAGCCCAGATAAGGAAACATGTGATAATTGGGTGCTATGCCGATCAGGAATTTCGAGAGAAAAAGTGTCGTCAGCCCTTTATGGGCAGACATTGTTTCGATTGCCCAAAATGTTACATCGATTTATCCTAAAATGTTGGAAGCGATAAGATGAGTTCCTTCCGACAAAAAAGAAAAAGGCGAGATGGAAGGTTAAAAACTAACCCGCAAAAAGCGGGTTTTTTATTTCGAATAAAAAAAAGACCCGCCGTTACATCCAATTGGTTAAGCGGGTTTGTTTTTCGCCTGGGAGTTCTTTGAGACTGTTTATGAATAAATCATAGGGCTTAGCGATTTGAGGTGGTAATTTGTCTTTGTATATCGGTTTCAAAGCACCTATAAATCCTCTGATTTTCTGAGCCAAATGTTTTTTTATATCTGGATCACTTATGCAAGCGGCTTGATGAATCAGTCCTCGCCATTTCCTTATTGTCTTTTTTGGTAGACTTATTTTGCCTTTCCCATCAACTCTTATTCCACAAATCAGTGGTGTTCCTTGGCGACAATCAAATTGCCGAGTTTTCTTTAAGTTCGCTTCAAATCCAGCTCCTTCGATACATTTGAATATTTTTTCTTTTATCTTCGCATTTGGAGGATGGGGACCGGAGATGACAAAACCGTCAACGTAGCAGGAAATTTTCAGAGGGCGAGAAGCGTAAAAGAGTTTAGTAACTAACTTTGTTTCTTCAATTGCAAGGAAAAATAGAAACGGAGAAGTTGGTGCTCCTTGAGGAAGAGTTCCTTTGAAGGTCGTGAGTTCAGAGATTAAACTTGCTAATTCTTCAGCTTTTCCCATAGGCCAGACTTGGTTAGGAGAAAACATTTCTTCTCGCAGTGCTTTAATTAGAAAGGGTCTTACTCGTTCAATACTGACCGAGGGAAAAGCATCTTTTAAATCGAAAGCGAAAATCCATCTTGAGTCGGAATGAAATCTGGCATGATCCACATAAGAACCGTTGCGTAATCCGAAAACACTGCTATCGCGAAGAATGTACATCTTTTTTAGAAATCTTAGAATTTTTCCTTGAATTCTTTTTAGCTCTGGTGAAGGAATTAAAATAGTTCGATAGCCACCGTTTTTCTTCGGGATTTTTATTTCTCTGTAATCTTTAGCAAAAACTAGGCATTCTTTCAGTTCCTCTACACTTAACATTTTTACTCACCTTATTTTTAATGAGCAATTGATGGGACCTTCGGGCTACGAGAGTTCAAACGAAGGGAACAAGCTTTTCTACCAGCCGGCAGTTTCTGCCGACCGCCTCAACTTTAAGGTTGAGACTACCTGCGACTAGCACAGAGTTAACCTAGCCCGGTTGGCCCCAACTATATTGTAAAACTATAATTTTTCCTGTCAACTATTGACAAAATTTTTGAAAATTGCTATAAGAGAAATAGTACCTTAGGGAGGTGGTAGTTTGCCTGATAAAGATGATCTTGTAAGAACACTTGAAGAGGCGGGGAAGGCAATAAAAAAACTAACAGCTCAAGCTAAAAAAGGCAATTTTAAAGATGGTCTGGAAGGACCTTCTGTGAAAGTAAAGCATGTCGAAATCCCGAAAAAGAAGATTTACGCCAACGTCGAATTTGATCCAAAGAGTGCACGCAGAAGAGTGACGATTACACTCCCCGCTATTTCCGAGGCCTAGCAAATATTTTTGCTAGGCAATTTTTATTTTTGAATTGGTATTTAATTATTTGAATTTTATTTAAATTTAAGGTAAAATGATATTATGCCTAAGCTAAATGCGCTTAAAAAAGAAGTGAAAAAAGAAGTGAAGAGAGCCAAAGATCTTAAGGAATTAGACCAAATTTTTCGGAAATATTTAGGAAAAAAAGGGGAAATTACCCTTTTGCTAAGAAACTTGAAAGATCTTTCTAAAGAAAAGAGAGCAAAAAGAGGTCAAGGGTTGAATTTATTGAAGGAATTTATTGAGAAAGAAATAAAAGAAAAAGCAGAAGAAATAAGAGAGAAAGAGAGGGCTAGGATTTTGGAAAAAGAAAAAATTGACATCACCGCTCCTGGCAAGAAAATCTCCCTTGGTCATTTGCATCCTTTAACCCAAGTCCAAAGAAAGGTTGAAGAAATTTTTCAATCGATGGGTTTTTCGGTTGTTGAAGGACCAGAAATTGAAAACGAATGGTATAATTTCGATGCCTTGAATATTCCTAAAGACCATCCGGCCCGAGATTTATGGGATACTTTTTGGCTGAAACCAGTAACTATCAACAAGCAACCAATAGTCAGTAAACTATTACTGCGAACGCACACATCGCCAGTTCAAGTTAGATATATGGAGAGAAATCAGCCACCATTGCGTATTATTGTTCCCGGTCGATGTTTTCGTCACGAAGCAACAGATTCCAGTCATGAAACCAATTTCTATCATGTTGAGGGTTTGATGGTTGATAAAAATATTTCGGTAGCTAATTTTAAAGCCATAATTCAAAAATTTTTTCAAGAATTTTTTGAGAAAAAAGTAGAAATCAGATTAATCCCTTGTTATTTTCCTTTTACTGAACCGTCTTTTGAAATTGATATTACTTGTTTAGTTTGTGGGGGCAAGGGTTGTTCAGCTTGCCGAAAAACCGGCTGGATGGAAATGATGGGAGCCGGCATGGTTCACCCCGCAGTTTTTAAAAATGCAGGATTAACTTTCAATGAATGGCAAGGTTTTGCCTTTGGAATGGGAATGGACAGATTGGCAATGTTGAAATATAAGATTAATGATATTCGTTTATTTTATAATGGAGATTTACGTTTCTTGAATCAATTTTAGACTGCCTCGCTTAAATTATTCGTGTATTCGTAAAAATTCGTAATTCGTAGGGTTATGATATTTTCGTATAATTGGCTACAATCTTTTTTTAGAAAGAAATTACCTAAGCCGGAAAAATTGGCTGAGCTTTTAACAATGCATTCTTTTGAAGTAAAGGAAGTGAAAAAGATTGGTTCAGATTTTGTTTTAGACATCGATGTTTTACCAAATCGAGGCCCGGACTGTTTCTCTCATTTTGGCGTTGCTCGGGAAATAGCCGCTATTACTGGTTATTCGTTACAGGTTGCGGATTACCATTTTAACGAGGATAAAAAACAAAAAGCCAAAAATTTTATTAAGGTAGAGGTAGTAAATAAAAAAACTTGTTCCCGATATACAGCCCGAGTAATTAGCGGCGTGAAAGTTGGGCCGTCACCGAGATGGATTCAAGAAAAATTAAAAATTTGCGGGTTACAGCCGATTAATAATGTTGTCGATACGGCTAATTTTGTGATGTTAGAAACTGGCCAGCCTCTTCATGCTTTTGATTTAGAAAAATTGGAAGATCAAAAAATTATTGTTCGATTTGCCAAAAAAAGAGAAAGAATTGTCACTTTAGATGAGAAAAATTATGAATTGGACTCGGAAATTTTGGTCATTGCTGATTCCAAAAGACCAGTAGCCATTGCTGGTATAAAAGGAGGAGTAATGCCCAAAATTGATGAAAAAACAAAAGTCGTTGTTTTAGAATCGGCCAATTTTAATCCCAAAATCATTCGTCACGGCTCAAAGAAATTAAATTTAAAAACCGATGCCTCTCTACGTTTTGAACACGGAATCGACCCCAATGTGACAGAATTAGCCATTAATCGAGCTGCTTTCTTAATTCAGAAGATTACCGGTGGCAAAATTGCTCAGGGATTGGTTGATGTTTACCCTAAAAAAGTTTTTCCCAAAAAGATTAAATTAGATTTAGATTATGTTAACTGCCTCTTAGGCACAGAAATCCCCAGAAAAGAAATAAAAGCCATTTTTAAAAAATTAGGATTCAAAATAACAGAGACCGGGTCTCTGCTAAAAGTTAAAGAAATTTTAGTTCAAGTACCAACTTTTAGATTAGACATAAATTTACCCGAAGATTTAATTGAGGAGATTGGTCGAATTTATGGTTTTCAAAAAATTCCTACCCATCCGCCTTTGGTTTCTCTAATTCCTCCCGAAAGAAATCTCAATCGTTTTTGGGAAGATTTTGCTAAAGATATTTTAAAGGAGGCTGGTTTTTCTGAAGTTTATAACTATTCATTCATTGGAGAAAAGGAAGCCAAAATTTTCAATCTGAAAGCGAACGATCTAATTGAAATAGAAAATCCGGTAAGTGAAAATCAGAGATATTTAAGGCCGAGTTTAATTCTCAGTTTGTTGAAAAATATTAAGGAGAACCAGAAAGATTTTCCCGAGATAAAAATTTTTGAATTTGGAACAATTTTCAAAAAAGATTCCTCAGGAAAAATTTCAGAGAAGAAAGCGCTCACCGGTTTAATTTTCAAAAAAAACGGAGGTGAAAATTTCTACGAATTGAAAGGAGTTTGTGATTTAATTTTTGAAAAAATGGGAATTTCAAATTTCTGGTACGATGATTATAAACCTACGCCCGAAGACTACAACCCGCCCACCACCCTCCCTGCTAAGGGCAGGGCCCCTACTAAAATTTCTTTCTGGCATCCAAAAAAATGTGCCGAAATCAAAATTGATCATCAAGAAATTGGTTTTTTGGGTGAAATTTCGCCAAAAATTTTAGAAAATTTCGGGATTAAAAACATTGTTGTTTTTGATTTCGATTGGGAAAAATTATCAAAATTGGCCTCTGAAGAGCATGAATTTAGGCCGCTTTCTAAATATCCAGCCGCTATTAGAGATTTAGCAGTTTTGGTTCCTTTGGATGTGAAAGTTGAAGAGGTTCTAAACAAAATTGAAATTACCGGTGGCCTTCTAGTCAGGGATGTGGATTTATTTGATATTTATGAAGGAGAGGAATTGCCAACTGGGAAAAAGAATTTAGCTTTCCACTTAATTTATCAAGCTGAAAACCGAACTCTTTCTTCAAAAGAAATTGATGAAATTCAACAAAAAATCATTGAAATTCTGGAAGAAGATCCAGAATGGCAAGTAAGAAAATAATAAATAATTAATAAATAATAATACATAATGAAAAAATTATGGTGAAGAAAACTAAAAAACCAGAGGTAGAATATACAGCAAAAGATATTTATGTTTTGCAAGGTTTGGAACCGGTAAGAAAGAGGCCGGCAATGTACATTGGTTCAACTGGTCCAGAAGGGATTCACCATTTAATCTGGGAAGTAGTAGGAAACTCAATTGATGAAGCCATCATGGGTTGCTGTAATGAAATTAAAGTAACTCTCTTGCCTGGAAACAAAGTCAGGGTAGAAGATAATGGGAGAGGAATTCCTGTCGATATCCATCCCCAAACAAAAAAATCGGCCTTAGAGACGGTAATGACTTATTTACATAAAGGAGCAAAGTTTGGTGGAAAAGTCTACGCCAGCACCGGTGGTTTACATGGGGTTGGTGTCGCAGTGGTTTGCGCCATCTCAAAATATACAAAAGCTGAGGTTTGCCGCGATGGTTTTAGGTATTCACAAGAATACTCAAGAGGCAAACCCATAACAAAAGTTAAAAAAATTGGTAAATGCAAGGAAAGGGGAACAACTATTATTTTCGAGCCAGATCCCGAAATTTTTAAAGATATAAATTTTGATTCCAAAAAAATCTTGAATTATTTACGACGTCAGGCCTATTTAACGAAAGGGGTAAAAATAATTTTTTCTGATTCAAGAAAAAGTGAAAAAGAAAACTACACCTTTTATTTTGAAGGCGGTATTGTTTCTTACTTGAAATATCTCACTCGAGGAGCTACGCCTCGCCATTCCAATATTTATTATGGTTCTGGTGAAAGAAATGGTATTGTTGTTGAATCTGCTCTTTTGTATACCCAAGAATATGAGGCCTTGGAAGAAAGTTTTGCTAATAATATCTTTACTGCCGATGGCGGTAATCATTTAACTGGTTTTAGAACGGCTTTAACAAAGACTTTGAACGATTACGCCTGGAAAAATAGTCTCTTCAAAAAAGATGATGGTAATCTATCAGGAGAGGATGTGAGAGAGGGATTAACAGCTATTGTTTCAATTAAAATTAATGAACCTCAATTTGAAGGCCAGACAAAGAGAAAATTGGGGAATCCAGAGGCTAAAATGGCGGTGGAATCGGTGATCTGTGAAACTTTAGCCGATTTCTTAGAAAGAAATCCCCATGACGCCAGAGGGATTATTGAAAATTGTGTTTTATCTCAAAAAGCCAGGAAAGCAGCTAAAGCCGCCAAAGAAACAGTTTTAAGAAAAGGAATTTTGGAAGGACTGGCTTTACCTGGAAAATTGGCCGATTGCATTTCCCGAAAACCAGAAGAATCAGAACTTTTCATAGTCGAAGGAGAAAGTGCCGGAGGTTCGAGTCGACAAGCCCGAGACAGACATTTCCAGGCCATCTTACCCTTGCGTGGTAAAATTTTGAATGTTGAGAAGGCCCGTCTCGATCGAATTTTGGCCTCAAAAGAGATTAGATCTTTAATTATTGCCATGGGTACAGCCGTGGCCGAAGATTTCAATCTGGAAAAAATAAGATATCACCGGGTTATCATAATGGCAGATAGCGATGTCGATGGACAACACATTCGCACTTTATTATTGACTCTCTTTTACCGTTATTTCAAACCGATAATTGAAGCCGGTTACTTGTATATCGCTCAATCGCCACTTTATCGAATGCAAACTGGAAAAAGATTAGAATATGCTTATACTGAAGCCGATAAAACCGAAATTTTAGATTCATTAAAAAAGGAAAAGGCAGTTGGAATATCCATCCAACGATATAAAGGTCTTGGGGAAATGAATCCTGAGCAACTTTGGGAAACAACTATGAATCCTGAAAATAGAGTTTTATTAAAAGTTGAAATTGAAGACGCTAAAGAAGCCGATCATATTTTCGATACTTTAATGGGTGAAGAAGTATTGCCCAGGAAAAAATTCATTCAAACTTACGCCAAGAAAGCGAAGAATTTAGACATTTAGTGGAAGAATCACTTGACAACGAAGGTCTCTTTGGTTAATTTATAAAGAGAGCCCTCCAAGGGCTTTTTAAAAAAGAAATTGAAATTAAATGCAAATTACTAAATTCCCAAAAAAAATTTTCAGTTTTTTTAAAGAAGTTAAACTGGAGATGAAAAAGGTGAATTGGCCTTCGAAAAGAGAGGTTTTTAAGAACACTCTAATTGTCCTCGGTGTCTCTTTGGCTTTAGCAGTTTTTTTAGGAGGCCTAGATTTTCTATTTTCCATCTTCCTGAATAAACTAATTTCGTAATATTAGTTAGGAAATATGGCCAAGCAAAAATTGCCACCGGAAAGAAATTGGTACGTTATTCACACCTATTCTGGCTACGAAGAGGCAGTAGCAAAAAATCTTAAACAAAGAATCGAGGCCTTAGGTATGGAAGATAAAATTTTTAATGTTATTGTTCCCAAGGAAAAAAAGATAAAAATCAAAAATGGCAAAAGAAGAGTAACCGAAGAAAAAATTTACCCGGGTTATGTTTTAGTTGAAATGGTTGTTACCGATGACTCTTGGTATGTTGTCAGAAATACTCCAAACGTCACAGGTTTTGTCGGGGCCGGCACTACCCCTGTCTCTGTTTCTAAAGAGGAAATTGAAATTTTAAAAAAGCGAATGGGAGTAGAAGAACCACAATATAAAATTGAATTTGAAACTGGAGATCCAGTAAAAATTGTCGATGGAATTTTCAAGGATTTCGATGGTAAGGTGGCTGAAATTGATACTGAACGGGGTAAGGTTAAGATTTTGATTAATATGTTTGGGAGAGATACACCCGTTGAATTAGATTCCTTACAAATTAAAAAATTATAATTCACTCGGTAGATTACTTCCAAGGCACGCAGTCAGTTGGTTGCCCCACCGAGGCAACTGCTGCTCGTCTCTCGGTTTGGCTCTCCGTTTCTAACGGAGCCATGGCCGCCAAACCTCCGAGGCGTCCTTGTCAGCAACTACCTCGTTTAAATGCTAAAAAAAATTAAAGCTAAAATAAAATTACAGATACCAGCAGGTCAAGCGACACCAGCACCACCGGTGGGTCCGGCTTTGGCCCCCCGGGGTTTAAATATCGGTGAATTTTGCAAAAAGTTCAATGATTTAACCAAAAACCAAGTAGGTTTTACTATTCCGGTAGAAATTACTGTTTTTGCAGATAGGTCTTATGAATTTCGTTTAAAAACTCCGCCCGCTTCGGAACTTTTAAGAAAGGCGGCCGGAATTGAAAAGGGTTCTGGCGAACCAAATAAAACAAAAGTTGGTAAAATTACTAGAGAACAACTTCGAAAGATTGCGGAACAAAAAATCCCCGATCTTAATACAACCGATATTGAAAAAGCAATGAAGATTGTTGAAGGTACGGCAAAGGATATGGGAATTGAGGTTGTTGAATAAATTTTATATAATCAAAACAATGGAAAAAGCGAGGCTGTCAAAAGATGAATATTATTTAAACATTGCAAAAGAAGTTGCTGAAAGAGCAACTTGTTTTCGGAACAAAGGCGGAGCAATTATTGTCAGGGATGATGTAATTGTAGCCACAGGTTATATTGGCGCTCCCAGAAAAACCAAAGATTGCTTTGAAAGAGGAGAATGTCTTAGAGATAAATTGAAAATTCCTCACGGCAGATTATATGAGATTTGTCGGAGCGTGCATGCAGAACAAAATTGCATCATCAATGCTGCCCGGGCTGGAGTTTCACTTTTTGGTGGCGACATGTATATTTATCACCGTGACCGAGAAGGGAAAGAAATGGATTCTTTCCCCTGTTTCATTTGTAAAAAAATGATTATTAATGCTGGTTTAAAAAGAGTAATCTGCTCAACAAAAGAAAAAGGAGTGGAAGTATTTAATATTGAAGATTGGGTCAGGGATTGGCAAGAAAGAGATGTCTTAGATGACCAATACCAATATGGAAAAGATTTAAACGAAAAAGATGGCTTAAACAGTTCAATATGAAAAAAACTATTCTTGGCTTAGTAGGAGAAACAGGTTCAGGCAAAGATACTTTTTGTCAATATTTTAAAAAGTTTTTTAAAGAACCTGTTTTTTGTTTCCGCTTTTCTGATCCATTATCAGAGGCATTACGAATTTTTTTTGATGAAATTAAGAAAGAAAATCAACAATGGCTAGGCCAAGTTTTACGTCAAAGATTTGGAAATGACATTTTGGCAAAAGCAATTTCAAAAAAAATTAAGAATCTTAAAAAGGGGGGAATAATTTTAAACGGTGTTAGATATTGGGAAGAATATAAAATGATAAAGAATCTGGGAGGAAAAATTATTTATATTACAGCTGGTCCCAAATTGAGATGGCAGAGGTTAAAAAAAAGAGGCGAAAAAAAAGATGATTTTTCATCTTTCAAAAAATTCCTAGAGAAAGAAAGGGCCAAAACTGAAATTTTAATTCCGAAAATTGGGGAAAAAGCCGATTTTAAAATTGACAATAATAGCTCAAGACAAGCTTTTAATAAAAAAATTCGAGAGATAATGAAAAAATTAAAATGATTTTAGGAATAAAGGAATTATTAAAATTAGTTAAAAGTAAAAATTTAGTTGAAAATCTATCCGAAAGAGAATTAAAAAATCCTGAAGGAGCAGGTTTTGATTTAAGAATAGGGGAGATATACGAAATTTATGGCAAAGGTTTTTTAGGAGTTGAGGAAAGAAAAACAACAAAAGTTAGACTTTTGGCAAAATATAATCCAAAAAAGAAAATGAGCTTTATTTTCAAGCCCGGAAAATATTATTTGATGAAAACGATAGAAAAAGTGAATACTCCAGAAAATATTTTGATTCTTTTTCGACCCAGAGGCACTCTTTTTCGAATGGGTTTAATGGCTTTTACTGGTAATGTTTCCCCCGGTTATAAGGGAGAACTCGTTTTTGGAATCATAAATCTAGGCCCTTGTAAGATTGAGATTGAATTGGGGGCCAGAGTTGTTCACGCTATGTTTTTTGAGGTTAAGGGGAAAACAAATTTATATCGGGGTCAATGGCAAGGCGGTCGAATTACCACCAAGAAAAAAGAAAAACAAATTTAAAATGAAAAAAATATTATTTTTATTGAAAAAACACGAAAATTGGAGGAAAAATTGCATCAATTTGATTGCTTCAGAAAATGTCATGTCACCCTTGGTAGAAAAAGCCTACCTTTCTGATTTAATGCACCGATATGGTGAAGGGATGCCTTTTAAAAGGTATTATCAAGGATTAAAATATTTCGATGAAATTGAAAATTTAACAATAAAGGCCTTTCAAAAACACTTTAAAGTAAATTTTGTTGATGTTAGACCTATTTCTGGGACTTTTGCCAATTTAGCAACTTTTTCTGCCTTGGCAAAAAGAGGAGATAAAATTTTAACTTTAGGAATCGAAGGAGGTTCTCATGTGTCTCACGAAGAAGCTGGAGCAGCCGGTATCTTAGGTTTAAAAGTCTTCCATTTCGATTTCGATAAATCAAAGTTAAATATTGATTTAGATAAATCTGAAAAGAAAATTTTAAAAATTAGACCAAAATTTATTGTTCTAGGAGGTTCGGTTATTTTGTTTCCTCAGCCCCTCCGAGAATTAAAAAAGATTTGTCAAAAAACGGGAACGAAAATTATCTATGATGCGGCTCATGTTTTAGGTTTAATTTCGGCTGGATTTTTCCAAAATCCTCTAAAAGAAGGCGCCGACATCATCACTTCTTCAACACATAAAACCTTTCCTGGTCCTCAAGGCGGGATAATTTTGGGAAATATTGATGAAGATCTTCAAAAGATAATTCGGCGTAAAGTTTTTCCCGGAGTATCTTCCAACCATCATCTCCATCGAATTCCAGCTCTTTATTTGACTCTTTTAGAAATGGAAAAATTTGGGAAAGGTTACGGAAAGCAAATTATTAAGAATGCTAAAACTTTAGCCAAAGAACTTTACAATTTTGGTTTTAATGTCTTAGGAAAAGAACAAGAATTTACTCAAAGTCATCAGGTTGTAGTTGATGTTAAAGAAAATGGGGGAGGGGATTTCGTAGCTAAACGATTAGAAAAAGCAAATATTATTGTTAATAAAAATGTGCTTTTTGGTGATATTGTAAATGTGAAACAGCCAAATGGTATTAGAATCGGCGTTCAAGAAATGACCAGATTCGGTATGAAAGAAAAAGAAATGAAAGAAATTGCTCGCCTTATAAAAGAAGTAATTTTAGATAAAAAAAATCCGGAAAAGATAAAAAAGAAAGTAATTAAGTTAAGAAAGAAATTTCAAGAAATAAAATATTATTTCAGAACAAATTAATATTTTTTTAGTTGTTATAAGATGAAAATGGAGGTCCGAAGTTTAAAAAATGAATATGGAGGTGGGAAGATGGTGAAAATTGGCTTTCTTGAAGATGAAGCGGCAATTCTTGCTGCCGTGGGAGTAAAAATCTCTCAGACGCCATTTGAAAAAGGAGATATCCAGGCCCTCTATAAAGAATGTCGTGAAAACCGCGAAGAGTCCAAAAAACTAGTAAATTTCATAATGAAAAAACATGGTCATATGATCTTAGGCGATTTCCTGCCCTATGCTATCACCTTAGAAGATATCTCGAGATTAGCTGCCGTTTATTTGTGGCGAAACGTAAACTGTAATAACCTTGTTTTTGGTGCTGGCATAGAAGCTTCCTTCCGGGTGGTAAAGCCGAATAGATACAATGAAGTTGTTAGCGATCTTGGAAAAATTGCTTTCCAATCTTACGAAAAAGCCATCAATCTCGGAGTTCCAGAGCAGGATGCAAGGTATCTATTACCCGAAGGAACCCTGACAAGAATGATATTTTCCGCTCCGCCTCGATATCTAGTAAAACTAGCGAACTCTTTAAAAAATGCACCATTACCCGAACTTCAAGAAATCGGTGGAGAAATTGAATCGTTGATTAAGAAAAAATTTGGCCTCGAAGTCCCTCAAGAGAAATTGCCTTCGGAATGGAAATTCTGGGGGAGCGAAGACATTAAAGAAGGAATTTCTATTGATTACCGAGGAAAATTTCATTCTATTTCCTTAAATATGGGAATTAAGGGAAGTCTAGCAATGTATGCTCAACTAGTAAGACAGAGACAGATTCTTTGTGATATTGAACCATTAGAAGGGATTGCTCGGAAGGGAAGGTTCGTTATTCCCTCCAGTTTTCCTGAAGCCGTAAAAAAAGATTACAGAGAGATAGCCGGAGAAGTTAAGCTGAAGCAAATAGAGTTGATAGAAAAGCGAGATCCAAACTTTGTTTATTTTCTTTTGTTGGGCCAAGAAGCTAAAGCAATGATTTATGGCAAAGGAGCGGCTGTGATTGAGACTTCTAAAGCAAGATCAGAAGGGGTTGCTCAATGGGAGATAAGAAACGTTGTGGGAATTCCAGTAACAAGAGAACTGGCAAAATATCCGGAATTGAGAAAAGCAATTGGTCCGAGATGCTGGCGAGAAGGAATCTGCATAGAACCAGCAACCTTCAAAACAAAAAAGAGTATCTGCCCGGCTTTTGCTAAAGCAGGTGGAAGATGGCAAGGAACGTTGGAAGAACTGATTGAAGTACTTAGAGAACCTTATGAAACTTTCGTAATTTAAAAACCGTAGGGCTTCTTTTAGAAGCCCTTTTTTATTTTTTAAAATTTTGTAAAACCCCGTTAGAAATATTAGAAGTAAAAACAGAAAAACCTTGTCCAAAAATTTCTAACGGGGTAAAATAAAATAATGATTAAAAATCCTTATCCGGGGAAATTTATCGTGATCGAAGGAATCGATGGATCAGGAAAATCAACACAAGAAAAATTATTAATTAAATCTTTGAAGAAGGAAGGTTGCAAAGTCTCTTTCATTGATTTTCCTCAACATGGTCAAAAATCGGCAGGCCTTGTTGATGAATATTTAACTGGAAAATACGGTAGTGCCAACGAGGTAAGTCCTTATCAGGCTTCAGTTTTCTACGCCTGCGATCGTTATGATGCATCCTTTAAAATAAGAAATTGGCTGAAAGCGGGAAGAATTGTAATTGCTGACAGATATATTGGCTCTAACATTGGCCACCAAGGAGGGAAGATAAAGAATAAAAAAGAAAGAAAAAAATATCTAAAATGGTTATATAGTTTAGAATACGGTATATTTAAGATTCCAAGACCAGATATCAATTTTATTTTGAAAGTTCCGCCCAAAATTGCCCAGGTTCTTTCCGGCAAAATTACCGATAAAAAAAAGAAGGCCAAAAAAATAGGATATCTTGGTCGTAAAAAAGATATTCACGAAAAAAACTTAAATCATCTTAAAAACACTGAAGGGGCATATTTAGACATTGCAAAAGAATTTCCGAGAGATTTTAAATTGATTGAGTGTTTTAAAAATGGAAAATTATTGCCACCAGAAATTATTCATCAAGAAATTTTAAGAAAAGTTAAGCAAATTGTGTAAATTTTATTAATACAAAATGAAAAATATCGAAATTGAGGCAAGAAGTTTTATTACAGCTTCGCAATATAAAAACTTAGAAGCAAAACTCAATAAAATCGCAAAGTTTTTAGGAGGAATTAACGAAGAAACGGTATATTGTGGAGAAGAACGTATGCGGATTCGGAGAGATGATGATTATAGTTGGCTTATTTTAAAATCTGGCAAAATTCACGACGATTTTCGCAATGAGATTAAAATTCAGTTTAAGAGATCCGATTTCGAAAAATTAAAAGAGATGTTTAAGAAGTTGGGATTTAATATTGACGTAGTATGGTTTCGGAAAAGAAAAGTTTATAATTGGCGAGGTACAAAAGTATTTCTAGATGACACAAAGGGATACGGAAAAATTATTGAATTGGAGAAAATTGGAAGATTCGGAAAAGAGGAAGTTATTCATATTCACCGAGAATTAGAGAATAAATTGAAATCTTTGGGAATAAAAATCACTCCTAAAAAGGTCTTTGAAGAGAAATTCAAATATTACAAAAATAACTGGCGAAAAATTCTAAAACTAAAAAATTGATGAAAAAATTACTCACTCTTTCTATTATTCATAATGATTCTCAGATTCTTCTGGGTATGAAAAAGCGAGGATTTGGCCAAGGACGTTGGAATGGATTTGGAGGAAAAGTAATCCCCGGAGAATCAATAGAGACAGCAGCAAGGAGAGAAATGACAGAAGAGGCAGGGATTTTTACTAAAAATATGGAAAAAAGAGGTGTTCTAAGTTTTGAATTTGAAGGAAACCCTGAAATTTTAGAGGTACATATTTTTAGCATTTCTGATTTGGAAGGTAAACCAATTGAGACAGAAGAGATGAAGCCAAAGTGGTTTAGATTGAACGAGATTCCCTACGAAAAAATGTGGCCCGATGATAAGTTTTGGTTACCTATTTTATTAAATGGCAAGAAATTTACCGGGAGTTTTTATTTTCGTGACAACGACACGTTACTCTCCTATGATATTAAGGAGATATTAGAAATTTAATTTTAAAAAATATGAATATTGCCAAAATCATTGATCATACAAATATAAGAGAAGACGCCAGCGCTGAAGATATAAAAAAGACCTGCCAGGAAGCCAAAGAATATAGCTTTCGGGGAGTTTGTATTAAGCCAAAATGGGTGGGATTGGTAAAAAAAGAGTTAAGGGGTACAAATATTAAAGTTGTGGTTTTAATTGATCCACCAATAGGGGACAGCCAACATAAAAAAAGAATTCAAATTTGTCAAAAAGCAAAAAGGGATGGAGCTGATGAATTAGACGTGGTTGTTTCCATTCCCGATGTAAAACATGGAAAATGGGAAAAAGTTTTTAAAGATTTAAAAGAAATTTGCGAAATTTTACCAACAAAAGTGATTATCGGCTCTGGCTATTTGACGGATGAGGAAATTTTAAAGACTTCTCAGATTTGCAAAAAAGCAGGAGCTCTTTGCGTAAAAACTGCCACCGAGAAAGATCCTTTAGAACATCGGGAATTAAAGGAAAAATTTTATCATTTAAAATTGATGAGAAGGGGAGCTCCTGGACTTTTAATTAAAGTTGCTGGTGGAATAAGAGCTCTATCTGATGCCAAAGAGGCAATAAAAGCTGGTGCTGATATTATCGGAACAAGCAGTGGAGTTGAGATAATGAGAGAACTTAAACAAAAATAATTTTAAAATTATGAAATTTCAACCTGTAATTGGTTTAGAAATTCACGTAGAACTTAAAACAAAAAGTAAAATGTTTTGCTCTTGTCCTAATGACCCGGATGAGCGTCATCCTAACGTAAATATTTGTCCCGTTTGTACTGCCCAACCGGGAACTCTTCCGGTTATCAATGAAGAAGCGGTAAGAAAAACGATAAAAACTGGTTTAGCTTTAAATTGTCAAATTCCTGCGACTTCAAAATTTGATCGGAAGAACTATTTTTATCCTGATCTCCCCAAAGGTTATCAGATTTCTCAGTATGATATGCCACTTTGTAAAGATGGTTTTCTAGAAATTGGCGTTAGAAAAATTAGAATTAGAAGAGTACATTTGGAAGAAGATACTGGAAGATTAATTCATGAGAAAAGCTATTCTCTTGTTGATTTTAATCGAGCAGGAATTCCTTTGATGGAATTAGTAACTGAACCAGATATTCATTCGGCTAAAGAAGCGAGGAAATTCGCAGAAGAATTGCATTTGATTATGCATTATCTTAACGTTTCTGATGCTGACATGGAAAAAGGGGAAATGAGGGTTGAAGTTAATATTTCTCTTAGCAAAAAAGAAGGAAAATTAGGTACGAAAGTTGAAATAAAAAATTTGAATTCTTTTCGATCGGTAGAGCGAGCAATTGACTACGAAATCCAAAGGCAAACAGAATTATTAGTCAAAGAAGAAAAGATTATTCAGGAAACGCGGGGATGGGACGACATTAAAGAAGTAACTGTTTCTCAAAGAGGAAAAGAAGAAGCCCATGATTACAGATATTTCCCCGAGCCGGATTTGCCGCCGCTTCATTTTACCCATGATGATATTCAAAAAATAAAATCTGAGATTCCTGAATTACCTCAACAAAAAAAAGAGAGATTTAAAAGAGAATATGAATTAGATGATAATGCAATTGAGATTTTTGTTTATAATAAAAATCTAGGAGAGTATTTTGAAAAAGTAATAAGTGAGTTACCACCTAAAATTTCAAAAAATCAACTCCCGAGGTTGATTAAATTAGCTACAAATTATTTAATTACTGATTTACAGGGATTATTAAAGGGAGTTTTGGTTTCGGATAAAAATTTTTTAATTACTCCCGAAAACTTCGCTGAATTTATCAATTTAATTGCCGAAGAAAAAATTTCAAGCAAAATCGCTAAAATCGTGCTTGAAGAAATGTTTAAAACTGGAGCTGACCCCTCTCACATTATCGAAGAAAAAGGATTAGTTTTAATAACTGACGAAGCAAAAATTGAGAAAATTATCGAAGAAGTCATTTCAGAAAACCGAAAAGCAGTTTCAGATTTCAAAAAAGGAAAAGGAACTACTCTCCAATTTTTAATCGGCCAGGTAATGGCAGCAACAAAAGGGAAAGCTAATCCAGAAATTACTAAAAACCTCTTGACGAAAATTTTAAAAGAATTAAAATGAAGTAGTACTTCAAAGAGAAAGCCACCTTCTTCTTTCGAGATAGAGCTCATCATGATGATATTACCCTTGAAAGGGGTCTGAAGAAACTTTTGAGAGACTCTCCCTTCTCCTAAACCCTCGAAAAAAGAAAAGAAGGACTCGGCCTTCTCTTTTTAATTTCTTATAAATTCTTTTATCAATTTTTCTGCCTCTTTTGTATTTTTAATCCACTTAATTTGTTTGTTTCTCTTAAACCAGGTCATTTGCCGCTTAGCAAACTGAATTGTGTGGAGGATTATTCTATTCTTTACCTCTTTTTTATCAAAAAAATCCTTCCATTCTTGATATCCGATTGTTTGAAGTGGAGGAAGATTCCAGCTATGTTTTTTAATTAATTTTTTAACCTCCTTTTCTAAACCCATTTTAAACATTTTTTCTACTCTCGTTTCAACTCTTTTTTTCAATTTATTTTTTGGTAATTTTATTCCAATTTGTAAAGTATCAAAAAGCAATTTTCCTCTTTCTCTTTGTTGCCAAAATGGTTTTTTTGTTACCTTACAAACCTCAATTGCTCGGATTAATCTTCTTTTATTTTTCTTTTCAATGAACCTTGCACCTAAATGATCTAACTCTTTATAAATTTCGAAAAGTTCTTTTACTGTTTTTTTCTCCAATTTCTCTCTCAATCTTTTTTGAGCCGGAACTTTTGGGAATTCTATATTATCCACGATTGCCTTAATATAAAGCCCGGTTCCGCCAACCAAAAAAGGAATTTCCCCTCGTTTTTGAATATCTTTTATGGCTTTTATTGCCATTTTCTTATAGATCGCCACATTGAATTCTTGATTTGGCCAAACTACATCAATTAAATAATGAGGAACACCCTTAACTATTCGTGCATATTCGTGGTTAATTCGTGCAAATTCGCGAGTTATAGGCTTCGCCGTGGCTATATCCATTTCTTTATAAATCTGTCTTGAATCAGCCGAAACAATTTCGCCATCGAATTTTTTAGCTAATTTAATCGCTAATTCCGATTTTCCTGAAGCCGTAGGACCTAAAATAACAATTAATTTTGATGTTTTTTTATTTTTCATTTTTAATTCTTTTATTATATCTAAATTAAGAATAAAATAAAAAAATTTAGAGATTTAGTACAGCTACTTTTTTAATTTGACAAAAATAATGATTTTTTGCTATTATAATATAGCAACTTAAAATAAGGATATGGAAAGGTGAGTAAAGTGCCTGCTCTTTTTGTAGAGTTTGGATATTCAAAAGGTCACATAGAGGAGCGGTGGAAAATAAAGGTTAAAAAAGGTTTCAACATACCCGCCAATGAGATAATGCCTCGATTCAACCGAAAGAGGGGTGGAATTAAGATTAAGTATTTAGTAGTAGGCAGAAATGTTCCTCCAAAAGAAATTGAACAATTTTTCCAGAGCTATCTTCGGAATAAAGGTTTATTAGAAAAAGCAGTGCGGATTCAACTAACGATATAAGGCTGGAGGTGTGAGGTAAAACAAATACCAAGGCAGTGCTAACGGAATTGACGGGTAAATTTACTCCTGACCCCCTTTTTCTATTGTTCTTTAAAGGCCTTTAAGGCCTCTTTTTTTATATTTTATATTAAAATTTTTGCTTCTCCTATTTTAAAACTTGACATAATATTTAAATCTGTGGTATTTTAATGGCAGTTGTTTAAAATTAAAAGGAGAGATAAAGTTGAAAATCCTTAGTAGATTTAGGGGAAAAAAGAAAGAGGAAAAGAAATCTTTAGGAGAAGCAAAGAAACCCACTGAATTGGAAATGCTATGCGGTGACGATAAAGAAACATACGAAGCATTACTTGAGACAATGTTTTTAAGCCCGAGAAAGATAGGGACTCCAATGGAAGAAGCAGCAGAAAATGCTAAAAAATTTGAAAAGGCAAAAGATTTAGTAAAAGCTAGAACCTGGTATCAAATTGCCGGTGGATTAGCAATTTACGAAGGAAATGTAAAAAAGGTCATAGAGTTTTTCAGTGAATGTCAAAAAATTTCACCGAATACTAAGTATCTAATATTGAAAAACCCAGAGAAAGCAATGAGTAAAGCCCAGGAATACTACAAAAAATATCTAAAAGAAGAAGAGAAAAAATAATTTTCTCTGACCAATTCCCTATTTTTAATGCCCTAGCGAAAAGCTGAGGGCTTTTTTAAATACTTGACATATTTTGCGCATTTTGTTATTATTTAAATAGCCCTTTGTAATCAAAATAAGGATTGAATCCGAAAGATGATTCGGTAAGAATGGAAAAAATAGAAAAAATAGAGGAGGAAAAAGAAAATGGGAAAGATGCGAAAAGTCTCGAAAATAAACAAGATTCTTAGATGCCAGTTGTTAATACTATCGATATGGCTTTGCTCTTTAGGACTTGTCGGTATATCTTGCAGTTCGGCTAGTGAACAAGAAATTAAACCTAAAGAAGCTATGTATGTTAGCGTTTTTCTCGTTCCAGGAGAAAAAATGATGCTTGTGAAGAATATAATATTGAATTTCGAAGATGTAATAACAGGACCGCCAGTGAATATTACAATACCAGCATTTAACAATGGATTCACAGGAGCTAAATGCGAGCTGATCAGACAAGCAAGAAAATGCGTAATCCATTTCGAGATAAACCATTCGAGTGTTATAGGAGGAAGCGCAGCAAATACTTATGCAGATATCATTACACAGGAATTCTTAAATGTCTTTGGATATACAGGGCTAAACAAAACTTACGAATTCCAGGAAACTAAGGAAACTACAATTGTAACCAGAAAATGGTTTGGATACATAGATTACAACGTACAAAAAGTATCATTGTTTCTCAAATACAAACCTGTCAACGGTTGTTTTTCTAAACTGATCAATGACAGACTCTTGAACAAATATGTGATAACTGAAGACCCCGTTACCGGTATACTTCCAACATACACTCTAAAAAAGAACTTGGATTCAAGTTTTTCCTGGAGCTTTGACATCCTGTGTAGCACAAGCACAACTTTTTCGTCGGACATAAAAGAATACACGGATGTGATTGATCTAAAAGAACTCTTGAATAGCAACGTCCCGATAGTTGAAACATCATGCCAACAAGCAGCAATTATCATCGTAATCCAAAATATAACTAGAGTTAATGCTGATAGAACATACATCATCGATATCAAAGACATTCAACCTGAAGGATATACTATTGAAAATTCGGAACTACTGCTAGACTCAGTGGATATAAAGTACGAACCATTGACTCCCGTCGAAAACATAATAATCAACATTAGCATAAGCCCTTCGACCTCAGACCAAAATCCCTTCATTCCGATTCTGATTGCTATTGCGGTAACGGCATCAATCATTGCATCTTTCTTCATTCTAAGAAAAAAACGGAGAAGGAGGTGAAGTGCAATGATGAAAAAAGATCTAAGCGATAAACGCCTGATTGTCGTAATATTCCTAAGCATCCTGATGCTGTTAACGCCGAGTGCCAACGCTTACCGGTACATAAGCTTAACCCAACAACCTAAAGTTTTCACTGAACGTTCAACGAAGACTATGGAAATAGCCGGAAAAAAAGTCGACTTTAAACAGCTCGCTAAAGTAACTTATTATTCGAATGGAACTACAGATGTACATTTTTCAATAACGGTCGAAAACATTTCTGGGCAAATCCCGAGAATCCAAATAAATTTCAGTAAGACTGTTTCAACAGACACACGGACTTCAAAAGTCTCTAATATCCAAAGCACAGCACAAGCTTCCTACGCAGGTAACCTACAAGAGTACCCCTGGGATGGTCTCTGGTCAGTTATATCTCCTGGAAATGCTACATACTGGATTAAGTACAACCATGACAACAACTATTGGCGCTATTATCCTTTCGAATGGAATCGACAATGGGATATGGACGGTATTGAAAAAACTCATGTACATTTGGCTGCGAGTGACATGTATGCGTGGATAAACCAAGAGATTTCAGATGAAGAGATGATGGGAAAGATAGTAGGTGGAGGGTCCTTAGCTTTAAAAATCATAGGAACCGTTGCAGCTACCGCCATTGTCTTCTTTATGCATAATTTAGTAGGTCTAGTAATAGCCATACTAGTGGCTGCTCTTGCTCAAATCTTTGCTTGGCTTTTAGAAGTACTTGGCATCACCAACAAGTCGCAATGGATTAAGGACAATGTTCAATTGACAAATAACGATGGATTTGCATACTATTGGGGATTCAGAACTATCGACGTCTTTGGACTCGTAATTAACCCTCCGCTCGGTCCGGTCGGCTGTGGTGTTTTAAGCTACAATGACCTGTACACGCTCCTTCGGTTTCACAGAGTAGGACTCTTTATGCAAGAAACAAGAGAGTTCTACCAGACATGGGGTGCCGAAAGGGACAACTCTCCTGCAAGATATACTGTAGACATATGTTATAAAGAGTATGTGAACCCCAGGATTCTTTGGGACATCTCCTGCTATAATCCCTGACCAATTCCCCATTTTTTAAATAGGCCCTTGGCAAAAAGCTTTGGGCTTTTTTATTTTCTTAACCCCCACCTTAAAAAGGTATGGGGATAGTCCCACGCCAATAAAATTGGTAGTGGGGCTTGACAAAACTTATAATTTCATGGTATTGTTAAAGCAGCCCTTTGATAACTAACGATAAGGGTTTGAGGAGAAAGAGTGGGCTGATGACAAAGCGGTAAACAAAAGAAACTAAGGGGGTATGAAAATATGGGTAAAATAGTTGGTTTCGTTCTAGCAACCATTGGTCTATCGCTGACAATACTGATACCGACATATGCGTTCTTTGACTTAATCGCAACGAAAGTGCAGAAAATTGGTATTTTCTCTGAAGTGATATCGTTTTTCTGGCAAGGATTTGCATTGATAGTCTTTGTGGTAGTGGTGATTGTCGGAACAATGATAGCCTTAATCATCTGGGGTGATAAGAAACATGTTCTGTGATGACTGCGGCGACATAGTTTTAGCGGCAAGGCCGATAATAGTTGCCTATTTGGACAATAAAAGAAAAAGAGCTACCAAAGATCTAATTGAGTTGCTTCAGCAATATGGCTATGAAGTTCTAGAGATTCTTATCTGTCCTGACTGCTGGGATAAGCGCTACAAAAATAGCCGAAAGCGACAAGTGGCTTCAATGCTTAGAATATTGAAAGACGAATAAAAAAAATCAGCCCAAAAGGAGATAGGAGAAGGCTCGAAAATTTTTTATCACAATAATAAAAAGCTGGTCCAAAACCCAGCTTTCGTGTTTTATTTTCTTCACAAAATCATTTTTTTCTTTTATTATAAAGGTAGGCTCTTTCAAAAAGACAAAAAGGAGGTGAAATAATTGGATTGGAAAAACTTAGCAAAATATTTTGTCCATGGAATTGCTTTCTCTCTGATTTTTACTCTCTTAGCTATCGCTTGGATTTTCGGCTTTCTAATGCTTATAATTCTAGGATCATACATAGGATTGATAATTGGGTTTGGACTACTAATGCTTATTATAGGGGGTCTTAACAGTGTTTTAACAAGTATTCTTTGGTTTCCAGTAAAAACATCTTTCTGGAGCATCGTCGGTCATGGAATTGTCTTATTTATTGCCTTAGCGATAATAAATACCATTTCTGTGATAGTTCCGTCTTTCGCCTTTCCAGGAATAGCAACCCAAATTGTTACTTTCGTAGTCAGTTCTTTCGTAGATGGATTCATTGCTAAAAAAGTAGCTGGTTTGTGGGAAGAAACGCCAGAAGGAATATCTGAAACAATTGAGGCAGAATAGTAAGACCTAAACCTTTCACCCTATTTTTAAAACAAGGCCTGAATTTTTAGAAACTCAGGCCTCTTTTTTATACTAAAATTCCTTTTAATCCCCAAGGCAAGGCAGCAATAATTTTTACTTTGACAAATTGACCAACCAGATTAGCGTTTAGGGTATAGGGTTTAGGGTCTAGTTGGATTTTGACGGTTTTGTAAGTTCTTGCTTTGCCAAAGTAAAAATTACCTTTTTTACTATCAATTAAAACTTCCACCTCCTTTTCAATAAATTTTTTATTATTTTCGAGGGCGGTTTCTTTCAAAATTTCAGTTAAAATTTTGTATCTTCTTTCTTTTTCTTCTGGTAAAACATCGTCTTTCAATTTGGCTGCCGCTGTTCCCGGCCGAGGAGAATATTTGGCAATATAAGCCATATCAAATTTTATTTCTTGGAAAAGTTTTACGGTATTTCCAAATTGTTTTTTAGTTTCTCCGGGAAAACCAACAATAACGTCGGTTGATAAAGCAATTTCAGGAATTTTTTCTTTAATTTTTTTAACCAAATTTTTATATTGAGAAATCTTATAAGGTCTATTCATCTTTTTTAAAATTTCGTTGTCTCCAGATTGAACCGGTAAATTTAAATAAGGAGTTATTTTTTGACATTTTGCCATTGTTTCAATCAATTCATTAGAAAAATCTTTTGGATGAGGAGAGGTAAATCTAATCCAAAAATTCCCAGGGATTTCATTGACCATCTTTAAGAGAGCATGAAATTTGACAATTTTATCCGCCTTCGCTGAAGCTGCGGCGGATGAATTCTTACCAGTAGATTGGTAAGAATTCACATTTTGCCCCAAGAGCCAGATTTCTTTAACTCCTTTCTTAATTAAATTTTTTACTTCACACAAAATTTCTTCAACCTGCCGCGAAGTTTCTTTTCCTCGAGTATAGGGGACAACGCAATAAGTACAAAAATTATTACAGCCAGTCATTATTGGAACATACCCAGTAAAAGAAGTTTGACATCGGGGTTCGATATTTAAATAGTTTCCAATCTTTAATTTATAATTCTTGACCTTCAATAATTTAGGTAATTTCGGTAAATCTTTGATATCTAAAATTAAATCAAATCCTTTTTGAAATTTCTTTTCATCTTCTTTTAAAACACAACCTGTTAATATAGTTTTAAGTTTAGGGTTTAAGGTTTTTAGTTTGACGAATTTTTGGCATTGGCCAAAAACTCGATCAACCGCTGATTGTCTAACTGAACACATATTAACCAAAATTAAATCAGCTTCATTTTCTTTTGAAACTGGTTTATATCCAATTTTTTCTAGAACTGCAGTAATTCGTTCGCTATCTGAACGATTCATTTGACACCCATAAGTTATAATAAAATATTTCATACCGCCTATATTAACAAATTTTTCTCTTTTTTTCAATCTAAAAACCCCGTTTTAACGAGGCTTTTTTGGTTTTAGAATCAGGTTTAAGGTCCCAATCTTTCTTTTATTTTTTCTTTTCTACTTCCATTTTAACTTTCTCGAAAAATTTTTTTAATTTCATTTCGCCAATATCTCCTTTTCCTCTTTGTCTAATTCTGACTGATTTTGATTTCATTTCTTTATCACCCACAACCAACAAATAGGGAATTTTTTGAATTTCTCCTTCTCGTATTTTTTTAGAAACAGTTTCCCTCTCATCTCTCAATTGAGTTCGTAAGTTGTTAGTTGTAAGTTGTTCGTTGACAAAGTTGGCATATTTCACATGTCTTGAGCCAACCGGAATTATCCAAATTTGAACAGGAGCCAGCCATAAAGGGAAGGCGCCGGCATAATGTTCCAGCAGGTTCCCGATAAATCTTTCGACAGACCCCAGGACTGTGTGATGTATCATCACCACTTTTTCCTTTCTGCCTTTCTCATCAATGTAGTTCAGATCGAATTTTTCCGGCAGATTGAAATCAACCTGAATAGTCACCCCCTGCCAGCCGCGGCCTAGAGCATCAATCAGTTTTATGTCGATTTTCGGGCCGTAAAAAACAGCTTCGCCTTCGGCTATTCGGTACTTTAATCCCTTTTGCTTTAGGGAATACCCTAGGGCGTTCTCGGCTTTTTTCCAGATTTTGTCACTTCCCAAATACTTTATTTTATTTTTTGGGTCACGGACAGATAACTCAACTTCAAAATTTGAAAAACCAAAAGTGTTCAGCATAAAACAGGCAAGATCTAAGACGCCTTCCACCTCTTTATTTATCTGATCAGGAGAACAGAAAATATGCGCATCGTCTTGGGTAAATCCCCTAACCCTTAATAACCCATGTAAAGTTCCTGTTTTTTCAAATCGATAAACTGTTCCCAGTTCGCAATATCTGATAGGCAAGTCTTTATAAGATCTGATTTTTGATTTATAGACTTGGAGATGGAAAGGACAATTCATTGGTTTTAACAAGTATTGTACTCCTTCGATTTCGATTGGGCTGTAAAGACTCTCTCTGTAAAATTCCCAGTGTCCGGATTTTTTCCACAAATCAAGTTTTCCTATGTGCGGAGAATAAACATACTGATACCCTCTTTTTTTGTGCTCCTTTTTCCAGAAATCTTCAATAACGCTTCTGATAACTGCTCCTTTTGGATGAAAAATCACCAATCCGGCTCCGACTTCGTCTGAGATGCTGAAGAGATCTAATTTTTGTCCCAATATTCGATGGTCTCTTTTTTCGGCTTCTTCTTGAATCCGGAAATAATTTTCCAATTCCTTTTTAGTTTCGAAAGCAATTCCGTAAATTCTGGTAAGCATTTTATTCTTTTCATTTCCTTTCCAATAAGCGCCAGCAATTTTTGTTAACTTAAAAGAATCAATTATCTCCTTTGCTTGCCCTGAATATAGTTGAAAGGTTGATTTTAGATGAGGACCCTTACAAAGATCAGTGAAATTGCCCGACTGATAAATAGTCATTTTTTCTTCCGGTAATTTTTCGATTAATTCTAATTTGTATGGTTGATCTTTAAAGATTTCTTTTGCTTTCTCTTTTAGAACAATTTTCTTCGTGAAAACAATATTTTCCTTGATAAGGTTTTTCATTTTCCCTTCAATTTTTCTTAAATCATCCGGATTTAAACTTCGAGGTAAGTCAAAATCATAATAAAACCCATTTTCAATTGCAGGACCAATACCGAATTTAGTTCCAGGAAATAATTCCTGAACTGCCGAAGCCATCATATGAGATAGAGAATGACGAATTGTTTCGATTTTAGCCATATTTTTAATTTAGTTTATTTTATCATAATTATACTTTTTAAACAAAAAACCCCTTTTAACTTGAGAGACCAGCTGTTTTTTATGAGAGAAAAACCTTAAAGCCGGTCTAAAAAGAGGTTGTTGTGTTAGTTATATTTGATTTTATGAGGGATTTTAGCATTCTTTAATTATGACGAAAAGATTAGATTTTTATTACCCGGGATTAACCCTCAACGATTTCTTCAATATTTTCGCAAATTACTTTTGGAACTCCATCGCGGTGATCTAATTTACCTGAAACAAAAACAATTTTATTTTCTTGAAAGGCAGTAGGATTTCTTTCAATCACGCTTGGGAAAACAACAATTTCAATTTTATCAGATAAATCCTCTAAATTCATAAAAAGCATTGGTCTGCCGTTTCGAGTAATAATTTTTTTAATCCTTGAGATGATTCCGCCGATTTTAACTTGTCCGTTATTTTTATTTGAATTGGAATTTAATTCAGAAATTTTTGTTATTTTCTTTTCAAAAATATGTCTAAAATCATCTAAGGGGTGGGAACTAACAAAGAGCCCCAACAATTCCTTTTCCCAAGCTAATTTTTCACTTTTGGTGGCTGTTCTAGTTTTTTTAAGTTGGATTTTACACTTGAGAGAAATTTTATCGAAAAGCCCCTTCTGACCAATAAATTTTTCTCTTTGACTTTCTCGGTTAAACTCTAAAAATCTTTCTAAATTATACAAAAGGAGGTTTCTTTCGGCGAATTTATCAAAGGCACCGGCCTTAATTAAACTTTCAAATGACTTTTTATTTAAATCTTTCGATTCTATTCTTAAAATAAAGTCTTCTATTGATTTAAAATGTCCATTTAACTCTCTTTCTTTCACTATTGCCTCGACAAAATTCACCCCAACGTTTTTAATCGCCAATAACCCAAAGCGAATTTGTTTCTTTCCAGGAATGGCAGTAAAGTTTCTCCAACTTTCATTGATATCTGGTGGCAAAACTTCAACTTCCATTCTTTTACATTCTCCAATTAAAAAGCCAATTCTTTCCACATCGGCTTGTTCTGAGGTCAAAAGAGAAGCCATAAATTCAACTGGAAACTGAGTTTTCAAATAAGCAGTTTGGTAGGCAATCAAGGCATAGGCACAACTATGCGACCTGTTAAAACCATATCTGGCAAATGGTAAAATCCATTCCCAAATTTTTTGAGCGATTTCTTTTTCTATGCCATTTTTCATCATCCCCGTAATCAGTTTTTCTTTCTGTTCCAGAAGCAAAGATTTTATCTTTTTTCCAATCGCCTTCCTTAAAACATCGGCTTCCGACAAGGAAAAACCTGCCAAATCCCGGGCAATTTGCATAAGTTGCTCTTGATAAATGCAAACCCCGTAAGTGGATTCTAAAATTGGTTTTAGTTTAGAATGTAAGTATTCTATTCTTTTCTTTTTATGTTTTCCGGCAATATAATCGGGAATAAATTGCATGGGACCCGGGCGATAAAGAGCGACCATAGCGATAATATCTTCCAACTCGTTAGGTTTCAATTGTTTCAGATATCGCCGTAAACCCTCACTTTCCAGTTGGAAAACTCCAATTGTTTCTCCTCTTTGTAATGATTTATAAGTTTCTTTGTCATCAAGAGGAATATTTTCAATATCAATTTTTTTATCTTGAACTTTGTAGATTTTTGCTAAAGTGTCTTCGATAATCGTTAAATTTTTCAATCCCAAGAAATCCATCTTTAAAAGACCCAAATCTTCAATAGAGTGCATTTCATACTGGGTGACAATTGCTTCATCGTCTTGGGTTGGATGCTGCAAGGGGCAAATATTATCAAGGGATTCGGAAGAAATAACTACCCCACAAGCATGAGTTGAAGCATGTCGAGCCACGCCTTCTAATTTTCTAGCAAATTCAATCAGCTTTTGGGCCGTTGAATCCATTTCGTACATCTGGCGGAATTCGGGAATTTTAGCCAAAGTTTCATCCAAGGTTGAACCGAAAGGAATCATTTTGGCAATTTTGTCACAGAAAGGATAAGGATACCCAAAAGCCCTTCCAACGTCTCTGATGACGGCACGGGCAGCCATTGTACCAAAAGTGATAATTTGGGCCACCTTATCTTGACCGTATTTTTGTCTCACATACTCAATCACCTCGTCTCTTCTTCTATCGGTGAAATCTAAATCAATATCAGGCAGAGAAACTCTCTCTGGATTTAAAAATCTTTCAAACAAGAGATTGTATTTTAGAGGATCGATATTGGTAATATTCAATAAGTAAGCAACCAATGACCCGCCGATACTTCCTCGACCTGGGCCAACGACAATTCGATTTTTCTTTGCCCAATTAACAAAATCTTGAACAATCAAAAAATAGGGAGCAAACCCCGTTTGTTTAATAACCGAAAGTTCATATTCTAACCTTTCGATAATCTCTTTTTTAATATCTTTGCCAAATCTTTTTTCCAATCCTTGACAACATAATTCTTTTAGATATTCATCCGGAGTTTTATCTGAAGGTACGTCGAAATGAGGCAATTTATTTTTTCCCAAAGCGAATTGAAAATTGCATAAATTCGCGATTTTTTGGGTATTTTCAATTGCTTCCGGAATTTCCTTAAAATCGCCGGTCATTTTTTCCGGACTTCTCATTGAAAAATCATCCGCTTTTAAAGTTAATCTTTCCGGATCATTAGGATCAGCTCCAGTGTTAATGAGCATTAAAACATCTTGAGCTTGAGCATCTTCCGGTTTCAAATAATGGCAATCATTTGTGGCCACCAAAGGTATGCCAAATTTCTTTGAGATCGAAATTAGGGTATCGTTAACGACTTTTTGCTCTCTGATATTGGGATGATGTTGAAGTTCTAAATAAAAGTTATCTTTACCAAAAATTTCTTGATATTTTTGGGCTGTTTTCTCTGCCTCTTCAATTTTTTTAGATAAAATCAATCGGGGAATCTTTCCCTGGAGACAGGCCGAGAGGCAGATTAATCCTTCCGAATGCTGTTTCAATAATTCTTCATCAATTCTGGGTTTATAATAAAAACCTTCTAAATGCGCTCTGGTTAATAATCTAACTAAATTTTTATAACCTGTTTCATTTTTGACTAATAAAATTATGTGATATCTCTTATCGTCAACATTTGGTCTTTTATCAGTCATTCTTTCATAAGCCAGATAAAGTTCTGTTCCGATTATTGGTTTAATTCCCTTCTCTTTTGCTTTTTTATAAAATTCAACTGCGCCATAAATGACGCCATGATCGGTTAAAGCCACTGAATCCATTCCCAATCCCTGCACATAATCTAAAATCTCATCAATTTTCGGCAAACCGTCTAGCAACGAATAGTGACTGTGGACATGAAGATGAGTGAATTTCATATTCCCTACGAATTACGAATCAGTACGAATTTACGAATTATTTTATTTTAGTTTTTTCAAAAAGCAAAGTCAATGTTAAAATGAATAAATGAAATATCCGGATTTAAGAGAAGAAAAAAAATTGTGGAAATTGAGATATAAATCAGTGGCGGGATTAGACGAGGCGGGAAGAGGACCGCTTGCTGGGCCAGTTGTGGCAGCAGCAGTGGTGATGAAAAAGATCCTAAGGAAAATCGATATTTTAAGAGAAGTTAAAGATTCTAAAAAGCTGAGTCCCAAAAAAAGAGAAAAACTTTACAAAATTTTGAAAAATTGTCCTTTTATAGGGTGGGGGATAGGGAGAGTTTCAGAAAAGGTGATTGATAAAATTAATATTTTAGAGGCGACGAAATTGGCGATGGTTAAAGCAGTTAAGAAGTTAAAAAGAAGACCTGATTTTTTAATTCTAGATGGAAATTTTACTTTGCCCTCCGTAGCTTTAGCAAGGGCGGGAATTAGTCCGAATACTCCTCAGAAATCAATTGTAAAGGCAGATGACAAAGTTTTTTCTTGTGCCGCAGCTTCAATTTTGGCAAAAGTTTATAGAGATAAAATAATGCGAAAATACCATAAAAAATATCCCCGATATGGTTTTGACAAACACAAAGGATATCCAACAAAATACCACCTAAAAATGCTCAAGAAATACGGTTCTTCTAGAATTCATAGGAAGAGTTTTGGACCGGTTGCTAAAGTTCAAAAACGAAATACTTGCAAAATCCTACGCAATATGATATCTTAAAGTTAAATAATTTTTAAATTTGACGGAGCCCGTAGAAACTAAAGAACATGGGAGTACCAACTCAAAGGCATACAAAAAGCAAAAGAAACCAGAGAAGGATGCACATTTTTCTTAAAAAGCCAGTTTTAATTTCTTGTCCAAAGTGCGGAAAATCAATTCCGTCCCATACTGTTTGTCCAAATTGTGGTTATTATAAAGGTCGAGAAGTGATTAATGTTTTAGAAAAACTGGAAAAGAAAGAAAGAAAAACGAGGGAAAAAGAAATAAAGGCTAAGGAAAAGGAAGAAAAAGGAATAAAAAAAGAAAAACCCTTAGACCTGAAGGAACTATCCCGAAAATAATATGCCATCTAGGCACTTATCACGATCCATTGTAATGCAATCTCTATATGAATGGGATTTTTATGGTAAAAAGCCTGATTCTTTGAAAACGATTGTTGAAAGAAACATCAAAGAATTTGGACCAGGGCTTGAAACAGTCGATTTTATTTGGCAATTGATTGATGGGGTCTTAGCCCATCTGTCAGAAATTGATAAAATAATCGAAAAAGCCGCTCCCGAATGGCCAATCGAGCAAATTAGTATTATCGATAGAAATGTTTTAAGAATTGGACTTTCTGAATTATTATATGCTAAAAAAGAAGAAGTGCCGCCCAAGGTAGCAATTAATGAATCAATTGAACTAGCCAAAAGTTTTGGCGGTGAATCATCGGGAAGATTTATTAATGGGGTTTTGGGAACAATATATAAAGAACTAGGGGGATCAGAAAATAGCAACAAGCAATAGGCAACAAGCAGCAAGTAGAGAATTCTTTTGTTTCTTGTCGCTTGTCTCTGGTTGCTATATTATTGTGAAGGATTTTTCGCTGCTTGAAAAAAAATTAAATCTAAAATTCCAAAATAAAGACTTTTTAATTCAGGCCTTTGTTCACCGATCTTACCTGAACGAGAGCCCCGATTTCTACCTATCTCATAATGAAAGGTTAGAATTTTTAGGAGATGCGGTCTTAGAATTAGTAGTTACCGAACGTCTGTATCAAAATTATCCCGATAAATCAGAAGGGGAATTAACTAATTGGCGTGCCGCTTTAGTAAACGCCAAAATGTTGGCTATCATTTCCCAAGATTTGGGCTTTAACGAATTTTTATTACTTTCCCGGGGCGAAGAAAAAGAACTGGGTAAGGCCAGACAATATATTTTAGCCAATACCTTCGAATCATTTATTGGATCAGTTTATCTTGACCAGGGATACAGAACTTGTCAGGAATTTATCGAAAAATATTTATTAGTAAAATTACCAGAAATAATTGAAAAAGGTCTTTATAAAGATGTAAAATCTCGCCTTCAGGAAGAATCCCAAGAAAGAGCAAAACTTACCCCCCTCTATAAAGTTTTAGAAGAATGGGGCCCAGATCATGCCAAACACTTTATTGTCGGAGTTTTTTTAGGAGAAGATTTGATCGCCAAGGGCGAAGGTTCATCAAAACAAGAAGGAGAAGAGGAGGCAGCGAGAGAGGCATTAAAAATAAAAGGATGGTAAATTCGCTCGGGAAATGGTCCCAAAAATCAATTTCCTCGCCTTAGAAACTTATGTTAGTTATTCGTTTTTTGCGAGTTGGTAAAAAAAATCAACCTTCGTTCAAAATAGTTGTGGTTGATAAAAGAAAATCGTCAAAGAGTGGACGCTTTATTGAAGAAGTGGGTTTTTATAATCCTTTAACAAAAGAAAAAGTATTAAAAGGAGATCGAATTAAATACTGGATATCGGTAGGAGTTCAACCTTCTCCCACGGTTTATAATTTATTGATAAAAGAGAAAATTTTAGTAGGAAAGAAAATCCCGGTTCACAAAAAATCAAAGAAAAAAGAGGAGAAACCCTCCACCGTTCCCGCCTCCGCTGGCTTGGTCTCCGTAGCTAAAGTTGCTTCGGTGAAGGAGGTAGCTCCGGCGGATAAGAAAGCTACGGAGGGCAAGGAAAAGAAACCAGAAGAAAAGAAACCGGTTCCGGAAACAAAACCGGAAGCGAAAACTGAAGGAAAACCGGCCGAAAAAACCGAAATTCCCAAAGAGACCAAAGTCCCAAAAGAGGGAAAGCCAGAAACCAAATAAGTTTATATTTAAGATTGAGATTTTACTCACTGCTTATTTAGCGAGGCAGTGAGATTTCTTTTTGTCCGCCAGCTATTGACAAATTATACGTATTTGCTATAATTGAGGTGTAAGAATAAGACAGTTCTTTGATAAAATAAAAGGGATAGATAGGAAATTAGATGGTCCTATTTGTTTATCAGAATTAGTTGGTGAACAGATTGGACCATCTAAAACGGAGAGATAATGGTTGAAAGGAAAAGTATTATTTGTGTATGGACTTCAAACAAAGGAGTTTAATCCTGAGGATAAAATAAAAATCATGAAGCCATTCTTGGCTAGGCATGGTTTCGAAGTTTGCGTTGTAGACTATAACCACGGAAAACCCACTCGAGAAGCGTTGGAAAAATACACATCGGAAGTCTTTAAAGAATCCGAAAAGCAGAAGCCAGTGGCAATTATTGGTCATTCAATGGGCGGAATAATCGCACGATACATAGTCGAAGCAATGGGTCTAAGCATTGAAAAACTGATAATATTGGAGAGTCCTAATCAAGGTATTCCTCCATCGTTATTGCCTATAGCAAAATTATTTGGGGTACCGTCAGGTTGGCAATCAACGAAATCGATGTTGCGCAATAGCAAATTCTTCCAAAGACTAAATCGACACAGGGCTACCAAAACTAAATATTACAATATTGGTGGAGTTTACTCATTGATATTTCCCTTCGTATTCAATCTTCCTGGCGTATCAACCAAGATATTCGTGACTGGCCACTCCAGACTTCGAGAAGATCCTCGTATCCTCAGATACATAATAAAAATTCTCCAATCCTAGCATCCCTTTTTTTTCGAGCCCATAAATTTATCAACGAGGCCGGGTCTCGTAGTGATTGTGAGCTGGAAAAAGCCCTGAACCATTCGGTTCAAGGTAAAAGATAAAAAATATACTGGCGTTGACAAGAATTTTAAAAGGATTATACTATTAGATAGTAGCTTTTCAGTCCTTCGGCAAGCTCAGAACTGATAAGAGCAAGTCGAAGTATCGGTTTAGCCAAACCTCCGCATGACTGATGGAGAGGTAGGCAGTTTTAAAGGTCGGAAGCTACTGAATAGTGATTAAGTTATTGAATGATTCGAAAACTATGGCAAAAGTTGCTGATCAAGAATTCCTTGAGTATTTAATTAAGAGCTTAGTAGACCATAAAGAAGATGTCAAAGTTGACAGAAAGGTGGATGAAATGGGAGTTTTACTCTCTCTGAAAGTTCATCCCGAGGATATGGGTCAGATTATTGGAAAAGCAGGTTCCACTGCTCGAGCGATTAGATCTTTAGTCCGAATTGTTGGACTAAAAAATCATGCCCGAGTGAATCTCAAGATTGAGGAACCCGAAGGAGCTCGTTCTACTCAAGGAAGGAGAGCTCCGACTGCAGGAGAGGAGCTTGAAGAACTGAAGCTGTAAACTAAGTTTACAGAAAACCGAAAACCGTGCTATCATTATTGGTAGTGCGGTTTTCATTTACCGAGCTTTCACGGATGAAAGCGAAGGTGAAGATGAAGGCAAACTTCGCGAAGGAAAACTTCATCGCCTATGATTACATTTGATATCATCACCATTTTTCCTGAAATTTTCGATTCTTATTTTAAAGAATCCTTTATTAAAAAGGCTCAAGAAAAGAGATTAATAAAGATTAATATTCACAATTTGAGAGATTTTACCACTGACAAACACAAAACTGTTGATGACAGACCCTATGGTGGGGGGTTGGGGATGGTCGTCAAAGTCGAACCTATTTTTCGAGCGATTTCGACTTTGACTAAATCAAAAACCGAGTTTCCATTTATGGAAGCGAGGGGGAAAAAGAGAACGAAGTTCTCTTCACCCATCAAAAACCGAGTTTCCATTTATGGAAGCGAGGGGAAAGAAGAGAACAAACTTCTCTTCGACCATCGAAAACCGAGTTTCCATTTATGGAAGCGAGGGGGAAGAAAAGAACGAAGTTCTCTTCGCCCATCAAAAATTATTCTTTTTACGCCTCGGGGCAAAAAATTTAATCAAAGAATCGCTTATCAGCTCTCGAAATTAAATCGAATAATAATGATTTGTGGCAGATACGAGGGAGTAGATGAAAGGGTGGCAAAATATATTGCGGATATGGAATTGTCGATTGGTGATTATGATCTGATGGGTGGGGAGCTTCCGGCAATGATTTTGATTGAAACAGTAGCGAGATTAATTCCCGGGGTCTTGGGCAAACCTCAATTATTAAAAGAAAGAATTACTAAAGAAAGGGGATTTGTTGAATACGCTCAATGTACAAGGCCAGATATTTTCTCTCCTCGAAAGGGAGTTTGTTGGAAAGTACCTAAAGTGTTATTATCGGGAAATCACAAAAAAATTGAAGAATGGCGAAAAAAACACTCCAAAATCATTGAAAAATAATCAGTTTTTGTTAAAATGCTATTAGAAAAGGGTAGGTACCGAAGTAGTCAAACGGGTCTGGCTGTAAACCAGATGGCTTCGGCCTTCGGGGGTGCAAATCCCTCCCTGCCCACAAGCAACCGCTGAAAGCGATAAAGTTTAAATATATGGTGTGGAAAGACGCTTTAGAGGAAAGACAAAATATAATACTAGCCACAAGTTCAAAAGATGGTAATCCCCGGGCGATTATAGTAGTTTCATTAGGTTTTGTTGAGGATAGATTGTTAATAGGTGCTTGTTTAATGAAAAAAAGTTTATAGAACATTAAAGAAAACAGTAGAGTTTCAATCGTGGCATTGAAAGATAACGAATATTATCGGATAGATGGTATAGCTACTATTTATTCTACAGGAGAATATTTAGACACGGCGATTCAAAAAAGTAATCCCCCGCTCCCGAAAGCAGCGATACTCATCGAGATCAAAGAAGTTTTCGATTTAGACAAGGGAAAGAAAATTATTTAAAAATGATTACTAAAGAACAACTAGAGAAATTATACAATAAAGGTTTGTCGATGATGGAGATAGCTACGAAAATAGGGCGTTCTAATTCTGGAGTGAAATATTTGGCAGAGAAATATAATATTCCGAGGCGATCTAGAAGTGAAGCAAATTACTTGAAATATAATCCAGCTGGAGATCCATTTAAAATCAAGAAACTAAAAACAAGAAAAGAGTTAGAACTGTTTCATTTTGGAATTGGCTTATTCTTAGGCGAAGGGACAAAGAAAAACAAATTCAATGTTACGTTTGTCAATTCAGATCCGCGCATATTACAATTATTTCTTAAATTTTTAAGAGAAATATGTGGAGTTGAAGAAAGAAAAATTAAAGCGGCATTGAATATTTTTAGCGATGTTAATAATAAAGAGGCAATTGATTTCTGGAATAAGATAACTAAAATTTCCGTTGATCGATTTAATAAAACAACAATTCGAAAAAGCAAGGGCGGAACATATAAAAAGAAAAGTCCCTACGGAACATTAACGGTTTACGTTGCCAATGTGAAACTGAAAGCTATTATGGATGAATGGTGTAACAAGGCATTAACCCACTGTTCTTAAATGGTAATATAAAAATATTTTATGCCGAGATAGCTCAGTTGGTAGAGCAACATATTGGTAATGTGTAGGTCGCCGGTTCAAATCCGGCTCTCGGCTCATATGGCAAAAAAACCATTTGTAAAACTTCAGTGCAAAGAGTGTAAGAGGATAAATTATTTTACTCACAAGTCAAAAAAGATAGCGGAGAAGAAGTTAGAATTGAAAAAATTTTGTAAATGGTGCAGAAAACATACGGTGCATAAAGAGACAAAACGATAAGAAAATAGGGGATGTGGTGAAATGGCTATCATAGGAATCTCCAAAATTTCTGTTCCAGGTTCGAATCCTGGCGTCCCCGCCTTCGCGGGCCGAAGCCCGCTACGGCGGGCGGAGGCCCGCAAAAATAAGAGTGGGGATAATTCCTTCAGTTCCCGTCTAAGTTCATTGCTTTATTTTGTTTATTGAATTAAAATAAATAAATGCCAGGACTAATACAAAAACTCAAGATTAACCGAAAATTCTTTCTAAGTATTCCTTTGGCTTTAATCTCTTTGGAAATTTATTTTGGAATAATTTTAGGGTATTTCTTCGGAAAGTTCGTCGCCGGTCAAAAACCTGGTCAAAAGGGGTTAGTTAAATCAATCGTTCTTAATTTTGGTAATTATAAACTTCACCTCCATCACTGGATATTGTCTCTGGGAATTCTAATCTCAACTTTTTTAGCCAATTTTTTTCTTCCTTTTCCCCAATTTTCTCTAAGTTTTATAGGAGGTTTAATGATTCAGGGCATTCTTTGTTATCCTGACTGGAACAAAATTTTAATTAGAAAAAATTAAAATGCGTGTTTCGAACACGCATTTTAGAGATTTATCTAACTCACATTATTAGTGAGTTTTTATTGATTCTCGTACCAATAAATTACTTTTTAAAATGATTTGGCACCGGAATTCCGATTTTCGCCAAATTCTTAAAAATCGAGGCGAGAAGAACGATTACAATTATTACAAAGGATACGATTACAATAAAATTCAAAGTAGGTAAGGCGACTGCTTCGATTTCAATAATGGCAAAACCAAAAATATAAGCCAAAACCGGCACTTTCATAAAATTAGCTAATTTTCCCCAGACAAATTCCTTTCTAATTAGGGCCGCAATAATCCCAAGCAAAACATCAATGGCTAGAAGGGTAGTAATTACCTGTATTTGCCAGGTGCCCAAATAGACAATAAGATCAGTAAGCATATTTTTATTTCAATTTTTAATCCCCTCCGACCAAAAGGGAAACATTGCTTTATTATAGATTAACCCTGATAACTTTCCAGCCAGACCTGTGGAAAACTTATTCTTTAATATTTAAACCCTTGATTCTGATGAAAATTTTGATAAAATTAAGCAATAAACCTAAGATTTAAGCAAAATATGAATAAAAAAATAATTTTAACAACAATTCTTATTGGTTTGGTAATAATTTTTGGAATTTATCAATTTTTTTTCAAGAAAGAAAAATCAAATTTTACATTGGTTACAGTATCTCGAGGAGATATTTTTCAAGAAGTTTCTGAAAGCGGAATAGTAAAAAAAGGAGAAGAGATAAACCTCAGTTTTAAAAATGCTGGCAGAATTGAAAAAATATATGTTAAATCAGGAGATGAGGTGGAAACTGGACAGGATTTAGCTAAACTTGATACCAGCGAACTTCTTTTACAGTTAAAAGAATCACAAGCGAATCTTCAGGTAATTCAAGCCGAAAAAGCAAATACTGAAATATCTCTTAAGAATTCTCAACAAAATTTAGAGGATACAATTGCCATAGCAGAAGAAAAGTTGGCCAATGCTTATCGGGACGCCCTTAATACTTTAGATGACGCATATTTAAAAATTTATAATGCTTACATTACTGTTAGCTTTGTAAAAAGAACCTACTTTGAAAGAGGTGATCAAGAAAGCATTATTGTTTCAGATAATAAAGATAGGCTTGGAAGAAATCTTGATCAGGCAAAATTTTATATTGATAATGCTAAAAAAACCTTGAAAAATGAAGATATTGATACCGCTCTTTTGAAAGTTAACGAGGCACTTATTAATACGAAAGACGCTTTAGAATTAGTTAGAAGCGCTGCAGAAGCCGGAGCTTATAAAGATATTGTTTCAAGTGCTGATAGAGCCTCTCTAGACACTCAAAAATTAAATGTTAATACTGCCAATAGTAACATCGTGAACGCTCAACAAAACATTTCAACGATTAAAATTAATAACATAGCGAATATTAATACGGCAAAATCTAAAGTCTCGGAAATTGAAAATCAATTGCAAGAAAGTCAAGAAGGATTATACCAGGCTAAAATAAAGCAGGCTGAGGCTAAAATTTCTCTTTTGGGAAATCAATTGCAAGAAGCTGTTTTAAAAAGCCCCACCACAGGACAAATAACTAAAATTGATAAAAAAGAAGGAGAGGTGGTTCAGCCGGGCCAATTGGTAATTTCCTTTTTACCAGCTAGTCCTTTTAAAATAAAAGTGGATATTTATGAAGAAGATGTTGTTAAGATAAACATTGGTAACTCCGTAGATATTACCCTTACCGCATTTCCCGATGAAACTTTAAAAGGAAAAGTAATTTCAATTGACCCTGCTGAAAAATTAATTGAAGGAGTGGTTTATTATGAAACTACGATTGGTTTTGAAACCGTTTCGGACAAAATAAAACCGGGCATGACAGCTGATGTAGTGATTAAAACAAATTCAAAAGAAAATGTTTTGGTCATTCCCAAATCAGCAATATTAAAAAATGATGGCAAAACTTTTGTTCAAGTTTTGAAAGGGAAAAGTTTTGAAGAAAGGGAAATTGAAATTGGTCTCCAGGGAAGTGGCGATATGGTTGAAGTCGTATCTGGTTTAGCAGAGGGGGAAAGGTTAGTAATAAAGTAAAATTATGATAGAAAGCCCTTTAATTAAATTAGAAAATGTTTGGAAGGTTTATCAATTGGGAAAAGTAGAACTTCCTGTTTTAAAAGGAATAAACCTGGAAATTTTTCCAGGTAATTTTGTAGTTATTTTGGGCCCAAGTGGATCCGGCAAATCAACTCTTTTACATATTATTGGACTTTTAGATACACCAACCAAAGGAAAAGTTTTTTTGAGAGATGAAGATACATCTCAACTTTCTGAGGACGAATTAGCCCAAATTAGAGGTAAAAAAATTGGTTTTATTTTCCAACAGTTTAATTTATTACCGAATCTAACCGCACTTGAAAACGTAATGATACCAATGGTTTTCCAAGGAATTACAGAAAAAGAAAGAACAGAAAGAGCTGAATTTCTTCTAGAATCGGTTGGTTTAAAAGAAAGAATATTACATAGACCATTTGAATTATCCGGGGGGGAACAACAGAGAATTGCCATTGCTCGGTCTCTTTCTAACAATCCGGAAGTAATCGTCGCTGATGAACCGACTGGTAATTTAGATTCAACAACCGGCCAGAAAATTATGGAAACCCTGATCAATCTTCACGAAAAAGAGCAAAAAACGATGATAGTTGTTACTCATGACCCCACTATCGCAGACTATAGTGAGCAAATTATAAATATAAAAGATGGTAAATTAGTTTCCAATCATTTAGTCACTGAAAAAGTTTTATGGGAGAGAAAGAAGTAAAAATATGATAAGAGAATATTTTAAAATAGCAATCAAAAATCTTAGGACTAGGCCCTTGAGAAGCTGGCTGACAATTTTAGGTATTGTTATTGGTATTTTTTTAATAATGTCTCTTCTTTCACTGAGTGAAGGTTTGAAGCAGACGGTTCTCAAACATTTAAATACAATAGGCAAAGATATTCTTATGATTATTCCGGGCAACATTACTGATTTGATGACCACTATCTTGGGAGGGATGAAACTATCCGAAGATGATTTAAAGGCGATAGAGAAGGCGGAAGGAGTAGAAGCAGTTATCCCCATGGTTTATAAAGGGGAAATAATGAAATATCAGGGTGATAGCAAAACTGTTATTATATCAGGGATTGATTTAAAGAAATCTTTAAAGATTCTTCAAGAGGATTTAGGTTTTTCTCTGGCTACAGGTGAGTGGCCAGTTGCTGGAAAAAGAGAAATAGCAGTCGGCAGTTTGGTGCCCAAAGATATATTTCCCGAACTTAAAGCAGGAACGGAAGCCAAAATAGGTGGAATAAAATTTGAAATTGTCGGAATTTTAAAATCCCGGGGAAGCAAACAAGATGATTCCATGATTCTTATGGGTTTAGATATTTTTGAGCAAATTACTGGCGAGAGAAAGGGAGCGCCAGAGGCCGTTGCTAAAGTTAAAAGTGGATTTTCTCCTACAGAAGTAGCCAAAAATATCGAAAAAAATCTCTTGGAAACAAGCAAAAGAAAAGTAGGGGAAACCGCGCCTTCTTTTTCTGTTCTAACCAATGAAGAAGTTTCTGGAATTGTTGGGAATGTAATGGGAGTAATCCAAGTGGCAGTTGTAGGTTTTGCCAGTATCGCCATTATTGTCGGCGGAATAGGAATAATGAACACGATGTATACTTCAGTTCGTGAAAGAACGCGGGAAATAGGAATTTTAAAAGCCGTCGGAGCAAAAAATTCTACTATTACGGCAATATTTTTAATTGAGTCAGGGATTATTGGTTTAATAGGAGGAACAGGAGGAGTGGTATTGGGTTTAGCATTATCAAAATTGATAGAATTTTCTACGCGAAATAGTTCAATTTACTTTTTGAAAGCTTCTATTTCACTTTCTCTCGTCATTTTTGGTTTAGCCTTTTCTTTTTTTCTTGGTTGTCTTTCAGGTTTTCTTCCGGCCAGAGGAGCATCAAAACTGAAACCAGTTGATGCATTAAGGTATGAATAAAAAACATACTAACATCTAAACATCTAAACATATAAACATCTAAACAAAACAAATGTTTAAATGTTAAAATGCTCAAATGTTAAAATGACTCTAATTGATTATTTAATTAAAGAGGGATGGCTAAAGACTCCTAGGATTATTGATGCTTTTAAAAAAATCAAAAGAGTTGATTTTTTACCCGAAGACGCGAAGGATTTGGCCGAATTAAATGAGGCTTTACCAATAGGTTTTGGTCAGACAATCTCCCAACCCTTGGTGGTTGCTTTTATGCTGGAATTGTTAGATCCTCGACCAGGAGAAAAAATTTTAGATGTGGGTTCTGGTTCCGGTTGGACCACTGCCTTGTTAGCTAAAATAGTGACAAGCGACAAGCAACAAGAAAAGAAGGGAAAAGTAATTGCAATTGAAATAATCCCCGAACTAACGAAGTTCGGCGAGAAGAATGTTGCAAAATACAATTTTATTAAAAAGGGAATCGTTGAGTTCGTTTGTGCGGATGCTTCAAAAGGTTATAAAAAAGAAGCCCCCTTCGATAAGATTTTAGCTTCGGCATCAGCTAAAGAACTTCCTTGGGCCTGGAAGGAGCAATTGAAAATTAGCGGAAGAATCGTTATTCCGATTGGTAATTCGATTTGGTTATTTATTAAAAAATCGGAAGATGGCTTTGAGCAAATAGAATATCCAGGTTTTGTTTTCGTTCCCTTAATTGAAAAATAATATGAAAGATTACCTCATTTTTTTATTCTTCGTTGTTTTTCTTTTACTTTTTGTTTTACCGAAAATCTTTTTAGCAGAAGATCCTTATTCTCAGACCAGTGTTTTATTTTTAATTAAAAAAGGACAAGGTTTTTTAGAAATTTCAAGAAATTTAGAACTGGCGGGGGTGATTAAAAATAAATTTTATTTTGATTTTTACCTAGTTTTAACCGGAGATTATAAAAAACTTCAAGCCGGCCAATATTTTTTATCTCCTTCGATGATAATTCCGGAAATTGTCCAAAGATTTGTTTCCGGTGAAACCAACCAAATAAAAGTAACGATACCAGAAGGATTTATTTGCCAGCAGATTGAGACCGAATTAAATTCAAAATTACAGACTACAACCCCCCCTCCTCCCTCCCGCCTTCGGCAGGCCCCTCGGTCGGACCTCTGTCAACTGTTGACGTCTGAATTTAAAAGCGAATTTGACTTTTTAAAAAATGCTCCTGAAAAAGTAAATTTAGAAGGATTTTTGTTTCCTGATACCTATTATTTTTCTGTCGAAGAAACCAACGAAGAAATTATTCAGAAATTTTTAATAAATTTTGATAAAAAATTAAAACCTGAATTGAAAGAAGAGACAAATCGTCAAGGAAAAACAATTTTTGAAATAGTGACAATGGCTTCGATGATTGAAAAAGAGGTCAAAACTTTTGAAGATAAAAAATTGGTTTCGGGAATTTTATGGAGGAGATTGGAAAAGGGAATTCCTTTGCAAGTTGACGCTACCATTGCCTACATTACCGGCGAAAATACGACCGGAATTTCAATCGATGATACAAAAATTGATTCTCCCTATAATACTTATAAATATAAAGGCCTGCCCCTGGGTCCGATTTCTAACCCTGGTCTTGATTCAATTTTAGCAGCAATATATCCGCAAGAAAGCAATTATTGGTATTATTTATCAACGTCGGAAGGAAATATAATCTTTAGCAAAACTTTGCAGGAACACAACCTTGCTAAAGCAAAATATCTTAGATAAATGGTAAAATAATTTTAGAACCTCTTATGAGGAAAAATTTGATTTTCATTGGAATAATTGTTATATTGATAGCGGTCGGGGTTCTCGTTTTTCAAAGTTTGAAAAAGAAAGAGATTCCACCAGAAATTACTATGCCAGAAACATTAAAAGGGAAAAAAATTGCAATGATTATTGCTTTTAGAGATTTTAGAGATGCTGAATATTTTATTCCCAAAGAGATTTTTGAAAAAGCCGGAGCAAAAATAACTACGGTTTCGACAAAATTAGGGACGGCAATTGGTGCTGATGGGGGAGATACTGAAATTAATTTATTGGTAGAGAATTTAAATCCGGCTGATTTTGATGCAATAGTTTTTATTGGCGGGCCGGGCTGTCTTCAATATTTGGATAATGAAAGTTCTTATAAAGTGGTAAGAGAAACAGTCGAGCAAAATAAGGTCTTAGGATCAATTTGTGTTTCACCAGTAATTTTGGCAAAAGCCGGTGTTTTAAAAGGAAAAAGGGCGACAGTTTGGAGCTCGTCAATGGATAGAGGACCGGTTAAAATTCTGAAAGAAAATGGAGCAATTTATGAAGACAAAGATGTTGTTCAAGATGGAAAAATTATAACTGGCAATGGTCCAGAAGCCGCTCAAGAATTTGCTGAAAAACTGGTCGAGGTCTTGACAAGTAATTAGGTATTTATTAAACTAGAATATGCCGTAGACAATAGGTTTACCCGCCAAAATTTTGCAAAGCAAAACTTAGGTGGGCAAGTAAGACCTATCGAGGCAAAAACTATTGAGGTTGAACCCTCATAGTTGAATTGTCTGCGGTAGCAGACATTTTTGTTAATTGTTCATTATTCTCTGTTTATTGCTCGCTGAATATATGGCTTTAACTAAAGAACAAAAGAAAAAAATCGTTAATGATTTGAAGGATAAGGTCAAGAAACAAAAAGTCATGATTTTAGTTAGTTTTACCGGTTTGAAAGTAAAGGAATTTTTTGAATTGAAAAACAAGCTAAAATCAGTAAATTCCCAAATAAAAGTAATAAAGAAAACCTTACTTAATTTAGTTCTTAAAGAATTCAGTCCTGATTTTTCTCAAAAGGTTGCTCAGTTTAAAACTCAGATAGCTATTGTGTTTGGCTTTGAAAATGAGATTTCGCCGACTAAAGTTTTGTATCAATTTGCTTTGGGAAATCAAAATTTGAAAATTTTAGGTGGTTATCTTGAGAAAAGATTAAGGGAAAGTGAAGAAATAATCACTTTAGCTCAACTTCCTACTAGAGATGAACTTCTGGCAAGGTTTGTCGGAAATTTAGCAGCGCCCGTTTCTAATTTTGTTAATATTCTGGAAGCAAATTTAAAAGGTCTAGTTTTTGTTTTAAGTAAACTTAAGAGCAATCAATAACCCGTAACGAGTAACAAGTAATTTCGAAAAAGTTTAGACGATAATTACTGGTTGCTGGTTATCCGTTATTTATTACTAAATTAAATCTATGGCAGAAGAAAAAATTGATCCCGAAAAATCTGCGAAAGCAGAGAAAGAGGTAAAAGTTCCAGAAAAATTTAAAAAGTTGGTTGAAGAGGTTGAGAAAATGTCGGTTTTAGATTTGGCCGAATTGGTAAAGATTTTAGAAAAAAGATTTGGGGTTTCGGCTACACCGCAAGTTATGGCTATGCCAGTTCAAGCTGGATCAGTTGCTCCCGGTGCCGCTCTGGAAGAAGAAAAAACGGCTTTTAATATTTTTTTGAAAGAAGTAGGAGATAAAAAGATTGAAGTGATTAAAGTAGTTAGAGATATTACTGGTAAGGGTTTAAAAGAATCAAAAGATTTGGTTGACGCTGCCGTTAGCGCTCCTCAGTTAGTTAAAGAGAACGCTAAGAAAGAAGAAGCCGAAGATCTAAAGAAAAAAATAGAAGCAGCTGGGGCTAAGGTTGAATTAAAATAAATTGAAAGTTAAAATTTTTGATTCATGAATTGGATTTTCATTCTCCAATGTATTTATTTTTTTCTTCCGGCCTATTTTGCTAATATGGCCCCAACCTTTGCTAAAAAAGCTGGTATTTTAAAATTTTTTGCAAAACCAGTTGATTTCGGAAAAGAATTCAATGGCCAACCTCTTTTTGGTTTTCATAAAACTTGGCGAGGAATAATTTCAGGAGTCATCCTCGGAATTTTAATTACTTATTCTCAACGGTTACTTTGGGAATTTCCTTTTTTCCGAAAAATAAGTTTTTTTGACTATCAAGAAATTAATGTTTTTTTTCTTGGCTTTTTACTTTCTTTCGGAGCTCTTTTTGGTGATTTGATTTCAAGCTTTTTTAAAAGACGTCAAGGTATTACACCTGGAAAATCCTGGATGCCATTCGATCAGATAAGTTTTGTTATTGGTGCTTTTTTCCTCGTCCACCCATTTTTTCAAATTTCAATTTTAGCCTGGGTTTTTATTACTTTTTCCAGTTTTTTTCTTCATATTATTGTCAATCGAGTTGGTTTTCGGCTTAAAATTTCAGATGGTAAAATTTAAGCGCAATATTGAGATTTTCTCTACTCCGTAGAAGGTGATTCTTCCCTCTGCGCGGCCTACTGTTGAATAATTTGCCTATATTCTTTAAAAGAATTATAATCTAATAATATGAACAATTATTTTTTTCCAGGAATAAATCAAAACTTTTTGTTTCAGATTTTTTGGGGATTTGTAGTTTTGATAGCGGGTTTCATTATTGCTAGAATCATCCAAAAAATAGTGCAGAAGTTCTTAGATAAAATTCGTCTTAATCAGGTAATGAAAAGATTGGGTTGGGCGGAAGCATTTTCTCGAGGGGGAATTAATCTCGATTTAGTGAAATTTTTTGGTGAAGTTGTCAAATGGTTGATTCTAATAATTTTTTTGATGGTAGCCAGCGAAGCTTGGGGACTTTCTCAATTTAGCCAATTTTTGGGAAAAGTGGTTGATTATTTTCCCAATATTCTCGTTTCCTCTTTAATTTTTATTGCTACCTTATTTTTGATTGATTTCACGTATCGAATTTTTTTCGCTACGGTTAAAGAAACTGGCGAGAAGACGGAGGTGAGCTATTCGAAGCTTTTGGGAGTAGTTGTTAGACGAGCCATTTGGGTTTTGGCGACTTTGGCAATTTTGTATCAACTCCAAATTGTACCCAATTTGATTTTAAGTATTTTCATTGCTATTTTGGTGTTAATTGTTTTGGCGGTTGGAATTTCTTTTGGTTTAGGCGGTAAAGAAATTGCTAAAAAGATTTTGGATGAATGGAAAGAAAAATTATGAAAGCCGATTTGCATATCCACACCAATTTTTCTTATGACGGTCTTCCTTCTCCCGAAGAGGTGATAAATTCAGCTATTCAAAAAAAAATTGATTGTATTGCCATTACCGATCACGGTGAAATCGAAGGTGCAATTGAAGCTCTAAATTTTGCCAAAGGAAAACCAATTTTAGTCATTCCCGGAATCGAAATAAAAAGCCAAGAAGGCGACATTTTAGCTTTAAATTTACGAGAAAAAATTCCCGATAAACTCTCGGCTAGAGAAACAATAAAAAAAATCGTTGAATTTGGCGGACTACCTGTAGTTGCGCACCCCTTTGATTATTTTTTATCTTTTAGAGGGATTGAGAAACAGGCAACATTCCTCCAGGAAAATGGAGTGGCTATTGAGGTTTTTAATGCCTCTCTTTTTTTTAATTTTTGTAATTTTGAAGCCCAGGAATTCGCCAAAAAATATAATCTTCCCATAACTGTCGGTTCCGATGCTCATTCAATTGAATTTATTGGCAAGGCCTATTTAGAAATTCCCAAAGAAAATTTAACAATAGAAAATGTTTTGGAAGAAATAAAAAAAAGAAACGGGAAGATTTCTTCTGATAAAATTTCAAGTTGGGAAAAATTCGGAGACCATTTAAAAAGAAATATTGCTAAATTAAAAAATTTAAATAGATATCGATAAAAACGCATGCTGGAAGAAAAGAAAGAAAAATTTAGATTCATCTCAGAAAAAGTTGGATTTTTATTTGCTAAATTGCGAATTCATCCTAATTTTTTTACCTTAATTTCTCTTTTTTTTGGTTTTCTTTGTTTTCTTGGTTTATTTAAAAATAATTTAATCTCCGCTATTTTATTTTTCCTTTTAGCTTCTATTTTAGATTTCATTGATGGGGTAGTAGCTCGTGCTTTGGGGAAGGTGACAAAATTAGGCGCTTATTTAGATACCATTTGCGATCGTTATATTGAAGGAATGGTTCTCTTTGGTTTTTTGTTTTTACCTTTGCCAGAAGTTATTTTCCCTGCCTACATTTGGGTTTTTCTTTGTCTTTTTGGTTCTTTAATGACAACTTATTCCAAGGCAGCAGCTAAAGAAAAGGAAATCTTGCAAGAAGAATTAAAAAAAGGTCTTTTGGAAAGACCGGAAAGAATGATTTTGATTTTTCTAGCAATGATTTTTGGTATTTTTAACTTTTTTTCAGTGGTTTATATTCTGATTATTTTCTCTATTCTTTCTAATTTCACTGCTTTTCAAAGAATATATTTTGCCCTTAAATCAAATAAGATTTAATTAACCCCGTGAGGAAGAATTCTTTTCTACGGGGCTAAGCATTTTCAACTAAAAAAGCAATTTCTGACATTATTCTTTTTGTAATTTTCTCTAAAATTTCTTGATATTCAATTGAATCTTCAGGTATTTTTTTAGCCCTAATTAATTCCTTCTCAAAAAAAAGAGGTTTTCCGATGTTGATTTTCACCTCTTTTTTTATTTTTGGAAAGCCAGTGCCCGGCGGCATTAATTCAAAAGTTCCTTTAATTCCTACAGGTAAAATTGGAACCCCAGTTTTTATAAAAATTTTTGCTATCCCCGGTTTTCCCTCTCCCATTTTGCCGTTTCGGGTTCTGGTTCCTTCAGGATAAATTACTAAAGAAGCCCCTTTTTTAATTACCTCAATCGATTTCTCAATTGTCTCTTTTTTCGATTCACTATTCTCTCGATGAACCCTTATTACTCCGGCAAAAGAATATAAGATATTCAAAAGAAATCTGTCAAATCCTCTATATCTGTCGGTTTGACCGATATAATGATATTTTTTGGGAACACAGACATAACCGGTTGCTATGTGGTCCAAGTGACTTTGGTGGTTTGCTGCCAAAATAAAATTTCCCTTAGGAATGTTTTCTTGCCCGCTTATTTTTTTAATCAAAAATTTATCCACCGGAAACTTTAAGCAAGTTTTACATAACCAGGAAATTGCTCTATTCATAAAATAACTGTTAAATTATTAATTTTTTCCATTATCTTATCGGTGATTTTTTGGAGAAGATGATAATATTCTTTTGAATTTTCTTTTAAATTTTTTGCTTCTTTTAATTCTCTTTCAAAAAATAACGGTTTGCCAATGTTTACTGTAATTATCTTTTTTATTTTCATTTTTCCTTTTGGGGGGAAAAGTTCAAAAGAGCCCTTAATTCCTGTAGGCAAAATAGGCACCCCTGTCTTCAAAAAAATTTTGGCTGCTCCAAATTTTCCTTCTTGGATTTTTCCATCAACCGACCTTGTTCCTTCAGGATAAATTACTAAAATATCTCCTTTCTTTAGAGATTCGATTGCTTTGTCCATTGCTTTTTTTCGTGATTCTTGGCTTTTACGATCCAGAGGAATAACTCCACATATAGAATATATGCCCAAAATAAGAAATTTTGATACTCCTCGCCACCCGTCAATCTGACCGATGAAATGAAATCTCCGAGGTAAACATAAACAACCATCTATTAGTACATCGAGATAACTTTGGTGATTTGAGACTAAAATAAAATTTCTCTTGAAATTAGTGATATTTTCTTTTCCTTTGATCTCTTTAACAAAAAACCCTTTGGTTAATGGGTCAATGACAATTTTACAGAGCCAAGAGAGAAAACGGTTCATAAATTTTGACCAAATTCTTTGATAACCCTTTCCATCTCAGCCAGAATATCATTGATTATTTCTTGGCAACTTTTAATTTTTTTCACACCGGCGGCTGAAATACCAGCCAAAAGCGGAACCTTTTCAATATCACCCGCAGTTATCCTTCCTCCAACTATTTTTTCAGCCTTTATTTCCTCAGGAAAAGCACCTTTTTCTTCTAATTTTTGCCATTCTTCCGAAAGTTGATTTTTAATCACTCTCAAGGGATGACCGGTAAAACGTAAAACAACTTTGACATCATCAGCCGTTGCTTCTAAAATTTTCTTTTTATAACTTTCCTGAATTTGACATTCTTTCGAAGCCAAAAATCTGGTTCCCATTTGGATACCGTCGGCGCCCAATAAAAAAGCAGCGGCTGCCGTTTTCCCATCATAAATTCCACCGGCTGCAATTAGAGGAATAGTTTTTAAAAGTTCTTTTGTTTGAGGGATTAAACAAAAGGTGGTGTTTTCTCCGATGTGGCCACCTGCTTCCAATCCTTCTACAACTATCGCATCAGCACCGTTATCTTCCATTTTTTTTGATAATCTTGGCGAAGGAACGACTGGCACAATTTTAATTCCGACCGCCTGAAAATAAGGCAATAAGGATAGGGGATTGCCGCCACCGGTGAAAACAACGTCAACCTTTTCTTCAATGATAACCTTTACTAAATCTTGGATCTTTGGATTTTGTAAATAAAGATTAACTCCAAAAGGATTTTTTGTTTTTTCTCTGGTTTTTTTAATTTCTTCTTTTAACCAAGAATCAGGCATTAACCCCGAACCAATAACACCCAAGCCGCCGGCATTTGAAACAGCCGAAACCAAATTAGATTCGGTGATACCCGCCATCCCCCCCAAAACAATTGGGTATTTAATCTTTAAAAGTTGGCAAATTTTATTTTTCTCAAACATTTTTGTATTTTTGGGAAAATTCTTTTTTGTCGACGATCGCCACAGAAAAACGACCCTCTGATTTTAAATCATTTTCGACTAAGGCCTGACCTTTAACTCGCGCGATTTTTGCTTTCTCTGAAACTGGATAAATTCCAAGAACCTCGGCTTTTAAGATAATTTTTTCTCCCGGGAAAATGGGTTTGTGAAATTGAACACTTCTTATATCGTAAGCCAAAAAGTGATAGTTTTTGTGATCCTGACCAATTTTCTTTCTTAATAAAATCGTTGCTAATTGCCCCAAGGCCTCCAAAACCAAAACCCCCGGCATTATAGGGAAATCAACAAAATGCCCCTTGAAATAATAATCATCGGGCTTTGTCTGATAAGCGCCTTTAATTTCATTTTCGGAAATAATCTCTGCCTCATCAACAAACAAAAATGGCTCAGCATAGGGGATTATCTTTTTAATTTCTTCTTTGGTCAATCTCATAAAATTTGGCAGTCGAGGTTTGGCAGTCGAGGTGGCAGTCGAGGTTTGACCTCGACGAATGCCTTGACCTTGACGAAGGTTTAAGTTAGATATTTCGTTTTTCCAGTATTGATTATTAGCATTTTTTTATCCCTTGGTAATTCATCTTTCATTTGGAGCATTAAAGCCAAACCAGCGATCCCCGACGGTTCACAATTAATTCCTTGTGATTCCGCTAACTCCATCGCTTCATCGAGATACTCCTCTTTTAACAAATGAACATCTGATTCCGGGCCACAAAAACCAGCAAGACGATATAATCTTATCCATTGTTCATCGTAGTGAACAAAAGGTAAATGCGGAGAATAAAGTTTGTCTGCTTTACTGTTTGGATTATTTGTCGTAACCCCGAGGAAATTGCATTTTCTCAATATTTCAACATCGCCTTTGAAACGAGGATCATGATTTTTAGTAGAAACTTCTTTTTTGGTGATATTTAATATATTCTCATATAAATTTCCTGTTCCAAAAGGAATAAAACAATAATCAGGAGAATTATTAATTACTTCATAACTCATCCAATCATAAAATCTGGTAGTTGGATCTAAGGCCTCGTTTGAAGTGATATCAAATCCATCTCGATTATGAGTTAGAATAAGAATTTCTCTCCAGTTTAATGGCTTTTTTGATAAATCTGTTTCATAAAGTTCACAACCTATCTTTTTAAGAGATTTTAGGGCCCGGGGTTCCATGAATTTCCTATCATATAGAACTTTCAGATTTGGCAATCGATATTTTCTTAACATTGTTTGAATTGCAATCGCTGCTGAACCAAAACTAATAATGGACATTTTCGGAAGCGGTCCCTTAAATTGACCTCTTTTTTTGGCCAACAAAAAATCGCGATAGGTAACGACCATTTCCCAGGCCATTCTATCTTTGTGAGTACCGGCGGGGTTAACACTTTCATCTTTCAGCCAAACATTTTCAAAACCCGGCACTTTTATTTTATAAGTGGGGGTAGCAGGAAATTTTGGATTATCAGGAGGAAATTCGGGATTATTAGGATCATTTTCAGAAGGAACAATAATTGATTCTAATATTTTTTCTTCTTCTATTGATAAAAACATATATTTGAATTCAGCTTAATTTATCACCAAATAGTCGTTTATCGAGGTCAAACCTCGACAAGTTTACAGGGCGAGACCGCCGGTGATGTCAATTGTTGCTCCGGTGACAAATGAGGATTCATCGGAAGCCAAAAAGGCAACCACATTTGCCACTTCTTCTGGCTTTCCGAATCTACCCAGACAAGTTAAGGCCTTGGCTGTTTCTCTAACTCTTTCTGGCATCGTTTCAATCATTCTGGTTTCAATTAAACCGGGGCAAACAGCATTGACTCTCACTCCAAATCTCCCCAATTCTTTGGCTAATGATTTGGTAAAGCCCAAAATTCCGGCCTTGGAAGCGGCATAATTTGTTTGACCAAAATTTCCTCTCTCTCCAACAATTGAAGAAATGCTGACGATTTTTCCTTGATTTGGAATAAGCAGAGGCAAAGCTAATTTTGAGCAGTTAAAAACACCGGTCAAATTAACATCAATTACCTTTTGCCATTCTTCTTTTGTCATTTTGGCTAAGGTTCTGTCAGCGATAGTTCCGGCATTATTGACCAAAACATCCAATCTGCCAAATTCTTTTTGAATTTGAGCCATCATCTTTTCCACCTCTTCAAATTTTGAGATATCAGCCAAAAAATATCTCGCTTGAACTCCTTCTTTTTTGAATTCTTCAACAACCTTTTTTAATTCTCCTTCGACTTGGGGAATATCGTTTAAAGCTAATTTTGCTTTATCTTTGGCAAATTTTTTAGCAATTGCCAACCCAATTCCCCTCGAAGCTCCAGTGATTAAGACTACTTTATTTTGAAAGTTATACATAATTGTTTCCAGGGTGTGTATAATTACATTAAGTTTTAACGCGGATTAACGCCGATAATTAATGTAAAATTTTACACATCCCTCATAATTATTTTATTTTAATCTCCGACCTTTAACTGGCGATTTTCCAGAAATTTTTTCGATCATTTTTCTCTCTCATCCACCAGGCGGCAATTTTTGTTTTTGTTGGTAAACTAATTTTTTCCATTTTACTGTGGATGGCGTTTTCTACGATCGTAGAAAATACCTTCCTTTAAATTTTTAGGCATTTTCTAGATCCCATTGGACTTCGCCAATTTGGCGACCAAAAATTGGAATTTCCTCAATTTTAACTGATTTGAGATATTCTGGCAAAGGAATCATTGCAATTTCGGCAAAAACCCTATCTAAGTTTAAAGGATTAAAACTTCCCAAAATTAAATCCAAAATGACTGATTGTTGATTTGATTTTTGAATAATTGTTCCATCGGCAATATTTAAAATTTCTGGTTTACCCGCCGAAGCTTTAGCGAAGACGGGCAGTGCTTCTTTCAATTTCAAAATCAATTCTTCTTCTCCATAAAGATATTTTTGGCCTAAATAACTTTCTTTTTTCCAAAATCTGAGTAAATTTTCCATCGCTCCTTTCACTCCTAATTTCGAATCCAGTTTTAAGATTGGTAAATTAATTACTAAATCATTTTTAAAAACTTCCTCCGAAATTTCAAAAACCAAACCTTCCTTCTCAATTCTTTTGAAATTTCCTTTCCCCAAATCCAAAAATTCAATTTTGTTTTCTTGACAAACAGATAAAATTTGGGATTTCTTTGCCATTGCCTCAATTGGGGTATCTGTCTGGCTTTGGCCTGCCACCTTAATATTTTCGGTCTTTGCCCCCTTCCCAATTAAAATTTTTATTAATTCTCTCAAAACTTCAGGATGGGTATTTTCCCTCAAATGAGGATGGGAAACCGAAACTAAAGTCGGTAAGATTAAAATTTTTGATAAGCCATCAATTTTTAATCCACCAATTAAGGAAATCACTTTTCCAATCGCTTCATAAAGATCATACCTTACCCTCCAAATTGCCACTCCATTTTTGCTTTTGCTTTCTTTGAATTCGAATTTATCTCCAATTTTATATTCTCTCATTGACTTCTGGACAAATTTATTTCCTCCCTCGTCTTCCAAAAGCAAAACAAAATAAGGAACTTTAGGATGCATGGGGGAGGGAATAAGTACTCGGGAAATTCCAATCACTTTTAAATTTTTGCTTTCAAATCTTTCTAAATTCAAAAAGCATTCCGGACATTTCTCAAGCGGATACTGCCAAGTTTTTTCACATTTTGGGCATTGGTAGAACATAATTAAATTTTTTCAAAGGATTTTCGAAAATGAAATCCAAAAATTGCCAATTCGATTGCCTTGGGAAAAGATTTCGGCCTTTTGATTAAGGTCCAAAACAAAAGCTTCCAGTAGTGAAATCTTTCTCTGTCTTTAATTCCTAAATACCAAATTGATTTCAAAAAGGCAAAAAAATGTTGAAAATCGAGTCGGAAAGAAGTCCCTTTTGGTTTGTAATTTCTCAAAAAATTGATGATTCTTTGATAATAATTTTTTGGTTTGTAAAGAATTTTCACTATTTTTTTATAACCGGAAATTAAGATTTCTTTTTTCATTTTGGGAATAAAATTGAGAGTGCCATCGGTATTTTCACCGCTCGGTTCTCCCAATAATCGCTTTTCTTTTTTTAACCTTTCCCACAATCTGGTCATTGGCGGTGCCTGCAATAACCCAACCATTGCCGCACAAATTCCACTTTTCTGGATAAAGTTTTTGATTCTTTCAAAAACGGAAGGGGTATCGCTATCAAAACCTAAAATAAATCCTCCTTGAACTTCCAGACCATGGGCTTGGATAATTTTTACCGATTTTAATAAATCACGATTGACATTTTGGAATTTTTTGCATTCTTTCAAACTTTCTTCTTCAACACTTTCAATTCCCACAAAGACAGTTTTAAATCCGGCCTCGACCATTAATTCCATCAATTTTTCGTCATCGGCTAAATTGATCGATGCTTGAGTAATGAAGGTGAAAGGAAAATTTCTTTCTTTTTGCCATTCAATGATGGCTGGCAAAATTTCAATTTTTAATTTTTCTTTATTTCCAATAAAATTATCGTCAACAAAGAAAATCCCTTCTCGCCACTTCTTTTCGTAAAGAGCGGTTAATTCATTTAAGATTTGTTCTTTAGTTTTTGTTCTTTGAGTTGGACCGCACAAAACTTTGATATCGCAAAATTCACAATTAAACGGGCAACCCCTTGAATATTGAATGGGAAGGGAGGCGTATTTTTTAAAATCGATCAGTTCAAAAAGGGGGGTGGGAGATTTTCTCAAATCGCAAAAATTCTCATCCTTGTAGATTTTTTTCAAACTCCCTTTTTTCAAATCTTCCAAAAAGGGTGGTAGAGTAATTTCTGCCTCTCCTAAAACAAAATGATCGATTTCATTTAAATAATTTTCGTAACCGGTGGTAAAAAGGGGACCGCCGGCAACAATTTTTTTATTAAATTTTTTTATATTTTTAATTACTTCTCTTACCGATTTCTTTTGAGCAATCATTGCCGATAAAAAGATAAAATCTGCCTCCAAAATATCTTTTTCTTTTAATTTTTCAACATTTAAATCAACCAATTTTTTATCCCATTCTTTTGGTAATAAAGCAGCCACTGTTAAAAGACCCAAAGGGGGAAAGGCCGCCTTCTTTCCTAAAAAAGGTAAGGCATATTTAAAGCCCCAAAAGGTATCTTGAAATTTTGGCCAAACTAAAAGAATTTTCATATTTTTGAAATTAAAACTTTTTCGGGAACTTTAAATTTTTTTACAATGAAAACCTCGGCTAATTGAAAGATTCCAAAAAACAAAGTGACATAGAATAAATCTCCCAAGACAGTATTTTTGAAAAAAGGAATTGCCATTGTATAACATTCAATTAAACCCGGAAAATCTTTTGGATACCAATTGGTAAAAGCCCAGACGGCAAAATTTGTCAAAATGAAAAATAAAATTGAAGAGAATAAGGAGGCAGCAAAAATCGTATACCATTTTTTATTTTTCTTCAACCAAAAACCCAAAAATACTGAAATTAAGAAGCCCAAATACACAAATGCCATTAAAGAAAATTGATAAAAGCCAATGAAATAGTCAGAAATTGCCATGGCTAAAATTGGGAAAATCAAAGCCAACCAGCCGGAGAAATTTGCTCCACCGAACAAAGCCATGGCTGAAATTGGGGCAAAGTTTGGCGGGTGAGGCAAAAGACGCAAAATAGTTCCGATAAAAATCAAAAACAAAGCCACTAAAAATTCCAATATTTTTCCGGTTTTTGAAATGTTTTTTGGCATACCCAGTATATCAACTTCCAGTGCCAAACGCCTTTTTCTGGCGTTGGTACTGAATTAGTCTTAGGCCCAGAAATCTTCTTCCTTGGGTACCCTTCAAATAATGTTCTCGACGTTTGGCATCTTCTTCATTGAGGCATCCTTCGAAATAAATAAGTCTGAAAGGTAGTCGAAACTTTGTTGCAAATGAAAGACCCTTTTTGTGTTCTTCTACTCTTCTTTTTAGGTTGTTAGTATAACCAATATATTTTTTACCATCTTTGAAACTTTCAAGCACATATACATAGAAGAACACACTGGAAGTTGTATTACTGGGCATAATTTAAATTTTTCTAAAAATATATACAACTACTGTTCCGCCATTGCCACCCAAATTATGGGTTAAACCAATTTTTGCTCCTTTTACCTGCCTTTCTCCACATCTTCCTCTTAATTGATTTGTAATTTCATAAATCTGGGCTAATCCGGTAACTGAAATTGGATGACCCTTGGCTTTTAAACCTCCGGAAGGATTTACCGGCAACTTTCCATCCAAATTGAAAAATCCCTTTTTGAGCAATTCCGGCCCCTTCCCAATCGGAGCAAATCCTAAATCTTCATAGGCAATGATTTCTTCTGAGGTAAAGGCGTCGTGGACTTCGGCAACATCGACATCTTCGGGTTTAATTTTCGCCTCTTCGTATGCTTGTTTGGCTGCCATTTGGCTGGCTAAATAATGAGTTTGATCTTTTCTTAAAAAAGCCAAGATATAATCGGTGGCAAAACCAGATCCAATTAATTCGACATCGGTTTTTTCTTGGGAAATAATGACGGCCGCTCCACCATTAATCGAAAGGGAACAATCGTATAATCTAAAAGGTGAAGCCACCACCGGCGAATTTTTAATTTCTTCAAGAGAAACCGGTCTTTGATAAAAATAGGCCTTGGGATTTGAGACAGCATTTCGGTGGTTTTTAAAAGCGACCAAGGCCAGGTCATCCATTGTTCCTTCATATTTTTGCATATATTGTTGCCAGACCATTGCCTTTTGAACCGGAAAAATCAACCCCTCGGGTTGCTCAAGAATTCTTTCCGAAGCTGCCAAAATTCGATCGGTGGTGACTTCGGTGATGCTTTCAACCAATCTTTCACCAGACAAAACTAAGATATTTTTGAAATTGGAAATTAAATGGCTAGCTAACCAAAAAGCAACCCCTCCTCCTGCACAAACGGCTGGCACTTCAACAATCGGAACATTGGTTTTGAATACGTCAGAAAGCATTGAGGCCTTATGGACTTGGTGTTCGCTTTCCGGTCCGGCCGCTGAAGAAATAGCCGAAAGCAAAATGGCATCAATATCTGAGATTTTCATTTTGGCATTTTCTAGGGCGTCCAGAGCAGCTTCATAAGCAAACTGCCACCAGAATTTCTGGGCGTAATCAAATTTTGTCATTCCCACCCCTTTAATATAAGTTTTGACCATATTAGATATTATAATAAATTTTCACCCCGTAGTATAGAGCTTTTACTACAGGGTTTAAATTGGTTGCCAGCCCAAAATTAAAGTCCCCGGGCCTGTTCCCGCACAAATTATTGGTGGTCCTTCGCTAATGAAAAGCACATTTGCTCCAATTTTTTCTTTTAATAATTTTTTTAATCTTTCTGCCTGTTCTAAATTATCAGCATGATTAATTATTGCCCCAATTCTTTTACCCTCTGACCTCGCTTTTTTCGATTCTTTTTCTGCCTTTTTAAATAGAGCTTCAGCCATGTCTTTGGCAAAAACAATCCCGCCTTTACCAAGCGCTCCTTCTTTTAATGCCGTTATCGGATGGAGATGAAGTTTTTTCATTCTTTTTATCCAATCGGCTTGGGTTTTAGTAATTCTTCCCAAATTTTCTATCCATTTTGGATCTTCAAACATAAAATAGGTAGGAGTTTTTAGAATCAAATTTTTAAGTTCATCGATGATTTCCTCAATTTCTCTTTGTTCTTGGATTAATTCAATTGCTCGCAAAACCAAAAGTGCTTCGCCAGCTGCTGCATTTTGAGAATCTAAAATGAAAATTCTGTCCTTTTCCTTTAACATCTCTTTTGCCTGAATTGCCGAGTTGTAGCAACCAGAGAGTTTGGAACTTAAGGTAATACATAAAACTTTCTCAAATTTCTTCAATTGTTTTTCGTAGACATCTAAATAATCTTTTGGCATTGCCTGAGAAGTTTTGGGAAAACTCTTTATTCCTCTTTTCTCCATTTCTTTCATTTTCTGATAGATATTTTCTCCGGGAATTTTTTCTAATTCCGGCCAAATGAGTTTTACTTTTGCAATTTCAATCTGGTATCTTTCAGTAATTTTTGGTAAAAGCGTCGACGTATCATCTGTGACAATTCCAATCGAAACTTTTTTGACCGATTCTTCCCCAGCCACTTCTTTTGCCATATCTTCAACTCTCAAATCCTGAATCTCCCCGGCTTGGATTGCTAATTTCTTTACTTCATCTGGATCATCGGTATGGATGTGAACTTTTATTTTATTTCCAATTTGAACCATATCAATTGAATTTCCTAATTTTCCTAATTTTTCTCTTAAAAATCTTTCCTCGACTTTTAGATTTTCAATCAAAAAGACAACTTCATAACGATAAGCAATCGTTTGAATAAATCTTCTAATTTTTTCTGAGGGTTTAGCCGCCGAAGTTCCAACGAAAGCGGCTCCGCCTAAGGCCTCTAAATAACTTTCTAAAACAATCAAAAACCCCAAGCCACCGGCATCTACCACATTGGCTTTTTTAAAAACTTCCATTTTTTCTCGGGTATTTAGGAGAGCCTCTTTAGCTTTTTCGATTGTCGTTTTTAAGATGTTAATAATATTTTCTTCTTTTTCCGCTTCTTTTTTAAAAGTTTCAGCGGTAGCATCAATAACATCCAAAATTGTTCCTTCTTTTGGATTTTGGATACTCTTTCTTGCCCTTTGAGCTCCTTTTTCAAAAGCCAGAGCTAATTTTTTGCTATCAACGGGATTTTTATTTAAATTTGGCAAAAAACCAGCTAAAAAGCCGGTGTAAATTACTCCGGCATTCCCCTGGGCAAAATTCAAAGCTCCTTCTAAAGCGGCTGTTGATGTTTCCTCTAAATCTTTGAATTCTTTATTTTCCATTGCTTTTTTTATTCCTTCTAAAGTTTTGGCCAAATTGCTTCCGGTATCCATATCAGGAACCGGGAAAACATTAATTTTATTGATTTCCTCCTTTTTTTCTTCAATTCTTTGCCAAGATTTCAAAAACATTTCCTTGAGTTCTTTTTCGGTTAAATATTTCATTTAAATTTAACTTGATAAACTTTTAACCCATTTAGTAGATAAATTTTACCATCTTCAAAAGATACAACGAAATCCTTTAAATTGTCGAATTTTTCACTTTGAAACTGGGAAATAATTTCCCCTGTTTTATTTAAAATAATTATTCTTTTTTGGGCTGGTTCTAAAATAAAGAGATAGGGGAGATTTGGACTGGTAAAAATTTTTTCTAAATTTTTTGATTCAGGAAAAATATCTAAATTCAAGGTCTGTTGGTATTTACCGGCAAAATAGCGCGAAATTTTGTTATCGGCAGTTAAAATCCAGACCGAGCCATCGATAGCCATTGATTTAGCACCGATTACTTTTTTTGTTTCGGGTTTTAGCCAAATTTGAGGAGAATTTGGTGGAAAGGAATATTTTAAAATTTCTCCTTTTTTTGAATCAAGAAAATATAAATTTTGCCCGAAATTAGAAAAATCATTAAATACGGAATCTGAATAAGGTTCTTTCAATGGGAAAGTTTCTTTGAATTGATTATTTTCAAACCGAGTCAATTTATTTCTATCGGTGAAAAACAAAATTGAATTTTCACCAAATGGAATCGCCATTTTTAATTTTTCTGCAGTTTCAATTTTATTTTTTTCTTCGTTTTCGAATTTAAAGAGCCAATTATAATCAGGATTAAAAAAATATAAAACCTTGTCAAGTTCTATCATATTTTGAGGCAGGAAGTCTTTTTCTGAAAATTCCACCAAAATTTCAGGGTTTTCAATTTTTTGCAATTTGTTTAAACTGGCTAAGTTTTTTTCGATTTGATCTTTTAAAGATTGAGCCTCTTTTAAAGGATTTTTTTCTTCGGTTAAAGGCAAAATTTCTTTCCAGGCCTCTTTAAAAGTTTCCTGGGCCTTTGCTTCGTTTTTCAAAGTCAAAAAACTTTCAGCCAAATTAACTTTTTCTTGAACCTGAGAAATGATTTTTTCGTTTTCTTTCAAAGAAATTCTTTTTTCCCGCTGAAAAATAAAAAAGCCCAAAATTAGGAAAAAAATCAGGGCTAAAATTAAAATTAACTTATTTTTTAGTTCGTTAGAAAATTTGATTTGATGTCGAGTAGGAAATTCTTTAAAAAGTTTTTTGATACCGAATAAAGGAAAAATTTTTATTTCTGGTTTTTTAGGAATTAATCTTTTGGAAATTTTCGAGAGATTTTTGATTTTATTAATGAAGGGCTGAAAAATTTTTCCAAAGGTAATCATCTTTTCCTCTTTTTCAAAACTAATCGCTTTTTTGGGTAAAACTTCCGGTTGGAGAGAAATTAAAAGACAAATTCCAGAAATTTCGGCAGAGATTCCCTCTTTTTCTTTAAGAACTTTTTTTAGTTCCTTTTCTGAAAATTTTCCTTCTATCTGGATTTTGGCTATTTCAGTTAAAAAATTTTCATTTACAAATAGATTAAAAAGGTCTTTTGTTAAGACAAAAACAAGATCTCCGTTTGCTAATTTTCCCGAAACTATGTTTAAAAAAACTTTTAAGGGATAGGGCTCGATTTCCTGGAGTTCCAGTTTCTTTCCCAAATCAATGATTTCACCACCTCTTAATAAAAAAATTTTTAACTTTCCAACTTTAGTAAAATTTAAATCAAAATTTTTTATTGATAAAACGGAAAAATTTAAATTTCCTAACCAACTGGTATTATCTTTTTTTACTTCCCCCTCTAAAAATTCATTGGCTTTTTTTAAACTATCTTTCAAACCATTTTCAACCGATTTAATTGGCGTAGCATAAAATTTACCCTTGATAACCTGAGCTAAATTATCTAAAAATCTGGCATCTTGAGGAAGGGCATTTCCAAGTTCCCCAACTAAATATAAACTACCTAATCTTTTTTCATAGACATTGGTAGGTGTATAACAAAAACTATCAAAAATCAAACCTTCTTTCAATTTTGGATTAAAATAGAGCTCAAAAACCTGTGCCATTTTCTTGTAAAAACCTCTTTTTTTTATTATAATTCTTCTTGGAGAGAGATTCAATCGGGCGTATAGCTCAGTGGTTAGAGCGCGTCGTTCACATCGACGAGGTCTCTGGTTCAAGTCCAGATACGCCCAATTTTGCCCGATTTTTCGGGCTTTTATTTTAATTCTGCTTTGATACAATAAAATAATGCTTAGGATCTTAAAAAATAACCTTAGGAAGCCTTTGTTATTTTTGTTTTTAGGAGCAATCTTTATTGTTATTTTTTTATTCTTTAAAAAGATTTCAATCAAAGCCCAAGAGCAGATAAAAATATTTCCTACTGTTTTTTCTGGCGATTGGGAGAATCCCGGAGCGGCTTTTTCTCAAGATTTAGGCGAAAACGCCGCTTTTGAGGAATTTAATACTGAAAATTCAGCCTATCCATTTAAAATCACAGAAGAAAAACCAACTCTTCCCCCAGAAGAGTCTCCCAAAGAGAAGCCACCCGAAGAACTGCCTGAAGGACCGGTTGAAGAACATTTAGAGCAACCAGAAGAACCCCAAAGTACTAGTTTTTGGAATAAAGTTAAAAACTTTCTGGGGGGAGTGACAGCTAGGGCACAAGAAGAAAATCAGCAGCAAACTCCAAGCGAAGAAGAATTACCAAAAACAGAACCACCTAAGGAAGAATTACCGACAGAGGAATTGCCAAAAGAAGAAAAACCGGTTTTGCCAGTCGAAAAAAATTTGGAATTAAAGGAATTTCATTACCAAAAGTTACGGTAAATCTTTATATCCAAAAGGAAGGTAAAATAGAAACAGGCAAAATCCAAAGCGATGAGAAGGGTAATTGGTTTTATATTCATGATAGGATTTTGGAAAACGGAGTGTATACAATTTTTGCAGAAGCTATAAATTTAAAAGGAGCAAAAAGTAATCCTTCAGAAAAAGTTGTTATTTTGATTACTCCGCCAGCTTTTATTAGAATCGGAGGAATAATTATCGATTATCTCTCCCTCTCTATTATTATTTTAGTTTTAGGTGCCGTTGTAATTTTTGAAATCCTCTGGATTTTTAAAAAAGTAAGACAAACAAGAAGGAACTTGGAAAAAGAAACGAGAGAAGTTGAGCAAGCTTTATACCAGGCCTTTAAAACTTTAAGAAAAGAGATAAGGGAACAGGTGATAAAATTAGATGGTAAGCCCAGTTTAAGCGAAAGAGAAAAGGAGATACTTGATGGTTTCAAGAAAGCCCTAAAAGACTCTGAAAAATTTATAAGCAAAGAAATCAAAGATATAGAAAAAGAGTTGAAATAACAAAATTGAAAACCGAAAATTAGCTCTCTGAAAAGAGAGCTTTTTAATTGTTAAGTTTCCGATTTTTGCTATAATAAAAAGAGAAAATGCTAGGGATTCTTTCGCAAAATATTTTAATTTCCTATTTCATTTGGTATTTTTTTGATGTGCCAAGAGAAATTTTAAGGGGTTGGAAAAACTTTCTGCTTTTCAATTTGAGTTATTTTTCAATTCCTATACTCTTGAAAACATTTTTTTCTCACTGGCGACAATATAAATGGAGTTACGGCCGAGGTTTTGATATTTCTAGATATTTGGAAGCTTTTTTTTCAAATTTAATCTCGCGAATTTTAGGGGCGATAATGCGGGCCGTTTTAATATTTATTGGAGTTTTAAGTGAAATTTTCATTGTCTTTTTTGGTCTAATTTTGTTTTTGGGCTGGATTTTCCTCCCGGTTTTTATAATCTACGGACTATATTTTAGTGTCAAAATTATTTTGTAAAAAACAATGTTCAACTTTGATTTAAAAAAAGCGAAAATTTTTCAAGCAGTTAAATGGGAAAGATATCCTGGTTTTAGATATGTTAAATTTCTTAAAAATCTATTTTTTACTGTTTTTTTAATTTTATTTTTAACATTTTTATATAATTTTTGGATTAAAGAAGTTTTCCTTAAAAGAATTTTCGGTTTTTTAATCATCTTTTTCGTTCTTTCTTTAAAATGCTCCATTAGCGAGACCTTTCTTAATCAAAGATTAAAAAAGCCGGAGATTAAAATTCCAATTAAAAAGGCGATCGATAATCCCGAGAGATTTAATTTAGCCCAATTTTTAGATTTTGAAGTAGCCAAAGCAGTTTATCGTTCAATCGAATTTGTGAAATCAAAAAAAATTGCCGAAATTAATTCCAACCATCTTTTCTATTTTCTTTTAGCCGATAATCCAAAATTGAATTTTGTTTTTTCTCGAGCCACTTTAGATTTAAAGGAAATCAAAAATACTCTAAAAGGAGAATTAAAATCTTCTCCACGTGGTCAAGCGGTAACCTTTGATTTCAGTAAAGATTTTCGAGATTCAATCCTTAAATCTCTTGAAATTACTTACAAAAAAGGAAATTTCCAAATTACTCTGGGCGATGCTATCTCGGCCCTGGCAAATAATAATCAATTTTTCAAAAAAATCTTAATTGATTTTAATCTTAAAGCAGAAGATATTGAGAATCTAACCTGGTGGCAAGAATCTTTGGAAGGAGAAATTGCTCAGGAAAAAAGATTCTGGGATTATCAGAGTTTGGCAAAAAGAGGTTCGCTTGGCCGAGATTTTGCAGCCGGTTATACCATTACCCTCGATCAATTTTCAACTGATTTGACGAAAGTGATTGCTCGTAAAGGTTTCCGAGAAACGGTTGGATTAGAAAGAGGAATTCGGGCAATGGAAAGAATTTTGAGCCGGCAGGAAGCTAGCAATGTTTTGTTAATTGGTGAACCAGGCGGAGGAAGAATGAAAGTAATTGAAGAACTGGTCAGAAGAGCCCTTTTTAATTTAAGTTTACCTGAAGTTAATGGAAAAAGAGTAGTTTCTTTGGATATTGTTTCAGTTCTTTCCCGGGCTGAATCTTTGGAAGAGACCGAGGTTGTTTTGGATACCATTTTTAAAGAAGTGATTTTAGCTGGCAATGTTATTTTAGTAATTGACGATTTTCACAATTACATCAGCCAAGTTCCCAGACCAGGGATAGTTGATATCTCCGGCATTATTAGTCATTATCTTCCCTTGCCCAATTTTCACCTTGTTGCCATCACTAATTTCCCCGGTTTCCACAAGTTCATTGAACCCAATCTATCACTTCTGAACTATTTTGAAAAAGTGGAAATTCCAGAAATTTCCGAACAGGACACTATCAGAATTTTGGAAAATTTCCTACCTCATTTTGAAAAAAAATACAAAGTTTTCGTTGTCTATCCTGCCTTAAGAGACTTAGTTAAATATTCCGCCCGTTATTTACCGGAAACTCCCTTTCCCAAAAAAGCCATCGATTTATTAGACGAAACAATGGTTTATGTTTCTTCTTTCACGTCCGGTAAACTAGTTTTACCAGAGCATGTCGCCAGAATTATTTCTGACAAAACCCAGATTCCTGTCGGAGAAATTGAAACTGAAGAAAGAAAAGTTTTGCTCAATTTAGAAAACCTTATTCATCAAAGAATTATCAACCAAGAGGAAGCGGTAAAAGAAGTTTCTACTGCGTTAAGGAGAGCGAGAGCTGATATTACTGTTAGAAAAGGACCCATGGGCTGCTTTTTGTTTTTAGGACCAACCGGAGTAGGGAAAACCGAAACCTCAAAAGCCCTGGCCGAAATTTATTTTAAATCAGAAGAAGCAATGATTCGAATTGATATGTCAGAATTCCAGGCAATTAAAGATATCCCTAGATTGATTGGTTCAATCGAAGAAGAAGGAATTTTGACGACAAAGGTTCGAGAAAGGCCATTTTCCTTGATTTTATTGGATGAAATTGAAAAAGCCCACCCCAATATTTTAAATTTGTTTTTACAAGTTTTTGACGAAGGTCATTTAACCGACGGTTTAGGGAGAAAGATTAATTTTAAAAATACAATGATTATTGCCACTTCCAACGCTGCTTATCAAGTGATTCTTGAGGCCCTGAAAGAGAAAACCGAATGGCCGAAGGTTAAAGAAAAACTAATCGATTTTCTTTTCAAGGAAGGAATTTTTAGGCCGGAGTTGATTAACCGATTTGATGCCGTTGTAGTATTTAAACCCTTAACCAAAGAAAATCTTTTGGATATTGCCGAACTTTTGTTTCAAAAATTAAAACAAAATTTGGGTCAAAAAGACATTGAATTTAGAATCACCGAACCTCTTAAGGAAAAAATTGTTGAATTGGGTTTTAGTCCGGTTTTCGGAGCCAGAGAAATGCGTCGAGTCATTCAAGATAAAGTGGAAAATTGTCTGGCTGAAGCGATTTTATCAAATGAACTGAAAAGAGGGGATAGGGTTGAAATTAACCCAGAAGATTTTAAATTGATAATTAATTCTCAAATCACGGAATAACTCTTGTAATGAAAGAACTTTTATTTACCTTCCTGTTGTTCCATTTTTATTTTAATTATTAATTGAAATTGGCAAAGTTCGAAACCACTTATTTATTAGGTGGTTTTTGTTATTACTTGCACCATACTAGTACTGGTGGGGAAAACCTGTGGAAAAAGTAATCAATTCCGCCTCATTTTGAATTCATTCTGTCTTGTTTGACGCGAGGTTGTGAAGTGGGGTATAGTGAAGACGTAGTGGGGAATTGTGGATAACTTTGGGATAACCCTCTAAGTTTGTGGATAAGTCCATGTTTATAGGAGAATATACATATTCAATAGATGAAAAGAAAAGATTGGCGATTCCAGCGAAATTTCGACCGACCTTGGGAAAAAGAGCTGTTTTGACTCGAGGCATTGATAATTGTTTAGTAATCTATCCTTTGGAAGAATGGCAAAAATTAGCCAAGAAATTGGAAGATCTACCATCAAGCGAAAGTGATGCTAGGGCTTTTGCCAGAATAATGTTGGCAGGTGCCTGTGATGTGGAATTGGATAAATTAGGTCGAATTTTGATTCCTGATTATTTAAAAAATTACGCTCTTTTTCAGAAGAATGTTGCCGTCATCGGATTATCAAACCGAATTGAAATTTGGGATGAAAAGAAATGGCAAGATTATAAACAAAGGACCGAAAGAGAAATAGGGGATATGGCTCAGCGACTTAAAGAGTTGGGAATTTAAAAAGTCAGCAAAATTATATGAATCAAATTGCTATTTTAAATCCATTTATTACAATAAATCGTATTTTTCCTTTAAAACTTAGATTTAATTTTAAATTTTTATTGACGTTTTCCTTTATCTTAATAATTTCACTATTTGGTTTTTACATTTTTCAAGTTAACCGGCTTACTTTCGAAAATTATCAAATTAAAACATCTCAAGAAAAAATCAAAGAACTTCTGGCCGAAAATGAAAAATTTGAGATTCAATTGGTCAAGTTGAATTCTTTAGCCAGTATTGAAAAATTGATTTCCGATTTCAATTTTGAGAAAATAGATAGAATCAGTTATATCCAGATTTTAGAGAGTCAAATCGTGAAGGAATAAGATAATAATGAGAAATCTTCGCAAAAATTTAATTTTAATTTTTCTTTTTTTATTTGGAGCGACCATTATCGGTCGCTTAATTTATATTCAAATTTTCAATTATAAACTTTATAAAGCTCTAGCCCAAGGTCAACAAAATCTCTTAGTCGAAGTTCAAGGAAAAAGAGGAGAAATTTTTTTAGAGAATGGAAACGGTTTACTTCCCTTAGCCATTAATAAAACCTGGCAATTTTGTTATCTTTCACCAAAAGAAATCAAAGATAAAGAGGAAGCAGCAAAAAAAATATCCGATATTTTAAATCTAAAGAAAGATGAAATTTTGGCAAAAATTGAAAACGAAGAAACCCTTTTTGTCAAAATTAAATCAAAACTGACCGACGAAGAAATTGAAAATTTAAAAAAATCAAATCTAGTCGGTATCTATCTTGGAGAAGAAACGTTAAGATATTATCCCCAAGATATGTTTCTTTCTCAAGTGATTGGATTTTTAGGCGGTGAAGGAAAAGGGCAATATGGTTTAGAAGGTTTCTATGACGAAATTTTGAGAACCGACAGTGAATTTTTAGAAGGTAAACGAAGTTTTGGTGGAAATTTAATTCTTTCAAATTCAAAAAATTTGTTGGAGGATCAAAAAGAAAAAGATCTTATCTTGACCATTGATTATAATATTCAATTTAAAGCCGAAAAATTATTATCTGAGCAAAAAGAAAAATTGGAATTTGAAAGAGGACAAATTATTGTTGCCGATCCCAAAACCGGGAAAATTTTAGCCATGGCTAATTTTCCAAATTTTGACCCCAATTCTTATTCTGAAGAAACCGATATGAAAATTTTTCAAAATCCAACTATTCAAGAAATCTTTGAGCCGGGTTCGGTCTTTAAACCCATTGTAATGGCAGCCGCTCTAAACGAAGAGAAAATTACTCCTCAGACAATTTATCAAGATCCCGGGATAATAAAAATTGGCGGTAGCACTATTGATAATTATGGAAAAAAGAAATATCCAGGCGATATTACAATGACTGAAGTTTTGGAAAAATCGATTAATACCGGAGCTGTTTTTGCCGAGCGTCAAGTTGGTCATGATGCTTTTTTAAAGTACATTGAAAAATTTGGCTTTTTTGAAAAAACCGGCATTGATTTACAGGAAGAAATCTTTTCTCAGAATGAGGAATTAAAAAAAGGTTATGAAATAAATTTCGCCACCGCCTCTTTTGGCCAAGGAATTGCCATCACTCCTATTCAGTTAGTCAGAGCTTTTTCGGCTATTGCCAACGGTGGAAAATTAGTTAAACCCTATCTTGTCGAAAACCTTGCGCCGAAAGAGAATTCAGAAAATTTTATTATTTCTCGAAAAACTTCTTCACAATTAGTGACAATGATGGTTAGTGTGGTCGAGAAAGGTTTTGCCACAAGAGCAAAAGTTCCTGGCTATTATATAGCTGGAAAAACCGGAACCGCTCAAATTCCCTGGTCCAGTTTAGATATTGAAAAACGGGGTTATTCCGATAAAACAATTCAGACCTTTGTTGGATTTGCCCCGGCTTTTGATCCCAAATTTTTGATTTTAATAAAGTTAGATAACCCCAATACCAAAACTGCTGAATATTCAGCCGTACCTATTTTTGGTGAATTGGCAAAATATATCATCAATTTGTGGCAAATCCCCCCTGACTACGAATAAACACTATGAATAAACAATAAACCCTTGTTTAAATTAGTAAATTTTACCCACGGCCGTGGTTCAATTTTACTAATTTTCATTCGACAAAATTCAAGTTTTTTGCTAAATTAGAAAAAGGCCGCCTTCGTCTAGGGGTTTAGGACATCTGCTTCTCAGGCAGAAGATTCGCGGGTTCGAATCCCGCAGGCGGCATAAATAAAAGGGTTCGCCCCGTCATCCGACGGGGCGTCCAGTTGAATAACTGGGCGACTCCCGATGGGGCCACAAAAAAACACGGGGCTGACCCCGTGCTTTTTCATTTTTAAATCTCTCAGAATTATTCTTTCTTAAATGGTGCCTCAATTATTTCTTTTGCGCCTTTTATTGTTCCTTTCAAAGCATTTTTAACAGCCGATCCTGTCTCGCTACTGATTTCTTCTGCTGCCCTTATTGCTTCTAAAACCGCCTCTTTTGTTACTTTGGCCACATCTCCTCCCACTGTTTTAGCCCCGTCAATTGCTCCTTGAACTGCCTTTACTGCCACTTGAGCCACGTCCTCGCCCAATTCCGCTGCCCCTCTAATAGAAGCCCGAATTGCTCCTTTTGCTGTTCCGACAATATCTCCTCCTGTTCCAACCACTCCTTCAACCACTCCTTTTACTAGACTGCGAGTGGCTTCAATCAAGGTAATTCCCACTTCTGACACTCCTTTTATCGCTCCCTTTATGGCATTGATTCCAATTTCAAAACTTTTTCCTCCTACATCTTCAATACCTTCTAAGGCGCTTTTTAAAGTTGTTTTTACTACGCCAACAACTTCCTCCGTTATTTTTCCTGTGGTTTTAACGATTCCCAACAACGCCTCTCTTATTTTTTCTCCGACATCACCAAGCATAAGAGTTTTTCAGCATTAGATTAACTATTCACGACCTAATGGTGGTCAATAATTAATTAATGCCGCCTTAATTAGTTATTATCTCATTATACACAATAAAAAATTTCTGTTAAAATAAGACAATGTCGCGGAAATTTTTCCGGAGAGTAGTCCTGGGAATTTTAATAATTTTTGTGCCGTTATTATTGGGAACTTTTTTAGTTTATAAGCAAAATAAGATGCCAGAGATTTCTGAAAATTTCCAAACCCAAGAATTTAAAACCGAGAAAAATGAAGTTTTGGTTGGAATAATTTCTGATACTCATATTCCGAGTAGAGCTAAAAGTTTGCCAAAAGAAATTTTTGAAGTTTTTAAAGACGTTGATTTAATAATTCATTCGGGAGACATTGAAAATTTAGAAACAATAAAAGAATTAGAAAAAATCGCTAAGGTAATTGCCGTCGAAGGAAATATGGACCAAAAAGAAACAAAAGAAAAATCACCCGAAGGAATTTTCCTTAAAATTTACGATTGGAAAATCGGAGTAGTTCATAGTCCATTTCCTTTTTGGTTAGGTTCTCATTTTAATTTCATCCAAGAAAAGGCGGCTCAAAGATTAATAGAAAAAGAGGATTTTGATATTTTGATTTCTGGCCATACTCATCGACCTTTTTTAGAAGAATTAAATTTTAAAGGAAAAAAGATTTTATTGATTAACCCGGGATCAGCAACCGTACCATTCTTTACTCAGCCATCGGTTGCTATTTTGAAGATAAATCCTCAAAATTTTGAGGCAAAAATTATAAACTTGGAAACAAAATGACAAATCATAATTGGCACAATATATCAGGCGATATAACGCGCGAAGCGCGATATATCAGGCGAAAACCTGATATTACTAAGAAAAAAGTATGATGTTGTTTCAGATTCTAATTTTTATTATTTCTTTTATTTTGCTTTCTTTCTCTGGCAGATGGCTAATTGATTCTTTAAAAAGAATATCAGAATTTTTAGGATGGAAAGAATTTGTCGTTGCTTTTTTCATTACTGCTTTTTCTGTTTCGCTTCCTAATTTTTTTGTCGGAATAATCTCGGCGCTAAATAAAGTTCCAGAGCTTTCCTTCGGTGATATTATTGGCGGTAATGTAGCCGAGTTAGCTTTATTGGGAGGGCTGGCAGCATTAATATCAAAAATGGGTTTGTCGGCAAATAGTAGAACTGTTCAGGGTAGCAGCATTTTTGCAATTATTACTGCTATTTTACCTCTTGTTTTAGGCGCGGACGGCAATCTTTCAAGAGGTGATGGTATTGTGCTGATTTTAGCTTTTGCACTCTATACCGCCTGGCTTTTTAATAAAAAGGAAAGATTTGAAAAAATATATGATGAGATTAAGAGCCGCATAAGTGTAAAATTTGTTTTCAAAACAACGCTAACTCTCATATTTTCAATTTTTCTGCTTTTAATAGCTGCCCAAGGAGTAGTTAAATCAGCCCTTTTCTTCGCTGAAAATTTTAGAATTCCTGTAATTCTTGTTGGAATTTTGATTGTCAGTATTGGCAATTCTCTTCCTGACCTTTCTTTCGTTATACAGGCAGCCAAAAAAAGCCATGACTGGTTACTTCTTGGTGATTTAATTGGTGGAACTATTATTACTGCTACTCTCGTTTTAGGGATTGTTTCCTTAATTTCCCCAATAAAAATAACAGAAATGCCATCAATTATTATTGGTCGAATATTCTTGATAATTTCAGCTTTCCTCTTCTTATTTTTTATCAGGACAGGTCAAAAAATTACTAAAAAAGAAGGCATATTCTTAATCTTGATTTATATTGTATTTGTTATAGTTGAAATTTTAATTAGATAATGCTAACATTAAATCGATGGAAGTATTGTCCTATGTTTTTTTAGGAACGATAGGATTTGTAGTTATTTATTTTTTGCTAAGAAAGCCAAAAATAGAAGATAAGCAATCAGAAGCGATGATGATGTTGCAGCAACAGTTGAATCATATTACTCAGGTTTTAGATAGTAAGTTATCCGAATCGACAAAAGCTATTCAACTTCAATTTGGCCAAAGCGCAAAGATTATTCAAGACGTGACGGAAAAACTTACCCGACTTGACGAGACCAATAAGCAGGTTGTAAGTTTTGCAGATCAGCTTCGCAATCTCCAGGATATTTTAAAAAATCCGAAACAAAGAGGTGTATTGGGGGAGTATTATTTAGAAACGGTTTTAAAGAATGTTTTGCCGCCGGGTTCCTACCAAATGCAGTATAGCTTGGGAATGGATGAACGTACGAACAAAGAACTGATAGTTGACGCTGTTGTTTTCATTGGTAAGAACATTATTCCGGTTGATTCTAAATTCAGCCTAGAAAATTATAATCGAATGGTGGAAGCTTCCGACCAGAACGAAAAGAAAAAATACGAAAATATTCTTGTTGCTGATTTAAAAAATAGGATTGAAGAAACGGCCAAATACGTCAAGCCCGAGAAAAAAACAATGGATTTCGCTTTTATGTTTATACCGTCTGAAGCGGTTTATTATGATCTTTTGATAAATAAAGTCGGAGTAATTACCGAAGAAACCAATAATTTAATTTATTACGCTGGCAAGAAAAAAGTGATAATCGTTTCTCCCACTTCTTTCTTGGCTTATTTACAGACGGTATTGCAGGGGCTTCGTAATCAAAAAATTTCAGAGGAAGCAAAGGAAGTAATTAAAGAAATTGAGAAATTGAGCAGGCATCTCTGGACTTATAGTGAATATATGAAAAAACTTGGAATTCATCTTCAAACAACCGTCAGCGCTTATAATAAAGCTGGCTGCGAGTTTAAAAAAGTCGATAAAGACGTTGTAAAAATTACAGGGGGAAAGGAAAAGATAAAAATTGAGGAAGTAGAACCTCCCTTATTAGAAGAATAAAAAAATAATATGTTAGCAATAATCAAAACTGGTGGAAAACAGTATTTAGTATCGCCAGGAGATAAAATAAAAATTGAAAAAATTAATGAACCTTCCTTCGCCTTCACCTCCGCCAAATCTTCGGGCGAGACGCGAGGCGACTCGCCGAAGGCGAGCGCTCCGTCTGCGGACAAGAAGGCTACGGAAAGCAAAGAAAAGATTCAAGAGATAATTTTTGACGAAGTTTTACTATCGCAGAAAGGAAATAAATTAAAAATTGGCACTCCCTTTGTTAAGGGTGCAAAAGTCGTTGGAAAAGTTTTAAGACAGGGTAAGGGTAAAAAAGTAATTGTCTTTAAATACAAACCAAAAACTCGCTACCGGGTGAAAAAAGGACATAGACAGCCGTTTACCGAGGTGGAAATTTTAAAAATTGAAGGTTGACAGCCTTTTAAAGGTTTGTCAGTAAGGCACTTGACAAATCTTTTTATTTTGCTATAATAGAGGTATAAAAAGGAGGACGATAAAAATTGTAGAGAAAAAAAATAGGGGAGAAGCAGGGATGATACGCATAATCCACTTCTCCCCTCACTAAATTAGTTCTTTTTAAAAATTAAAAGGGAAGGAAGATCTTTGGGTGGTCAAATCTGTTTGTTAAGTTTAGTAGATAGATTTGATCACCAAAGGTGAAAAAAATGAGGATTAGTTTTAAAGAATTATTTAAGAAAATAAAAGGATTGACGACAAAAAACAGACAACCCAAAAAGGATGGTCAGATTACTGTCTCTAGCGAGATAAATATTGTCCCCGTAGGAGAAATAAAGGCATTAGTTGATAATTCTCCAACGAGTAAATCCAATTTTGATAATAAACAAAGAAGCAATGAAATTTTTATCTCCTTCGAACGGCCGATAATCATAAAGAAACCGTCGCCTAAAGCACCTCAAAAAATCAGAGGATTGAAACCTTTGTCTCATCACTCAAAAAAACTTTGGGGGAATAAGGATCCAGTAGAATCAGAAAATGATTAATTTTTTTCCTTCTTTCCTTCCCCTTCTTTTTTCGAGCCAACAAAAAGATTTTTGGTTGGAAAAAGGAATAGTTCTTTAAAAATAAAAAAAGGGGAGATTACGTTAGAGGTAATTTGTTTATCAGAAAAATCTGGCAGATAAATTTCCTCTAACGTAAAAAAACAGAGGAGAACAGAAGACATGTCCGACGCAAAATCTTCAAGAAAAAAACCAACAAAAGCAAAATCGCAGAAATCCATCAAATCGGGAGTGCCCGGCGGCCCTCCCAGTTACGCTGAGGAAGTCAGAAGAGCTTTCTTTGAAAAGTAATTAAATCCTAAAGTCTTGCTCCTTCTCTCCCCTTTTTCTTTCTTCAGCACTTGACAAGTTCTATATGGGTGCTATAATCAAAGTGTAAATAGAAAAGAGTACTTTGACAACAAAATACTAAATAGTAGGGAGAAAATTGTTCTGAATAATTTTAGAATAATTCCCTCCTTACTAGCCCGAATTTTTTAAGGATAGTTGAGGAAACCTGAGAAAAGAGATCAAAATCGGACTTTCTCAGGAAAGTTTCCCGATCCTTAGCAGATAGAGAAATGGGGCAAGAGATCAAAAATAACCGGTGCTACCCCGGAGCGGTGATAAAGGTAGAAAATATAATGGATTTCTTGCTTCCTCCCTGCAAAAAGGGATTCGGGAAACTAAAGCCTCGATTTCAACCACACTTTTAAGTGGAACGAAATCGAGGCTAATTTTTTTTCTAAAGTTTATTTTCTGCCTTCCAAAGCACTTCCCAGCGTTTCTTCGTCAGCGTATTCTAACTCTGCGCCTAAAGGCAAGCCCCGTCCCAAACGACTTGTTTTTATTCCCAGGGGTTTAAGAAGTCTTTCTAAATACAAAATAGTTGCCTCGCCTTCGGTGGTTGGATTAATAGCCAAAATTACTTCATCAATTTTTAGATTAGGAATCCCGAATTTTGCGGGATTTTTTATTCTTTCTATTAATTCTTTAGTTCTTAATTTCTCTATTTCTTCCTTTTTCAATTTTGAAGCAGTCCCGCCCAAGGCAAAATAAAAGCCGTTATATTTTTTTGTTTTTTCAATTGAAATTAAATCACTTTCTTTTTCAACAATACAGAGTAGGGTTTTATCTCGAGCGGGATTGGAACAAATTTTGCAAAGGTTAGTTTCACCCTCCTTCGCTAAAACTTCAGAGGGTTCAAAAGGATTAAAACAAAACGAACACATTTTTACGTTTTTCTTTAAAACAATAATTGATTTTAATAAATCATTAACCTCTTCTTTGGAAAGACCCATTAAATAAAAAACAAACCGGGCAGCTGTTCTCGGTCCAACGGTTGGGAACTTAGAAAAAAGGTCAATTAGTTTTTGAATTGATTTTGGATACATCAATTAGATTTTATTCAAATGATTCTTTTTCCAGATTTCTAAAACTGACCACCCTTTCATCAAAGAATAATTCAATCTTTCCTACCGGGCCATTTCGGTGTTTTGAAATGATTATATCAGCAACGTTTTTTCTTGGAGCATCGGAATCATATCGATCTTCCCGATAAATAAACAAAACGACATCAGCATCTTGCTCAATAGTTCCTGATTGTCTTAAATCAGCCAATCTGGGAATTTGAGGAGATCTTTGCTCAACTGCCCGCGATAACTGAGAAACAACCAAAACCGGGATATTTAGTTCTCTGGCTAATGCCTTTAAGGCACGGGAGTTTTCTGAAACTTGTTGAACCGGATTGGCATAGGGATTAAGCGGTTCCATTAATTGCAAATAATCAATAATGACCAAACCCAATCCTTTTTCGGCCTGTAATCTTCGACACATGGCTTTCATTTGTAAAACGGTAGGAGAAGCAGCATCGTCAATATAAATCGGGACTTCAGATAAAATACCCATAGCATGGCGAATTCGAGTAAAATCGTTTTCCTCGCCTTCGCTTGAAAGCCGGCCGGTTCTTAATCTCCACAAATCCACTCCAGAAAGAGAAGAAATTAATCTATCGACCACTTGGTCTTTTGACATTTCCAAAGAAAATATTCCAACCGGTACTTTTTCATGTATAGCGATGTTGGCAGCAAAATTCAGAGCTAAGGCACTTTTCCCTAAGGTTGGTCTGGCAGCCAAAATTAGCAAATCTGACTTTTGAAAACCAGCTAAAATATTGTCTAAATCCGTAAAACCGCTCGGTAATCCTCTTAAACCCGCCTCATGCCTGGATAATCGGTCAATTCTTTCAAAAGCTTCTTCTAAAGTATCTTTCACCGGCACGAAATTTTGAGTTAACCCTTTTTGGGCGATAATAAAAATTCTTTTTTCGGCTTGGTCTAACAAAGAATTTATATCTTCTGATTCATTGTAGCCCAAAGCGGCGATCTCTTGAGAGGCGCCAATTAAATCTCGCAAGATTCTTTTTTGCTGAACAATCTTGGCGTAATTTGCGACGTGGGAAGCGGTAGGAACAGAATTTATCGATTCGGTTAAGAAACTATTCCCGCCAATTTCTTCTAATAAATTTTTTTCTCTAAGGCGATTAGAAACAGAAAGAAAATCGATTGGTTCTCCTCTTCCAAATAGTTCAACCATGGTCAGATAAATTTCTTGGTGATTTCTTTTATAAAAATCTTCCGGTTTCAAAAAATCACAGACCTTGAAAATAGCGTCTTTATCCAACATCAAGCAACCCAAAAGCGATTTTTCGGCTTCAATTGATTGAGGAGGTAATTTTTCTGGTAATTGATAATTTTGATTCATAGAATCTGTCTGCTATAATATTAGCAAAGATAAATTAGTTTAGCAAATATGAAAAAACTACCAAAAATTGGCTTAATTTCATTACATTCTTTTTTAAAACCAGGTGGAGTTAAAAGCCACATTTTGGGATTGAACAAAAGGTTGAAAAAACGAGGTTATCGAACAAAAATCATTGTACCTCGGCAATCAATCAACGAAAATTATGGAAGAAACGTGATTTTGTTGGGAACTTCTTTTTCTGTCCCGTTTGGTGGTGGGCGGTCGGATTTTGCAATTAATTTTAATCACATAGCCGTTGAGGATATTTTAGAAAAAGAAAAATTTGATATTTTACATTTTCACAATTTTGGTTTCCCATCTTCTTTCCAGATTTTAGAAAAATCGCGCGCCCTGAATATTTTAACTTTTCATTCCGATGTCGAACGAAGTCAATTGTTAATCAAGTTCCCGATTTTACTCGAAATTCTAAGAATGGCTATTGATTGGAAAATTGATGGAGTAATCGGAGTATCGGAAGTAGCTCTAAAATTTTTAAATCATTGTCAGGTGCCGACGAAAATTATTCCCAATGGTATAGATTTGAATACATTTAATCCCCAAGTTAGAAAATTAAAAAGATTTCGAGACGGAAAAATAAACATTTTATTTATTGGACGAATTGAAGAAAGAAAAGGGTTAATTTATTTGCTTAGAGCTTATCGAATTCTGGAAAAAAACTCGCTTCTTAAACAAAAAAATGGCGGGATAAGATTGATTATTATCGGAGAAGGAGATTTAAAAAAGCAATGTCAAGATTTCGTTAAAAAACATAATTTAAAAGAGGTTTATTTTGAGGGCGAGAAAACCGGCCAAGAATTAGTTTCTTATTTAAATAGTTCTGACATCTTTTGCGCTCCCTCAATCTATGGAGAGACCTTTGGGATAGTTTTATTGGAGGCAATGGCTTGCGAGCTCCCGGTTGTAGCTTTTGCTAACGAAGGTTACAAATCAATTTTAGCAGGAAAGAAGGGAGAAAAATTCTTAGTCCAACCCAAAGATTACCGAGATTTAGCTAAAAAATTGGAAATTTTAATTGAAAATGAAAATTTAAGAAAAGAAATGGGTAAATGGGGTAGGGAAGAAGCGAAAAAATATTCCTGGGACAGAATTTGCGACAAGATTTTGGACTTTTATCAATTCTGTCAAAAAGAAAAAGCCAAAAAAGAAAAAGAGAGTTTTTCGGCTGAAAAACTCTTTGAGAAACTCGACAAAGAAAACATCAAAGATCTCGACGACATTTTAAAATGGTTGAAATAATCTTCAATTGATAATCTTCAAAATTTACTAATTCTAAATTAAAGATCCCTTGAAAAAATTAGAGGATTGAATATAATCTAAAATTGGAGGGAATTAACTTGAAAGACGTTCGTAATAGAAGAATGAAATCAGCGATTGTCGAAATGAAAAAGGTGGCTATGTCTGAAAAACTTATGGAACTTCCCTTAGAGATTATTGAGGAAGCGGTTGAGCTCTTTAAATCACTCCAAGAAGATGGATTTAAGACTGGTTATTCTTCAGTTATCGATGCTTTTTCTTGTCTTCTCTATATAATTAAAACTGATCCGTCTTGTCCAGCCATTTCTTTCAAGCAGTTTACAGAGGCTCTCTCTACGAACGATGAATTGCAACCTCTATATGATCCAAAAAAGATTTTCCGAGCCTACAGGAAAATAGTTGGAAAAGTAGGAATTCAACCTAGAACCTGTGCCATTAGACCGACAATCTTTGTGACAAAGTTTGGTAAGAAAATGGGCTTCGATGAAGCGCTTTTAGAAAAAACTCTTCACTTAACGGAAGAAGCAATTAATGCGAAAGTCCATATAGGGAAAAGTCCTCTTACTGTTGCCGCTGCTTTTCTTGCCGTCATTGATTTCCAGTATGGGAAAAAAAGAGATAGAAGAGAAATTGCTGAAATATGTGGTGTCACTGATGCTGCCATATCAAATGTTCTTGCTCTTCCATTTTTTGCTGGAAGAATTCCGCGAAAAGAAGTGAAATATGTTAGCAAAACGGTGCTCTTGAGACTTCTGCGAAAATTAATCAAAACTTCATTAAACGAAGAAGAGCCGATGCCAATAAGCAGCTTGAAACGAAGACTTCGTCTGTCTTTACCCGACGAATTAAAGAACCACCAGATTGGATGGAAAGAATTTTCTAGTGCATTAAAGACACTGATTTCAGAAGGTCAAATGTTTATAGTTGGTTTGGCTGGGTGTCCAAAACTTAATGAACCCCAACGCATCTATTGCCTCAGCTGTCCTGAAATGGAGTTTTGGAAGTCGTGCCAATATTGCAGAGTTCTTTTCAAAAAACAAAGAATAAGCCAGAGCAATAATTCAAAAAGCGCCTTTCGAGGCGCCTTTTTTATTTATAATTTTTTAATCTTCGGTCCTTCTTCGGTGTCTTCAATTTGCCAGTCCATCTCTTTTATTTTTCTTCTAATTTCATCGGCTGATTTCCAATCTCCTTTTTTCCGATATTCTTCTCTCATCCGAACCAATTCTACTATCTCTTGAGGGATTTTCGGTTTTTTAACTTTGGCTAAATCTAAAGCAAAAACTTTATCAAAATCTAATAAAAGCTGATATTTCTCTTTATCTGAAATATTTTGATTTTTCAAAACATCCCACATTAAAGCCAGGGTTTTTGGTACATTTAAATCATCATTAATAAATTCCGAAAATCTCTTCTGATAATCTTTAACATATCGAGAATTATTCTCAGTGTTTTTTATTTCGGAAATTTCTGATATTTTCTGGTAGAGATTACTTAAGGCGTTTTGGCTGGCTTTCATAGCAGGCCAGGAAAATTGGAGTTTTTTTCGGTAATGGGTGCCCAAACACAAATAGCGGTAGGCGAGGGGATTAAATCCTTTTTCAATTAATTTTTCCAAAGTAATAATTTTCCCTTCTGACTTTGCCATTTTCTCTTCTTTTACAATCAAAAATTCACCGTGCAACCAAAAGTTTGCCAATACTTTCGAAAAAGCAGCTTCGGCTTGGGCAATCTCATTGGTATGGTGGATTAGAATATGATCAATACCGCCACAATGAATGTCAAAAGGAATTCCCAGATGTTTCATAGACATCACAACACATTCGGTATGCCAGCCAGGGAAACCTCTGTCCCAGGGCGATTCCCATTCCATTTGTCGCTTTACTCCGATTGGAGCAAATTTCCACAAAGCAAAATCGGTCGGATTTTTTTTACCAGAAACCATTTCCACTCTTGCCCCTGCCTTTAATTTCATTTTTCTTGGCCAGAGCCGGCCATAAGTTTTTAATTTTGAAGTATCAAAGTAAATTCCATCTGAAATTTGATAGGTAAAGCCCTTTTTTTCTAAAATTTTAATTAAATTAATCTGATCTTTTATGGTATCGGTAGCTTTAACCCAGATATCGGGTGTTTTAATATTCAATCTTTTGAGGTCTTCTTTGAAGGCCTGAGTATAAAATTCGGCAATTTCCCAGGCGGTTTTTCTTTCTCTTTTTGCTCCCAATTCCATTTTATCTTCACCGGTATCGGCATCGGAGGTTAAGTGACCAACATCGGTAATATTCATTACGTGTTTAACTTCGAAGCCATTGTATTCCAGAACCCTCTTTAAAATATCTTCAAAAATATAAGTCCTTAAATTGCCAATATGGGCAAAAAAGTAAACAGTCGGACCACAAGCGTAAAGACCCACTTTTTTCTTTTTCAGTGGTTTAAAAATCTCTTTCTTTCGAGTTAGAGTATTGTAGAGTTTAAGCATAATTTAATTATACAATTTTCTAAAACAACCCCAAACACTTGACAAATTTAATATGGGTGCTATAATAAGGGCATAAGAATAGGGTAGCTCTTTGAAAATAAAATAATTTTAATATAGAGGGGAAAATTCCGTGGAGGCGAATTGTCTATTAAATATTTCAGTAGATAGTTCGCCTCTACGGAGGGAAAAAAGATTGAAAAAAGTTAGCCATTATTGGCGTGACTACGATGGCTTAACGGCTGAGGATTTTTTAAGGCTTTTCGGAAGCACAAAGATTCCAGGAATAGAAAGTGCCGAAGAAGTTTGTTGGGATGGAGATCCAAAGACCATACCAAGAGAAAATGTTGTCTTTGTTGACACTTGTCCAAAAGGAGTAACAAATGATCCAACAAGAAATGTTTGGGTCTTTGACCATCATCCCCACACGGAACATCCATGGAAGCCAGACAGTAAAAATGATTGGGAACACTATCACACTGCAACGAGTAGGGTTATAGAATTCTTAGGCTTGAATTTCGACGATCCAAAAATAACCGATCTAGTTCGACAGGCTTTCAGAGCAGACTATAAAAGTAGTGGCGACACGATGACGATAGACAATGTAATAAAGGAGATGCATCTTCTTTATAAGGAGGATGAAATCTCACGATGGTTTGCGATGACAGTCGAAGCTCATTTCAAGGGACCAGAGAAACTTGAACCAGAGGAATTGCAGAAGGGAATAGAGTTTTTTAAGAAATTGCTCGAAAAATTCCTTTCTGAAAATAAAGATTCGCTGGAAAAAACAATACTCCAGAAATGGATAGAGAAAAAGCTCATCGAAGACAAAATGAATGTGGCTTATCAAGCTGCGGTAATCTCAGTAGTATTTGGTACCGAGAAAACTCAAGAGTGGGTAGAGAAGGTTTTCCTGGCTATTCAAAAAGGGCAGGAAGTATTCTGGACAGCCGAAAGACAATTTAACAGAGCAGAAAAGCTTCTTCTCGGGAAATGGGTGTTAGTCATATCAGACGAACCTAATCCAAATCCGAGATTTAATCGCTTCTGTAGAAGTGCCATTGCGAAAGCAAAGATGCCAAGACCTTTGAGCGAGAAAGAAGATCCGATTGTCGTACAGTTTCAGGAAAACCGGGGATTTCAGATATTCACCAATGGATCTGGTTACAAATTCTTTGACATAGCTAAAGCATTACGGGCAGAGATTCTGAGGGTTCGAAGACAAAGAATTCCACCAGACTGGCAAGTATTGCAATCAGAAGGAACTTTAGAAGGAACAGAGCCCTTGTATTATCAACAGGGGAACTACGAAGTAATTATGTGGAGTTCCTTGACAGCGCCGGCGGTGCAACCACTAGATATCCCAAAAGAAATTCTTAGGAGAGCTATAATAATTGCAACGGATCAAAGTTATTTCACAGAAGAATGCAAAAGAACTGAAGAATGTCTAGGAATGAATTGTCCGATCTTTCCTTGGAAATTACTACGGTGCGCCAAAAAACGTCGAAATAATCGAAAAAACTCCTTAGCTTAAGCCTCACTTCCCCTCTTTTTTTATTTGGGGAAATTTGGTATCATTACTTAAGTCGAGAAATATTAAAATTATCTTTAATTAAAAATTTTTAAAAATATGAGAAAATTAAATTTAGTTTTAGCGGCAATAATCGGTTTTTTTGATGGAATTTTTTTCCTCTTCATTCTGAGAACTACTGAAGTAAAAATTCCTTATAGTTGGACTCTTCCGATAGCCCTGGCTCTATTGTGTTCGGTTGGGATGCAGGTTGCTTCTTGGATAGGAGAAAAACTTGCTATTTTATTGCAGGCTGCCAAATTTTTTCTGGTAGGAACCTTAAATACCTTTATTGACTTGGGAGTTTTAAATATATTCATCCTGATTTCAGGGATTGCAACGGGCCTTTTTTATTCAGCATTTAAATCCTTTTCTTTTTTAATAGCCACCATTAATAGTTACTTTTGGAATAAGTATTGGACTTTCGAAAAAAGAGAAAAGCCCACATCAAGAGAATTTTTTAAATTTTTAATAATTACCTTTATTGGATTCTTGATTAATGTTGGAGTAGCTTCTTTTGTAGTTAATGGCGTTGGTCCGAAATTTGGTATAACGGAAAAACTGTGGGCGAGTATTGGTGCAATAGTCGCTGCTTTCTTCGCTTTCGCTTGGAATTTCCTATCGTCAAAATTCATAGTTTTCAAACAATAACATGCCTTTGGTACTTTATTGAAAATATGATTCCCACCTTCAGTGGGTCTCTGTATTTTCCTTATTTATATGAGTTTAGTTTTGTACCGCAAATATAGACCTAAAACGTTTTCGGAAATTATCGGTCAAGAACATATTGTTCAAACTTTGAAAAATGCGATTTTATCAGGAATGATTTCCCACGCCTATTTGTTTTATGGACCGAGAGGTTCAGGGAAAACAACAATTGCCAGATTATTGGCCAAAGCCATAAATTGCGAAAATCGCCAGGGTTTTGAACCCTGCAACCAATGTTCTTCTTGTCTTGAAATCAATGAAGGAAGATACTTAGATTTAATCGAAATTGATGCCGCTTCCCATCGGGGAATTGATGAAATTAGAGAATTAAGAGATGGAATTAGATTCGTGCCGACCAAATCCAGATATAAAGTTTTTATCATTGATGAATCGCACCAACTAACCAAAGAAGCAGCCAATGCCCTTTTAAAAACCTTAGAAGAACCACCAGATTATGCCATTTTTATCTTAGCGACGACTGAAATTCACAAAATGATTCCAACGATTGTTTCACGGTGCCAAAGGTTTGATTTTCGGCGATTAACGGTACCAGAAATTGTCAGGAAATTGGAATGGATTTCCGAAAAAGAAAAAATCAAAATTGAAAAACCGGCCCTGGAATTGATTGCCTTGAATGCCAGTGGCTCTTTCCGGGACGCCGAAAGTTTATTAGATCAGGCCTTGGCTTTTTCTGGAACTTTAGGCAAAGAAAAAGAGATCAGTGCCGCAGACATCAAAAATTTATTAGGATTAGTAGAAATAAATCTAATTCAAAATTTCGCTGATTTAATTTGTCAAAAAAACACTTCCGGGGCCATTAATTTCTTAAATGAAAAAATTGATCAGGGATTAGATCTTCAAGAATTTACTAAAGCCCTGATTAATTATTTGAGACAAATGCTGATTTTAAAAACAGTTGGGGTAGGAGTGGTAGAGTCCCCTAGTAAAAATCCGATAATTTCTGGTTTAACCAAAGAAGAATTTCAAAAACTTCAAAACCAGGTTGGAAATTTTAATGAAACCGAACTTCACAAAACTTTAAACCTCTTTTTGGAAGCCGAAAACAAAATGAAATATTCACCAATTCTCCAATTGCCGCTGGAATTAGCAATAATTGAAGCCCTTACGAAAGAGGGAAAATAAGTTAAAATCTTGTACTATTTGAACCACGATGGTATAATTAAAATATATTAAATCGTGGTTCATGATAATAAAATTAAAGGAAAAAGGAAAAGCCATACAACTTAGAAAAAGAGGTTTTTCTTATTCTGAAATTTTAAGAACGGTTCCGGTAGCTAAATCCACCTTATCTTTATGGCTAAAAAGTGTTGGATTAGCTAAAAAACAAAAACAACGATTGACTGAAAAAAAATTAGCAGCTTTGAAAAAAGGATGGGAAGCCTGTAGAAGAAAACGTATTTTTCTTACAGAAAGAATTAAAAAAGAAGCAGAAAAAGAGGTCAAAAAGTTAAATAAGCGAGAACTATGGTTAATTGGAGTGATTCTATATTGGGCGGAAGGACATAAAGAGAGAAGAAGAGGCAGTTTGGTAGAATTAGGAAATTCAGACGCGAATATTATAAGAATATTTTTAAAATGGCTTCGAGAAATTTGTAAAATTTCAGAGAAAAATATACGTTTTCGAATATATCTCCACGAAACATCAAAAAACAGATTATTCGAGGTTCGAAAATATTGGACACGAGTTACAGGTTTTTCAATAAATAATTTTCAAAAAATTAGTTGGAAAAAACATAAAATCAACACAAAGAGAAAAAATATTGGCAAAAACTACTACGGATTGTTAAGAGTAACAGTTAATAGAAGTACGAATTTAAATCGAAGGATTCAAGGATGGATAATTGGGATTTGTAAACATTGCGGGGTGGTGTAATGGTAGCACATCAGACTTTGGCTCTGAGGATCCTGGTTCGAGTCCAGGCCCCGCAGCAAAATAAAAATAAGCATGGATGAAGCCAAAAATAAAGTTGAACCAATAAATAAACTTATTTCTCATGATGATATTTTTAAAGTCGCAAGCAACCGCATGTTTTCTGCTTTAATTGCATTCTATAACTGGAAATGGCTCAGCCAGGCTATAAATGTAAATAATCAGGGAAAAGCTATTGCGGAGAGAAATGTATCCATTATTAATAAATACAGTTATTTTTTCCATCAGGTTTTGATCAGCACTTATAAGAGTTTTGTTGCTGACTTAGCAATTTTTTTTGATTCTGGAAAATACGATGATAAATTTTCTATAGAGAAACTACTTGGAACTTTGGAGAAAAAAATAAGTGAATCGGAACTAGAAACTCTAAGAATTAAAATTGATGAAATAAAAAGAAAGCACGGAATAAAAATCAGTTTTATATTAGAACTGCGGAATGCTGATGTAGCTCATCAAGAAATAAAGTTGCAGTCAAGAAAAATTAATTATTCAGAGATAAAAGAGTTATTTTCGGCTGTCCAAGAGATACTTAATCTTATAAGTAATCATTACGACGGCTCAGTTACTGTTTGGGATCATCTAGAAGGAGATGTTGCTAGTGATATGCAATATCTTTTTGATAATCTTGAAAGGGGTGAAAATACACGCCTTAAGGAAATTCGTGAGAATAAATTTTAATTGAGATAAATCTATGATCGAGACGCGTCGGTGAGGTAAGCCAAAAATCGCCAAGAGGGCGGTTTTTTGGTAGAATAAGTAATATGAAAGAAAAAACTAAGAGAATTATATTATGGATAGTTTTTATATTCTTTATTTACAGCTTGCTGAATACAGTATTTGCGATGTTTGATTTTCCTTATTTCCTTTCTTATTTAGAACGATATGGGATTGATACTTCATCTACTGGAACTATTCGTGCTGTAATTGCTTTTTGGTTTCTTGTTGATGCAGGAGTTGTTTTTTATACTTACAAGAAACTTTTTACTAAAAAACAAGATAAAACTAACATATTTTAAATCACATTCATTAGGAAAAGCTTCGATTTCTGCCCGAGAGTTTTTCTCTCGGGTTTTATATTAAAAAAACTAAAGTTATTCACTTGACAGATTCGTCTTATAAAATAAGATAAAATAAGACAATAAAAAAAGACAGCCCTAATATTTAGGGACGATCAGGAAAGTCCTGTTATAATCAGGCGCTGGGCCGCAGCTGTGAACCAAGTCCATAAAGCGTTATGGACTCGGCGAGCCAGAAAACTGATCCTGCCTTCAATAAGTTTCATTTTCTTTCTTCGAGCCAAGGGAAAAATTTTTTAATTTTGAAATAATTTGACCCACTCGAAGAGAGTGGGTTTTAAAATATAAAATAATATATGAAGAAAGCAATTTTACTTTTTCTGATAGGAGCCTTAATTTTTTCGTTAGTTTTACCAGGTCTGGCCGAAATAAATACTTCTACCCTAAATTATCTTAAAGCCCAGACTCCTGATCCCTGGATAACGATGGCTTTAATAGCAGCTGGTGAAACAGACTTAGATTTAAATCATCTGAAAACAGTTGGTGGTAATTTAGCCACCGATTATGAAAAAACTATTTTAGCCTTAACTGCTGTAGGTAAGAATCCAAAAACTTTTGGTAATATTGATTTTGTTGCTCAACTAGAAAGCTTTTATCAAAATAACCAGATTGGTTCTCCTGATTTATTAAATGATGACTTTTGGGGAATTTTGGCTTTGGTTTCAGCCGGTGAAAACCTAAATAGTCAGATTATTCAGGATTCCAAAAATTTTATTTTAACAAAGCAAAATTCTGATGGTGGCTGGGGTTATGCGATTTCGGGTCAAAGTGACACTGATGATACGGCAGCAGCCATCATGGCCTTATTGGAAGCGGGAATAAAAGCAAATGATTCGGTAATTACCAAAGCCATTGATTATCTGAAAACAAGCCAAAATAATGATGGTGGTTTTCCCTATCTTCCCGGTGGCGAGTCTGATTCTGGTTCCGATTCCTGGGTAATTTCAGCCATTTATAAATTAGGTCAAAATCCTTATGATTGGCAAAAAGATGGCAAAAATCCGGTTGATCACTTAAAATCTTTGCAAAGATCCGACGGCTCTTTCAAATGGATTGCTTCTGAAGATAAAGGTTATCCAATTTTAACTGCCTATACAGTAATTGCCTTAACCCAGAATTATTATCCAATAAATAGACTACATCGTTTAAGAATTGAAGGAAAAAATAATCAAATTTGCGATGCTTATGTCAAAGCAAAAACTGCTTTAGATATTGTTGAAAATGGTTCAACTATTTGTGGTTATACTTATTTTATCGAACAGACAAGTTGGGGACCTTATTTAAAGAAAATTAATGAAGAGGAAGCTCATGATTTAATTGGTTGGCTTTATTTTGTTAATTATGAAATACCGACAATTGGAGCAGCTGATTATATTTTGGAACCGGGTAATGAAGTATTGTGGTATTTTGGAGAATGGGGCTGGAAACCTGTTAAATTAACTCTAGCTGAGCAACAAGTTGAGCCAGGAAGTAATGTTGAAGCTAAGGTTGAATATTTTGAAGATTCTTTATGGAAGCCCTTAGCTGAAGCTATAATTTATGTTAACGATCAGGGTTTTACCACCGATAATGATGGCAAAGTCAATTTAGTTATTAATAATCCAGGAGTTTATCAAGTTTATGCTAAGAAATCAGGTTATATCCGAACTAATCAAGTAAGTTTATTAGTTGGGGAAGGAATTAGTCGAAATGCTGGATTAAAGGTAGAGATAATTCAATCCACTCCACCAGCTCCTGAAATTGCTTTCACTATCGATAAAGAGCAAATTGATTTTGGACGTCTAGCTTCCGGAGCTCAGGCCAGCGATCAACTTTTAATTACTAATACCGGTAACATCCGGATCCATCTTGAAGGAATTGTCAGCGGCGATCAAATTTTTAGAGAAAATATTATCTTAGATGGATTAGATTGGCCAGAATTTAGCACGATTATCAATACTGGCTCCGGCAAAAATGTTTTAATCGGATTAACTATTCCCAGTAGCTGGACAGGTTTTGGAATTAAAGAAGGTAGTTTAACTTTTTGGGCAATTACTAATCAATAATGAAATTCAAAATTTTAATAATTCTACTTTTTGTTTTTTGCCTTCTCTTTTCTTTTGACTCAGCTTTAGCCATTGGAATTGGAGCTAAACCCTCACTTTTAGATTTAGAATTAAAAGTTGGTCAATCTAAAGAAACAAAAATTTTAGTTTATAATATCTCTCAGGAAGCAGGAATCTTCCAAGTTTTTCCTGATGAATTGAACGAGTGGATAAAAATTGAACCTAATAATTTTAGATTAGAGGCAGGAGAAAATGAAGAAATAAAAATTAAGATTTTAGCCAAAGAAGAAGGGGAGAGGGTAACTAATCTTTCAGTTTTAGCCATTCCTTTAGATCGTCAGAGTTTTAGTGTCGGTCCCGGGCTAAAAATTCCTTTAAAATTAAATGTTAAGGAAGAAAAGTCAATCTTTTTGGCCTCTGTTTTAGGGGTCTTTAAACAAAGCTTGCCCTGGATATTGGTTGAAATTTTAGCGATTGTTCTAATCGGACTTTTCCTACTAAAATTTTTGAAAAGGCGAGGGAAAGTTATCGCCCCACCAGAAAATCTTCCGGTCGAGAAATTATGAGAACTTCATTTAAAATTTTTATTCTTTTTATCTTTTTAGCTATGGGGATTTTTCTAATCCAGAATTTAGTCAATCTACAAAAAATTGGTCAGCCGCCAATTAAAATTGAGGAAAGCCAGAAAGTTCAACTAGGAATAGTAGTTAATCTTAGGCTTGAGTTTGGCAATGGAAATATTAGGACCTTCAATGATATTAAATTAGAGAAAGGGAAAACGGTTTTCGATTTATTGAAAAAAGCAACTCAAGAAAATAATATGGAACTCTCTTTTAAAGAATATCCTGATTTGGGAGTTTTTATCGAATCTATTGATAAGGTGACTAATGATCCAAAAAATAATAAATGGTGGCAATATTGGGTAAATGGTGAATATGGTCAAGCAGGAGCAAGTAATTTTATTTTAAAAGATGGCGATTTGGTTAAATGGAAATATGTTGAAAGCTGATTTTAAAAATATGGAAAAAAATAGCTAAACTATAAAAGACCCATAAAGAAATAGTAGCAGGGGGTAACTCTCTAATTTAGGCATCTAATTGGTTCAATTACTGGAAATCTCTCCCAGAACCAAGTTCGAACTACGTCCCACCCTCCGAGCTCCGATTTTCCGCCCGAGAGTTTTTCTCTCGGGTTGATTTTTTTATTGAGTTTTGGTAAGATGAAGAATCATTGAAATAGGAGGGATAATGATGGCCAAATGGAATGTTAAGCTGAGATCCAGAAAAGTGATTGTTGAAGTTAAGAAAATAATCCGAAGAGTAGAAGAGGGCCCTGCTGATTTTCCAGAGATGACATTCGTTGACCAGAAAGGAGAAAAACATACCCTTGCTTATGTTGATCTTTCCTCTGCACACGAACAATGGGAGCAGATTCAAGAAGGCTCAAAGATTGAAATAACTCTCAAAGAATCAGTTGTACATTCAAAAGTTCTTCCAAAGGGTTCTTAACTAATAAAGAATTAAAAACTCTATTATTTGTTCTAAAGGTCGTTCTTAATTATTGTCGGACGACCTCTTTTTATTTAAACTCCCATTAAACAGATTCAAATGTCGTCCACTGAGCCACTGCCCGAGAGTTTTTCTCTCGGGTTTTATTGCAGGATTGACAAAATTTCTATTTTCGTTATTCTTATCTCAGGAGGATTGTTCTTTTAAATAGGTGATGAAAATGTCAGCATCAAATCTACCCCTGAAAGAAAGGGTAGAAAAACTAGAAAGAACCTTAGAAGAGTTAACCCCACTAATACAACGCGGATCATTTAAAACCATCGAAGACTTAGAAGAAAATATCCAGAAAACAATCGAAACAGAACTTGAGAAAGCGAAAAAAGAACTTCAAGAAATAAAAGAAAAAGCCACTAGAGAAATAGGGAACATACCCGGAATACTAGACGAAATGTGCCAAGAGTTCGAGAACGAGATGGGAAAAAATCTAACCCTTCTTAGAAAGCGGATCAGAGAATTATAAAAAATAAAACCGGAATTATTTATATTTTCGGTTTTTTTTATTTATTTTATTCGATAAAACAGGTTCTAACATCGTCTATTAGGGAGAGCCAACAAAATCGCCAATCAGGCGGTTTTTTGATAGAATAGAAATATGGAAAAAATAGGTATAGTTACTGACATTGCCGATTTAACGCAGGAAATAATTGCAAAATATCAGATAGCAGTTGTTCCTGCAAAATTAAATTGGCCAGAACTCGAGAATTTTCCGGGCGAAAACACTTTTCAGAAAATGAGAGAATTGGGAAAAAGAGGAATTAAAAGTTTTGGTAAAACTTCCCAACCATCGATTAACGATTATTTAGATCAATATAATTACCAACTTGAAAGATTTGATAAAGTTATTTGTATCACTCTTACTTCTAAGCTTTCTGGAGGATATAATTCAGCAGTTCAAGCAAAAGGATTTTTAGAGCCAAAAAAACAAGAAAGAGTTTTTGTTGTAGATTCTCTTAATGGCAGTTGTGGCCAAGGACTTATTGTTTTAGAGGCAGTGGATATCATAAAGAGCGGTAAAGGAATAAACGAAGTTATAGAGGAATTAGAAAAATTTATTCCCAAAGTTCATTTCTTTGTAATGCTTGAAGATCCAAAATGGATGGAAGCGAGTGGCCGAATATCTTCTATTGTAGCTAATCTAATGAGGAAAATGGCAAATGCCGGGATTCGTCCTTTGTTGGCATTTAAAAATGGAATTCTAGCATTAGCGGGATTAAAAATTGGTGCAAAAGACATACCGACCGCTCTTTTCAAACAATTTGAAGCAGATACTAAAAAATTACAAAAAGAAAGGAGGAAAATAAGGGTAGCTATTACCCATGGCGACAATCTTCAAGGGGCTCAGAGATTAAAAGCTATAATTGAAAAAGGATTTAAAAATACTGAAATTGCTTTTATAAATATCATTAATAATGTTGTTGGCGCTCCAACCGGTCCAAATACCTTAGCTTTCGCTTGGTGCGAGATTGAAAGATAATATTTCATTGTTTAATAATGTTTTTATTTGTGTGAAAATTAACTCAGGATACTTTACTTCATTCACTCATTAATATGTCTAAAAAAATAATTACAATTATTATTACGGTAATTATTGTTGCAGGATTAAGTTATTGGCTTTACCAATATTTTAATCTAATACCAGCACCAACGCCACCACCGCAAGAGACAATGACGGTTAGGGTGTATTTTGGAAATATAAACTTCAACCCAAATATGGAAGATTGCAGCAAGGTTCATCCAGTTGAAAGAACTATTCCAAAAACCCTTGGCGTGGCAAAAGCTGCGCTTGAAGAATTGTTCAAAGGACCAAGCGAGGAAGAAAAAGTCCAAGGGTATGTCTCATGGTTTTCCGAAAAAACAAAAGATATATTAAAAAACGTGAAAATAGAAAACAGTACGGCTTACGTTGATTTAAAGGATATCCGTCAGATTATCCCTAACGCAAGCACTAGTTGCGGTAGTGCTGAATTTCTGGCCGAAGTGGAAACAACGTTAAAACAATTCCCAACCGTAAATAAAGTCATAATTGCTATTGATGGCAAGCCATCAACATTTTATGAATGGATACAAATAGGCTGTGCTAAAGAGAATGACTTCTGTGACGAAACGCCGTTTATCGTCAAATGAGTTGAAAAATAGAATCAGCTCTTTTTTCTTTCCACCCCGCCCCGAGAGTTTTTCTCCCGGGATTTTGGTTTCATTTTGATTTTTAAAAATAAAAAAGCCGCAATCAATATTTAATATTGGTCACGGCTGATAGTACAAAAAAGAGCTATATTGAAGAACTTATATGTCAAGAGCTTCGATCTGTTCTTGCGTCTGTGCATAGAGCAAAGGATTTTTAGCAGAAAGGATATTCAGTGCTGCTAAGACAGCATTTTCTTCTGGCCAGACTGTAAGAAGTGGTACTGAAGACGGCATCCTGATGCTACTCCAGAGATCTTCGGGATTCTCTTTCAGTGTCGCGGGTATTGCTATCACGGGCCATGTAGTGTGGCTAGCCAGAATTGGGCCCAAACCGTTGCTTCTGCCAACTTTTACGACTATTACTCCTCCGTCAGGATAATTTCCCATTAACTCTTTGAGTTTTTCTAGGCATGCTTTGGTTGCTTTATGTCCCGAAAGGACCACATTTACAACATCGACTCCATAGCAAAGAGGTGTTTTTGGAGGTTCGTCTTTATCTGAGCCCGTCCAGATAACAAGAGCTTGTTTTGGAATCCGGATTTGTTCCATTAGTTTAGCAACAGTGCCGTATTTCTTCTCCACTTCGGCGAGTTCTTCTCCTTGTCTGAAAGCTTCTTTGCTCAATTCCTGCCAGTTTTGATCTTTAAGTCTCCAGCTGTCATTGTCAATTACATCAGCGACAACGACCTCTCCTGAATTTGGATCAATGCCGAATTCGATTTTGAGGTCAATCAGATGAAGACCCAAAGTGTTCCAGGCTCCTTCAAGTACTAGGAAAACTTTCCTAAGAATGCTTTCCATTTGCTCCATCTTTTTATGAGCGTCCTCTTTATCAATAACTTGCCAGTCTTTGACTGTTCTTTTTAAATTAGCCGTATCATCCCACGCAGGCTTTTTAGAGTGGAAGAGTTGCCATTTCTCCTCAAAAGGATTGATGATAAGAGGGTCTTCTTCGCCTTTTTGAGGATCAAGGCCTTCGATTAGAATTTCACCCTTTGTTGAGTGGAGAAACTTCCCACCCGTTGTTTTGAGGAAGAATTCAGCGACTAATCGATGGAAACGATATGGCGGTTGTCCATCCGGTTGTTTCAATTGCGGATTTCTTTTGAGATAGCTACCTACTGCGAATCGCCTAGCTACAACTTCTAGCTTGATCATTTTGCAATTCAATGCAAGAAATTCTGTTGGAGAAATTTGCTCCTGAAAGGCGACTGGAATTTCAGCATTTCTTAGAAGTTCAAACACTCGGCAAGTGGTTGCTGTTGAATATCTAGCTTTTGTTTCGAATTCCTTAGTTCGTCTGGGATCATCCAAAGCAGTAATAGTGTTTTTGTGTTCAACTATCACTAGACCGAAATTACCAACGACTCCAAAAATCTTTTTTGTCTTACCCTCTGTTAGTAATTCTCCTTTTTCATAAATCATTCTTTTCACCTCCTTTGTAAAGGTTCTATAGTTTTTATATAAATCAGTCTTTTAAAAATGTCAAATTAAATTAGTTGACAGTTGTTGAGTAAAGTTTTATACTCTTTTTAGTTAGCACGTTGAAAAAGGAGAATAAGGAAAGATGGAAAAAGAAACAGTTGGATCAATCATAAAAAGAATGAAAAGTGCGCCAAGAAGGAACGAATTGCCTGGTAACCCTCGTTATCAACCGCAACCGTTAGTGCCTTATTTCGGCTATGACAATATGGTGAAATTTCAGATCGAAGTTGAGTGGGCTCTCTGGAGAGTATTAGCAAAATTAGGAATTCTATCTAAAGAAGCGGCTGCTCTTTTGACCGAGGATCTCAAAGATAGGCTCTATCAAGAAATAACCACGACTCTTCAAGATGAAGTGGAACGGAAAATCACCCAACATGACATCCGAGCACTAGTGGAACTCATTCATGAGTTAGTTGACAAAAAACTATCCATCTGGATACATATTCCGGCTACCAGCTACGACATCATAGATACGGCAAGAATCATTGCTTATAAAAGAGCTTTCTGGCAGGTTACTTTTTTAGCACTCCTGAAGTTAGTGTCGATCTTAAGAGAAAAGGTCGTAGAGTTTGCGGGTACCGTTCAAATTGGACGGACTCACGGCCAACATGCCGAACCTATAACTGTTGGATTTTGGTTAGCAACTGTACTACAAAGACTTATAGATGTAATTGAGCATCTGATCGAAAGGGAAGCCGAATTAGTCGGAAAATTCAGTGGTCCGGTCGGTGCATACAACTGCCAGGTGGGCTTGGGATTTGAAGAAAAAGCAAAAACGATATTCGGGAAAACATTTGAGAAGCTAGTTTTGGAAGAAGTGGGACTTTTGCCAGCTCCGATTTCCACACAGATTTTGCCGCCGGAGCCCTTGGCTAGATTTCTTTTCGAATATACCTTACTTTCCGGAGTCTTAGCTCAACTTTCCTTGGATTGTCGGCAACTCCAAAGAGCAGAGATAGCTGAAGTTGGAGAACCGTTCGACGCAACTCAGACAGGTTCTTCGGCTATGCCACACAAAAGGAATCCTAAGACATTTGAACACACTCAGGGCATGGAGATAAATGTCAAACATGAATTTGGTAAGGTCTTAGAGATTTTTATTTCCGAACATCAGCGTGATTTGATAACTACTCCAGTTATGCGAGAATTTCCAGGCATCATAGTCTTTGTTCAAAATCAACTCGACGGCTTGCTTAGAGTGTTTCCAAAGCTTTCTGTTGATGAAGCGGCTTTGAATCGGAACTTTCACATGAACAGACACTTGGTCCTTTCTGAGGCTATCTATATTGCCTTAGTCATGGCAGGTTATGAAGGCGACGCCCACGATTTGGTAAATCATACTTTAGTCCCACGCGCTCAAAGATCTACTTGTCATATAATCAACGAATTGCAGTTTTTGAGCCAAGAGAAACCAGAATTAAGACTACAGCCAGTAATAGACAGAATACCAAAAGACCTGATTGAGCTTTTGAAAACTCCGGAGAACTTCACCGGCAAGGCAAAAGAGAAAGCCCTAGAGATAGCCGAAAACGCAAAGAAGCTTTTGGATAAATATAACAACCCTAGAGAACCATAATTAGATTCCAATCCTTTCCAAAGAGGCAAAAATTCCCTTTTTTTGTCTCTTTTTTATTTTTACACTGCTAATCTGTAATAAATTTCTTAATTACGATTTTTCGATTAAATTCAGTTGTTTTTTTGGTTTTTAAATGATAATTTAGAAATAATGTACAGGAAAGATAGAAAAAAAGAGTTTTATACAACATTGGCAAAGAAAGAAGGGTATCCCGCTAGATCAATATATAAACTAAAAGAGATAGACGAAAAATACAAAATTTTCAAAGAGAACAGCCGGGTTTTAGATTTAGGTTGCGCGCCTGGTTCCTGGCTTTTGTATATTTCTCAAAAGGTGGGTAATAGAGGAATGGTAGTTGGTGTTGATATTGAAGAAATAAAAATACCCAAAAAAGCCAATATTGTTTTCGTTAAAAGAAGCGTTTTTGATTTAAAAGAATCCGATTTCAAAGATAAATTTGAGGCAGTAGTTTCCGATTTGTCGCCAAAAACCTCGGGTATTAAATTCTTAGATACCGGAAAATCTTTGGAATTGGCAGAAAAATCTTTTGAAATCGCAAAATCAGTTTTGTTGCCTGGCGGAAATTTTGTCTGCAAGATTTTTGAGAACGAATTAAGCGGTGTATTTTTCAAAAAAGTGAAAAATTGTTTTGATTTTGCGAAAAGATTCAGGCCAAAAGCAGTAATCAAGAGAAGCAAAGAATTTTATATTATCGGCAGGGGATTTAAGACTTAGTATGAAAATGTTTTCAAAAATTCTCCTTGATTTTTCGAACCTGCAAATCTTTGTGAGCTGGAAAAAGTTTAAAAACGCCAAATCGAGGCGTTTTTAAGTTAAAAGTTTTCCACAGGTATTCCTCTATACAGCTCTTGACAAGGGTTCTTGGTCTGCTAATATTGGAACACAGAGGAAAGATGAGATACTCTGCGATATTCCGGGTAGTGATCTACCGCTTTCTATTCTTCTTAGATAGGAAGACCAATTGGACGGAAGCCCAAAAAGCTTACAACCATAAGCGGGATATAAAGGGTCTCACCCAATATCGTTCCTAGCGATAACTAGAGGTGTCTGAAGACACAAATCCGAAGATACCGAAGACGTATCTAATAGCCGAAAGACTAAAAGAAACTGTCGAGAGTTACGCTAAGAATAATATTGTGGAGAAACTCCTTCTGGAGAATTTCCATACCCTACATTTTTTATTTGAACACGGGTTCTAAGATTTTTCGAAAAATCGCCAAGAGGGCGGTTTTTTGGTAGAATAAAGGAGTTAAAAGGTCGCGCAAAAATTTTATTTTTTTAGAACTAATTTATGAAAGGACTTGTTACAAACATTGAAAAAAATACTTTGGATAACAATTTCTTCCGAAAGGTTATTTTTACGGCAAAACACAGTCAGTTGGTTTTAATGAGTCTAAAACCCAAAGAAGAAATCGGAGAGGAAGTTCACGAAACGCTAGACCAATTTTTTAGATTTGAAAAAGGAGAGGGAAAGGTGGTTATAGAGGGACAAGAATTTAAAATCAGAGATGGTTCCGCGGTAGTTATTCCTGCCGGCACTAAACATAATATCGTAAATATATCTTCAACAGAACCCTTGAAACTCTACACTATTTATTCTCCGCCAAACCACGTAGATGGGACAATTCACAAGACCAAACAAGAAGCAGAAGCATCCGAAGAGCATTTCGACGGCAAAACCAGTTTTTGAATTTTACGACACTTCCTTTATTAGAAAAAATAGGGAAAAAATTATGACTCAATTAAAACAAATTTACAAATGCAATATTTGCGGAAATATTGTCGAGGTTTTACATACGGGCGTAGGACAACTTGTTTGCTGCGGACAACCAATGGAATTATTGAAAGAAAAAACCATAGATCTTGGCTTAGAAAAACATATACCAGTAATTGAAAAAGTAGGAGAGGGAATAAGAGTTAGGGTAGGTTCAATTCCTCATCCGATGGAAGCAAATCATTTTATTGAGTGGATAGAAATAATTGCTGATGGTAAATATTGCCGGAAATTTCTAAAACCCGGGGATAAACCGGAAGCAGAATTCGAAATCAAGGCGGGAAAAATCACAGCCAGAGAATATTGTAACATTCACGGTCTGTGGAAATTATAATCTCATTCGGCTCGGCGGACATATTCGCCAGTTTCGGTATTTACTTCAATAATTTCTCCTTCTTCAATAAATAAGGGAACAGAAACTTGGGTTCCGGTCTCCAAAATTACTTGTTTTGTTCCGGCTTGAGCTCTTTCACCTTTAACTCCTGGGGGTGCTTCAATGACTTTTAATTGAACTTTTATCGGTAGAGAAACGTTAATTATTTTTCCGTCAAAAATTATTCCCTCAACAATTTGGTTTGGCTTTAAAAATTTGGCTTTTTCGCCAATCTGTTCTAAAGTTAAGTCAAATCTTTTTGAAGGATTATCTTTTTCGACGAAAAAATAGCGATCGTGATGGGTATACAAAAATTTTGCCTCGAATTTTGAAATTTCTGCTTCCTCAAAAGCATCATCTTGTTGGAAACTTTGCATCAATAAATTGCCCGTAATTAAACTTCGAAGTTTCGTTTGGAGAACCACTCTTCTTTGAGCCATTTTTAAAGGCCGGGCCTCTAAAATCTCATAAGGTTGGCCCTCAATAATAATTCGAACTCCTTTTTTTAATTCAGAGTAATCTACCATAGGTTTATTTTTTAATTCTCCATTCGATTTCGGATTCTTTTCCAGCAAATTCCAACCAGTTTCCTACTTCATCAATTACATACCATTTATTTTTTGTTTCTGACCAAATCATTGGATTTCTTCTATAATAGGGTTTTTTCACAATTTCCTTCGGTTTTAATTTATCTAATTCTAACCATTTTTTAAAGACAGTTTCAATAGCATAATCTAAACCTCGTGATTTCGCCCATTCGGCCACCTTGGAAACGGCTTCTTTTGCTTTCTCTACTGAACCGGCTAACTCTAATAATTGTTTTGCTGGTTTGGTGAATCTTGAATATATTATTTTTCTTTTTTTAGCACTTTTTTTAAGTTCGGCTAAGGAAATGTCTTTAGTTTCAAAATAGTGGGTGATAATTAAACGAATGGCTGTTTTTTCTTTCAATTCTTCATAATACTTAATTTTTCCTTTTTTTAAATACTCTTCAATCTTTTTAGCAATGCTTTTTCCTACACCGGGAATATTTTCAAGGGCCTTAACCCCTCCTTTTTTATAAAGAGAAGAAATGTCTTCTATTAAGTTTTCTAAAGATTGGGCCGCTTTTTTGTAAGCCCTTGGTTTGAAAGCCACACCATCTATTTCCAGCATCTCGCCAATTTCCAGCAAAATTTTGGCAATTTTTTGATTAATCATATTTTGCTTATGATTTCGTAATAAAAATTTTTAGCTTTTTCTAATTCTTTCTTTCCTTTTTCAGTAATTTGATAAACCCTCCTTCTTTCTTCCTTTTTACTTTTTACAAACCCGTCTCCTTCTAAACGATATAAAACTCGATAGGGAGTAATTAATCCGGGTCTAAAATTAAATTTCTTTTCGATTACAGAACGAATTTCCCAACCGTAAAGCTCCCTTTCCTTTAAAAGAGAAAGAATATAAATCCACAAATTTTCTTTGGTATTTGATTTTTGGAGGCGTTCCATTGGTAACATAGTTTTCCACAAATAAGGTCTTGACATACTATTTTACCAGCGTAAAATAGTAATAAGAAGTGAATAAATCTTATGAAAAACGAAATCAGAATTGCCATTGTCGGAATCGGAAATTGCGCCAGTTCATTAATCCAGGGAATTTTTTATTATAAAAATGTTACCAGTGACGATGAATTGGTTCCGGGTCTGATGCATAATGTCATCGGACAATATAAAATTTCTGATGTTAAACTGGTAGCAGCTTTTGACATTGATAAGCGGAAAGTGGGCAAGGATTTATCCGAAGCTATTTTTGCTAAACCCAATTGTACAAAGATCTTTTTTAAGAATATACCACATTTGGGCGTAAAAGTAAAAATGGGGCCAGTTTTAGATGGAGTGGCCCCTCATATGAAAGAATATCCTGAAGATCAAACCTTTATCGTTTCAAAGGAAAAACCAATTAATGTAGTAAAAGAACTTAAAAAATCTGGAGCTGAAATTTTAATTAATTATTGCCCAGTTGGCTCTCAAAAGGCAGTTGAGTATTATGCAAGTTGTGCCCTGAATGCAGGAATAGCATTTATAAATTGTATACCAGTTTTCATCGCGTCTGATAAAAAATGGGCTCAAAAATTTGAAAAGAAAAATCTGCCCGTTATCGGAGATGACGTCAAGAGCCAAATTGGGGCAACAATCGTTCATCGAACCCTTGCCCATCTATTTACTCAAAGAGGGGTTCCTCTTGACAGGTCTTATCAATTGAATGTTGGTGGAGAAACTGACTTTTTAAATATGCTCTCTAGAGAAAGGCTAAAATCAAAAAAAATATCAAAAACAGAAAGCGTCGAATCCCAGTTGGCTAAAAGAATGAGTTATGATAATCTACACATTGGTCCTTCTGATTACGTTCGTTTTTTAAAGAACAATAAAGTCGCTTTTATAAGACTTGAAGGGAGAGAATTTGGAGATGTACCTATGAATCTTGAACTTCGACTCTCAGTTGAGGACTCACCAAATTCAGGTGGCTGCATTATAGATGCTATAAGATTAGTAAAATTGGCTTTGGATAGAAAAATTGGAGGGTCTTTAGTTTCAGCTTCGGCTTTCTTAATGAAACATCCGCTCCAACAATTTACTGACGAAAAAGCTCGAGAAATGGTTGAAGAATTTATTTTAGGAAGAAGAGAAAGGTAACCATGGAACCTTTTGAAAGATTTAAAAAATTAAATACTGAAGGTAATTTATGGATTTATATTTTGTCTCTGGGGAAAGAAAAAGAAGTCCCCAATGACGAAGTTAGAAGATTAATCTTTGAAAATTTTGGGTTTTTACCGGGAAATTTTTTGATAAGAAGAGTTTTATTCAGATTAAGAAGGCAAGAGTATATTAGTTCCGAAAAATTTATGGGAAAGCGTGCTTTCAAAACAACTAAAAAAGGAAGAGAAGAACTCGAAAAAATGAAAAAATTCTGCCAAGAACTGTTAGAAAAAATATAACTTATTGATTTTTAAAAATTATTTGCTATACTAAAAATAGCATCATTATTGAAAATAAAAAATGGAGGTGAAAAAATGCCAAGAGTGATAGGTAATGATGGTGTTCGCTTTATAGTTATCGACGACGGTGACACTATTAAAAAGGCAATTGAAAAAATAAGAGAGGAAAAGAAATTCAGAAAAAGAGAGAAAAAAATCCGCCGAGAGAAAACAAAATAAAAACGATAAAGCGGCAAAAAGCCGCCTTTTTATTATAAAACTTGAAATTGTTTAAAATATTTGCTAAAATCAGAAATTGCTCATTACAAATTTAACAGGAAGAGAAACGATGTCAGGTATTAAAAAAAGAATATGTAAAGAAAAAGATTGCGGAGGAGAACTTGAGTTTTTAGTAAAAATAAAAGACGGGAGCAAGAATATTGTTTTCTATCGTTGCACTAAGTGTTCGAAAGTTTATTCTTTCAGATGATTAAGAAAAATGCGGCAAAAAAGCCGCTTTTTTTATTTTATAAACTATTGATATTTTTCTACTTTAAATTTGTAAATCGAAATTTTTTCTTTCAGCGGATCAATTTCTCCTTTTTGACAGGCAATAGAAATTTGCTGCTCTATTGTATCTACGCCTTTTAAATCCGGTAGTAAAAGCCCGGTTTTGGGAATAAAATGACCGTTAAAAACAACGTCGCTTGAAGGAGTAATAGGAACAGTTTTCACAATAATTCCGTATTTTTCGGGATCTAAGCCTGCCCGCCTAAGTTTTTCAAAGAAAAATTTTGGCGGGTCTGATACATCTTTTGTCAAAACTAATTCAGGTTCGCTTAAAATGTAAATCGTATACGAAAGATAGGAGAGTTCTTCTTTTTGAATAGAACCAAATCGATAATCTTCAGTGGCAGCGGCAATGGAATTATAGATGATTTCTTCGGCAATATGCTTTCGGGTGGGTAAATAAGTACCGATACAGCCCCGTAAATTTCCATTTTTTTCAATTGTGACAAAGGTTCCGGCTTTTCGTTCCAAAAATTCTTTTGGAAAATCAGTAGGCGGAGGAATAATTTTCTCTTCCTTAATATAATTTTCAACCGCCTCTCTAGCTAAAGAAATTAAGGGATGAATATTCATAATTTTAATTAAGGTTTTATTCAATCTTTTTATGAAAGATAGAAAGAAGTGGCTTGAATCCTTGTTCTATATGAAAATTTAGAGATTTTTTATTGACTTTAAACACATCTAACATGATTTCTTTTACCCCTCTTTTTTTACAGATTTTCATTAAATCTTGGTAAAGTAGAGAACCCATGCCTTGGTTTCTATATTTTTGTAATACATATACCCAATTAATCCAGCAGTATTTTCTTTCCCATTTACCATAATTTAAACCGAAGGGAGTTATATCGCCAATTTTGAACCATAAAAAACCGATTGGATTATTTTCTTTGTTTGCGATTCTGATTTCTTTATTTTTTATAGATTCAATAATAAATTTCCTCTGCTCATCAATTTTCTTTTTATCTGGAGTTGCTTTTTCTATTTTTAATATCTCCTTAATACTATTCAGAATGAAACCAATCTCTTGAATTTTTGCATTTCTAATTACAAAATTCATATAATTTTATAAATAAAATTAGAAGAAAGATTTAATTAATTCTGGATCAAAAGTAAAGGAAAAACAATAAAATTAAAAAGGAAATTATAGGAACTGAAATATTGTCATCAATAAATTCAAGCTTCTCAAAAATTGTGGCAAAAATAGCGGCTAAAATTCCAGCAAAACCCATTTTTGAACCAATTAATAAACACACAAATAACATTGCCAACGATCCTTCCCAAGCTTTAATTCTCCTCTTATATTTCAAATTTCGAACAATTCCACTTATTCCATCACCGAAAGACATAAAAAGAGCCGGTATCACGCCTAACCAAAAAGTTTTATCAAAAAACCAACCGATGAGAATCGAAAGTCCCCACATTAGAGAAAAATTTACTTCGTGAACATTTGTTTTAAGTTGAAACCATTGATAAATTTTCTTTTTTCTATGAGGCAAATAAGTATAAATTGCCAAAATTAAAGCCGATAAAAATGGTAAAATGGGTGTTTTAAATAAAAAAGGGACTAAAAGGGCAGTAATTCCTGAAGCAAAAATGTGAATTACTTTCCTGCCAAAATAAGTGGCTGAATCTGGTGGATAACCTTTTTTTACTGCTAAATTATAAATCCACCGTGAAAGATATTTCATTACAAACAAAACCCAAATGAAAAGGGGAATAGTAATTAAAAAATCATTTAAAAAATCAATTCTCGTTACCATTTGTTTAATTTTAAAACTCAATTAAATAACAGCCGTATTTTTTGATGGCTTTTGGGGTGTAAAAATCAAGCGGGTTGAATTTTATCACTCTTTTCACTTTTTTTCTTAAAAGTTTTCCCGTGTATTCTTTTTGCTCCGGATCCCATTCTTCTAAAATTAAAATGTCTCCTGGTTTAATTTTAAAATCGGCCAATCTCAATTCAACATTTTTCTTTTCGGCCTTCATTACCTTAAACCATTTAGGCCAAATTTTTTTACGAATTACTGCCATAGTTTTGTTTTTGCATTGAATTTTTCCGACCTTTTTAATTTCTTTTTTAGTTAGAGTTTTAATTTTCATTATCTCCAAATTAAAGCACTGGTAAATATTCTTTTATTTCATATGGACTGACTTCTTTTTCGTATTTTTTGCCAACTGCTTTTTGATATTTTTTCCATTCAATTTCTTTGTTTTTAATAATCTTTTGAAAAATATGATTACCGAGAGTTTCCTCGGCTAATTTGCTCTTTTTAAATAACTCTAATGCTTCTTTTAGGTTTTTTGAAAGAGTTTTAATTTTCTTTCTTCTCATTTCGGCTTTTGTCATTTCGAAAATATCTTTTTCTTCAGGTGGTGAAAATTTTAAATTCTCCTTTATTCCTTGAACTCCGGCTGATTGAATTAGAGCTAAAGCCAAATAAATATTGCAGCCGGAATCTGGACTTCTTAATTCGATTCGCGTTGAACTTTTCTTTCCCTCCCTGGGCTCAGGAATTCTAATATAAGCTGAGCGATTTTTTCTCCCCCAAGCCATATAAACTGGTGCTTCATAACCAGGAATTAATCTTTTGTAAGAATTTATCCATTGGTTTAAAACCAATTGAATTTCTGGGCCATATTTAATCAACCCCGTTAAGTATTTTTTAGTCAAATTAGAGAGAAAGTCGCCATCATTTTGGAAAAATAAATTTTTATTGCCTCGCCATAGAGATAGATGAGTATGCATTCCCGAACCATTAACAGTCGTTATAGGTTTTGGCATAAACGTGGCAAAGAGTCCCAATTTTCTCGCCACTCTTTTTAAAACATATCTTGCTAAAATAACTGAATCGGCAGTATCTAAAGCAGGACCATATTTAATATCAATTTCATGTTGACTTGGGGCTGCCTCGTGATGGTCATGCTCAACTTCAATACCCATTTCTCGGAGATAAAGCTGGGCTAATTTTCTAATCTCTCCCCATTTGCCGCCGTGAAAATAACCGCCATGGTCTACTAATTCAGTCGAATATTCATTAGGAAAAAGAAAAAATTCAAGCTCAGTTCCAGTAAAAAGTTGACCAAAATTTTTTGTTTTTTCTAAATTTTTTTTCAATAAATATCGTGAATCTCCCTCAAAATGGTCGCCTTTTGGGGTAAAAATATCGCCAAAGACAACTGCTTCTTTCCAGGTCAAGCCTTCAACCTCATAATTCCAGGGCAAAACCCGAAAGGTTTTTGGGTCAGGAACAATATTTAAATCTGATTCTTCTATCCTGGCAAAACCCGCAACCGAACTTCCATCAAACCCTTTTCCATTTTCAAAGGCAGATTTCATTTCCTCGGCCGGAATACAAAAACTCATTTCTCTTCCCAAAACATCCGGAAAAATTATCCTGACAAATCTGACAATTTTATTTACCTTTAGAAAATTTAAAACCTCTTTTTGATTTTGAAAGTTAAAGTTTTTCATAATTTAAAATTAAAACTAAGAGGATCTGCGTGATAATTTGATTGAAGCCTTAAATATCCCAAAAAAACAACTTCTGATTTTAATTAATTTATCCATAATTTTCATGGCCGGCTAATTGACCACAGGCAGCTTTAATTTCTCTACCAAAACGATAGCGTTGGGTAACAGCTATTCCATTTTTCTCTAAAATTTCCTTAAACTTTTTAATTTTCCAACCCAGGGATGGCTTAAATTGAGAATGGCCAATAGGATTAAATGAAATAAGATTTACAAAATAAAGAGGTTTTCTCAAAAGTTTTGCCAATTCTTTGGCTTCTTTTGGGTTATCATTTACGCCATTTATCATTAAATATTCAAACATTATTCTTCTTTTTGTTTTTTTAATGTAGTCGTCAACAGCTACTAAAATTTTTTCAATTGGATATTTTTTATTTATTGGCATTAATTTTGTTCTTAAATTATTATTTGGGGAATGAAGAGAGATAGCTAAATTTACTTGCAATTTTTCTTTGGCTAATTTTTCAATTCCTTCTACAATTCCAGCGGTAGAAATAGAAATGTGTCTGGCGCCTAGATTGAAGCCATCTTTGTCATTTAAAATTCTTATTGCTTCTAAAACATTATTATAATTTAAAAAGGGTTCTCCCATCCCCATAAAAACAATATTGGTAACTTTTTCTCGCGATTTTTTTAAAAATCTGGCAAAAAATAAAACTTGGTCAATTATTTCCGAACTTGATAAGTTCCTTTTAAAGCCTTGCTGACCAGTAACACAAAAGGAACATTTCATGGCGCAACCAACTTGAGAAGAAACGCAGACCGTTCTTCGGCCATCGATATGTCGCATTAAAACTGACTCAATTTTTAAACCGTCTTTTAGCTTAAAAAGGGCTTTAATTGTTTGTTCATCTTTCGAAGCTAATACCTTTTCTGTTTTTAATTCTTGAATGGGACAATTTTTTGATAATTTCTGCCGCAAATTTTTGGGTAGAGTAGTAGCTTCATCCCAATCTTCAATTAAATCGTTAAAAATCGCTTTTTTAACCTGTTTTAAACGAAAAGGTGGCTCTTCTTCTTTTAAAATTTCTTCAATTTTTCTTATTTCCATTATTTTAATTTGAAATTTGCAACTAAATAACCTACGCCAAAGGGACCTTCGTAAGAGAGAATTTCTGGCTGCCATTTTAGACTATATAAAGCACCGAGTAAAATTACTATTGAACGATAGCCACATTCACCGGCCTCATCAACTAAATCCGGATCTAAATTCAAAATTCCTTCGATGTCTTTATTTTTCAGTAATTGGACCAATTTTTCATCAAATTCTTTTCCTCTGTATGAATAACCAGCCGGGGCATTAGAAGTTAATCGATGAGACAAATCTCCCGAGGCAATAATCCCATAGTTAGCGGAGGAATGTCCTCCGCTGACTATTTTAGTGAGGATTTGGCCGAATTTAAAATGAGTTTCTAAATTTACGAAAGAAAAGGCAACGGGAACTAATTTAAAATTTGGATGGCCTTTACTTAAATAATAAAGCGGGACTAAAGCTCCGTGATCCAATTCGCTAAGATCGAGTAATTTCAGCGGAATTTTTTCTTTCTCACATCCCTCTTTAATTGCTCCGATTAACTTTTCATCATTCTTGAAAATCAGTTCGGTTTGAAAATCTCCGAAATTGCGAAAATGGCCAGTCAAAGTAGGGGAATTAGTAATTGTAAAATTCTCTAAATCTGTTGGACCGTGGGGAGAGATTAAAATCACTGTTTCAGGTTTTGTCTTTGCAAATTTCTCCGCCAATTTTTCCATCCCCTTAATTGTGTTTGAGATAATTCTTAAATTAGAAGGGGAACCGATAGTTGGCACAATTATCGGCGGGTGAGGGGATATTGCCGCAAAAATTATTTTTGCCATATGTTAAAAAATTATTTTTTTATTACTGAAAGCAGATTCAATTATTACTTTACCGTTTCCAGGGATTATTTTGCCGATTATACTTGTTTTAAAATGTTTTACTGCAGAAACAATCTTATCAGCGTCTTTTGGATCAACTGATAAAATCAAACCAACACCGCAATTGAAAATTTTATACATTTGAACTTCGGAAACTCCTCTTTTTCGAATTTCATAAAAAATTGGCTGAGGTTTTAATTTTTGATTTCTATTTAAATAGGCATCAACTCCTTTTAGAAAATCTTTTAATTTTGTGTAGGCCCCACCAGTAATGTGAACTATTCCGTGGATATCAAATTTTTTTATCAAGGGGAAAATTTCATCAGAATAAATAAGGGTTGGAGTAATAAATTCTTTTCTTAAACTTTTGCCAAAAATTTCTCTAACTTTTGTAAAACCATTTGAATGTAATCCATTACTGGCAATACCAATCAGGACATCGCCTCTCTTACATTTATTAACTCTCGGTTTCTCAACAAAGCCCAGCATCGTAATACTCAACTCCATCCCTCCCATATCGTTATTAATTGCCGTTTCCCCGCCCAAAATTGCAATTTTTCTTTTTTGACATTCTTTTGAGAGACAGCCGATGATTTCCAAAATTGCTTTTTTATCATCTCTCGGTAAAAATAAGTGGTTTAAAATCGCGTAAGGTCTGACATTCATTATCAAAAGGTCGTTTAGGTTCATTGCTAAGGCATCCAAAACCGCATCTTTAAAAGCTCTCTTTTTCCAATGGTAAATTCCTTTTGTACCAATACCGTCAGTATGGCAATATTCGGGAAATGAGAATTTCTTTTTGTATATTTGGTTACGGACCGAAACATAGGGCGTATCCCAAGTTTTTTTAATCAATTTTAAAATTTGTTCTTTGTATAGAGCTTTATTTTGAATATAAGGCGTAGAATTTGACATTATATCGACAACCTCTGCGAGGACGGGCCTCGTAAAGCTTAAATCCTCTACGAGGACGGGCCTCGTAGAGCTTTAATTGGGTTGTTATTTTAAAATTAGATTAAGATCTGTACCGCATTTTGGGCATTTGCCGGATTTATCGTGGCGATGAATAATATAATTCATTCTATTTATCGCGATCTCGCCACACTTTGAACAAACGGTATTTTCTGAAGGAAGACCGGGAATGTTGCCAGTATAAACATATTTCAAACCTGCTTCTTTGCCGATTTTGTAGGCCTTTTCTAAGGTTTCAACAGGGGTATCAGGAATGTGCTGGAGTTTCCAAGAAATTGCTCCACAAAATTGAGAAACATGCCAGGGAGTTTCAGATCCTAATTCTTTATAAATCCATTTTGCGATGTCGCGAAACATTTCTTCAGAATCTGATAGAGTGGGAATCGCCAACGTTGTGATTTCTACCCAGACGCCAGATTTTTTCATTAGTTTTGTTGTATCTAAAATTGGCTGGAGTCGAGCGCCGCAATTTTTCTGATAAAATTCTTCTGAAAATCCTTTGATATCAATATTATTGGCGTCGAGATAGGGGATTACTAATTTCGCTGATTCCTCTGACATAAAGCCGTTGGAAACAAAATTATTTTTTAGCCCGGCTTTTTTGGCTAATTTCATCGTATCTAAAGCGTATTCTAAAAAGATTGTCGGTTCGGTATAAGTGTAGGAAATGCTCGGTAAATTATTTTTAATTGCCATTTTGACAATTTCTTCAGGAGAAATATCTTCGCCAGGAATTTCTTTAACTCCTTTGAAGCCTTGAGAAATATCCCAGTTTTGGCAATTTAAACATCTTAGATTGCATCCAACAGTAGCTATTGATAAAGAACGACTTCCTGGTAAAAAATGAAAAAATGGTTTCTTTTCAATTGGGTCGATATTTATGGCAACTATTTTCCTGTAATTTAGAGCATATAATTTTCCTTTGATATTTTCTCTCACTCCGCAAATTCCTCGCTTTCCCGGTTCAACAACACAAAAATGGGCGCAAGTTCGACACTGCACTTTATCTTTTGAGAGTTTTTTGTACAAATAGACCTCTTTCATATTTTTATTGTTTTATTATAACTTTTTTAAAAGAAAAATAAAAAAGAGGGCGTATTACCCTCTGATTTTTAATTTGTTTCTTAAAGAACGAGCTTTTAAGCTTTTATTTTTTGCTTTTTAATTTCCTGAAAGCATATTCGATTTTGCTTTCGCCTTCGTGTCTTGGCATCAGCCATTTTACAATGTTAATCCCAATACCATTAACGATACAATCTTCGCATAGTGGTTTTTCCGGAGTTAATCCCGTTGATGAAGTTGGTGAGCACGAATTACAGATTGCTATTGCGTCATTGCTGCAATAAAAGCATTTTTGGACTATTTCCCATTTGAATTCCCATTTTCCTTCAAGATAAGGAAAGATATTTTCTTCCCAGAAGGCGAGCTCATGTTCTACGTCGCTAGGATAACTAATATGTAGATATTGCATAAACTCTACTACCGTTGCTAATTTCGTATGTTTGGGGATATGCCTCGGCAAAGGTTCTTTTACTTGCGAAAGAACACGTGCCGCAGCCAAACTTCCTTCCTCGATATTATCTTGTCCAGATACGAGATGTCTTGATTTCCATGCCGTCCAAATTATGAATGCAATTTGATCTTTGAGAACTACGGGTGTTTTTTCTTTTGGATCAAATCTGAATTGGAATGGTTTCAGATGGGCATACTTTTGCCAGAGCATCTGGATTTTTACCTGTTCGTTGAAGCCAAAAATTTTTCCTCTGCCATCTTCATAACCTTCCACGACTTTATTCATTTTTTCAATGAACTGTCTTTCTTCTTGACTAAGGGCTTTTAGAGCGTATTGGTTTATTCTGTCCAGTTCTTTTATTCCTGAAACTAGAGATAAGTTTTTCAATTCAATCTTCTCCTATATATCAAGATAATAAAATCTAAAATTTTGTCAAATTTATTTTATTTGTTAAGATGCCTATGTTAAAATTTAATATATGCCACATCGAATTTTTATTGCTATAAATTTGCCACCGGAAATTAAACGGCAATTGGAAAAATTTCAGTCCCAGTGGCCAGAACTGCCTATTAGATGGACGAAACCTGAAAATCTGCATATCACTTTGATTTTTCTTGGTTATCTTGCTGACCAAGAACTGTTGGATGTCTGTAAAATCGTGAAAGAGGTTGCTTCACGTCAAAAGGCATTTTCAATAAATTTAACTAAAATTTGCTATGGTCCTCCCAAAAAAATGCCACCTCGAATGGTTTGGGTTGAAGGAGAAAAATCAAAGGAATTAGCCAATCTCCAAATTGATTTAGAAAAATCTTTAACTTCTTCAGAAAGTGTTAAATTCGAGCCAGAAGAAAGATCTTTCAGTTCTCATATTACTTTAGGAAGAATAAAGACGTGGGAATTTAGATCAATTGACCCGGAAGAAAGACCACAAATTGAACAAGATACTTATCTTGCTTTTGATGTTTCCTCAATCGAAGTAATGGAAAGCGAACTAAAAAGAGGGGGTCCAGAATATATAATTTTGGAAAGTGTAGAATTAAGTAAATAATTTATTCGTATATTCGTAAAAATTCGCCCCAGTAGCAGAGCGAAGCTCGCTACGGGGCAGCCCCGAAGTGAACTTTGTTCTACTTCTGGGGCGTAATTCGTAGGGATATGAAAATACATTTCATTGGTATTGGCGGTATCGGGGTTTCGGCTTTAGCCAGATATTATCTTGAAAATGGCCACGAAGTTAGTGGTTCAGATTTAGTTTCATCCGAAATCACCGACGCCCTGAAAAAATCAGGAGCGAAAACTTTTATTGGCAAACATAAAGCAGAGAATATACCAAAAAATGTTGATTTAGTAATTTACAGTCCAGCCGTTCCCAAAACTAATCCCGAACTAAAAAACGCTTTAAAAATTAAAAATTTAAAATTAAAAATTAAAATTTTGAGTTATCCTCAAGCTCTTGGTGAGTTAACCAAAAAATATTTTACAATCGCCATTTCCGGAACTCACGGAAAAAGCACCGCCACGGCAATGGTGGCTTTAATTTTAATAAAAGCCGGTTTCGATCCAACTGTTATTGTCGGAACGAAAGTCAAAGAATTTAAGAACTCGAATTGTCGAGTAGGGAAGTCGCAATATTTGGTAATTGAAGCCGATGAGCACTTCGCCTCTTTTTTAAATTACTGGCCAAAAATTATTGTTCTAACAAATATCGAAAGAGATCATTTAGATTTTTATAAAAATTTAAAAAATATTTTGAAGGCATTTAAAAAATTCATTTCCCATTTGCCGAAGGATGGAATTTTAATTGCCAACAAAGACGACAAAAACACTCAGAAAATTATTAAGAATTGCGGAGTCCGGGTCTCCGTTTACTCTTTGGGGCAAGGGGAGGCGAAAAAATTAAGGAAAATTTTAAAAATTCCGGGAGAGCATAATGTGGCAAATGCTTTGGCGGCTTTGGCAGTAGCCCGGGCTTTAAAAATTCCAGATAAAATCTCTTTTAAGGTGTTATCAGAGTATCGTGGCTCCTGGCGCCGCTTCGAGATCACTAAAACCCTACACCCTAAACCCTATACCCTAATAAGCGATTACGCCCATCACCCTACTCAAATTAAAGCCACTCTCCAAACTGCCAGAGAACAATTCCCTAATTCTAAAATCTGGGTAGTTTTTCAGCCCCATCAATACCAAAGAACCTATTATTTATTTAATGACTTCGTTAAGGTCTTCAAAAAGGCCCCGGTAGATAAAATCATCGTTACTGATATTTTCGACGTCGCTGGCCGAGAAGAAAAAGAAATAAAGAAGAAAGTTTCTTCAGAAAAATTAGTTAAGGCAATTAACCAAAAAGAAACAATTTATATTTCTTCGATTGAAAAAACAGCTAACTATTTAAAAAAGAATTTGCGGGGTAGGGAAGTGATAATAGTGATGGGAGCGGGAAATATTTATAAATTAGTAGGTTTGTTAAAAGTGAAATAAAAGGCCGGAAGATAATTTAAAACTTCAAAGTTATGTGGGAAATAATTTTTTATATATTAATAATTGTGGTAGTTATCGGTGTAGTTTGCTATTTTTTGAAACAAAAGAGAGCCTTGACACCACCATCTTCTTCGTCTACACCATCTTAACCGCCAGCAATCTAATTTTTATTACACGAAAAACAGATAGGACAGAGTAGGACATTGTTCTTGAATACTTGACAAGAATTTTCGCTTTACTATAATAAACCCAGTAGCAAAAATCGGCTACCGGGCAATTTTTTTAAAAAATATGCCACCTGAGGAGGGGAAAGGTGGAATAGAAAGAAAGAATTTCAGAAAATGAAAGTTAAATTCAGTCAAAATTAAATAGAAAGGAATCTGAAGGTGGTTTTTTTAGTTGAAGGAAGCTACCTCTGGGCGCCGGTTAGATGAGATGAGTTTTCTCGTTTCCTTCCTAACTTTGGGGCCCGGAGATAATTTCTCTTAACAAAATCAAATAGAGTAACCTGTGGATAACTTTTTCTTGACTGCCTCTTTTGTTTAATTATAAAATAAAAAAGCGCGGAAATCTATCTCGTGAAGGAACGAGGTAGGAATGTAAGGTGTTTTCCTATCCAAAAGATAAACAAATTTCTTTTCCCGAATACATCTTTTTAAAAGAGTTTTTGATTTTAATTAGCGGAGTTTAAGCTTCGCTTTTTTGTTTTTTCAAGAAAAGCGAAGCTTGGACTTCGTAAAGTCCAAATTTAAATTTAAAGGTCGCGTTGCTCGAATCTCTGCCAAATTTTAGGAGGTAAAATCGAGCAATTGTAGGTCTCGCCTAAATTTCAAAGAAATTTGGGCGGAGCATATCCGCCCAAGAACTTGCGCGTAAATATTTTATTAAGCGCAAAAATTGGGCGGGGAAATCAAAATGGCAGAGAAAATTACTAATCTTTCTCTATCCGGCGAACTTAAGAAAGTATCAAAGGATAGAGGAAATATTTACCTCGTTAAACTCCCATAATAGGGAAACTGCAGTCGAAGCAGTTGTTTAACAGGGTAAACAAAAAAATGAACAAGAAAATATTAATTAGTTTAAGCGTTATTGCTGCAGTTGCTGCTTTAGCAATTGGTGGAACTATCGCTTACTTCAGCGATATAGAAACCTCAACCGGCAACACATTTACCGCTGGAAGCTTGGATTTGATTGTAGATATTAATGGAGTAGTCCAAAATCCCTTATCTGGTCCAATTTTCACCGTAACTGATATGAAACCAGGTGATTCTGGAGAAAAAACAATCAGTTTAACAGTTGATGACAATCCTGCTTGTGGTTTTGTTAATTTTAATTTGACAAGCGACAAAGACAATAGTTGTACTGAGCCTGAAATTGGCGATGAACCAGGTTGTGTCGCTCAGGGAACTGGCGAGGGAACTGGTGAACTGAATGACAATGTTGTTTGGACTATTTGGTCAGATATGGGTAAGTATGATGAAAAAAATCCATTAGTCTGCCCAGAAACAATACATCCTGGAGACAACAAATATAATCCAGAATGCGGTGATGTACAATTGACAACGGGAAATCTTATTTCAGGATACTCATGGAGCATTGGAGAATTACCAGTTTCACCTACTCAGCAATATTACGGAATTAAATGGGAGTTACCTGCAGGGACAAACAATATAGTTCAAACCGATTCTTTCGCAGCTGATATGATTTTGAGTGCACTACAGAAGAGAAATCAGTTCCCGACTGGATGTCCAGCACTTGGATTAACCGATTAGTTAATTTCGTGAAAAGAGGAATAGATTATAAATGGCCAATTTCTGATACCTAATTAAAACGACTTAGGCAAAAATTAGGAATTGAGCCATTAGAATAACATGAATAAAAAATTAATTATCAGTTTAAGCACGATTGCGGCGATTGCGATTATTGCGATTGGAGCTACGACTGCTTATTTTAGCAACACCGAAACCTCGTCAGGCAATACATTCATTGCCGGAGCCATTGACTTGAAGATTGACAACGAATGCCATTTGAATGGCAGGGTATGTATTGATGGTCATTGGCAAGGGACTGACGAACCATGCGATTGTACTTGGGGACTGATGGATTTGGACGGCAAAGCAATCTTCCACTTCACCGACGTAAAACCCGGTGACGATGGCGAAGATACTATCAGCTTGCACGTTGATTCAAATCCTGCTTGGGTTTGCGCCGAAGTTTCCAATGTCCAACAAAATGAAAACGGCTGTAATGTGCCGGAAGATATTGTTGATGAAACCTGCGGAACCCCTGGTCCTAACGAAGGCGAGCTTTGGGGCGTTCTTAAATTCAGTCTTTGGATGGATAATGGCGCAGGCGAAAATGCTTGCAACAATATCAAAGATAGTGATGAAACCTATTTGATTGAAAACGCAGGAGCGTCTAATATCAAATGGCCCATTGCTGATTCTCAAACAGGCGGCGGTCCAATTAGAGACGCCTGTATTGGCGTTTCTTGGTCTGTTCCTGATGGAGTAGGAAACATTATTCAGGGAGACAGCGTTACCGGTGACATCACCTTCAATGCTTACCAAGCAAGGAATAATGACAACTTCCTCTGTAATCCTCCTGTAGGACCTTTCTGCGGGAATGATATAGTAGAGACACCAGAAACCTGCGAACTGCCGGATACTATTAATAATCCTTTCTGTGGTCAATCAACCAGCGAATGCGTAGGTCCAAAGCTTCAAACCAGAGATGGTTATGGAGATTGCGGTCTGACCTGCGGTTGTGTAGAAGATCCATGGGGACCTTTAACTTGCGATAAGCAAACTTGTAAGGCCGCCTGCGAATCCGATGTAGATTGTCCTACCAACTATACTTGCAACACGAATACATGCTCATGTGAGTATGTTCCTTCTTGCGGAAATGGTATTAAAGACGAAGGCGAGCAGTGCGATGACGGTAACAATGAAGACAACGATGGTTGCAGCGCAACTTGCCAATCAGAACCAGCTTATGTAGTTATTCACAAAGACGTAGTGAATAACGGAGTAGGCACAAAGACCTCAGGCGACTTTAAAATGACGCTTGATGACGTATTGACCGCTCAAGATACACCGATTAACATGGGTAATATTAATAACCATGTGGTTAGCGAGCAGGATACTTTTGGTTATATCAAGACTTACAGTAACGACTGCGATGCAAGCGGCAACATAACTACTGCATGGAACCAGACAAAAACCTGCACGGTTACAAACACAATGCCGTACGGCACTATCACCGTTACCAAAGAAGTTAAGAATGATAACGGCGGAACATTAACAGTTGCCAGTTTTACTCTTAAAATTGACGCTGTTACGGTTTCGAGCGGCGTTGCTAAAAATGTTACTGTAGGTACGCACACTGTTTCCGAAGTTGGTCAATTTGGTTATTCAGCGACATTCTCCGGAGATTGTGATTCTTCGGGCCATGTTACTGTAGCGGCAGGTGAAAACAAGTACTGTACTATTACTAATGATGATATTGCGCCAAGTATTGAGCTTGTGAAGATTGTATCTGGTGGCAGTGCCGATCCCGATGATTTCGACTTGTCAATTGATGGAAACATTGTAACATCTGGCTCATCAAATCCGGTATTGGCTAATACTGCCCACGCACTTGATGAAGAAGTGATAGTCGGTGGTTATACCTTTACTTCAATGACTGGCACTTCCTTTAAAGGAGTGTCTTGCCCAAGCGTATTAAACGGAACAATCACTCTGGTACCAGGAGATGTCGTGACCTGCACGATTACGAATACTTACTAGTAGTATTAGAATTAAAGCTTTTTCGGTTGTCTCACGGCTTGTGGACGTGAGGCAATCAATAAAGGTTTTAAGAAAAATTTTTAATTTCTAATTTTTAATTATTAAATTTATGAGCAAAAAATTAATCGTTAGTTTAAGCGTAATCGGCGTTGTTGCTGCCATTGCGATTGGCGGAACAATTGCTTATTTTCAGGATGTTGAAACATCAGTCGGAAATAAATTTGTGGCAGGAAAATTCAATTTAAAAATTGACAACACCTGTCATTACAATGGGAAAGAATGTGTCTGCATTGACGGAGCGCCGCCTTGTTATTGGAACGGGACGCCCCAAACAACAGAAAATCAATGTTTTTGCACTTGGCAAGAAAAAGATTTGGAAGGAGAACTTTTCTTTAATCTTTTAGATGTAAAACCAGGAGATAATGGAGAAGATACTGTAAGCTTGCATGTAATCAACAACGACGCTTGGATGTGCGCCGAGATTAAAAATTTAGCCAGCGACGATAATGGCTGCGAAAAGCCGGAATCCGATATTGATACGACCTGCGGAGCAGGAGAGGGCGAAATGAAGGACAATTTATTCTTTACTGTCTGGAAAGATACAAACTGCGATAATATTTTAGATGTAAATGAAACAGTTTTAACAAGAGACCAAAAAGCAACGGCCGGAGTCTGGCCGATTGCCGACTCAAATACCGGAACAGGTCCATTATCAGGAGGACAAACTTATTGTCTTGGAGTGAAATGGAATGTTCCTATTGAAACAAGCAATATTATTCAAACAGACAGCGTAGAGGGAGACGTGCTATTTACTGCAGTCCAATCAAGAAATATGCCTGAATTTGTTTGTACGCCATCAGGTCCATGCACGCCTCAAACGGAAGTATGTAATGATGGTTTAGATAATGACTGTGATGGAAAGATTGATTGTGCTGATAGTGATTGTACGAATGACCCAGTTTGTTATTGCAACCCAGGTTGTTATCCAAACTGGATTGGTGATGGTTGGTGCGATAATGTTTGTAATAACGAAGCTTGTAACTGGGATGGCGGGGACTGTGGCTGCACCCCATCAACAGAAGTTTGCAATGGTATAGATGATGATTGTGATCAAGTAATAGATGAAGGGGATCCAGGTGGCGGACCGGCGTGTAATACCGGATTGCCGGGAGTTTGTTCTAATGGAACATTACATTGCCAGAATGGTGTGCTTAGCTGCGTTCAAAATATACAACCTTCAGCAGAGATGTGTAATGGCTTAGATGATGACTGCGATGGGATGGTAGATGAAGGTGATCCAGGAGGAGGAGCAGCTTGCAATACCGGATTACTTGGAGTTTGTGCGGCTGGAACGGTACATTGTCAGAGTGGAGCATTACAATGTGTGCAAAATGTTCCATCAGGTACTGAGATTTGCGATGGTTTAGATAATGATTGTGATGGTATGGTTGATGAAGATTGTTTTTGCAGTGCCGGTTGTTTTCCACACTGGATTGGTGATGGTTGGTGCGATAATGTTTGTAATAACGAAGCTTGTAACTGGGATGGCGGGGACTGTGGCTGCACCCCATCAACAGAAGTTTGCAATGGTATAGATGATGATTGTGATCAAGTAATAGATGAAGGGGATCCAGGTGGCGGACCGGCGTGTAATACCGGATTGCCGGGAGTTTGTTCTAATGGAACATTACATTGCCAGAATGGTGTGCTTAGCTGCGTTCAAAATATACAACCTTCAGCAGAGATGTGTAATGGCTTAGATGATGACTGCGATGGGATGGTAGATGAAGGTGATCCAGGAGGAGGAGCAGCTTGCAATACCGGATTACTTGGAGTTTGTGCGGCTGGAACGGTACATTGTCAGAGTGGAGCATTACAATGTGTGCAAAATGTTCCATCAGGTACTGAGATTTGCGATGGTTTAGATAATGATTGTGATGGTATGGTTGATGAAGATTGTTTTTGCAGTGCCGGTTGTTTTCCACACTGGATTGGTGATGGTTGGTGTGATGAAGTGTGTAACAATGAAGCCTGTAACTGGGATGGCGGTGACTGTCCATAATTTAAAAACAGGAAAAAAATGAAAATTTTAAAAGTAATTTATTCCATAGTTGTTGCGTTTATTGTAATAGTCGCACTGCTGCTGATTGTTTCAGTTTTTCCAATTACGGGGAATTACAAAATAATGATAGTGCAGTCAGGATCAATGGAACCAGCTATTAAACAAGGGAGTGTCGTAATAATAAAACCAACAAGCGATTACAAAATCGGAGATGTGATAACTTTTGGGCCTTACAGCAAGACGAAAGCGCCGACCAGCCACCGAATTTACGACATTAAGGTCGTTGATGGACAGCCGGTTTATATTACCAAAGGCGATGTCAATAACGCGCCCGACTCAAGAGAAATTCAGAAGAAAGACATTATCGGCAAGGTTTTATTTTCCGTTCCTTATATCGGCTACGCGGTAAATTTTGCCAAAAAACCAATAGGTTTTGGATTAATTATTATTGTTCCCACGGCATTAATTATTATTGACGAGGTTAAAAATATTTTTCAAGAGATAAAAACAAAGAAGCAGAGAGAGACAGAAGAAAAAATATGAATAAAATAGCAAAAACAATTTTAATACTTTTCATTACGGTTTTTGGCACTGGATTTTTGTTTGTTTTGCCTACAAACGCTAGGGTTGTTGATCCCTTAGTTGTTGAATTTGAGAAGACGCCCTTGTTTAACGAAACAAACTTTGTGCCAGGAGAAGGTATTACCCGTTGGGTGAAAGTAACGAACAACAGCGGAAACAGCCAACGAATTGCTATTGAGACTATAAATGAAAATGATCCTGATAATTTTGGTTCTCAATTGGATTTAGTTATTAAAGAAGGAATAACGACTCTTTATAGTAATACCTTGAATAATTTTTTTAACGCTGGCGAAACGTACCTTTCCGATTTGAATAACGGAACCACAACCCAATACGATTTTACTATTACCTTTAATTCGGCGAGCGGAAATCCTTATCAAGGAAGGATACTAGGATTTGATCTTTTGGTCGGTTTTCAAGGTACTGAAGGCGGTCTTCCTCCAGCGTCTCCAGGCGGTGACGGCGGGGGAAGCAGCGGAGGTGGTTTACCGCCCGGTCTATCCATTCTAGATGAGTCAGTAAGAGTAACAGAAATTGAAGAAACTAGCGTAACTATAATTTGGACAACAAGTTATTTTTCCACTAGTCAGGTGATTTATGGAACAGGAACAGAAGCTCACACTTTGGATTTAAGCGATAATACGGGAACACCACCGAAGTATGGTTATAGCCACACAACTCCCGAATATAATATAAGCCCAAAAATTACTGCCCATTCCGTAACTATTACCGGCTTAAACCCGGCTACAACATATTATTTTCGGGCAGTTTCTCACGCTTCATTAGCTATTAGTCAACAGTTTAGCTTTACTACATCTGAATTTACAGAAGAAAGGATTGGGGAAATAAAAGGAGAAGAACCGATTTTGTCTCAACCTGAAGGAGCGACAGTCGAAGGTGAAGAGCAAGAATTAGTTGGGAAACCTTCTGAAGAATTTAGCGGAGGCCTAGAAAAGGAATTGACTGGCGAAAAAGAAACTGAAAAACTACCAACGGCAGAAAAAAGAGCCTGGTGGGAAGGTCTGATTAACGAAAGGTTGTTGGCGGCCATAGGATTAAAGCCGTTAAATTTTAAATTGATTTTATTTCTAGTCTTAATAATTTTCATTGTCTTACTCATTTCAAAGTTGATTATTAGAAGAAAAAGGGAAGAAAAAAATAAGGTTTAATGGGAAAATTTTATGAAATTATTTTTTGATATCATTCCACCAAAAGAAATTAGAAAAGAAATGGAAAAAATTGAGAAAAAAACTCCTAATATGGGATTATTGATGAAAAAGTTGATAATAAAAACTACCTGTCTTTTGATTATTATCAGTCTTAACTGGGTCGGTCTTTCGGCTGTTTGGCAAACTTTTGGCTTTTTCAGCAATACAGAAGGTTCGCCGCAGAATATCTTTACGGCCGGCGTTTTAGATTTTGAATTGCAATCTTTAACTGATTTTCCCGACGTGTGCTCTAATGAGCCGACAGAAAGAACTATCAGCATTGTAAATTATGGCAATCCGTTTAAATATGTAGCTTCCAGCGCGGAATTTTCCGGAGATGTCTGCGATTATGTAACTTTGGAAGCCAATGTGGACGGCGGCGAGCCGGAATATGTCGGACCTTTGACAGGATTTAATTACGGCCCCTTGGATTTTTCCGAACCGGATGATTGGGTGCTTAAAGCAACTTTTAACCCGGATTTGCCGGCCGGGCTTTTGGGCCAAATCTGTACTTTTAAATTTGTTTTTGACGGTTCGCAAACCAAAAATGATTTGCCTTTTGGCCAGGGATTTAGCGACAAGGAAGAAATCGTAAGCAATATTACACCGAAAGTGTGCTGTTATACCGAAATTCGGTCCTGCGGCTATTGGAAAACTCATCAAAGCGTTTATTCTCCGCACCTACCCCAAACTTTAGGTGGATATCCGACAGACGAAATAGTTAATACGGTTACAAAGGCAAATAATATTCTTACAGCGGCTTGCGGTACCTGCGGTTGCGGTTGCGACGAAACAATGAGAGCTAAATTAAAAGGACAGTTGTTAGCAATGAAATTCAATATTGCTCATTTTGGAATCGGTGATTATCTCGTTGAAAGCGCGGGAAAAACTTTAAATCAGATAGTTGCCGATGCCGATAATTTATTGCGTCTGAATCCGCCACCGCCAGATTCGGTTTTAGAAAAAATGAAAGACCTTTTGGATCAGTTAAATAACTTAGAGCATATAAGATTCTGCGCGGTTACTCTTCCTCCAGAAGGTTGCGTATTACAGCTAACTAAAACTTCCAGCTCTGATGAAGTTAATCGTGGCGAGACGATAACATATCATCTTACTTTCGATAATATTGGCAACGAGGTCTGCACAGGCGGAGGGGTCCAACTTAAAGATACGTTTGATGGTTCTTTACTGAAATATCTTGAGTACACTTCTACAAGAAATCCAAAATCTTTCAATAAATCAACTAATTATGTAGAGTGGAATTTTGGGAACATCTATCCTGAAGATCCTTTGATTGAAATAGATTTAAGAATGAAAGTTGCAGGTTCCGCCAAATGCGATTCAACTATAACTAATTCAGCTAACTACTGGTCAAATGAAACCGATTGGGGCGAGCCGGTGACCGTTGATACCCACGTTATTTGCCCACCGGTTCCAGACACAGGAATTGTTATAAATGAATTTTTACCAAATCCGGTTGGCAAAGATAATAAACCAAAACCAAATGGCGAGTGGGTTGAACTTTATAATAAAGGCGCAAGTGATGTAGATGTTGCCGGCTGGGTGCTTTATGATGAAAATGATGCTAATGAACTTCCGATTACTTCTTCTAATACTAATACCGGTTCCACTATTGTTGCTGCTGGCGGGTTCTTGGTAGTTTATCGAAATGGAGATTCAGACTTCGCTTTAGATAATACTGGCGGCGACACGGTGAGATTATATGATGGAGCAATTGGAGACGGTGCTAATTTAATTGACTCTCATACTTATACAATCAATGCTTCGGAAGGCAAATCTTTTGCCCGAATTCCTGACGGTTCAAATGATTGGGTTGATCCTATTCCAACTCCTGGTGAACCAAACGTTATGGACATGATCGGTGTAGAGATAGGTTTTGGTCCGGCATTGCCTGAAGAAGGCGAAAAAGGATACGAAGAGATAAAAGACGAGAACGAAATTTCTTCTCCTCCAGAAACCCCAGCAGAAATAACAGGAGGAGTAAGTGGAGGGATTGGGACGTCAGAAGAACAACCAGTTGTCGAAGAACCAACGAGCGAGCAATCAGTCGAAGAACCAGTTGTCGAGGAATCAGTAACTGAAGAAACGCCGGCTGAAGAACCAGTTACCGAAGAAACCACGACCGATGAAAATCCAGCCATGGTTGAAGAAACCCCAGTTATTGAAGAACCAGCTACTCTTCCCGAAAATGAGATTTTAAACGAATTATCTAACGGGAATTCTTCGGTAACCTCGCCAGAATCGGCTCCCGAAACGCCGTCGGAAACGACGTCAGAAACGGCACCTGAAGTTCCAGCTGAAACGCCAGCCGAAGCACCAAGTCCAACTCCCGAAATTTAATTAACTATTCATTGCTTAAAATTCAAAAACGCCCCGACGGGGCGTTTTTGATTCGTCTTTTTCCAGTCCATGATTATAGAATCCTGAACTCGAAAAAAAAGAAAAGGGGGAGATTAAACGGTTTATTTTCTTTTCTTTATTTTCTTTCTCAATCTTTTTTCTACTAGGTACTCTGCGATTTCTTTAGCAGTTTTTCTACCACCAGCAAGGAAGGCGATTAATGCCTCCTCGACGTAGCTGAAACTTTCAGGCGCATAACAATCGATTATGTATACGCCTTTATCATCGGCTTTTGTTTTCTTTATAGATTTCCCCGTTCTTGCTCGTTCTTCTACGTCTACTTCTGCTATCGCCATTGCTATTGCTTCAGCAATCGTTTCCCATTGGCTGCCAGTAAGTTTTTGAACCTTTCCCTTTTCTGTCGCTATAATAATCACATTTCGTCCCATTTTTTCATTTTGTTCCGTATTTCCACCTCCGTTCTCTTTTCTTTTTTATATTTTTTAACGAACTCTTTCTTCCAGCTCATAACTTCCGTTATGAGCTCGAAAAAAAAGGGGAAGAAAATGGTTATCGATTTTTTAATCTTGCGAGCATCAATGAGATAAGGATTAAAGATATTCCGATAGCGAAAGCAATACCGAATGCAATTAGAAGGGTAATTCCAGCTTCTAGTAGATTCTTAGATCCATGGATTGCGGCTGCTATAACAACGCTAAGCATAATTATCATACCGATTAACTCACGCCTTCTCATTTTCATTCTTTTTCACTTCGCTCTTATGATTCAAAATATACGCAGATTCCTATTAAGAATGCCATTATCAGTGAAGGTATAGATGCTATGATTAACCAGGACCACTGACCAGTTGCAAACAGCCAAGTGACATAGTGATGGGTAGTAAAGAAATTCCACCATTGTAGTTGTAGTCCTCGAATCCACGGATTAAAGAATAGATCGATGCTAATGCCTACGAGCCATAAAGCCATAAAGGCTAAATAAGCTATCGTTCCTGCAATAATTGCATTGATTTTCGCTTCCATTTTTGTCTCACCTGAGCTATTTACCTAAGTCGATAGACAATTCAGGTGAGACAATTTTTTCCTTCCCCATATTTTATTTTAAAGAACTAACTCTTTACCCTGAACCACAGGGGGTTCAGGGCTTTTTCCAACCCGCAACGAGAACCCGCAACGAGACCCGACCTCGTTGATAATGTTATGGGCTCGAAAAAAAAGGGAAGTGAATGGTTTTATTTCGTCCAGTTGAAATCTTCCGGCAGTTTTTGAAGAAATTCTCCAAATTCCTTTGCGTCTTTCTGCATTATCTCTAAAGAAGGTCCAGATAAAGGCCTTATCCGGGGATGCCAAGAGGTGCCAATTACCCAAACAACTGATTTTTCATGTCTGTAGGGATGATATCGATAGTTCCACTCGAGTAGCAGTCGGGCAGCTTTAATAAGGTCCTTCCAATAAATCATTACCCATGGGAAACCTTTTGCCTCATTATGTCCCTCGCAGCTCATGTAGGTTTCGATTCCCCAAACATTAAGACCAATAACTAAATCAATGATCTTTGGGTCAATTGGACCTCCCTTGCTGTTCACTTTTTCGCATTCTATACGAATCTTCTCCGGATCTTGTTTTTTCATTTCTGCAATCAGCTGGATTTCGTCAAGATTAGTTTTCATTTTTTCCTCTCCTTAAATATCTCTTGCAGATAAGAAACCATATTTTGATTTCCTTTCTGCAAGAGATAAATTTCCCCTTCCCTTATAATTATTTCAAAGAACACCCCCTATTTTCTTTTATTCACATTATATCAAATACATATAATTTGTCAATAGCGACAGGGGGAGAAATTTGGCGTATCATAAAATAAAAATGCCAAACAAAAAAGAAATCGAAGTTATTGTCCGAGCTTTAATTTTAAAAGGAAATAAAATTCTGCTCTGTAAAGCGGAAGAGGATAGGCATTATTTTTTGCCCGGCGGTCATTTAGAATTTGGGGAAAGCGCCGCGTCGGCGCTTTCCCGGGAACTAAAAGAGGAATTGGGAGTAAAATCAGAGACCGGGTCTCTGATTGGGATTTGTGAACATATTTATCGAAATAAAGGCAAAAAGCATCACGAAATCAATTTGATATTTAAAGTAGGAGTTGGAAAGATTGATTTGCAGGGTAAAGAAAAGAAACTTAATTTTTATCTCAAAGATTTGAAAGAATTCAAAAAAATTTATTTTTTGCCCGAAGATTTAAAAGGAGTTTTAATTAATTATTTCAAAAACAAAAAATTTTTCTGGCGAAATTTTTGATTTATGGCAAAAGAAATTGAAATAAAATTTAAAATTAACAAAACGGCTTTAATTCGGAAAAAACTTCTAAATCTCAAGGCGAAATTTATCGGAAAGGCATTTGAGAGAACAATTAGATTTGACACGCCAAACGATGTTTTGTTCAAAAACGGGAAGTTTTTACGTCTTAGAACCGGATTTAAGAACGTCATAACTTTAAAAATAAAAATTAAGTCAAAAGATAAAAAATTCAGAGAAAGAGAAGAAATTGAATTGGAAATTTCCGACCCTGAAAAAATGAAAATTATCTTAGAAAATTTGGGCTTTATCAACAAATGGATAATGGAAAAATATCGTGAAAAGTGGATTTTGCGAGATGCTGAAGTAGTGATTGATAAACTCCCAGAAATGGGAAATTTTATCGAAATCGAAGGAAATAAAAAGTCAATTCAAAAAACCGTAAATCTGCTCGGCTTGCGCCTCGCAGACGGCATAACCGCCACTTATTGGGGTTTATGGGAAGATTATTGCCAAAGAAAAGGCATAAAAAAAGAAGAAAATATAGTTTTTAAAAAATGACAAGACAAAAAATTGTTGCTGTCTTAAAAATTATAAATCGTAAATTAAAAAACCAAAAAATTAAGTGGGTTTTGGTTGGAAGTACGAGCTTGGCATTACAGGGAGTGAAAATAAAGCCAAAAGATATTGATATTCTCACTGATAAAGAGGGAGCGTTTAGAGTAAATAAGTTGTTCAAAAACTACGAGGTTAAACCAGTGGAATTCGGGCGTTTAAAAATCGGGGGTAAAGAACTTTTTGAATCGTATCTTGGTAAATTTAAAATTAAAGGAGTGAAAGTCGAAATTATGGGGAATTTAAAAGAAAAATTAGGCCGCAAATGGATTTATCTACATAAAGGATTAAAATCTCCAAAAATTATAGAATTTCAAGGGATGAGGTTACCGGTTTCTCCTTTGAAAGAACAATTAAAATCATATTCTAGATTAGGAAGAAAAAAGGATTTTATTCGTGTTAAAAAAATCAAGAAAGCACTTTCGATAAAATTAACCAAATTGGGTTGGGATAGGGCTTTCGAAAAAGAAGGTAAGATTTTCATTAAACCTCATAGAGATATGGCAAGGATTGCCAAATTTTTCAAGAAAGAGGGGATTAGAAAAGTTCTGGATTTAGGTTGTGGCTCGGGAAGACATTTGGTTTATTTGGCAAAACGCGGTTTCGACGCTTACGGAATTGATATCGCCCGGCACGGAATAAAAATTGCCAGAAAGTGGTTGAAGGAAAAGGGGTTGAAAGCTAATTTAAAAGTTGGCGATATTTATAAAAAATTACCCTACAAGAATAATTTTTTTGATGCAATAATTAGTATTAAAACTTTGCATCACGAAAAAATAGAAAATATAAGAAAACTCATTAAGGAAATGAAGGGGATTTTAAAACCAGAAGGTTTAATCTTTATTACCGGTCATAGAAAACCACCAAAAAAGAAAATACCAAAAGAAAAACTATATGGAATAAAATTTATAGCTCCGAGAACTTATGTGACCTTAGCTGGTCCAGAAAAAGGAATGCCCCATTATATTTTTAATGCGAAAATCTTAAAAAAAGAGTTTCGAGATTTTAAAATTATAGAGCTTTGGATTGATGACAAAGGCGATTACTGCCTCCTCGGCAAATTAAAAAAACTATGATAAAACAATGTTGTTTCAAAAATAAAAAATTAGATATTAAAAAGTATCACTACTGGACAGTGGCTCTTTATCCAAATCAAAGCTATCTCGGTCGTTGTTTTATTTATCTTAACAAACACAGGGAGGATTTTTTTGATTTAAATGAAAGAGAGCTAAAAGAATTAATGAAAATTGGGGGAAAACTAAAAAATGCTTTAAAAGAACTTTTTAATCCAACAAAATTCAATTATGCCTGGCTTGGAATGGAAATTCCCCATTTACATTTTGTTCCTCGCTATAAAAAACCGGTAATTTTTCAAGGAAGAATTTTTAAAGATAAAGGATGGGGTAAAAATTATTCACCTTCTCCAAAACTTGTTTTCCCAGCTAAAGAATTAGAAAAAATTAAAATGGTAATTGCGAAAAAATTAAATAGCTAATCAAATATTATGGAAACAAAAATTTTTAACGGGGAGAAAATAAAAATAAGGGAAATTTCGAAGGAGGATTTGAAAAATGTTAAGAGATTTCAAGATTTCATTAACTCTTTGGTTGAAGAAGAAGCGATGATTAAAATGAATAAGAAAGCGACTTTAAAAGAAGAGATTGAATGGTTAAAAGGAAAATTAAAGCAGATAAAAAATAAAAAAGAAGTGGCTTTAATCGCTGAAAGTGAAGACAAAATTATTGGTAATACTCAAATTGGTTTGGATCGGGGAAGACAAGAGCACATCGGAGATTTTGGAATTGCAATTAGAAAAGGTTTTAGAAATATTGGTTTGGGAACTTATTTGGCAAAAGAGGTGATAAAATTGGCAAAAAAAGAATTAAAACCTCGGCCAAAAATTATTAAATTAAGCGCTTATGCCACAAATAAACCAGCAATTGAGTTTTACGAAAATCTTGGTTTTAAAGAAGTTGCTAGAATTCCAAAACAAGGAAAAATTAAAGGAAAATTGGTAGACGAAATAATAATGTTAAAGTATTTATGAAAAAATACCCAAATGTTGCCGTAGTAGTTATATTAAGACATAGGGATAGGATTTTAATATTGAAGCACAAAGATGGTGCGTTGAAGTTTCCTGGTGGCAAGATGGAGTGGAAAGAGTCGATTTTGGGGGCTTTATATAGGGAGCTTAAAGAGGAACTAAACTATTCTCTAAAGAAAGAACCGGAATTGTTTAGTGTCTTTAATTATATTTCGAAAGACAAAAAACGGCATACCGTTTTCATTGACTATATTTATCCATTAGACAAAAAGCCAAAACTTTCTTCTCCAGAAAAACTTGAAATCCTTTGGCTTACAAAAAAAGAGTTGATAGCAATGAATATAATTAAAGATAAAAACTTTGTAGATAAAATATTTAAATGGAAAGCAACTAAAAAATCCAGAACTTGACATCATAATATCCCCTCCTATAATAAGGTTATATGAGAATTATAAAATGTGATTTATGTAAAAAGGCAATCAGCGAGAAACCCGTAACTGCTGGGGTTGGATTTTTCTCTAATGCTGAGTTATGTCAAAAATGCGGCTCTCCGATTTTAAGATTCTTAAAGAAACATAAATTTATTAAGAAGGAAGATAAAAAAATTTGACACGCTATATTTAATTTGTTAAGATATAAGTATATGGAAAATAAAGTCTTAAAAACAAACGAATATCCATTTACAGTAATTTATGAGCCCTTAAAAGAAGGAGGATTTAATGTTGTTTTTCCCGCTATCCCTGAAATTTGTACATTTGGCCAAACATTAAAAGAAGCTAGAGAAATGGCCAAAGATGCTTTACGTTGCTATTTAGAAAGTGCTCTTAAAAGCGGGGAGTTAATTCCTCGAAAACCTTTGAAAAGGGTGTTGAAAGAAAAAGTAGCAGTCTCTCTTTCCTTAAAATAATGGCTTTATTGCCTATCTTAAAACCAAAAGAGGTAATCCATGCTCTTCAAAGAGCTGGTTTTTATATCCGCCATCAAACCGGCAGTCATGCCAGATTATTTCATCGAACAAAATCGCATTTACGAGTGACTATTCCTATTCATTCCCGAGATATTCCTCGGCCGACTCTTTCTCGCATCCTTAAACAAGCCGAACTTTCTCCAAAAGAGTTTCTGAAATATTTAAGAGAATAAAATGGAAATTACTTACGATCCAAAAGCCGACGCCTTAAATATAACTTTCAAAAAGGGAAAAGTAGCAAAAACCCTGGAAATTGCTCCGAAGATAAATTTAGATTTGGATAAAACCGGAAAACCCCTTTATTTAGAAATAATTGGTGCTAGTGAAAAAATCGGCAAAAAAAGAGTTAGCGAGATTTTAATGAGAAATCTCTTGCCAATTAATGTTTAATTCCAAAATTTTCCTGATATGAAAAAATATCCAAATGTTTCGGTAAAAATCATTTTTAAATATAAAAACCAAATTTTAATGCTCCGACACAAAAACGGTGCATTTGATTTTCCGGGCGGAAGAGTAGAATGGGGAGAGTCATTATTTGGAACATTAAATAGGGAATTAAAAGAAGAATTAAATTATTCTTTAAAAGGAGAACCGAAATTATTTCAAGTTTGGAATTATATTTCAAAAGATAAAAAACGCCACACGGTTATTATCAATTACATCTTTAAATTAGACAAAAAACCGCGGCTTTTTTCGCCTGAAAAAAGCCAAATCCTCTGGCTAACAAAAAGAGAGTTAATATCAAAGAATATAACCAAAGATGAGAAATTTCTTAAAAGAATATTTGATTTTAAATCTAAAAGAAACTATGGAGACGGAAATTGAGAAAAAGATTAAGGAAGTTTGAAAATAGCCCCGAAAAGGGGCTTTTGTTTTTTGGGGAAAATTCAGTATAATTTAATATAGAATATCTCGATTCAAAGTTTTGGGCGAAGTGTTTTAAGGTCTACGATGTTTTGGATAATTCGATTTGACATCGCAATCTTTATATATTAAGGTAAAACATATGAAAGAAGAAACATTAAATCAAAGACAAAGAATAGAAATTCCTTTATTAGAGTATAATCTTTTGAGGGAAGCTTATCGTCAGTTTAAAAAACAGGCTCTGCTTTTTAGAATTATAGAAGCTGAAGAAAATCTAAAAAGGAAAGGAGTAAAAAAGATAAGCATTGATAAATTTATTGAGAAAATAATCTAATTATGTCCTTCAAAATAAAGACGATTGTCTTTGATGCTTATTTTGAGAAGGAATTCGAGATCTATAAGAAAAGATTATCAAAAAAGAAAATAGAGAAATTGAAAGAAAGGTTGATAATTTTCAGAAATAATCCCTTTGACCAACGATTAAAAACCCACAAATTAAAGGGTAAATTAAGAAATTACTGGGTATTTTCTATTGGTCATTCCGATCGCTTGATGTTTCGTTTTCTAAATAAAGATGAGGTATTCTTTATTAATATTGGTGACCATAGTATTTATAAATAAAAATTTAATTTATAAGATTAAGCCCACGCCGAAAACGGGGGCTTTTGTTTTTACGGAGATCAATTTATAATCAAAATGTAGGCGAAGCCCCGCCGAAGGCGGGGCAAGAAAAAAAGCGAGAAACTATGTTGGATTCAAAATTTTGGGCGAAATATTTCAGAATTTGAAGTTATTAATTCAATAAAATATTTAAAAGTGTTAACCGTGTTATGAACTTTTGCTTTTCTTGACTATCGTTATTAATCTGTTATTATAGAGATATATGGTTACCATAACTATTCCTAAAAAAGTTACCCGTGGAAATGAATTGATTATCGTTCCGAAAAGGGAGTGGAAAAAACTTCAAAAAATAGCCGAAATGAAAATTTCTCAGTTAGAATTAGAAAAAGGACTAAAAGAAGCTTTAGAAGAAGATAGAGCAGGGAGAATAATTGGACCTTTTAATAAAGGGAAGGATTTAATTAGAGATTTAAAGAAGAAATGAGAGTTTCTTATACTCCCCATTTTAAAAGGAATTTTAGGTCTCTTCCCAAAGATGTGAAGAGAAAATTTAGTAAACAAATTGATTTTTTATTAAAAAACCTTCGTTATCCTTCATTAAAGAGTAAAAAATACGATGAAAAAAGAGGAATTTGGCAGGCAAGAGTAAATCGTAATTACCGGTTTTATTTCTTAATTAAAGGTGATACTTATATTTTGCTTGAAATTCAACCTCATCCAAAATAAAAATAATCTCCATTTACTAGTTTAAGCGAAGAAAAAAAACCAAGGTTTAAAGAAAAAAAATCAAGAAAGCCCCCGAAAAGGGGCTTTTGTTTTTGAGGAAAATTCAGTATAATTTAAGATAGAATATGCTGGATTCAAAATCTTGGGCGAAATATTTTGAAAGAAAAATAGGGTTGACCCCATTTTTCATTTTTCCTAGCTAGATATTAGAAAAAACCTTTAATATAAAAAATTATGAAAATCTTAGTCACTGGTGGGGCAGGATTTATCGGTTCCCATCTTGTAGATAGATTAATAAAAGGAGGTCACGACGTAGTAGTAATTGATAATTTATCTACGGGCAAAAAAGAGAATTTAAATTTAAACGCCAAATTTTATAAAATTGATATTAGAGATCCAAAAATTTCTCGAATTTTTAAAAAAGAGAAGCCTCGGGTAGTTTTTCATTATGCTGCCCAAATTGAGGCCAGGAAATCAGTGGAGGAGCCAGTTTCCGATGCTGAGATAAATATCGTTGGGAGTCTCAATATTTTGAAAAATTGTAAAAAATATGGGATTAAAAAAATTATCTTTGCTTCAAGCGGTGGCGAGATTTATGGCGATGCCGAGGAAATTCCTACTCCAGAAACATACGTTCCTTCTCCTATTTCTCCTTACGGCATAGGAAAGTTAGCAGTAGAGGGCTATCTTAATTCTTATTATCAAATGTTTAAGATGTCGTTTACTGCCTTACGTTATGGGAATGTCTACGGGCCTAGACAAGATCCTAATGGAGAAGCTGGGATTATTGCAATCTTTATTAAAAAAATGCTCGAAGGAAAACAACCCATAATTCATGGGGATGGAAAGCAAACCAAGGATTATATCTTCATCGAAGACGCTGTTGAGACAACTATGCTAAGTTTTAAAAAAGATTTTATAGGAATTTTAAATATTGGAACGGAAAAGGAAACATCGGTATTAGAAATCTTTTATAAATTAAAAGAACTAACCCATTCTCGGGTCAAAGAAAAACATATTCCTCTTCCGCCATGTGGTTTCAAAAGGGGATGTCTTTCCATCAAAAAAGCTAAAAAGGAACTTGGGTGGCAGCCAAAATATAGTTTAGAGAAGGGTTTAAAGAAAACAGTAGAATTTTTTAAAAATTTATTAAATAAAAAGTAAACAAGATTAAATATTAAGAAAGAATTTATCTTATAACAAATTATGAAAATTTACTTTGCGGCTCCAGTTACAAATAATACTCCAGATATAGATTTATATAGCAAAATAATTAAATATCTCACTCGTTATGGAACGGTCTTGAATGAAAAAATCGGCGACAGAGATTTCTGGAGAAAAAGAAAAAAAATTACTTTTTCTAAAAAAGAAGCTTACAATTTTGACCTAAAGCTTCTTTTAGAGTCAGACGTAGTAATAGCAGAAATTACCACTCCTTCTTTAGGTGTAGGATATGAAATTGGACGAGCGATCGAGAGAAAAAAACCAGTGTTAGTTTTATATAATGCAACTGTCGAGAAAAAATTATCACCAATGATTACTGGTTCTTCTGATGTAGTTAGTCATTCATATAAAACATTTGCTGATATAGAAATGATAATAGATGAATTTTTCAATTCTTTATAAAATTGTGGACGCTTGACGACTGAGTTAAAGTGCTCTATAATGAAATTAGACCTTTCAAAAAATGGAGGAAAATAAAAGTGGAACGAGAAGAAATAAAAAGACTCAAAAGAAGAACTATTAAATTGGAAGAACAATTAACAGAAATAAAGAAAGATCTAATAGGAATAGTAAGAACCCTCGAGAAACAAGAAAACAGATTCTTTGAATTGGAAGAAGTGGATTCTCTCCATGTCTATCCCGCTGATCGTAATATTGAAAGCATCCAGGTACAACTTACTCGGCTTAAAAATTACTTCCCAACTCTTCAACTTGAATGTGCGGTTTCTCCAAGACTTCCAGAACTTGCCGAAGGTCAAATACTAATACCAAAATTTTTAAAGATAGCTTCTAACTATAACGAAGCTCTGGAAAAAGTATTAGAAATTCTTGCTAAAGAACGCTCAGATTTCTTAAACGGTAGAGACGGAGAATTAGGAGAGAATTATCTTAGACTTAACAATCGCACGGCAATGGCGTTAGAAATGTTAGAAAAAACAACAAAAGGAGATTATTTACTTATTCCGGTTCAATTGGGACATCGACACCTTGGAAAATCTTCTCGGCGTGCCAATGTTCTTTTTGAACCAAACGAATTCGGCCTAGGTCCATTCGAAATAGCAGTATTTCTACTCACCCATCCCAAATGGCTCACCACAGAAAATGATTTAGGAATTGATTGCGTAGGGGGAGAATACGGACCGTATAAACATGCTCGTTTCAAAAACATACTTTGTCTCTATTACTTAAAGGGAAAACTGCATTTTAACGACCGATGGGGAGGATGTCCTGACGAGAAATTTGGCGCAACTAGTGCCTTTCTTCCAAAAAGAGTTGCGATTAATTTAAGGGTAGACTATATGTCTACCTCTTTTTTAAAAGTATTTTAAATTATAAAATAAATATATGAATATAAAAGTAAAAATCGAAAATTTAATTTTTGATATTGGAGGGGTAATTGTCTTGAGTAAGAAAGTTAATTTTACAAAATTTGATAAGAAATGGTCTTTGCCAAAAGAAACTGTTAAGGAAATAGTTGATTCTTGCTTTAAGAAAATGAGTTTGGATAAAAATTTTAGGTTGAGGAAATATTTCTCAGATAATTTTTCTCATCTTTTAACTTTCAAACAATATCAAGAAGTTACTTCTAAATTATTTAAAAATGAAAAAATAAATAAATCTTTAATTTATTGGATCCGTAAAAATAGGAAAAAATACACTATTTCTCTTGTAACTAATAATACTGCTATTTTAAAAAGACTTTTGAAGAAAAAGTTTAAGGTTTTTGATGATTTCGATTATATTTTTAATTCTGCTGAGATTGGTCTTTCAAAACCAAATCCTAATTTTTTTGAATACGTTCTAAAAAAACTTAAAACTAAATCTAAGAAATGTCTCTCCGTCGATAATAATTCAAAAAATGTAGAGGTAGCAAAAAATCTCGGTTTCAATACGATTCTTTTTGTAACTAATAAAGATTTTTTTAGAAAAATTTATAACTTGAATCTTTAATGAAAATTCCTACTTTTAGATTCAGCTGGCTCGAATATTACTCAAAACTAAATCTATTTTTAAAATTATTACAATATTGCTTCGGAACTCTTTTTCTTCATTCTCGTGTAGTAGCTCACTTCATCTTTCACAATTTAGAATTTAAAAAGAACGATCTAGTGCTTGATATTGGATCAGGAGACGGGATCTTCACAAACTGGATTTCATTTTATTCCAGATGTAAAGTTATTGGGATTGATAGACTTCCTCACCGAGTTCTGTTTTCAAAAAGCACTGCACAAAAATACAAACTTCCTAACGAATTTTTATGTTTGGATATAGAAAAAGAAGAAATAAATTTTAAAAAAGAACACTTTGATAAAATTTTAATGATCGATGTCTTGGAACATCTCGAAAATCCACAAAGAGTTATCCAGTGTGCTAGCAATTGGTTAAAAAAGGACGGGTACTTATTCATTAGTACACCTAGGAAAAATCAACATAGAATATTTTTCCACTCATATCGAGATACTTTTAGCTATGGTAACGATAAACATTTTTTTGAAGGATTTGATATTCCTACTCTTATTAACTGGTTGAAGAAAAGCGGTTTTACCGGTGAAATTAAAGCCGAGTATGTATTTTATAAGTTATACCAATTCGGATGGGAATTGTCCGAAACCATAAAACAACATAACAAAATTATTTATGTAATCTTTCTTCCTTTATTTGAAATCTTAGCTTTCCTTGACCGATTTTTTCACTTTGGAAAACAAGGAAACGGTATTATTCTTCTTGCCCAAAAATGAATAAAAGAAAATTTCAAAAACTCAAATCGATTGCTTTTGTCGTATGGCTTTTTCCAAAGCTATCAGAGACCTTTATACTAAATCAGATTGTTCAACTTAAAAAGTTGGGATACCAAATACTAATTTTTGCAGTTAAAAACCCGCAAAAAGAACTCGCCAAAGAAGATTACGAATTTGAACACGTAGCCCACGAGGATGTTAAAAAGTATCATCTAATGAATTTAACAAGATATGGATCACCGAAAAAACTTTCTTCTTTACTTAAACAAGGAATAAAAAAGAAAAAAATTGATATTGTATATTTTCAATTCCCAGATCTAACATCTGAAATATTAAAATATGGCGAGTTGGAATGTCCGACAATTTCTGTTTTCCATGATATTCCTAAACCACAAGATAAAAAAGAGTTAATCCGCCTCCGAAAAAAATATGAAATTGTTTTTAAAAATACAACATTTATTCTAGCCATATCAGAATTTACAAAAAATGAACTTATCAAACTCGGATGTAGAAAGCATAAAATTTTGGTTCATCACATGGGAATAAATACAAAAGTTTTCAAACCGTCGAAATCAAAAATTCCTCTAGACCTTTTTAATTTTATTATGATCGGGCGTTTTGTTGAGAAAAAAGGATTTGTCTACGGAATCAGGGCATTTTATAAAGTCTTAAAAAATTATCCTAACCCTCACCTTCGGTTATTAATTATTGGAGATGGAATTTTGCACGACGCTCTTCACAAAGAAGTAAAATATCTAAGATTAGAAAAGCATGTGAATTTTTTAGGGAAAGTACCACAGAAAAAGGTTATAAAAATTTTGCAATCAGGAGACTGCCTTATTTGTCCAAGTATTACTACACATGAAGGAAAAAGAGAAGGACTGCCAATTGTAGTTATGGAAGCTGCAGCTTGTAGTTTACCTATTATTGCAACAAACCATGCAGCTATTCCAGAGATTTTAAAAAATGACCGAGGAATTCTAGTAAAAGAAAGGTCTGTGCGATATCTTTCGAATGCAATGGTAAGAGTGCTTCGTAATTATCGAAGATTAAGAAAAAAGCTCGGGAAAAAAGCTCGGCAATTGACAATCCAAGAATATGATGTCGAAAAGTTAGTTAAACGCTTACTAGATATTTTTGGTCTTGCAAAAAATATTCAAAAGCAAGAATTAGTTTTAAAAAAATTTTCCCAAAATATTCAAAAATACTTACCAAATGAGATATTCTCTATATTGCTAACGGGTAGTATAGCGAGATATGAAGTTATAACAAAAGAAAGTGACATTGATCTTGTTGTTGTTTGTAAAAACCAAAACTTTATTGAACCCAAAGCATTATTAAAACTTAATAAGGCGATTAATCTTTTAAAGAAAAACTCTGGATTACAGATCACACCTCAGATTTTTACAAAATTTGATTTACTCCAGCTTTTATCTCCGGTGTTAATGAAAAATTACGTGGAAGACGGAGAAATAATTTACGGAGAAAACCTTATTAATTTTTTTCAAAAAAAACTATTCCATCTTTCAGATTTCAAATATAGTATTGCTATTCTTAAACGATGCCTTTTCGAACGATATTTTTTTAGACAGTATATTGTAAATTCTCCCCAAAAACAAAATTATGCTTTCTATAATAAACTAGCTAAATTAGTATTATTTTTAGCAAGAGATTTTTTATATTTATCCAAGAATATAATGATTACAAAAAGAAAAGAGATTGCTGAAGTTTTTTATGCTCAATATAAAAACATAATTCCTCTCGAGGCGTATAAAATTATTAATGGTGAGAAATCTTCTCTAGATTCTTCTACAAGAAAACTGTTCATTACTCAAGCGATTGATTTTGTAGAACACACGTGTGATAAGATTATAAAATTTATCAAAAAGAAATATCCAAATAAAAAAATCTATGTCTCGTCCTTCTAATGTTTTCTTAAGTTTTATTATTCCCACTACGAACGATCCGAGAGTTAAAGAGACAATCGATTCGATCTTATCCTCGGAGGGATGGAGCTCTCATGATTGTGAAATAATCGTAGTGGTTAATAATTGCTCAAAATATTTTTATGAAAATTTATGCGGAGAACTTTCTCCATTTGTGGCTAAGGGAGATATAAGGCTATTGTACTTAAAAAAATCCAATATTGCTAAAGCAAGAAATATAGGAATACAAATGTCAAAAGGGCAATACGTCATTCATATTGATAGCGATTGTAAGGTAATGGTAGACTATATTAAAAAACTAAAAAAATACTTATCTGAACAAAATTTCCCTATTGGAAGAGGCGGAATAAAATTTATCCCCGTTAATAATTTATTAAGTAAGGCTAGCTGTGAGTTAAAAAAACTTGCATACTTTACTCGACGAGAAACAGCTTACACACCTAATCTTATGGTGAGAAAAGAATTATATAAAAAAGTAGGATTATTTGATGAAAAATTATTTTATGGGGAAGATACTGAGTGGAGTCAACGATTAAAAGATTTTAAAGTAGTCCCAAAATTTTTTAGCGATTTAATCATAGAACATATCGATCACAAAAGTATTCATAAGATTATAATAACTTATTTTCATTACGGAATTGGGCGAACCTATAGGTTTAAAAGGGCTTTATTAAAAAATAACTTAACACTTTATAATAGATGTAACATCTACTATCGACTTTTTAATGAAATTCCCGAGCTTCAAAGCATTAATTCTTTTATTGATAAGCTAATTATTCTTTTTCTATATTTCATACGAGATCTCGGTGTTATCTATGGACTTTTTAAATGGAATAATGTAAAATAAATTAGTACCTAAAAAATCTATAAAAGAAGAGGAGATGATAAGAAATGTATAGGAAAGATTTAAGTGAAGAAGCTTTCAGAAAAGTTGCGAAATATTTTCTTCGAGACAAAAAAGATATTAAAAGTCTATCGCTCAACAGAGTACCAGACCATCACTCTTTTACAAGAATTTTACAAGTACAGTTTGTAAATAGACGAGAAGAAAGGTTCGTTGTAAAAATTCTGAAAGATGGAAAATGGAATACAGACAAAAGTGTGGCTGATATCCTTCATGAAATCGCTATTCAAAAAGAACTGAATCAACTCGGCTTCACTACCAGAAATTATTTGTTCGTTGAGAGTAGTAGCAACAATCCTATAGGCATTCCCTTTTCTGTTTCTACTTGTTTAGAAGGGACTCCATTGAGTACGATGTCAGTTCGTGAAATCGCCGCTCTAATCCCAAAAGTTTTAGACATTCTTTACAACTTGCACTCCAAAACTATATCTATCTCTTTCGGATACTCTCTAAAACCAAAAGAAAGATACACCGGAAAAGGAAGTATTCTTTTTGGAGATTTCGAATCTAAGTATCTTTTAGCCGATATTAAAAGATATAACATACGATTTGATGAACAGGAAAAGAAAGATTTAATGCAGGCCATAAACTTCCTTAACGAAACTGACCAATTTAGCTTATGTCATTGCGATGCTACGCTAAGCAATATAATCTGGGATGGTTCAAATATCTGTCTGATTGATTGGACATATAGCCATTTCACAGAGCCCACTTATGACATTGCTTACCTCATCTTCTGGTTATTAGAATTGAAATTACTTAATGAGGCCCAAAAAGAAATTGAACGTGCATTTAAAAGATATCAGAAACTTGGGCTTGAGATAGCCCCTCGATTTCTCTTCTACCTGGCACAAAAATACATCGAATTCGGGCGGTTCAAAGGAGTTAGCTATATAAAACAAGGGAAACAGCTATTAAAAGAAATTCCCTCTAAATCATTAGAAGATCTATTGTCGAGCATTACGAAAATATCCCAAAAAACCCTCTAAACTTAGAGGGCTTTTTTATTCTTCTGGGGTTTTCTTTTGGAGGAATTTGGGTATAATTGAATATAGCGTTTTCGCCCCGCGCGGAGCGCGGGCAAGATAAAATACGGAAAATTGACGAATTAGAACGAAAAATCAAAGAATTAGAGGAAAAATTGAAGGAAAAAGAGTAAAATTTTAACAATGAAAAAAAGAATTTCTCAAGAAGGGGTTTTTATTTTTAAGAAAATTAGGGTATAATTAAAATATAATAGCTTTTAAAAAATGGGGAATGAAATTCCAATATTAATTGAAAATGATTCTTCAATAGGATATGAGAAAAATGCATTAGGAGGAATTTTGAAACTACCTTTAATGTGGGTATTGGCTCTTTGGGTTGCTTTAAAGAAAAAAATCTTAGGTCCCAATATTAAAACAAATAGCTTTTGGTTTGATGGTTTGAGTCCGATTTGTAGAGAAGTAAAAGATAATGCAACAAATTGGAAAGCACTTGATATTATATATAACTATTGCCCGAAAAAAACCAAAGGAATAGTAGGTTTTATTACTAATTTCTGGAATGGAATAAATAATATTAAGGCTGTAAGAAATAGATTTAGGTTAGTTAAAAAAATATTTAAAGAAAAAATTCAATCCCTTTCAAAAAATCAAAATCCGATTAGATTGGTTTCAATCGCTAGCGGTTCAGCACAAGTAATGATTGAGGTAATAAAAGAATTTAAGGAAAGAGGAATTTATGTAAAGGTTGTTTTTTTGGATCGAGAACCGACTGCAATAAAACATAGTAAGAAACTAGCCAATCAGGCTGGGATAATAGATCAGATACAGTTTGTTAATAAAAGTACAAAAGACCTTGAAGAAGTCTTAAGCGGTTTTAAGCCTCATATTGTAGAAGTCACAGGACTTTTAGAATATCGGCCTGATGATAAAGCAACAAATTTATTAAAAAGAATTTATAAACTACTTGCTTCTGGTGGAATAGTAATAACGAGCAATATTTCACCGACGCCAGAGAGTTTTTTTTCATACTGGGTCGCAAATTGGCCAATGATTTATCGTGATATAGAACGACTTTCTGAGATTATAATTAAGGCTGGATTTAATCCCCAAAATTGTAAAATAATTCGAGAACCGTTAAAGATCCACAATGTAGCAGTTTGTAAAAAATAATCTCATAAATTTTTTTGATTTAATATGTCATTTTACTATGCCATAACTGGATTAGTAAATGCAATTGGAAGCGTTTTGCTTGGCCTTTTTATCTATCTGAAAAATCGAAAAGATAAAATTAATCAAACTTTTGGATTATTATGTTTAAGTATAGCGTTGTGGAGTTTTCCTTATTACATATGGCAGATATCTAACACAGAAAGAGCAGCTTTTTTTTGGTCCCGAGCTTTAATGGTGGGGGCGATTTTTATTCCAGTAACTTATTTACATTTTGTTTTTACTTTCCTAGAGACATACCGAAGTAAAAGAAAGTTCCTTATTTTAAGCTATATTCTCGCTTTTATTTTTTTTGGTTTAAATTTTACTCCTTTATTTGTTAAAAATGTCGTACCGGAGCTCTATTTTCCTTTTTGGCCAAAACCAGGAATATTTCTCCATCCTTTTCTTGTAATGTTTTTTAGTTATATAATTTACGGTTGTTATTTACTATTTAAATCTTACGAAAAAACCGCCGGAATAAGACGTGCCCAAATTAGTTACTTCTTAGTTGCTTCTCTGATTGGATTTCCTAGCGGAGCGACTAATTACTTTCTATGGTATGGTATTTCTACACCCCCATATTGGAATGCTTTAGTAATCCTCTTTCCAATACTTACCACCTATGCTATTACAAAACATCATCTTTTTGAGATCCGGGTTATTTTAACCGAAGCTTTAGTTCTAGCTACAAGCGTCGCTCTGCTAATTCAAGCCATAATTGCTGAAACTATTTTACTAAAGGTCTTGGGAGGTATCCTTTTCGTTTTCTTTGTTGTTTTCGGGTATCAATTGGTGAGGAGCGTTATAAAAGAAATCGAGTTGAGAACACAGTTAAAACAAGCGTATGACGAGTTAGAAAGGATTGATAAAGCGAAGACGGAATTCTTGTCGATTGCTTCTCATCAATTGAGGACGCCTTTGACGGCGGTTAAGGGATATATTTCTTTGATTTTAGAAAAAAGTTATGGCGAAGTTCCAGAAAAAATGAAAAAGCCCTTGGAAAACGTTTTTGCTTCAAATGAAAGGTTGGTGAAATTGGTTAATGAGTTGTTGAATATTACCAGGTTGGAGATGGGGAGAATTGAGTTAAATTTAGAAAAAACTCATTTGGAAGAAATGATTTCTAGTATAGTGGAAGAATTGAAAATTACAGCTGAAAATAAGGGCCTTTATTTGAAGTGGGAGAAGCCGGAAATTCCTTTGCCGGAAATTTCAATTGATAAAGATAAAATCAGGCAGGTGGTTTTAAATTTAGTTGATAATGCCATAAAATATACGCAAGAAGGCGGCATCACAATACAATTAAAAATTGAAGATTCAAAATCAAAAATAGTTATCTCGGATACAGGAGTGGGAATGGAAAAGGAGGAAATTGATAAACTTTTTGATATTATGGTTCGGGGAAAAGCAGGGACTCAATATTGGACAGAGGGGGCGGGTTTGGGACTGTATATTGCCAGAAAATTTGTGGAAATGCACGGCGGTAAGGTGTGGGCAGAAAGCGAGGGGAGGGAAAAGGGAAGTGCGTTTTTCATTGAATTACCGATAAAATAGTTAAGAAACTAAATTTATGAAAAAAATTTTGTTAATTGAGGACGAGAAAATGTTAAAGGAGATGTATACGCTGAAGTTTTCTCAGGAGGGATTTGAGGTAATTTCAGTTATCAGCGCTGAAGAAGGTTTGGAATTGGCAAAAAAAGAAAAGCCAGATTTGATAATCTTGGATATTTTATTGCCTAGAAAAAACGGAGTTTTTTTCTTAAAAGAAAAAAATAAGGACCCTGAAATTTCTCAAATTCCAATCGTTGCGTTATCAAATTACGACCATCCCGAAACCAGAAAAGAAGCCATTGAATTGGGCATTAAAGATTATTTAATTAAAACTGATTTCACACCAAAAGAAATCGTGGAAAAAATCAAAGAATATCTAAAATAAATGTAAAAATCTCTATTTTAATTTGCCCGCGTTCTTGGACGCGGACTCTTTTATTTTTGGATAAATTAGCTATAATCTGAATATAGGGCGAAGAGGACTTCATCCTCTTCTTCACCTTCGCTTCCATAAATGGAAGCTCGGTATATGAAAAAAAGGGGAATTGTAAAATTGAATGCGGAAGCGAGAAAATTGGTCAATTTTTTGTTTGAGACGAGAATTTTGAAATATTTGCCACTAGCTTCGTTGCCTTATTTAAAGTCGCCAATTCAAGAAAATGTGGCTGAACATACTTTTTATGTGACAATTATTGCCTGGATTTTGGCTGAATTAGAAAAAGCCGACAAAGACAAAATAATTAAAATGGCTTTAATTCACGATTTAGCTGAAGCAAGAGGTGGAGAAAGGAATTTAATCAATAAATTTTATAGCCAAACATTGAATGAACCAAGAATAATTAAGGAAATTTCAAAAGATCATAATTTAAAAAATTTTGAAATTGAAAAACTTTTTGGAGAATTTTTTGGCGAAAATAAAAAAGAGGCAAAAATCACCAAAGACGCTGATATATTGGGTGGTATGCTTCTGGAAAAGGAATGTCTTGATTCGGGGAATCAAAAGGCAAAAAGATGGCTGGCTGTTTCTTTGTCCAGATTGAAAACGAAAAGCGGAAAAGAACTAGGAAAATTACTAATTAAAACCGATAGCGATGCTTGGTGGTTGGAAATTGCTAAAAAATATATTTTATTCACAAAATTTATCTAATTTATGAAAAGAATTTTAACTATTGAAACCGATAAATACATAGGCAAAAAGATAATGGTCTGTGGGTGGGTGCAGACGGTGAGGTCGCATGGAAAACTTATTTTTATTGACCTTCGTGATAGAGGCGGGGTTTTGCAAATTGTGATAAATCCAGCGGAGAACAGTTCTCCGCCAGAGCTTTATCGTTTGGCGAAGGAATTGAGGCCGGAGTGGGTAATTGAAATTGAGGGTATTATCAATAAAAGACCGAAGGGAATGGAAAATCCCAAAATTGAAACCGGGGAAATTGAATTGAAAGTGGAAAATTTAAAAATCTTAAGCAAAGCAAAAACCTTGCCTTTTGCGATTGACACCCCAGGATATGAAATCAATGAGGAAATTAGGTTAAAATATCGATATTTGGATTTGAGAAGACCGAGATTAAAAAGAAATTTGGAAGCAAGACAGAAAATCAATCATTATATGAGAGAATTTCTGATGAAAGAGGGGTTTATTGAGGTAGAAACACCAATTTTAACCAAATCAACGCCAGAAGGTGCCAGGGACTTTTTGGTGCCTTCAAGATTGGAATCTGGCAAATTTTATGCTCTTCCCCAAAGTCCGCAACAGTACAAACAATTATTAATGGTAGCCGGACTTGAAAAATATTTCCAGATTGCCAGATGTTTTCGAGATGAAGATCCCCGGGCTGACAGACAGCCGGAATTCACTCAATTGGATTTGGAAATGTCTTTTGTCGAAGAAGATGATATTTTGAGTTTAATTGAAGAACTTTATATTTCTTTGGTGAAAAAATTGTTCCCGGAAAAGAAAATTAGCAAAATTCCTTTTCCTCGAATACCATACAAAGAAGCGGTAGAAAAATATAAATCAGACAAGCCCGATTTAAGGCAAAATAAGAACGACCCTGATGAATTAGCTTTCGCTTTCATAGTTGATTTTCCGATGTTTGAATGGAAAGAAACCGAAAAAAGATGGGATGCGATGCATCATCCTTTTACCAGACCAAGAACTGAAGTGATTTCCGAAATTAAGAAAAATCCAGAAAAAATTCTGGCTTGTCAATATGATTTTGTTCTAAACGGCTATGAAATTGGTGGTGGAAGTTTAAGAACTTTTAAACCGGAAATTTTGGAGGCAGTGTTTGAAGTATTGGGACACAAAAAACCTGAAATAAGAAAAAAGTTTGGTCATTTATTGGAAGCATTTGAATATGGAGTGCCGCCCCACGGAGGAATTGCTTGCGGGCTTGATAGATTTTTAGCCGTCCTCTTGAATGAACCGAGTATTCGGGAAGTTATTGCTTTGCCAAAAACCGGTGATAATAGAGATTTGATGATGGGAGTGCCGGCAGAAGTAAGTCCAGAGCAATTAAAGGAACTTCATCTTAAGATTTTGAAAAACCCACCTTCGCTAAAGCTTCGGCGGGCAAGGAAAAAATGATAAAAAATTTAAAATATTTCTTTTTGACCGTTTTGATTTCATTGCCTTTTTGGTTAGGGATAAATCTTTTTGGAAATAATTTAGAAGAGATTTTTTATTTGCAAGAAATAAGCAAAAATCCTCAAATATTTCTTGCCCAGTTGAATTTGAATCAAGGCAAGGAAACTGGCGAACCCTTTCAAAAAGAAAATGAAAATTTTCAAATTGAAGCAGAGTCGACAATTTCGGTTTGGCTAAGACAAGAAAATCAAGAAACAATTTTATTTGAAAAAGATACTGATAAAATTTCATCAATTGCAAGTTTAACCAAATTGATGGCGGCTAATGTTGTCTCGGAATATTATCCTGATCTTTCCAAAATTGTTGAAATTTCTCCCGAAGCCGTTTTCCAAAATGGAGAACAGGGAAATTTGAAAGTAGGAGAGAGATTAACAATCGAAAATCTTTTGTATATTATGCTCATTGAATCGAGTAATGATGCTGCCTATGCCTTGAGCGAAGTAATTAGCCCAGAGGCATTTGTGGACTTGATGAATTTGGAAGCAAAATATCTGGGAATGGAAAATACTCAATTTGTTGACCCGATGGGAATTTCACCGGAAAATCGATCGACGTCAAAAGATTTGGTTATTTTAACAAAAAATTTATTAGGAAAACCCCTAATCTGGGAAATTTTAGGAAAAACCGAATTTAATTTATATACTCCTGATGGAGTTTTTCATCACCGGCTTCAAAATACCAACGAACTTTTAACGAAAATACCAGAAATAATCGGGGGAAAAACCGGTTATCTTCCGGAAGCCAAGGAATGTTTTTTATTAGTTTTAAAAGGGCCAAACAATAAAGGGGCAATAATTAATATAATTTTGGGTTCGGAAAATAATAAATTTGAAGAAATGGAAAAACTAATTAACTATGCCGGAATTAACTATTGATGTCATTAAAATCTTTGCTTTTGGGGCTTTGGGATTTATTGTCGCTTTTTTGTTAACGCCGGCTTTAACTCACTTTTTATACAAATATAAACTTTGGCGAAAAGAGGTGAGGAAAAAGTCGATTGATGGAGGAGAGGTTGCGGTTTTCCAGAAATTTCATGGCGAAGACGAGATTAAGGTCCCGAGATTTGGGGGTCTGTTAATCTGGGGAACAACTTTAATTTTAATTTTTTTATTTTTTGGTATTTCAAAAATTACTAATATCCAGTGGCTTCAAAAATTGAACTTTTTGAGTCGTTCCCAAACCTGGTTGCCACTCTTTGCCTTGATTTCGGCTTCGTTGCTGGGATTGGTCGATGATATTCTTCAAGTTTTGGGCAGAGGAAAATACATTGGTGGGGGATTGAGTTTAAAAGTGCGACTTTTTATAGTTTTTTTAATTGGTTTGATCGGCGCTTTGTGGTTCTACTTTAAATTAGATTGGCGAACGATTCATGTTCCGGGATTAAGAGATTTTCAAATTGGGATTTGGTATATTCCTTTTTTTATTTTAGTAATGATGGCAACTTACAGTGGGGGAGTAGTTGATGGTTTGGATGGTTTATCTGGCGGAGCTTTTGCCTCAATTTTTGGGGCCTATGCTGGGATTGCCTTATTCAGGGGCCAAATTGATATTGCGGCTTTTTGTAGCGTGATTTTGGGGGCGATTTTGGCTTTTTTGTGGTTTAATATTCCACCGGCCCGATTTTATATGGGGGAAACCGGAATTTTGGGTTTAACTTCGGCTTTAACCGTAGTTGCTTTTTTAACTGATTCGGTTTTGGTTTTGCCGATAATTGGGTTTTTGTTGGTTATTGAATCTGGTTCGGTAATTTTACAACTTTTATCTAAAAAATTTCGCAAAAAGAAATTATTTTTGGCCTCGCCAATCCACCATCATTTTGAAGCCAAGGGCTGGCCTCATTATAAGGTCACAATGAGATTCTGGGTAATTTCAATTGTAATGGCAATTATTGGGGTAGCAATTAGATTACTTGGTTAATATTGACAGATTTTGTTAAACTGATATAATAAAATATTAAAAATAGGAGAGGAAAAAATGGAAAGATTATACGTTGTGACTCACGGAACAGCCAAAGTAAATACACCCGACCCTTCTTTAACAAATGAAGCAGAAATAGAAATGGCAGAAATCAGGAACATTATCGGAAAAGAAAAATTTGACTTAGTCGTCGTTGGGGTTGGTAAAAGGCATAAACAAACGTTTGAATTTCTCTTTTCTGAAGGTGAAAAACCTGAAATTGAGGAATCGGATCTTGTTGGTGTTCTAGAAACTATTAGCTCAGATAAAAAAACAATGGTTTTCCCTGACGGCAAAAAAATGCCGGCTGAAGAATACGGTAAAACTGTTTATCCTAAAAAACAAAAAGAACTTTCTTTGCTCATTAAAAAAATACTAAAGAGAAAAGGAGAAAATGTCTTAATAGTCGGCGGCAGAATAGTCCCGCACACTCTGGGAGAGGAACCAACATCCGGCGCCTTATACATCTTTGATAAAAAACTAAATCTCATAAGTATCCATATCTAAAAGGGTTATCTTGTTTAATAGATTTAACCCTCTTTTTTTCCCGCTTATGCTTGACAAATCTTGTAGATTTGCTATAATAGAAGTGTAAAAATGAGGGTAGTTCTTTGATAAAAAATATAGGGAGTGAGGAAAATTTATCTCCTCGAGAAAGGAAATTTAAATGGGTTTTCTCTCTAGAGGAGATAAAAAATGGAATTTAAAATAGCTAAATCTCCACGGCCACTGGCATCGATAATCATCAAGAGCGACTCTGATAGACGATATCGCGCAAAGAAAATTCTGGGAGGACGAGGCGATTGGAAATATGAAATTACGCAAATCAATGCAAATGGCGATGAAATAGCTAATATAGGACTGGTCGTTATTGACAGACCAACTGACATAATTGATCGTAATGCTAGGAAAGCCGAGGTCCTCCAAGCAATCGGAAATAAAATCGCAGAACACGAACAGCGAACAATGCAGGTAGTTAAAACCTAAAACTCCTCACTCCCTTTTTTCTTTTTTCGAGCCCGCAAGTTTACAGAGACCCGGTCTCTGTTAGTTAGTGAGCTGGAAAAAGGAATAGTTCTTTTAAATAATTAAAAAGGGGAAGAGAATATGTGGGTGAAAATTGGTCGTCGAGAAATACAAATTGGCGTCCAGCTTTCACCCACATAGGAGGTGGAAAGAATGAGTGGACAAAATCGGATTGGAAAAAGAACTTTTGTCATCGTAAAACCGCTGTCAAAAGTTGCTCTGGTTGTCGCACGGGAAAAAGATCAATGTATTGTGATGTTTCAGAATGGAACTAAGCAGAGTTATGCCGTCCAAAATCTAGAATACATAATGACAATTTCAGAAGAGGCGAACGAAGTAGTCTTTCTGAAATACTTGCCAAAGGTACTCGAAGTCCTATCACTCCAAATCGTAGCTCTTTCCAAATTTGTTGAAAATGCACACAACGCAATGTATAAGGTTTCTAGGCGGATAAGATCCGGAGAGACTGCAATTCTTCTAAACCAAGGGGTTAATCAATTATTTTTAAACGATTGACCCCGTCTTTTTTTTATTCAAGAAGAATTTGTGTTAAAATTAGAAAATAAATATGGTGACTGCGTCGATATAGTTTTCGCTGACGCTCAAATTATGAAAAAAGTTGAGGTTTTAAGAAGAAAATATCCGAGATTTGTTTATGAAAATTTTGATTGGGAAATTTCTGGAAAAGATCTAAAAATCTCTTTTGATTTTAGAATTGAGTCTCCGGAGGACTGTCCTCCGGATATTTGTTTTAAGCCCAAAGTAATTATAAAAAATGTTGATAAGAACCAGATTAGGAAAGTAGGGGATAGGGTAGTGGATAATTTGGTTTTTAATTTGGGACTGATTGAACTTTTGAGTTATTGGAAGGCAACTTGCTCGCCAGAAATTTTGATTAAAGCCGGCCAATTAAATAAAGAACAGATTAAATGGTGGAAATATCTCATCGAGAGGGGAATGGGCCAGTTTTTCTTCGAAAACAAAATCGATTTTACCAAAAATTTCCTAAAAATTAACTTTACGAGGTTCAACCTCGTAAAGATGAAAAATTATGGAAATCAATTAAAAAAACGGGTATTGGTGCCGGTTGGGGGAGGGAAGGATTCAATTGTGACTTTAGAAATATTAAAAGGGGTAAAGAAAAATATCGTTTGCTTTTCTTTAAATCCTACTGAAACTGCTCAGAGAATATTAAAAATTGGCGGTTGTGAAAACTCGATAATTGTTGATCGGAAGATTGACCCAAAATTATTAGAGTTGAACCGCCAGGGGTTTCTGAATGGACATACGCCATTTTCGGCTTATTTGGCTTTTTTAAGTGTTCTTTTAGCAGTTTTATTCGACATTAAATACATTGCTTTCTCAAATGAGAGAAGTTCAAACGAAGGAAATGTAAAGTACCTTGTCAGAATCATCAATCATCAGTATTCAAAGAGTTTTGATTTTGAAAAAAAATTCAGAGATTATTGCCAAAAATACTTAACTTCGGGTGTGGAGTATTTTAGTTTTTTAAGGCCTCTGTACGAAATCCAAATTGCAAAACTGTTTTCAAAATACCCTAAATATTTTAATGCTTTTTTAAGCTGTAATGTTGCTTATCAAACCGCTTCCGGAACCAAATTACCCACCAAAAAATGGTGCGGAAACTGTCCTAAATGCCTTTTTGTCTTTGCAATTTTATATCCATTTATCGATGAAAAGAAATTGATAAAAATTTTTGGTCAAAATCTTTTTGGAAAAAGAAAATTATTACCTTTAATGTTAGAACTAATCGGTGAAAGAAGATTTAAACCCTTTGAATGCGTGGGCACAAAAAAAGAAAGTCTGGTCGCCTTCTACTCCAGTTGGAGGAAATTACGAGGCCCGTCCTCGTACAAACTATCTTATATTTTGTGGTATTTTGAGAGGAAGATTTTGCCAAAATACCCAAATTTGAAAAAAGAAGCAAGGATAATGATAAATTCTTGGTCAAATCAACATTATTTGCCGAAGGAGTTTGGAAAAATACTTAACTAACAAATTATACGACGTAAGATATCTTTCCTCTTACGTCTTTTTTATTTTCGGTTTATTTTTGAGTTAATTTATGTTATTTTATAGGTAGAATGACGCTAAATGAGTTGAAAAAAAAGGAAATACTAATTTTGGGGATTGGACGAGAGGGAATAGATACGTTTAAGTTTTTGAGAAAAATTTTTCCGGAGAAAATCTTGGGAGTAGGGGACAGATTAGAAATTAAAAATTTAAAATTAAAAATTAAAAATTTAATAAAAAGAGATAAAAAAGTTAGATTACATTTGGGCCCAAATTATCTAAAAGCACTTAAAAATTACGACATTATTATAAAATCGCCTGGAATTCCACCAAAAGTTATCAAGCCATTCCTGAAAAAAGCTCATCGAGTAACTTCCCAAACAGAGATTTTCTTTGAAAATTGTCCGGGAAAAATAGTGGGGATTACAGGAACAAAAGGAAAAAGTACAACTACCACTTTGATTTATAAAATATTGAAAGGAATAGGTATTAACGCTCATTTAGTCGGGAATATCGGAAAACCAGTTTTATCGCTTTTATTTTCGGCTAAATCAGATGATGTTTATGTTTATGAATTGTCGAGCCATCAACTTTTAATTTTAAAAAAATCGCCCCGTGTTGCTGTTCTTTTAAACGTTTATCCTGAACATTTAGATTATTATCGAAATTTTAGAGAATACGTAAATGCTAAAGCCAATATTACCCGCTATCAAACAAAAAAGGATTTTTTAGTTTATAATTCAGGAGATAAAATCGTTAAGGAAATCGCCAAAAAATCAAGGGCTAAGAAAATTCCAATAAAAGGTGAGTACTACTATTTAGATAAAGAGGCCGCCGAAGCAGTGGGAAAAATCTTCGAAATTCCAGAAAAAAAGATAATTAAAACAATTAAAAGTTTTAAACCACTGCCGCATCGGTTGGAATTTGTTGGAGAATTTAAAGGAATAAAATTTTATAACGATTCTTTGGCTACTGTTCCTGAGGCAACAATAGCGGCTATGGAAGCCCTTGGAAAAGAAATAGGAATAATTATTTTGGGAGGTTTTGATAGGGGGCAGAATTTCAAAAATTTAGCAAGAAAAATTTTAGAAAATAAAATCGGAACGGTGATTTTGTTTCCCACGACTGGGGAGAGAATCTGGCAAGAAATTTTGAGTTCACGAAAACGATTCTCGAGAAATTATCGATTGCCGAAGCGTCTCTTTGTCAATAATATGAGAGGGGCAGTGGAATTGGGCTATCAATACACAAAACCAGGAAAAATTTGTCTCATGTCGCCGGCTTCTGCCAGTTTTAATCTTTTTAAAGATTATAGAGAACGAGGAAATTTATTTAAAAAATTGGTAAAAGAATTTGCAAGAAAATGAAAACGAGGCATCCCGACTATATTTTACTTGGAATTTTATTGATTTTATTAATTTTGGGAATTTTAGTTTTGTACAGTGTTTCGGCTCCCATTTCTCAGGAAAGGTTCGGAGGAAGTTTCTATTATTTAAAACGACAAATTTTGCTTGGATTTTTACCCGGGATAATTTTATGTTTTTTCTTTTCCAAAATCCCATTAGTTTATTTAAAAAAAATAATTCCTTTTTTGTTTTTCGTTAATTTGGTACTTTTGGGAATGGTTTTTCTGCCGAAAATAGGCGTTTCAATTGGTGGAGCAAGTCGTTGGATATCTTTGGGTTCGATATCTTTGCAGCCATCGGAATTTTTAAAAATTTCTTTCATAATTTATTTAGCCGCCTGGTTGACTAAAAATGAAAATTTCCAAGTTAAAAAACAAAAGGAAAGTTTAAACGAGAAACTAAGGATAATCGCCTTCCTGATAATAATTGGTATAGTCGTCTGCCTTTTAATTTTTCAGCCCGATTTCAGTACTATGGTAATAATTGTTGCTATTGCTTTATTAATGTTTTTTTCGGCTAAAACACCGTTTTGGGCCACGGCTTTAATCCTCTTATTTATTTTGGGCAGTTTTATTTTGCTTTTACAATTTGCTCCCTATCGTTTAGCCAGAATCAAAGTATTTTTAAATCCAGAGATTGATCCTTTAGGTATAGGATATCAATTAAGTCAGTCATTAATTGCCGTTGGGTCAGGGGGAATCTCGGGTTTGGGATTGGGAATGTCTCATCAAAAACTGGGATTTTTACCTCATCCTTTGGCCGATTCAATCTTTGCGGTTTTTGCCGAAGAAACAGGATTAATTGGTTCGCTGATTTTAATTTTGCTATTTTTAGTTTTTTTCTGGCGAGGGATCGAAATTTCCAAGAATTCTCAAGGTGAATTTTCACAATTGGCAGCTCTGGGCATAAGTTCTTGGATAATTTTACAGGCTTTCTGGCATATTGGTTCTCTGATTGGCTTATTGCCTTTGAGCGGAATTCCTTTACCATTTATTAGTTATGGGGCTTCCCATTTAGTTACTGAATTAAGTGGAGTCGGGATTTTATTAAATATATCGAAAAATATGTAAAATTTTTAGCGATTGGACACCTTTTTGAAAAGGGTTCAAAATAAATATATGAAAATAGTTTTTACCGGTGGGGGCACCGGTGGTCACATCTTCCCAATTATCGCTATTTGCCGAGAATTAAGAAGGATTCATCCAAAAAAAGATCTAAAATTTGTTTATCTTGGACCAAAAGACGAATTTGGGGCGCTTTTATTTTCTCAAGAGGGGATTAAGGTTAAAACAATATTGGCTGGAAAAATTAGAAGATATTTTGGGATTTCGAGTTTCTTCTTAAATTTAATCGATATTTTCTTTAGAATTCCTTTGGGTATTTTACAAGCCTTTTTATATCTTTTCTTTTTTGCTCCTGATTTTATTTTCTCCAAAGGTGGGTATGGCTCAATCCCGGGTGTTTTAACTGGCTGGTTTTTGGGAATTCCGGTCTTTTTACACGAATCGGATGTTTCTCCGGGTATGACTAATCGATTTTTGAGCAAATTGGCTATAGAAATTTTTGTTTCCTTTCCGAGAACCGAATATTTTTCGCCCAAAAAAATGATTTTGGTCGGTAATCCGATAAGAAGAGACATTCTAGAGGGTTCGAGAGAAAGGGCTAAGGAATTATTTAGATTATCAGGGGAGAAACCGGTGGTTTTGATTTTGGGTGGTTCGCAAGGGGCTCAAAGAATTAACGATGTCATTTTGGTAATTTTGCCAGAAGTTTTAAAAGAATTTGAATTAATTCACCAGGCGGGTTCCAAAAACTTTAAGCAGGTGATTAAAGAGGCGGAAGTGATAGTGCCTGATGAATTGAAAAAGTTTTATCATTTGCATCCCTTTTTAAAAGAAGAAGAATTAAAACATGCCTATGCTGCCGCTGATTTAATTATTAGTCGGGCCGGGGCCGGGACTATTTTTGAAATTGCCGCTTTACGAAAATCTTCCATTTTGATTCCTTTGCCGGAAGCGGCCCAAAATCACCAATTGAAGAATGCCTATGCTTTTTCGCAAAGCGGGGCTACAATCGTGATTGAAGAGATAAATTTAACGCCTGGCTTTTTCTCGGAAAAGATAAAATATTTATTTTCGCATCCCAGCGAAATGGAAAAAATGCAAAATCGAGCCAAAGATTTTTCCAGACCTCGGGCAGCCAAAATTATTGCCACATATCTCATCGAATATTTGGAATTATGAACGGAGAAGATTTTAAATTCATAAAACTCGGAGGCGAAATGAAATTTAAATTCATTAAGCCAGGGGAAATTCGAACTAGATTTGCGCCATCGCCAACTGGTTTTTTACACCTTGGCAGTGCCAGAACCGCTCTTTTTAACTATCTTTTTGCTAAAAAATATCAAGGCAGTTTCATTTTAAGAATTGAAGACACTGACGTGGAGAGATCGAAGCCGGAATTTGAAAAAGATGTTTTAGAGAATTTAAGATGGCTGGGAATCGAATGGAATGAAGGACCCCGCACTGAAGCAGGGCTTAGTGCGGGACAGGACAGATATTTTGGTGATTACGGTCCATATAGGCAAAGCGAAAGAAAGCAAATTTATCAAAAATATTTGGAAAAACTCTTAAATGAAGGTAAGGCCTATTACTGTTTTTGTTCGGAAGAAGAATTAGAAGCCCAAAGACAGTATCAAATGTCAATTGGCGAAGCTCCTCGTTATTCAGGAAAATGTGCTAATTTATCAAAAGAAGAGGTAAAAAAATGTTTGGCTGAGGGGAAAAAATCAGTGATTAGATTTAAAGTTGAGGCCAAAAAAGTAGAATTTGAAGATTTAATTCGGGGAAAAATTGAATTTGATGCCAGTTTGCTCGGTGATTTTGTAATCGCTAAGGATTTGGTGACGCCTTTATATAATTTTGGAGTAGTAGTTGATGATTTCGAAATGCGGATTTCTTACATAATCAGAGGAGAAGAGCATATTTCCAATACCCCAAAACAAATTTTAATTCAAGAAGCCCTTAATATTTCTCAACCAAAATATGCCCATTTGCCCTTAATTTTAGGTCCCGATCGCAGTAAGTTAAGCAAAAGACACGGGGCAGTTTCCGTGGCACTGTATCGAAAATCAGGTTATTTAGCGGAGGCCTTGATTAATTTTATGGCATTTTTGGGTTGGAATCCGGGAACAGAAAGAGAAATTTATTCTCTGGCTTCATTGATTAAGGAATTTTCAATTGAAAGAATCCAAAAAGGAGGAGCGGTTTTTAACATCAAGAGATTAGATTTTTTAAACGGATTTTATATTCGCCAAAAATCAATTGAAAGATTGACTGAATTGATTATTCCTTATTGGATCAAGGCAGGTTTAATTAAGGGGAGGGGGAATCCCGAACCTGAACCCTTAAAACTTCCTCTGGAAGAAAAAGCCCAGTTTATAATTAAAGAAACGGGGGAAGAAATTTCTCTGGAAATTTTAAAAAAGATTGTTTCGCTTTATCAAGAAAGATTGAAAAAATTATCAGAAATTGTTGAATTAACCGATTTTTTCTTTAAAGAAAAATTTGAATATAAAAAAGAGTTACTAAAATGGAAAGATATGGGTGACAAGGAAATCAGACAATCTCTTGACAAACTATTAAAAATGCTATATAAAATAAAGGAGGGGGAATTTACAAAAGAAAATTTAGAAAAAATTTTATTGCCAGAATCCGAAAAATTCACCAGAGAGATAAAGAAACCAATGGAGGATAGGGGATACTTTTTATGGCCCTTGAGGGTCGCTTTGACAGGGAAGGAAACATCAGCAGGTCCTTTCGAAATTGCTGAAATTTTAGGTAGAGAAAGGGTTTTGAAAAGAATAGAAGAAGCAAAGAGAAAATTATGAATTAGGAAGTAAGAAGTATGAAAAAATTAATAATAATTTTGTTGATAATTGGTTTAATTCTGCCGAGTTTTTCTTTTGCTCAAAAATTGCCGGAAACTTGGGAAGATTTTAAGGGCATAGGAAAAAGGATTGGTGATAATATTCTCGGAGCCTTAAAAGGGGCCTGGGAGAAGGCAGTGGAAATCTGGAAGAAAATGATTGACTGGATAGAGAATATCTGGAAATCCTATATCTTTCCTTTTTTTGAATCCATTTGGCGAAAAATTTGGAATTTCTTTTTAGAGAAAATATTGGAGAAAATAAAAGGACTAATGAAATAATAGGGGAGATAAGATTTTTCCACTTGACAGGGCTTTTTGAGCCCTTTATTATAGATATAGACAATGTCGTTCAATGTTGATTAACCGCTTTTATTAAGCGGGCGAACAGAGACCTCTTTCAACACTCCCCCGAATAGCCAATTTTTCTTCCTCCAGAGAAAACGAGAAAATATATAAAAAATAATTAAAATTTGAATTATGGAAGAATCAGAAAAACCAATCATTAAATATATCCCCGACTTTTTGGATTATTGCGAAGTAGAAAAAGGATTATCAGATATCACTCAAAGAGATTATAAGCTCTATCTTGCGAGATTTGTTTCTTGGTTGAAAATG